>Ga0114993_10006351_pt1 | contig 11148 bp, 10 predicted proteins | sample ArcticOcean_MG_C_FD_87042 | JGI IMG/M metagenome (GOLD analysis project Ga0114993, IMG submission 87042) | Marine microbial communities from western Arctic Ocean - ArcticOcean_MG_CB2_150 | ecosystem: Environmental > Aquatic > Marine > Oceanic | place: Arctic Ocean: Canada Basin | collected...
AGGAAACGCGCACTTTACAACTTGTGATTCATCGAGTTTCGACACTTCTATGGCTCTCTACGCAGGTAGTGAAAACAATCAAGTCACATGTAATGGCGATGGCAATGGCGACGATGATTGCCAGTCCTACTACTCAGCATTCGATTACGGTGTTCAACTAGGTGAAACCTACTACATCCGAATTGGCGGCTGGCAAGGCGCAACTGGTCCAGGTACTCTGACTATCGAGTAACATCTTAGTCATGCTCACAACGATACTCTGCTTAGTTTTTGCTGCGGGTGGAGGAGACACTTTACCTGCGTTTACCGAAAAGGAGTGGAACATTCTTCGCTCTATGAGTCCTGCAACCCTGTTGCCGGATACGACGAACGAGTACGAGCAAAATGAAGATGCCGCATTACTTGGTCAGCATATCTTTTTCGACGAGCGATTATCCTCGAACAAAGAGATATCGTGTGCTACCTGCCATGAACCAGAAAAATACTTTACCGACGGAGTTCAAATTGCAGTTGGCATAGGGAATATGACTCGCAACACCCCCACTGTTCTTAATGCTGCGCATCAGCGGTGGTTCTTTTGGGATGGTCGCACAGATATATTATGGGGACAGCCAATTCAAACTATGGAACATCCTGCTGAGATGAACATCTCCCGGCAGGACATAGCCGCAGTACTAGAAAAAGACAAAAAACTTGAACAACTCTGGACAAAAACATTTGGAAAGATGGAGGAAAGTGACATCGATACAATCGCTGCAAATGTCGCCAAATCCATCGCAGCATACATCACAAAACTTGACGCTACACACGCACCCTTTGATGATTTTGTTGCTGGAGATACACAAGCCATCTCACCATCAGCCCAAAGAGGGCTTAGGTATTTCATAGGCGAAGGTGGTTGCTTGCGGTGTCACTTTGGGCCTTGGATAACGGACGGGGCATTTCACTCTATTGGTGTAGGCCCAATCGATGGTGGTGCGCTGAAAGATTCAGGTCGTGCAGGAGCGATTGACAAGTTAAAGACTGACCAATTCACCGCGGGTGGAAAACACAGCGATGACCCAAATGGAATCCGCGCTACTCTTTCAAAGCACATTGCAAAGCGGCGTGAGGATTGGGGTTCTTTTCGAACGCCTAGTTTACGCAACGTTGCACAAACTCCCCCGTATATGCATGCGGGTCAACTTGCTACACTTGAAGATGTACTTGAGCATTATTCAACCCTTGAAAATTTTGTTAGCGCCGACCACCACAGAGAAACAATTTTAGAACCTCTCAACTTAACTGAACCACAAAAAGTTGATTTGATTGCGTTCTTAGAATCGTTAACCGCACCACTTCCAAACGAAGCGTTGCTCACTGCACCAAAGTAGTGATTCCAACGTAAAGTGCCTACCGTAAGGAATCCTCCAAGCGTATTGATGTTCCTCGTGCAAAAACTTTCTGATTGATAGTTGTGACTTTCCTGCTTAGCGGTGTGTTCATCACATGGCTACGGAGCCAACGTCACATCATCTTGTGCACGTTCGACTGTCTCGCCATTGTCAATATCGAAATATATTTCCCAGTCACCGGGCATACTCAAAAGCATGCCTGTTGTCTTGTAACTGCCATCTTCCTGAAGCGTTGTAACAGGATCTGTCATCATGCCATGTCCATGCGCGGGCATCGCTGCGTCCACGCGGAGCGATGTAACATCGCTTTCACCCTCAACCCAAGTGGTTATTTCAAATACTTCATTCAATGGCATGTTGTCTGGGGTGGGGGTATAGGTTACTTTCCAATTGTTGGCATTACTTGTTACAGAATGCGGTGGTGGATTCCGCTTGCGTGTCCAACTTCTACCGCGACCAAATGTTGCTTGCCACTTGCCATCGGGGCTATACAACTGTGCTCGATGGTTACCCCAATCGATAACAACAATCGTACCATCGTCAAGAACTGTCATGCCAGCGGGCTTATACATTTGGTGTGGTGCAGTACCCTTTTCGCCAAACGTCAACAAGAGTTCCCCTGTTGGAGAAAAACGTTTAATGCAAGATGCTCCAATATCCGAAACCAGAATATTCCCGTTAGCTTCTAATTCAATACCCTGTGGTTCGATAAAATCGTCAATCGTTGTCACAACTTCAAATTCTGGAACAGTTATAAGTATTACTGTTTCATTCACAGCATCGACCGACCACATCGATTTTCCATCACTTGTTACTGCGATGTCCGTAGAGCCTGGCACAATACTTTCACCCTCGATTGGTCCATTAAAGGATTCGTGACTCTGCGATTTTTGAAACTTCACCATACCTGGAATTTGTTTAAACAAACTTGAAGAATCATGTTTGTACACAAACGTCTTTATATTTCCATCACCCACAACTTTAATGACGCCATCACTAATCCATAATCCATTCACCCAACTGAATTGGTGTGAAGCATCTCCCTCGCCACCAAAACGCGTTAGAGTAATAGGCACGTCCAATCCAGTTCGAAACAAATACACATCCCCAAGTTCTGGTTCGGCTGCGAGAATAAGATCGCCGTAGGAATCGATGTGCTTCCCAAAGTGCGCAATGTTTGTAACCAATGGGGCGGCATCTGGTTCGCCTTCACCAAGTTTAAATATTTGCATGCGTCCTTCAAATCCCTCGCACACTATGATTTGTGTGCCATCTGGAGAAACCGAAACTGCGTTTGGATAATGCAATTTTCCTTCACCTTCATGTGGAAGCAACGCATGCACCCCCCACTTGCCTAGCCATTTCCCCTCTTGGTCGTAGTGGTGAATAGCATGTCCATAGATATCTGGAACTATCCAACCATCTGCTGTTTTTGACGGAACGCCTTCCTTTATCAAATCCACTATCTCAAAGGCATACCGTGCTGCCTCTCCAACTTCTGGGAGTCCCTCCACAAGGTGCAATTCAAGAGGATTTTCATGGGCGATTGTTTTTAGGCGTTCTCCATAGGGCGTAATTATGACTATTTCATCCGCCATCCTGTCTGCTACTGCGATATTTCCATCTGGGAGCCAGATTGCATGTGCAGGCTCAAGAAAGCCATCAATTTGACGCACAAATGCTCCATTTGGGGTCATTAAGAATGTTGCCAGGAGGATTGAATGTAGCATCCGCGCATCGTAGCACCCATGGTTATCTCTAGGTAAAAGAGAAACTATGAAAAAAAATGAAGAATGTATTGGCACAATTCAATTTGTAAACCAAAGAACGAGGTGGAGCAAAATATGTGCGCCCCCATTGAGCCCTATGGCATATCTGGCTTAAAAATTTAAAGGGTGTACCTGGAGATGCTCGGGGCATTTCTGGGAACTAATGAGGCACTATTGGAGGTCGATGCTTTTGAGGTGCGTGGAGCACTGAGCCGGAGCAAGAAACTCTTCTCCATTACTGTGATTCTTTTTATTGATTGTAAAGAATGCACGAAACTTTTCATAAACGGTTGCAATGGAACGTTTCTGGCATGGCTTCATCGGTCTACACGCCTTCTGGCACGCCTTGCCAACACGTGCGGTTAGAACAAGTACGGCAAGTGATTGCCCCGCTGCTGGTATCAATCCACCCAACGAGGGAACTTTTGACGCAATCCATTGCGTTGCATGTTGGGAAACATCGGCAAGCACAACAGATATCAAAACGCGACGAAGCAATCGCATAGTTCCGATTGTGCTCGGACGAACACCATAGTTTGATGCGATGCTTCGCATCAATCGAAGTTGTCGCCAAGCAACAAACGCACCATCAAGCATTGCCCAAGGAGAAATTCCAACAAAAGCGGCAATCAGCACTGATTCTTTTGCGATGAGACAATCTACCTTTGCATCAATCTCTGCTACTTGCGACGCAACGAAGTGTTGGATTTCTTGCACAGATTGTGCGTTTTCAAGTTCTACCGTGTCGTATGTAGAGATCGAATGCATCCAACGGATTGCAAGCGACCTCGCTCGTTCAACATTATCACTTTGGAGAGCGAGCGCAAGCCGATCCACCTTGCACAAGGAGATATACCCCAAGAATTCAGAAAAAGAAAGGTAGCAGAATCCCCCAATAAGCAAACTCAAGCAAGTTAGTGTCGACCAGCCCATAAAACCGCCTGCAGCAAATGCATCATTAACCAGTTCAATGCAACCCAAGCAAGACCAGAAACACAGACCTCCAACAACCCCAAGCATCATCATATAGAACGCATATCGCCGCATACGCTCTGTTATTGGGCAAAACACGCATTCAATTTCATAAAAAATGGAAAAATACTCCTTGGAACCAGATCCAAAGATCACCCCTGCGGGAATTTCAATTGTGGCCCGTTCCCAAATTCTGAAAGATGCAATTATGCCGATACATTGGCAAAAGGAGCTTTTAAATGTCTGAAACTGAAAATAATTGTTGTTCTAAGAAATCAAGGTGTAAATGTATATACGCTGTGTTGCACTTCTTAATTCTGACGTGCATGGCTACATCACTCTGGCAAATTTCTGGTCATCTTGCCGAACTTGCCGAACTTGCCGCAAAATGATGCTTTGAACCCTTCGTCAAGAGGGCAATACCCCAAAAACAGTCTTGAATGATTCTGTATTGATTTGCCTATCGAGATACTGCGTCACTGTCACGAGATCCTCCGCTGCATTTGCAAAAGCACTCGTTGCTCCGGGCGATGGGGTCATATTGAAAATAACGCCATCCCCATCACTAAATTTAGCCGCGCCCATGAGGAGTTCTCCTTTTTCCTCGTCGATTAATTGCGGCCGAACGCCTGTTGTGTGCTCTGCAAAATCTAAGTCATCCAGTTGCATCGAAGGGACTATTTTTAGTACCTGCTTCAAGAACGATTTCTTCCCATGTATTGGTACTTCATACCCAATATTTTCGTATATGAAATTTCGAATGTCTTTGTCTTTCATCAAATGAAACAACGCTGAGGCAGTTCCCTTTGTGAAATGAAATGACTCAAAAAATCCAATTGCAGTTTTTGCATTAAAACGCTCAAGCACTGGCAACATTAACGCAGTTGGACCAAAGCGCGTTGTGTTTGGCTTTGTCATATCTGGATCGCCATGTATTGCAGCAAAAGGCAACTTTGGATTTTGCACTGTGTACACCTTCCCTTTCAATACTTCTGGGGCAAAATAAAAACTTCCAGAAACAGGGAGCACTGAAAACTTCTTTCCCTTCCCCATACTTTGCGCAAGATGAAGACTGTAGGTGCCTGCAGAAACAACAAGGAATTTACAATGCAGCGTATCTCCATGTTTCACTTTCACTTCAAAGCCATGCTCGGTACGCGTAATTTTGGTTGCTTCTGTTGAAAGTTTCACATCGACAGTTTTTTCTTCTACCCCTTGTGCCTGCGCAATGCAGTTCTCCGTTACACGACCGTAATCAATCGCCCAACCAATTTCGTTATACAAGCCAAAGATTGGTTCTTCTCTAGGCTTGCCATCTATGAGCGCAACATTGGGTTCTATCTCAGCAATTGCATCTGCATCCACTGTTCGCAGAGTCGGGTACAAATCAGAAATCATCTCAAATCGAGCTTTTACAAATGCAACTTCTTTTTCCCCAACGCCAAGCAACATTTTCCCGTAATTACGTTTAAGCGTTTCGTCACCAGAACTATTATTCACAAATTGCAACATCATCTCAGCTCCACCACGAACGTGGTCTGCCTTTTCTCGGCTGTAATTTGTTTCTATGTCACCACAGTGCAATGTCTGGCTATTGCTTTGCGCATTTGAATTCAATGGATCAAGGTGGTCATACTTTTCTATCAAGCACATACTTTGCACGTCACTGTGTAGTGCTAAGTTGTACAGCAATGTGCCGCCACTTATACCACCACCAATAATTAAAACTTCGTATTTATTGTTATTCATTTGTGTTAGAGTAGCATGTTAAGGAGTAATGAAATGAATTTAGAATTTCCACATTTTTGCACAGATGATGAAAATGTATCTCAGGTCAAAGTCTGGTCTATCGGCACGAAAGAACATGGGCATGGTACATATGTCAGTGATTTAATCGAATGCCACAGCGTTCGTTTAGCTGAAACTGCTCCAGGTGGAGTGTACGATTGGCACCCAGCGCCTAGAAAACAATACGTAGTTACATTAACTGGCACAATCGAATTTACATTCGGAAATGGCGAAATATTACTCGTTAAAGCTGGAGATGTGTTTTTAGCGAATGACTTAGAAGGCAAGGGTCACAAATGGAAAATTGTTGGCGATGAGCCGTGGCGCCGACTCTATGTTCACCTAGACCATGCCCCAGTTACTTAATCTTCTGATTTTGCTTCTTCAACTTTGATATCAACTTCTTGCTCTGGATTAGGCGTCACTTTCGCAGGTGGTAAATTTTCCGACTTTGATTGTTCCATTTGCGCAGAGTCTGAAGTAGATTCTTGATGTTCGGCTTCTTTGTCGATGTCATCGTTAATCCCCTTAATGCCTTTTTTGAACTCCACAATGGATTTCCCCAAGTTTCGCCCAACCTCTGGAAGTCGACGCCCAAAAATTAATAGGCCAATAATGATGATTACAACAATTTCCATACCGCCTGGCATACCAAAAAGTGCGAGGAATTGGATTGGGTTACAAAGTGTGGTCATGTGAATATTCCTTAACTGCGAACTGCAGGTCTGTCATTCTATCATGCAAGTGCCAACTATCCATCAATTTTTTCAGCACTTTTGGGCAGAAAAGCCAATGCTTGCCGATAAATATACCACATGAATTATCGAACTTTTGCAATCATTTGCCTCACTTTTTGCCTTCCTGCATGCACAAATCAACAGGTAACAAAAACCAAGCCCATTTCGGGTGTGGAATATTCCAAACCACTTGCACCTGGACAGTCCGCCCTGCGAAGGGTTATGTACAGCAATTGGCCAGATGTGGGCACGGCTTGGGATTCAAAAGATTTGTTTCTACAAGATTCAATGGACAACAGCATCGGCTGGTTTGACGCACCATCAAGCAAACAGTGGTTCCCCATCGAAGGCATAACCCACGAACAAGCAAAAAATTCCGTCATAGTTCTTCGATCTCTCTTAAAAAATTCCTCCTCAAAAGATGCGTTTATTGAACTCGTCGAAGACCGATTCAATGTATTTGAATCGGTTGGCTACGACGGGGTTGGGACCGTCTTGTTTACGGGATACTACTCGCCAGATTTTCAAGCATCGAAAATCCAAAGCTCCATATTCGATTCGCCTCTTTACATGAGACCCACCGACTTAGTAACAAATTCTTCGACTGGCGAGCCACTCGGAAGAAAAAACCAAGACGGCTCTCTCTCAATGTGGCCAGCGAGAAAAGATTTGGAGTCTTCTGGAGAACTCAATGGCACCGAGTTAGTCTGGGTAAGAGATGACCTTGACGCATACACAATTCATGTAAATGGTTCTGCACGACTACGGATGAGTAACGGCGAACTGATGTACATCGGGTACGCAGGAAAAACTGATCGCCCTTACACTGGTCTTGGACAATCTGTATTGGATGCTGGGCTACTTTCACCTGACAAACTTAGCTTAAGTGCAATACGCCGGCTCTACAACAGTGATCCAATGTCTATCAACGACCTCATCGATAACAACGAGTCGTTCGTATTCTTCCGAGAGTACGGAGGAGGAAATTGGCCAGCGGGTTCCCTGGGCGTTCAAGTTACACCTGAACGATCCATCGCAACCGACAAAAAAATATTTCCCCGCGGTGGCGTGGTGCTTGTCGACACGACCGTGTGTACCATCACTGGCGAAAAGAAACGTTTTACAAAGTTTATGACTGATCAGGACACTGGCGGCGCCATTCGAGCGCCCGGTCGAGCCGATTTGTTTATGGGCGTTGGGCCTGCCGCCGGAATTAAAGCGGGCGGGCAATACGCTGAGGGAAAATTGTATTACCTTTTCTTAAAACCAGAATCAATCGCGATTGTGCCCAATTAATCTTGGAGGCCAAGGGCGCACGGCTTTTTTATTTCTCTCATCGCCCTTCATTTTAGTTGTCCCATCAAATCCTATACAGGTATCAAAGTAGTGCATGTCTCTTGATGGGTCAAAACAAGCACAAAAGTTAAAAAACACTTCGCCAAGGTTGTCGGGATTCACATCACTGTCGACTGCAAAAATCATCGATGCCTGTGGGTTTTTTTGATGCTCTTTTTTCAAAGCACTCGCGCCATCACCACCTTGATGTTTTTCTACAGTGATAATGGCAACTTTTTTGTTTGCCAAATCAGTTGTGGGGGTTACGGCGGTTGCATCAAAACCAATTTTCCCTCCTGAGCCTATTTCAGGAGCTGCGTGGTCAAGAATATCAAGAGCCCCACGAACAACTTCAATATCATTGTGAATGTCAATTCCCTGCAACGCAGCGAAGACAGCGTGTTCATCATGCACGTCAACCGTTTCATTCACTACAACAATAACCTTCGTCCAAGCAATTTGACCCGCTCCCCAAATTGCATGCATCACTTTACGCGCATTCTCTTTATATTGTGATTTGATTTTGATAAAGGCGCAGTTGTGAAATGTTCCAAACTTTGGCAAGTGGTAATCAATGATGTCAGGAATCATCACTTTTAGCAAAGGCAACATTATTCTCTCTGTCGCTTTTCCTAAATAATAATCTTCTTGTAGTGGAGGTCCAACAACCGTCGCTGGAAACACGGCATTGTTCCGATGAGTCACTGCTGTTACTTCGACGATGGGATACCTATCAGGCATCGAATAAAAGCCAGTATGGTCGCCAAAAGGCCCTTCAAAAACTGCGCCCTCGCCGAGTTCGCCGTCTTTTGGTTCCCAGCCACAAGGCCCACACGTTGTGTTAACAAAACCTTCAATCACCATCTCGCTATTTGCAGGCACCCAAAGCGGAACTGTTTTTGCTCGAACAAGTTCGATACCTTTACCTTGTAAAAATCCTGCCATAAGCAACTCGCTCATCCCTGGAGGGAGAGGACAAGTTGCCGCGTACGGCAATACCGTCTCACCACCAAAACAAATTGCAATCGGCATAGGCTCACCTATTGCTTTCCACGAACGCCAGTGCGCTGCACCATCGTGGTGAATATGCCAGTGCATGGCAAGATGTGTTTCGTCCACAAGTTGCGCACGGTACATGCCAATGTTATGTGACTTTGGTTTTGATTCCCCTCTGTCATCTGCATGAATCGTATGCATACCAGCGAACGTAATAAACCGTCCACCCCCCTGAGAAGTTCGTGATTGCTGGGGCGAAAAGTCGTATCCAACCTTTCGAGGGTCTCCATCAAACGGCCAACACTTAATAATTGGGATACGTGTCAAATCAACGTTGCCATCTTTCAAGAGGTTTACGACTTCCTGACAAATGCCATTTCCCTTGGATCGCTTGGGCTTCATGCTCAATAATGGCTTGAATTGTTTTGCCATAGAAATTAAATCGCTCAAGCCTGAGGGCGGCGACATATTCGTCAACTTCGAAATCATCGCAGCAATTTCTTCAAATCCTCTAGACCCAAGCGCCTCTTCCATTCGGAAGTATGAGCCAAACGTATTTATAGCGAGAGGAAAATCACATCCAGTAATATTCTCGAGAAGTAACGCCTCGCCTCCGAGGGTTTCACGCCCCAAATCAAAATCACTTGCTGTTTTACTTGGCGTTGGACATTGCGATACCGCTTCTATTTGAGCAAGTTCTGTGACCTCTAAGAAAGGTGAAACTTCCTCGGAAATACGGCGTAACTCCCCTTGTTTTTCTAAGTGCTGTAAAAACGATTGAAGACACGAATGCCGCATAGTGAGAATGGTACACTCTGTGGATGGCAGCGATACAAATAAATGGTGTTGTAAAGATATATCGTGGTAACGTTCATGCGCTACAAGGTGTTTCCCTTGAGGTCATGGATGGCGAAATTTTTGGTTTGCTCGGTCCAAACGGTGCTGGTAAATCTACGCTTGTCAAAATTCTCATGACGGTTATTCACGCAACAAAGGTGTCTGGGGCAATGCTAGGAAAGCCAATCGGTGATAGGTTGACGCTTCAGGATGTGGGGTATCTTCCTGAACATCACCTTTTTCCTTACTACCTCACTGGCAAACAAGTGCTTCATCACTATGGAGCACTTGCGAAGGTAACCAGAAACGACCGCAAAACTCGCGCTTCAAAGTTACTCAATCGTCTTGGACTTTCCGGATGGGAAAACAAAAAAGTAGGAACGTATTCAAAGGGGATGCTGCAACGACTTGGCATCGCACAGTCCCTCATGAATGATCCAAAACTTCTCATACTCGACGAGCCCACCGACGGCGTTGATCCAGTTGGTCGCCGAGAAATTCGCGACCTATTAGCAGAACTTCGCGAAGAAGGTCGAGCGATTTTCTTGAATAGCCACCTTCTAAGCGAGCTTGAAATGGTGTGCGATCGAGTTGCGATTATGGTCAAAGGTCTCGTCAGGATGCAAGGAACGATTGATTCGCTCACGAAAGACTCGAAGCGCTATGAAATTACTATTTCTGGAGCAATCCCTGATTGGGCAACTGCATGTTGCGACGAAATCCAAAACAACACGATGATAATACGGGGAGATGATCCCTTAGCAATTCAGCCAACGCTCGACCGACTTCGTGCTGATAACACAACAATCATTTCAGTAAAACCCGTTCGGGAAAACCTTGAAGATTTATTTATGAGAGCCGTTGACAACAAAGACACTCCGGGAGCAGCCCAGTAATGCAACTTCGAGCTCTATTACTTGACGCCTACAGGCAACTGAGCGCAGCCAAACTTTTTTGGGTGACGTTTGGCATTTCTATTCTCGTTGTAGTTGCGTATGGCTCGGTAGGTTTCAACGGACAAGGGATTTCTGTTCTTTTTGGACTTTGGGAAATTGAATCAGAAGAATTGCGAGAAGGTAGCCCTTGGGCTCGTGGGCTTTACATTGGAATTTTCTCTAGTTTTCTTATCAGTATTTGGCTTGCGTGGATTGCAACTGCTTTGGCATTAATCTCCACCTGTTCCATTTTTCCTGAGTTTGTGCATAGTGGATCGATTGAATTAACTATTGCAAAACCAATCGGACGACTCAAACTTTTCTTTGCAAAGTATCTTGTTAGCCTTCTTTTTGTGGTACTTCAGGTTGCTGTTTTATGTATTGG
>Ga0114993_10006355_pt1 | contig 11144 bp, 9 predicted proteins | sample ArcticOcean_MG_C_FD_87042 | JGI IMG/M metagenome (GOLD analysis project Ga0114993, IMG submission 87042) | Marine microbial communities from western Arctic Ocean - ArcticOcean_MG_CB2_150 | ecosystem: Environmental > Aquatic > Marine > Oceanic | place: Arctic Ocean: Canada Basin | collected...
AGAAATAAAAAATAAAAAATTAGATGCAATTAATGAAAAAACACAACCTAAAATAATTTCAAAAGATAGTAATACTAATTTTGTGAAAAAATTAAATGAGGGTGTAAGTAAAAGAATCAGTATGCCCGATAGAAGAAAAGGCTACATACAAAAAGCTACAATAGGTAATCATAAAGTATATTTACATACAGGTGAATACGAAGATGGAAAAATTGGAGAAATTTTTATTGATACTAGCAAAGAGGGTGAATTGGTAAAAGCTTTAATGAATAATTTTGCAATTGCAATTTCTTTGGGTCTTCAATATGGAGTTCCACTTGATGAATTCATTAGTGCTTATGTTGATACAAAATTTGAACCATCAGGAAAAGTTGAAGGTAATGACAGAATTTTAAGTGCTTCATCTATTTTAGATTATATATTTAGAGAGCTGGCTATTTCTTACCAAAACAGAGAAGATTTAGCTCATACCCCCTCTATAACTGGATCTGATACATCAAGTAATGTTGATGAAGAAGGCCAAAATCAAATTTTAAAAATTGTTAAAGATATGACAAGTAAAGGGTTTGTTAGAAGTAATTATAAGAAAAATCTTATAGATCTTTCTGATATAAAGATCAATTTAAAAGGAAAAAAATAAACTTATTTTTTCTTTTTTAAAGAAAGGCCAAGCTCCTTAAGCTGATCCCCTGAAACATCTGATGGAGCATTCATCATTAAGTCTTGGGCATTTTGATTCATTGGAAACATAGTTACTTCTCTAATATTTTTTTCATTAGCTAGTAACATGACAATTCTATCAATGCCTGGGGCAATTCCTCCATGTGGAGGGGCTCCATAACTTAAAGCATTAATCATACCACTAAACTTTTCATCGACTTGATTTTTGTTGTACCCTGCTATTTGAAATAATTTATACATTAGTTCAGGTATATGGTTTCTGATTGCACCAGATGATAATTCAATACCATTGCATACTATATCATACTGATAAGCTTTGATTTCTAATGGTTTTTCAAAATCAATATTTTTTAAATTTCCCTGAGGCATTGAGAATGGATTGTGACTAAATTTAACTTTATTTGTGATTTCATCTAGTTCAAACATTGGATAATCAACAATCCAACAAAAAGCAAACACATCATTATCAATTATCTCTAAATCGTTAGCTATTTTGTCTCTAGCTTGAGAACAAATTTTTTCAACATCTCCAGTTTTTCCACAAGCAAAAAATATACTATCTCCAATTTCAGCTGATGTTAATTTCATTATTTCTTTTAAGGCATCTTCTTTGAAAAATTTACCCACTGGCCCTTTTGCAGAAATTTTTGCATCTTTTTCTATTGTAAAGTAGGCAAGACCAGATGCACCTTGCTCTTTTGCCCATTTGTCTATGCTATCAAAAAAATTTCTTGGTTTGTCTTTCGTGTTTTTTGTAACAATGCCTCTAACTTTAGATCCTAATTTTACAAGTTTTTTAAAAATATCAAAATTAACATCTTCACGTGTAAAAATATTTGTTAAGTCATGAATTAGTAAGGGATTTCTTAAATCTGGTTTATCTGATCCATATTTAAGCATAGCCTCTTCATATGAAATTTTGGGAAATTTATCATACAATAATTTTTTTGAAGAAAATTCTTTAAATACATTTACCATTAATTTTTCAACTACTTGAAATACATCTTCTTGTTCAACAAAAGACATTTCTAGATCTAATTGATAAAACTCTCCTGGGCTTCGATCTGCTCTTGCATCTTCATCTCTAAAGCACGGTGCAATTTGAAAATACTTATCAAATCCTGATACCATAATTAATTGTTTAAATTGTTGTGGAGCTTGTGGCAGTGCATAAAACTTTCCAGGATTTAATCTGCTTGGAACTAAAAAATCTCTAGCCCCCTCTGGGCTTGAAGATGTTAGTATTGGAGTTTGAAACTCTAAAAAACCTATTTTAAACATTTCATTTCTAATAAAAGAAATAACTTTTGATCTTAAAATAATATTGTCATGGATTTTTTTTCTTCTTAAATCTAAAAATCTATATTTTAATCTAATTTCTTCAGCATATTCTTGCTCACTAAAAACTGGCATTGGTAACTCTTTACATGTTCCAATAACTTCAAATGAATTTATATTAACTTCAATTTCTCCAGTGTTGAGTTCAGTATTTATAGTATCTTTACTTCTTTCAATAACTTTCCCATCAATTTTAATTACACTTTCAAGCTGAGTTTTTTCCAATTCTTTGAAACCATTGTTACTTTTATCTATTATACATTGAGTCATTCCATAATTATCTCGTAGATCGACAAATAAAAGATTGCCATGATCTCTTTTTTTATTAATCCATCCCGAAAGAGTAATTTCTTGACCTTTGTTCTCTTTTTTTAATTCATTACAATTATGAGTTCTATATTTATTCACTTTAATCTTTTAGCGCCTCATTAATAATTTTAAAATCAATTGGTTTTTTTTTTTTTAAACTAATCTTGTCAATTTTATATATGAAATCAAATATATTGCCATACGATCTGTCAACCTTTTTAATGATAAAATCAATCAATTTTTTATCTAAAGTAATTTGTCTATCTGATAAATTTTTCAATATTAGAGCAAACATTAATTCATCATCTGGATTTTCAATTTTAGCTAAAAGACAATTCTTGGTTCTAGATCTAAGATCACCTAATTTGAATTCAATTTCTGCAATAGGTATAATTGAAGTTATAATTAAAAATTTATTATCCTGATCTATTATATTAAATAGTGTATAAATCAATTTTTCATTTATATTTAAATTAAAATCTTCCAAAACGATATTTTGATGCGGTTTAATTTCTTTTAAATTTTCATCACTAAATAAATTCGAGTTTATTTTAATACCATTAAATTTCTTTAAAAAAATATTAATTAAATGAGATTTACCCGAATGTTTTTCTCCACTTATATTTAAAAAGTTTTTTTCCCATTTTGGCCATTTATTTATAAACTCAAATGCATAATAATTACTTTTACCAACATAAAAATCATCGTCTTTAAAATTTTGCTTATAATCAAAATCTAATAATAGTTGATTCAGGTTTTTCATTGAACAATCCACATATTATCTTTTATAATAAGGTTAAAGTTTCTTTTTTGCATATCATTTAAAAAAATTTTAGGAGAACCATTATAAATAATTTTAAAGATAGTGTTTTCATTGTCAAATTTAAAAATATAAAAATCAGATATTAAATCTAAACTATTAAGTGTTTCTTCTAAATCTTGAATTTTTGAATATTCATTAGAATTAATTGAAATAGTTAATGGTAATTTTATAGAGGTGTTAATTTCATTATTTTTTTTCCAGTAATTCTCATAAGTTTTTTTTAATTCTCCTAAAATTACTTGAAAATTTTTTTCATTGTTTAAATCTATTTTTTTAAATATTCTATTATTCACTTTAAGAGTATTGTTTAAATTTATTTTTGAAAGAATTTTCAATTCATTTTTATTTTTAAAAATTATTGTAATTATATAATCTTCAATATCATATTTCTTTATTAGATTCATAAAATCATAATCTTCAATTGTTTTATAATTTTTTTGTATATTATTTAAATCTTCAAGATCTTCACTTGGCAAAAAATAATCTAAAAGATGATAATTTTTAATATTATAATTCCATTTTTCATAAAAAATATTATCTGTGAATAGATAGATATTATCAGACTCTAAATCTATAAATATTGGAATTAATAACACTTTGTTTCTGACTGGTATTGAGGGAAATATATTTTTTTTTTCAAGTAAAATTAAAGTATTTTTTTTATTAAATGTTACTTCAAGTTCTGCAAAATATTCATTATTAATAAATTTTTCCTTACTAATTGTAAAAGAATCAATCATTCCTTTAAGCTCATTTAATGGTATATCTTTTATTTTATCTCTATCCTCAGAAACTGTAATCATTGAAATTAAATTATAAAATGCGGCTCTAAATCCATTGTCGATTACTTTGTTTTTGTTAAAATCTAACTGAAATGGAGCTGAAATCTCTATATCAGATACTTTAAAAGTATTTGCATGCAAATAAGTTGTGGAAAAAATTATTATAAATAGAACGAATGAAATAAAAAATATATATACTTTTTGTAATCTTAATAATTTATTAATAATTTGCATATTTTATACTAATGAAAAAAGAAAAATTTACCTATGAAAAAAGCGGTGTAAACATAAATGCTGCTGATAATTTTGTTAAATTTATATCATCAATTTCATCAAATAATAAAGGCAAAAAGAAGTTTAATAACATTGGTGGTTTTGGTTCAATTTCTAACATTCCTAAAAATTTAAAAAGACCAAAAATTGTAGCTTGTACTGATGGTGTCGGAACTAAGGTTGAGATAGCAAATACTCTTAATAAATATGACACAATTGGTATTGATTTGGTTGCTATGAGCGTAAACGATCTAATTGTTCAAGGAGCAAGACCATTATTATTTTTAGATTATATTTCAATTAATAAAATTGATTTTAAAAAATTAAAATCCATCCTTAAAGGAATAGTAAAAGGTTGTAAAATTTCTAATTGTGAATTAGTTGGCGGAGAAACTGCAGAAATGCCAGGAACCTACGAGAAAGGTAAGTTTGATATAGCTGGTTTTGCTGTGGGTGTAGTAGATGAAAAAAAAATTCTAGACAAAAAAAATATTAAGAAAAATGATTTAGTGCTAGCTATACCCTCAAGTGGAATTCACTCTAATGGTTATTCCTTAGTAAGATATGTTTTGAAAAAAAGTAAAATTAATTTAAAAAATAATAAATTTTTGAAAAAAGAACTGCTAAAACCTACAAAAATTTATGTGAAGGAAATTTTAAATCTAATTGATAAAAATCTTATAAATGGATGTGCAAATATCACAGGTGGTGGACTTGGAGATAATATTAAAAGAATAATTCCAAATGGAATGGTTGCTGATATCGATTTAAATAAAGTTAAAATAAAAAAGATTTTTCAATGGTTAAAAAAAAATAATATAGATGATAAAGAAATGCTAAAAACATTTAATTGTGGTGTTGGTTTTTGTCTAATAATCAAACCTAAAAATTTAAACAAAATTACAAAATTTTTTACTAAAGAATTTAAACCATATATTATTGGTCAAATAACTTCTGGAAAAAATAAAGTTAAACTTAATGGAAAAATTGACTGGTCTTAAAAAAATAAAAACTGCTGTTTTTATTTCAGGAGCTGGTAGCAACTTTAAAAATCTTATTAAGTTTTCCAAAATAAAAAAGGCACCTATTTCAATAAATTTAGTTATTTCTAATACCCCTAAAGCAAGAGGTTTAAGATATGCAGATAAATCTAACATTAAAAAAAAAATATATAATTTTGAAAATATTAAAAATACTGAAAAAAATATTTTAGTAGTGTTAAAAAGAGAAAAGATAAAGTTTATTTGTTTAGCTGGTTTTATGAAAATCTTATCTAGGAATTTTATAAAAAAATTTGATGGTAAAATAATTAATATTCATCCTTCTCTTCTTCCAAAATATAAGGGTCTATATACACATCAAAAAGCCATTTCAAATAATGATAAATTTGCGGGCTGCACAGTTCATTATGTAACTGCAAAAATAGATTCAGGAAAAATAATTATACAAAAAAAAATTAAGATAGCTAATAAAGATAACTCAATTTCTTTAGCAAAAAAAATTCTTAAACAAGAACATAAATTATATCCTGCTGCGATTATGAAAATTTTTAACTAGTCTTTAAAAAAGAAATCAATTTCTATTTTAGCATTTTCAACACTGTCAGAACCATGAACAGAATTTTTATCAATTGAAATTCCATACTTTTTTCTTATAGTTCCTTCTGCTGCATCCTCTGGTTTAGTTGCTCCCATTAACTCTCTATTTCCCAATACTGCATTTTCTTTCTCAAGAACCATTACAGTAATCGGACCTGATGATAGATAAGCGCATAAATCATTATAAAATGGCTTAGTTTCGTGTACTTTATAAAATTGCTCTGCTTCACTTTTGACAATCTGAATTTTTTTTTCTTTAACAATATGAAACCCTTTATTTTTAAACATCTCTTTAATTTCATTTTCTAAATTTCTTTCACCAGCGTCTGGTTTAATAATTGATAACGTTTGTTCTATATTACTCATAATATTCCTCTATTAGTTGATTTAATAATCTGACTCCAAAGCCTGTGGCTCCACCTGGATTTAGATTTGCAGCTTTTTTAGAGAAAGCCATACCAGCTATATCTAAGTGTGCCCACGGTGTTTTATTTGTAACAAATCTTTGTAAAAATTGTGCAGCAGTTATTGATCCTGCTCCACCTGAATAATTTATATTTTGAATATCTGCAATTGGTGAATTCATTAGCTTGTCATAATTTTCATGCAATGGAAGTCTCCAAACTTTTTCTTTTACTTTTTCACCTACTTTAAATAGTTTATTTGATAATTCATCATTATTAGAAAATAAACCAGCATACTCTTCTCCAAGTGCCATAATTATTGCACCTGTCAAAGTTGCAAGATCTATCATAAATCTTGGCTTAAATTTTGCTTCTGTGAAGCTTAAAGCATCAGCTAATACTAATCTTCCTTCAGCATCTGTATTTAAAACTTCAATAGTTTTACCATTATAAGCTTTAACGATATCACCTGGCCTTTGGGCATTACCACCTGGCATATTTTCAACTAAGCCAACTACACCAACTGCATTTACTTTTGCTTTTCTAGTAGCTAAAGCTTGTATTAATCCAGCAACAACAGCTGAACCAGCCATATCATATTTCATTTCCTCCATGAACTTCGCAGATTTTAGTGAAATTCCACCAGTATCAAAACAAACACCTTTTCCCACAAATGACAATGGCGCTTTTTTATCTTTTTTATTTCCATTCCATTCAAGCGTTACAAGAAATGACTCGTTTATGCTTCCTCTACCCACTCCTAATAATGAATGCATTCCCAATTTCTTAAGTTTAGCCTCATTATAAGCTGTAACTTTAATTCCTAATTTTCGTAATTTTAAAAGTCTGTTTACATACTCTTTAGGATTTAGAATATTGGGTGGCTCAGAAACAAGATCTCTCGCAAAGAATGTTCCATTTTCGATTGCTTTAAACCTTAATTCATTTTTTATTATTAATTTATTTTTATTTCCAATTACATTTATTGAAATAAGTCTAGTATCTTTTTTTGATTTATAAATATTGAATTCATAAGATTTAAGTTTTAATCCATGTAAGAAATAACCTATAAAATTTTCAAATTTACTATTTATGCTATTGGAGTTTATAAAGTATTCACTTTTCTTACCATAGTTTATACGTCCATAAAATTCAGCTCCTAAATTTTCTATATCAGAAGTATCTAAATTATTTTTAACTGACACTAGGACTATCTTTTTTTTAGAACTGACCTCAAAAACAAATAAATTCTTTTTTAAATCAATAGTTTTCAATAGGTCATTTATGTAAGAAAACTCTGAATTAGAAATATATTTTTTTATATTGCTTATATTGAATTTTTCATCCGTAAATAAGACAAGATTTGTTGTAGTTTTTTTAGGGCTACTATTTTTGTAGGAAATTTGAATAGTCATAATTTTTTAATGCACTCTATACGTGTTCGATGCTATATATGTATAAAAATTAACAATTTCAATGAAAAAATTACTATTTCGCAAATTTTTAAAAGATACTTTAAAATTTTTTACTATTATTCTATTCACTTTCGGCTTTATTGTTTGGGTTATTCAAGCTGTTAATTTTTTAGATTTTGTGACTGAAGATGGACATAGTCTATATGTATATTTTTTCTATAGTATTTATAATTTTCCAAAAATTATCCATAGAATTCTACCTTTTGCCTTTTTTATTTCATTATTCTATCAAATTTCTCAATATGAACTTAAAAATGAATTGCTTATATTCTGGACAAATGGAATAAATAAAATAACTTTTATCAATGTAGTTATTACCTACTCAATTATAATTATATTATTTCAAATATTTTTGGGTTCTTTTATTTCTCCTGCAGGGCAAAATGAAGGCAGAACTTATATCAGGAACTCAAATATAGATTTTTTTCCTTCTTTGATTAAAGAAGGAAAATTTATAGATACAGTTTCAAATTTAACTATCTTTATTGGTTCGCAAGATGAATCTGGAACTTATCATAATATTTTTTTAAAAGATGATATAGAATCTGGAGACATTATGAAGTCACAACTAATTTATGCAAAAAGAGGAAAGTTAATTAATAAAGAGAAAAATAGATTTTTTAAATTATATAGTGGAAAAATGATAAATATGGAAGGTGAAAAAATAACAAATATAGCTTTTGAGACAATTGATTTTAATTTAGCAAAATATCAATCTAAAACTATTACTCACCCTAAAATTCAAGAGTCTAAAACTAAATTATTGGTAAAATGTTTATACTATAATTATAAAAATAAGTTAAGTGAATGGAAACATAAAAAATTTTATTGTCAACTCGATTCTTTAAAAACTATTAAACAAGAACTATTAAAAAGAACCTACAAGCCCATATACTTTCCAATAATATCACTGCTTTGCTGCATGCTTATTTTAAAATCAAAAGAAAGTAGAAATTATAATTTTTTTAAGATTTATCTATTTTGTATAATTTTTTTTACTATTGTAATCTCTGAAATTTCTTTAAGATTTGCATCTACTAATAATTTTGGTTTATATTTTTTTATTTTTTTTCCAATTTTATTTTTTTTATCAGTCTACATTCCCCTAATTACAAAATTTAAAAATAAAATTTAATATATGATAAAAACTTACGAGAGCTACTTGATTAAACTTTTTTTAAAGAAAGTATTAAATATTTCATTAATATTTTTATCACTTGTAATCATTTTAAGTATTTTTGAAGAGATATCTTTTTTTAAGGAGTTGGATATGAAAATTATTTTTCCCTTTTTTATGACGCTTTTAAATTCTCCTGCAACACTTTTTGAAATTTTTCCCTTTATTTTTTTGATTTCCGGTCAGTTTTTTTTTTTAGATTTAATTAATAAAAATGAATTAGATATTTTTATTATTCTTAGCCTAGATAATTTAAAAATTGTAAAAATTTTATTTTTAACTTCTTTTATAACCGGTCTGTTTTTGATTTCTATTTATTATAGCTTCTCAGCTAAACTTAAATTTGTTTATCTTGATCTAAAAAATAATTATTCAAATGATAATAAGTACCTTGCTGTAGTTACTGAAACTGGTTTGTGGGTCAAAGATGAAATTGATGATAAAATCTATATAATAAATGCTCTTGAGATGAATGATAATCTCCTTAATAATGTTTTAATTTCAGAATTCGATAAAGAGTTCAATTTAATCAAAATAATTAATGCTGCTAAGGTAAATATAGAAAATTCAAAATGGATAATTTTCGACCCAATTATATCTATAAATAACCAAAATAAAAAAACTAACACCAATATTACCCTTAATACTCACTTTAATAAAAAAAAAATAACTAGTTTATTTAGCAATCTATCTTCTTTAAATATTTTACAACTACTAAAGTTATATAAAGATTATAAATCATTAGGATATTCAACTATTGAAATAGAGTCACAGTTAAATAAAATTATTTCACTGCCTTTTTATCTTTCAATAATGACATTATTTTCAGCAGTTATAATGTTTAACATCAAAAGGAATAAGCCTATAATTTTTCACATTATTTTAGGTATATTTTTATCTGTATTAATCTATTATAGCTATTTTTTATTTAATTTACTTGGCGAAAGCCAAAAAATTCCACTATTATTATCTGTATGGTTACCACTTTTAATACTCTCAATTATTATATTTATTGGACTAATTAGAATTAATGAAAAATAAATTTATAATTAATCTTTTTTTAACTTTACTTTGTTTGTTATATACAAATAGCTTATCTGCAGGTGAGCTTACATTTAATACTACTACAATTGAAATTTCTGATAATGGCAACATAATTAACGCTACGGAGGGAATTGTTAAATCTATTGAAGATAATATTGAAATAGAGGCTCATAAGTTTAAATATAATAAAAATCTTTCCATTCTTTATACAACCGATGGAATTGCTAAATCTATTCAAAATAATATTCAAATAAAAGCTAATAATTTTGAATATAATAAAAATCTTTCTATTCTTAATGCGTTCGGAGATGTCAAAATAAGAGATTTAAAAAAAAATATTTTATTAAAATCTGAAAATATTTTTTATAACTTAAAAAATCGAAATATAGAATCAGATACCGATTCTACTATTGATGATAATTTGGGTAATTTTATTTCAATGAAAAATTTTAGCTACAAAATTGATGATGGTTTAATAAAAGTTAACAATGTCAAATTAATTGATATTAAAAAAAATGTAATTCAATCCAAGAAAGCTTATATAAATTTAAATTCTAATAAACTAATAGGAAAAGATATATCAGTTAATTTAGTTAATGAAGGTTTTGAAAAAGATAACGAACCAAGACTAAAAGGAAATTCAATTATTAGTGATGCAAATGAATCAATAATTCAAAAAGGCGTTTTTACTACTTGTAAAAAAAATGACACTTGTCCACCATGGCAACTTTTTGCTGAAGAAATAAAACATGATAAAAAAAAGAAAATAATTTATTATAAAAATGCTTGGTTAAAACTTTATGACAAACCAGTATTTTATTTTCCAAAATTTTTTCACCCTGATCCAACTGTTAAAAGACAATCAGGTTTTTTAATGCCTTCAATTGAGAATTCTTCTACCCTAGGCAGTTCGCTCACTATCCCTTATTATAATGTACTTGCTGATAATAAAGATTTAACAATTAGTCCAAGACTCTACACGGGTGAAAAAATATTATTACAGTCTGAATACCGTCAAGTGAATGCTAAATCCAATCATATTCTAGACTTAAGTCTTGTGACTGAAAAAAGTGCAGATTCAAATTCAAAAAGTCATTTTTTTTCTAAAAGTACTAAACGGTTAGATTTTACTAATTTTGATGAATCAATATTAAACTTACAAATACAACAAACATCTAGTGATACATATTTAAAGACTTATAAATTAAAATCACCTATAATTAATGATAATGGTTCATTA
>Ga0114993_10006366_pt1 | contig 11132 bp, 10 predicted proteins | sample ArcticOcean_MG_C_FD_87042 | JGI IMG/M metagenome (GOLD analysis project Ga0114993, IMG submission 87042) | Marine microbial communities from western Arctic Ocean - ArcticOcean_MG_CB2_150 | ecosystem: Environmental > Aquatic > Marine > Oceanic | place: Arctic Ocean: Canada Basin | collected...
AACCAACTGCTGTGGCTGAAGAACCAACTGCTGTGGCTGAAGAACCAACTGCTGTGGCTGAAGAACCAACTGCTGTGGCTGAAGAACCAACTGCTGTGGCTGAAGAACCAAGTACTAATAATACAGAGGAATAACACCTTGGAAATAACTACTGATATGGTCAAAAGCCTCCGCGAAGAAACTAATGCTGGTGTGATGGATTGCAAAAAAGCATTAGAAGAAGCAAATGGAGATCTAACTACTGCCATATCTTTCTTACGAGAAAAAGGTATTGCTAATGTTGCTAAAAAAACCGACCGAGCAACTAATGAAGGAATTGTTGAATCCTATATACATAACAATTCCAAGGTTGGTGCTATGGTTGAGCTTGCTTGCGAAACAGACTTCGTAGCTCGAATGGAAGAATTTAAAGAACTTGCACATAACATAGCGATGCAAATTGCAGCCATGAATCCTCAATATTTAGATGATTCGGAAATTGAAGAAAAATCTAACACCAATGATGAGTTACTTTTAATGAAACAAGCTTTTATTAAAGATTCTTCAAAAAATATTAGTGATTTAGTTACCGACTTAGCATCAAAAGTTGGAGAAAATATCAAGATAAGACGTTTTTCAAGATTTGAATTAGGCAACTAATTAATACATGCTAGGAGTACACCATTAAAGATTCTGTCTATACCAGGGTTTTGGTTAAACTTAGTGGAGAATCCTTAAAAGGAAACTCCAATTTTGGTATTGATTACGAGTCACTAAATTATCTTGCCAACGAATTCAAAGATGCAACAAAACTTGGTGTCCAAATCGCAGTAGTTATTGGTGGTGGTAATTTTTGGAGGGGACACGAATGGGAAGCTCTAGGAATGGATAGAGCAACTGCTGACTATACAGGAATGCTTGCAACATTAATGAATGCACTTGCTCTTCAAGATGCTATAGAAAAAAATGGAATGCCTGTCAGAACGATGTCTGCTCTTGAGGTACAAGCTGTTGCTGAAACTTACATAAGAAGAAAAGCAACAAGCCACTTAAATAAAAAGAGAATTGTGATATTTGGTGCAGGAATAGGTGATCCATACATGACAACAGATACTGCTGCAGCCTTAAGATCCATTGAAATAGGAGCTGATATCTTATGTATGTCAAAAAACCAAGTCGATGGTGTTTATGATAGTGATCCTAATAATAACCCTACTGCTAAGAAGTTTGATAATCTAGAATATATTGATGCAATTAATTTACGATTAAAGATTATGGATGGTACTGCATTATCCCTATGTATGGAAAATGATTTACCAATTGTGGTTTTTGACGTATTTAAAAAAGGCAACCTAAGTAAAGTTTTATCAGGAATAAAAATAGGTACTACTATTTCAAATTTAAAAACAAAAAATATTTAACTCTGTAGGAAATATTTATGAGTGAACAATTATTAAAAGAAACAGATACCAAAATGGGGAAAACTATAGAAGCTTTGAAAAAAGATTATTCAGCCATTCGTACAGGAAAAGCATCAAGCGCCCTTGTAGAAAATATTAATGTTGAATATTATGGTTCAAACACTATAATTTCAAATCTTGCTACTATTAGTGCACCAGAAGCACAATTGATTGTTATACAACCTTGGGATAGAGAAGCTATTGTTTCTATTGAAAAAGGTATTCAAAAATCTGAAATGGGCCTAAATCCAGCAAATGACGGGATAGTCATTCGTATCCCTGTACCAGCACCAACTGAAGAACGAAGGAAAGAATTAGTAAAAGTAATTAAAAAACTATCCGAGGATTATAAAATCTCAATTCGAAATACTAGAAGAGACTTTGTAGATCAAATAAAAAATCTTGAGAAAAATAAAGAAATATCACAAGATGAACTCCGTAGATTTCAAGAACAAATACAAAAAACTACCGATAGTCATATTTCTAATATCGATAATATTACCGTGCAAAAAGAAAAAGAAATAATGGCGATATGATCAATGGCGATCTCCAACAATCCAATATTTCACCTATCGATATAATCAAAGATTTTCAATCAATTGAAAATCTTCCTACCCATATAGCTATCATTATGGACGGTAATGGAAGATGGGCTGAAGAGAGAAATATGCCTAGAATTGAAGGACATAAGGCTGGAATTGCTGCAATACAGCCTCTTGTTGATTCAGTGATAAACTCATCAATTCAACATCTAACTTTATATGCTTTTTCAACAGAAAACTGGAATCGACCAAAATCTGAAGTTGATGGTTTAATGGGGTTACTCGAAAAAGCAATATTTAAAGATGCAAGCACCCTTCATCAAAAAAATATTAAGTTAAATTATATTGGAAATACAACACGATTATCAGCTAACTTACAATCGCTTATAAAAAAATCTCTAACACTTACCCAAAATAATAGTGGAGTAAATTGTAATATAGCACTTGACTACGGAGGGCGCGAAGAAATTATTCAAGCAATTAAAAATATCATTGACGATAACATAAGCAGTAAGGATATCAACGAAGATCTAATTAATAGATATCTTTACACAGCTAATATTCCTGATCCAGATTTGATTATTAGAACTGCAGGAGAGCAAAGAATTAGCAATTTTCTTCCTTGGCAATCAGTTTATAGTGAATATTATTCAACTGAAACCTTTTGGCCTGAATTTAAACCCAGACATCTTTTAGATGCCATGCGATCATACAGTAAACGAAAGAGAAAATACGGTAAATTATAAATGAAAAGAAACCATTTCCTCACCAGGATAATGTCAGCATCAATTGTTTTACCAATACTCTTTGGGGCAATATTTCTTGGAAAGCCTTATATTACAATTTTTGTGATAATTATAGGAATGTTAGCAGTTTATGAGTTTACTAAATTAATTAAAATATCTCATTTTATAATTAAATTTTTCTTATTAGCCCTTTTACCTATTATATTAGTAATGTTTGAACTCATACAAGATAATGGATTTCTCGTTAATAATATTTTTCTAATTATTGCTCTAGTGTCCAGTATTTACATCTTGTCTTTTAAATTAGAATCAAACAGTCAAGTTAAACTTTCTTTTTATGGTTTAACAGGGCTAATATATATCGCTGGTTCATTACTTTCTGGATTATATATTTGGGAAAATTATCAAAACACATTAATGATGATAATAATGATAGGTATTTTCATCTCCGATACTTCAGCATATATAATAGGAACCCAAATAGGCAAACATGCATTAGCTAAAAATATTAGTCCAAATAAAACAATTGAAGGGAGTATAGGATCATTCATATTTACTATTATTTTTTTTATAATGATCTATGTCCAAAATATCAGTATTTTTACCAATATTAATACTACAATCTTTTTTGCTATAAATTTAAATATAAGTGCTCAAATTGGAGATATAATAATTTCCACACTAAAAAGAAAAGCTGATGTGAAAAATACCGGCGTAATTATGCCTGGTCATGGAGGTTGTTTAGACAGAATAGATTCAGTACTATTAAGTCTTTTGACAACACACTTATTTTTATGGGGTATTTTATGAAAAATATTATAATTTTAGGATCAACAGGATCTGTAGGTATCCAAGCTTTAGATATTGTCAGATATTTTCCAAAAGACCTTAATATTGTAGGCTTAGTTGCTGATAAAAATATTGATCTGCTTAATAAACAAATTTCAGAATTTAGACCTGATTTTATCAACTGTCATCAATCTTTAATAAGTAAATTAGAATTACAAGAGGCAGTTCAAACCCCAAATTACGAAATGATTTCTAGCCCTTCTGTCGATTTAATAGTAGTAGCTACACCGAGTCTATACAGTTTAAAAGACACCTTAGATGCTTTAAATATAGGGAAAACAATTGCCTTAGCAAGTAAAGAAATTATAGTAAGTGCTCAATCCCTACTTGATAAAATAGAAAATGGTCGTACTAATATACTACCTGTAGACAGCGAACCTAGCGCTATTTGGCAATGTATTGAACAAGAGTCTACTGTTGAAAAAATAATTATTACCGCTTCAGGTGGTTCTCTTAGAAATATACCTTCTAAACTATACGAATCTGTAACTCCTAAACAGGTATTAAATCATCCTACATGGTCTATGGGGAATAAAATTACTATTGATTCAGCTACATTTGCCAATAAAGCATTTGAAGTAATTGAATCTAAATGGTTATTTGACCTAGCATATGAAAAAATTTCTGTTTTAGTTCATCCACAAAGTATTGTTCACTCAATAGTAGAGTTTACAGATGGTTCTCTTAAAGCTCAATTAGCAAGCCCAGACATGAGATTACCCATCCAATATGCTTTGTTATTTCCGGAAAGAAAACCAAATAATCTAGTAGCTCCTCTAAATTTGGCAGCTATAGGTAAATTAGAATTTCAATCCGTAGACAATAATAAATATCCATGCTTTGAGTTAATAGTAGAAGCAGGAAAACTTGGAAAATCTTATCCAGCTACAGTATGTGCAGCTGATAATATTTTAGTTAATGCTTTCCTGGAAGGTAAAATTAAATTTACTGATATCGCAAAGATACTTGATCGTGTTATAAACGGTCATAAACCGTCACTAATTACTACAGAATCTATTATCGAAATTACGCAAGAATCTCAAATAAAAACACTCGAATTAATAACTAATTAAATATGAATATAGCATTATTTATAATATCTTTAGCAACAATCATACTTCTACATGAACTTGGACATTTTATTACTGGTAAATTTTTCAAAGTTAAAGTTGAAGAGTTTGGAATTGGTTTCCCCCCTCGTATATTGAAATTAAAATATCAAGATACTATTTATAGTATTAACGCAATTCCATTAGGTGGGTTTGTGAAGTTTTCAGGAGATGGAAACCCAGACCATCCAGATAGTCTAGAAAGTAAACCTGCTTACCAAAGATTTATTATTATTGCATCTGGACCATTAATAAATTTACTCCTAGCTATAATTTTATTCTCTAGTATTTACATGATACCAAGAGATTCAATCTATGGAACGGTTGTTATAGAATCAATAATACCAGATTCCCCTGCTCAAATGTCAGGAATTCTAGCAGGTGATAGTATAAATCTAATTAATGGAGAAACTATTAAAAGTCCTTACCAAATAGAATATCTATTGAATTATCATCAGAATAATTATTTAGACTGGGAAATAGTTCGTGACAATGAAAATATTACCTATGAATTAAGACCTAGATATGATCGTATTCAAAAAAAATTCATGGTAGGTATCAATTTATCAATTGTAGATCCTTATAAAGAAACCGTCCATTATAATGTTTTTCAATCACTGATAAAAGGGTCAGGAACTATGCTTGATTATATTATCATGACAAAAAATGAAATCAGTAGTGCAATTTCAGGTACAAAACCACTTGTAGTGGCAGGACCAATAGGTATGGCACAAGCGTACGAAGAATTAAATAGTGAAAATAACTTTTCTGTAAAACAAAAAATTTTGTTTACTGTAAATTTAATGGCAATAATTAATCTTACCTTAGCTATTTTTAATTTCTTGCCTATACCTGCATTGGATGGTGGAAGATTATTTTTTATACTGATTGAGATGATCACTGGTGGGAAAAAAATATCTATGACAACTGAACGCTTGATACATGTAGCAGGATTCTTTACACTAATAATGTTAGCAATAATTATTAGTTGGGCAGATCTTATGCGAATATTCAATGGACAAAGCATTTTATAGATAAGTTAGGAGTAATATGAGTCGAAGAATTACAAAAGCCGTCTATGTAGGTAGTCAAAAAGTAGGTGGAAATGCTCCTATTTCTGTTCAATCAATGACTAAAACGGACACAAGAGATATCAAAAGTACTGTTAAGCAAATTAAGGAACTTGAAGAATATGGCTGTGAAATAATTCGATGCGCTGTACCAGATATGGAAGCAGCAAAGGCATTAAAAGAAATAAAAAAATCTATTAATATCCCTTTAATAGCAGATATTCATTTCCATCATGAATTAGCTTTAGAATCTATACGGTCTAATGTCGATTGTTTAAGATTGAATCCTGGCAATATAAGAGATAGCGAAAAAGTTAAAGAAATTGTAACGATGGCTAAAGAAAGAGAAATCCCAATTCGTATTGGAGTAAATTTCGGGAGCCTTCCTCCTGTAGGGCAAATAGGGCAAACAAGATCTACACTAAGAGGTAAAGATGGAGTAAACCTTTTGCCAAAATCAAGTAAAATTGAACCTAATAGTTATACTGCTGTGGATCATATGGTAGATACAGCATTATGGGAAATTGGTATACTTGAATCATTGGATTTTGAACACATTAAGATTTCTTTAAAAGCATTTGAAGTAGATACAACGATTGAAGCATACAGAAAACTTGCTAAATTAGTCCCTTACCCTTTTCATTTAGGAATTACTGAAGCTGGAACAGCAAAATCTGGAAGTATCCGTAGTGCAATAGGTTTAGGTATTTTGTTATACGAAGGGATAGGAGACACTATACGAGTCTCCTTAAGCGATGACTCTACAGAAGAAATTGTGACAGGATACGAAATTCTTAAATCATTGAATTTAAGAACCAAAGGAGCAACATTAGTTGCTTGCCCTTCGTGTGGTCGAGCAGATATAAATGTTAAGAAACTAGCAAATATGGTAGATGAAGCACTAAAGGTTGTCGATAAAAATATCAAAGTAGCAGTTATGGGTTGCGAGGTAAATGGGCCGGGTGAAGCTAAAGATGCTGATATTGGTATAGCTGGAGGAGTGGGAAGAGCTGTAATATTTAGAAAAGGAGTTAAAGCAAGAGTAGTTGATGAATCAGAAATGTTTAATGCTTTAATTGAAGAAATAAATAACTTCGAAATAGAAGAATCTAACGTATAAGTTCTAAATATTCTTCTATTTTCTCTATTTCAACAAAGAAAGAATCAGCCTCTTTTCTCATCTTTATTTCAATTGAATTATTTTTCAAACTTCTTATAGAAACAACCATCCTAATTGGGAAACCCATTAAATCGGCATCTGCAAGTTTAACACCAGCAGTTTCATCTCTATCATCAAAAATTACATCAATATTTTTTGTATTTAGAATTTTATATATCTTTTCACAATTTTCTAACACAGAATCATCATTTAAATTTATACCCACTAGGTGAACTTGATAAGGAGATATTTCAGCGGGGAAAATAATACCTTTATCATCATGATTTTGCTCAATTGCAGCAGCTAGAACACGACTAACACCTATCCCATAACATCCCATTAAAATATGTTGTTGGACACCGTTTTCATCTGTATAATATGCCCCTAAACTTTCCGAGTAAGATGTGCCTAATTTGAATACATGCCCCACTTCTACGCCTTTAGTAGTATTTAATTTGCTACCACATTGAGCGCAAATATAGCCTACGTTTGCTAAAGCTAGATCGTGAAATTTTTCAATAGTTATATCGCGAGGAATGTTTACATTATTATAATGAAAATCAATTTTATTGGCACCAGAAATATAATTGCTACCATTTTGTAAAGAATTATCAAACAAAAATTTAATATTGGGATTATTCATTAATCCAACTGGTGAAATAAACCCATGGAGTAAACCTGATTTTATCAATTCTTCATCACTTGCCAAGTGTAAATCTGCACCTTTGAATAAATTACTTAATTTTATTTCATTGATTTCCAAATCTCCTCTAATAGATACCATAACTAAATCTTCACCTATTATATAAAGAAGAGATTTAATTATATTTTTTGTATCTGAATTCAAATATTTTGAAATGTCATCTATGGTTTTCATAGAAGGAGTATTAACTTCTATGAGTTCCAATTGATTTTCATCTACCATTACCTCATGTCTAAAAACAGCTTTTTCACTATTTGCTGCATAATCACAAGAATCACAATAAATTATTGTATCTTCACCAACTTCAGAAGTAAGTATGAATTCTTGGGAATCCTTACCCCCAATAGCACCACTATCTGCCTGAACAACCAAAACAGGTAATCCACATTTCTGAAATATTCTTTTGTAAACATCTACCATTTCATCGTATCTTTTATCTAATCCTTCCTGATTAATATCAAACGAATATGCATCTTTCATATGAAATTCGCGTCCTCTTAAAAGGCCTGCTCTTGGGCGAGCTTCATCTCGAAACTTGACTTGAATTTGGTATAAATTTAATGGCAAGTCTCTATATGACTCAACATTACTCTTAACCATTTGAGTAATCACTTCTTCGTGTGTTGGGCCTAAAACTAATACGCGATCACGTCGATCTTTAAGCTGGAATAGTACTGGGCCATATGAATCTTTCCTGTTTGATCTTTCCCAAAGATCTACTGGTTGCAAAGCAGGCATATGAACTTCTTGAGCGCCTGATTTATCTAATTCATTTCTAATTATATTTTCTATATTCCGAAATGCTTTATACGCAATGGGCATATAGGCATAAACCCCAGCTGCAATTTGTAATATAAATCCAGCTTTTAACATTAACTGGTGACTAATACTTTCTGCATTAGTTGATATATTTTTTTGTGTTTTGCCAAAAAGATTTGAAAATCGCATAATTATTCCCCTAAGTTCTTGGTAATCCAAGTCCACGCATAGCTATAATATTTCTTTGAATCTCTGAAGTCCCTGCTGCAATAGTTGAAGAAATTCCACCATACCAAGATCTCAAAACTTTACCTTGTAACGGAGAATAACTTGATTGATAATCCATTCCTCCATACATTCCCAATATTTCCAACATTGCTTGAGAGTTACGTTTAGTCGTTTCTGCTCCAAAAACTTTGGATATAGATGCTTCTTTATTTGGTACTAAACCTTTACTTTGCATCCATGCTATATTGTAAGCCATATATCTTCCCACTTCTACTTCTATAAACATATCAGCAATTCGGTTTCTGAGAAGTGAATTGTTTGAAAGTTTACCATTATTTAAAGTATTAGTTTTAATATATTCTAAAAAATCATAAATTATTGAATAATTGCTTGCTACTCTTTCAATACCTGATCTTTCAAAATCTAAGTTTTGAGCAACTACATACCATCCTTGATCTAATTCTCCAACTATATTTCTTTTAGGCACTCTAACATTATCAAAAACAATGTTACTAAAACCATTTATTCTTGTCATATTTTGTATAGGATTGATTGTCACTCCAGGGCTATCTAATTCGACTAAAAATACTGTTATCCCTTTATGTTTGGGGACATCAGGATTGGTTCTTGTTGCTAACCAAATTAACTCAGAGTGAATAGCACCGCTATTCCAAGTTTTCACACCATTAATTATGAAATCATCCCCATCTTTATCTGCTCGTGTCTGCAAAGATGCTAAATCCGAACCTGTATTTGGCTCACTATAACCAATACAAATACTCATTTCCGCTTTAGCAATACTAGGAATAATCCTTGTTTTTTGCTCATCTGTGCCATTGATCATAATACTAGGTGCCATCTGATTTTCTGCAGTTAGGTGGTACCCAATTGGAGCACCTTGCATCACCATTTCTTCACGATAAATCACATATTCCATAATCCCCATACCAGCACCGCCATACATTTTAGGCCATTGCATTCCAATCCATCCATTTTTTGCCAACATTTGCGAAAATTCTTTTGAAACACCCACCCCTGCAACATCGTAAAGCACATTTTTATATTCAGGAGTCAAATTATTTGCTAAAAAGTTACTTATATCTATTCTTAATTTTTCTTGTTCCGGAGTAAAGCTAAATTCCATAAAAACGTCCTTATATTTGATATTAAATGATAACAATTATATTTTTGTATATACAAGCATCGATTGATAATTAAAATCTACCATGTTATAATTTACTATAAAATCGAATTAATGGCATCTACTATGCCTAAACAAATTTACGAAAAGTGGGACTTGTCCGACTTTTTTTTTTAATGAATTTAGGAATCTACAATGAAAAGTGATTTTTTAATAGCATTAACCCAATTAGCAGCTGAGAGAAATTTACCAAGGAATACAGTGATTTCAGCAATAGAACTAGCTCTAGCTGCAGCCTATAAAAAAGATAATTTTGACCCCAATCAGAATATCTCAGTAACAATGGACCCAGGTAGTGGAGATGTTACTGTTTTTATACTTAAGCTAGTTGTAGCAACTGTAGAAGATGATTTGATCGAAATTTCTTTAGATGAAGCAAAAACAATTACACCGAGTGCTGAAATTGATGACACAATAAAAATTGATTCACACCTCTATACCGCAGGAAGAATAGCCGCTCAAACAGCAAAACAGGTAGTAATGCAAAAATTAAGAGAAGCTGAAAGAGATTTAATTTTTGAAGAGTATGCTGAGAAATTTGACAATATAGTTACAGGATCAATCAACAAAATGGAACAGGGTGGTATTACTGTAGACTTAGGAAGAACAGAGGCACATATGCCTGATCGAGAAAAGGTTGTGACTGAAAGATATAGAATAAATCAAAAACTTAAGTTTTACATAGTTGAAGTTAATAAAGGAACCAGAAACCCTGAAATAATAGTATCAAGGTCTCACAAGGAATTATTAAGGAAGCTATTTGAGATTGAAATTCCTGAAATAAGTAACAAAATAGTAGAGATTAAAGCTATAGCTCGTGAACCAGGTTCGCGAAGTAAAGTAGCAGTATGGACTGAACAGGAAGGTGTTGACGCTGTTGGATCATGTGTGGGCTTAAGAGGAATACGAATACAAAATATAGTTAATGAACTTCAAGGTGAAAAAATTGATATTGTTCAATGGAATGCTGATCCAAAAATATTTATTGCAAACTCTTTAAATCCTTCACAAGTTTTAAATGTAAACTTAGATCATGAAAATGGTAATGCAATGGTAGCTGTACAGGATAAACAATTGTCTTTGGCAATAGGAAAAGAAGGACAAAATGCACGTCTAGCTGCAAAGCTTACCGGATGGAAAATAGATATTATTAGTGGTACTGAAGCTGAACAAATGGAATTAAACAAACCTCGAGAAAAAGAAGCTGTTAAAGAAGAAATTATCCCATCAGAATCCGAGTTAGTATCAGAAACCAGTGAAAATGTAGTCTTAGAAGTTGAAGAAGAAAAAGCAATAGCTATAGAGAATGTGGAAACTGAAGAAACTG
>Ga0114993_10006371_pt1 | contig 11128 bp, 10 predicted proteins | sample ArcticOcean_MG_C_FD_87042 | JGI IMG/M metagenome (GOLD analysis project Ga0114993, IMG submission 87042) | Marine microbial communities from western Arctic Ocean - ArcticOcean_MG_CB2_150 | ecosystem: Environmental > Aquatic > Marine > Oceanic | place: Arctic Ocean: Canada Basin | collected...
ATTCACAATTAAAAACTTATGTTGATAATTTTTTAAAAAACTGTCAAAGGAAATCCCACTTTCAAATGATTCATGATTTAAGATAATTTCGTTATTATATATTCTGATATCAATCTCAATGCCATACTCTTGAGGCGTGTTTGCCAAATCTTCAATTGAGTTGATTCGATGTTTTATGAGTATGGTTTTATCAGTTATCATTTTTTTTTATATCTAAAATATAAGCAAAAGTTCTAATAGATAGTTTCAGTTTTGTTTTAATTGATCCACCACCTTTAGCTTCTCCATATAGCCTCTTGTTGAATAAGACTGGAAAATCTACTATATCATAATGAAGTTTCTTAGCAGTATAAAGTAGATATAAATCAAGTGAAAAATCATTTGGAGCTTTATTTTTTATTTTTTTATAAAACGTTCGAGAAAAAATTTTAGGTTGAGCATTTATATCATAAAAAGGTGTTTTCAGTAGAATAGTACAGACTATCTCCATTAAAATCGTAAATATGTTATCAAAAATACCTCTTTTTAATCTTCTCCCTTTTACTATAATGTTCTTTGAACTACTCTCAATTAAATCAAAGCCTTTTAAAACGTCAGCAACGTCTGTTTGTAGGTCTGCATGTGTCCATCCTAGAAAATCGCCGCTACATGCGTTAAGACCGCTCATTATGCCATGTCCATACCCAATATTCTTTTTGAGAGATACAATTTTTAGGTTATTAATTTTAATTTTTTCTTTTAGTTCAATTAATAATTTTTGAGAATTATCGGTGGAACCATTATCTACAATAATAATTTCAAGTGATTTTTTATCATGTATTTTTGTAAGTGATTTGAATAATAATTCTAAATTGTTCTGTTCATTAAAGCACGGTATAACAATAGAGTATTTAATTTTTTTCATTTATAAAAATTAAAGTTTTGAAACCCATTTTTCCATGAAATATTTTTTTATTTTCAAAGTTTTTAGAATTAAGATATTCAGTTATTTTATTATGCTTATTTATATCGTAAGAAACGGTATATAAATCTGGATACATCTTATTTTGTATATCAAAAATATCTATAATAATAATATTATATTCTTCAATAATCTGATCTAAATCTTCAAAATTCAAAGCAGTACCAAAAGTTCCAACACTGAAATGTTCTGGTTTGGTACTGTTTAGAGACTCTTGAATAGATAATCCATAAATAATTTTTGATACTAGCCTTTCATTCATGCCAATATAATAAAACTGGTCAGTATATTTTTCTTGCGATATAAAATCATAAACTTCATGATTAATTGAAAAATTATTTGCAAGTAGAGATTTAAAGCTGACTTCATTGGGATAAGCAAATATTGGTATGTACAGTTTTATGTTTATTATAATAGATAATATTAAAATAATAGGAATAGACTTTTTATAAGATTTTTTTTCTAGATATAGACATATTTTATACAATCCAAGAATTGCAAACGGTAGAGCATATTCTACATGGTATCTGTAGGTAAATTCATAACCATAGAACGGTACTACTATAAATGCTAAAAATAGCATTACAAAAGTTATGAGTAAAATGAAGCTGTTTTTTGGCTTCTTAAAATTAGGTGCTATACCAATCAGAAGAAAAATAAATAGAAAGATATTTAAATTATTAATAAAAATTTCAACATAGTTATAAGATAAAAAATTATTATTTCCCAGATTATTTGTAGATGACGTCCCAACTATGATACTATATAAAAATATAGGAGTAGATAAAAGCAAAGGGGAGATAAACGCAATAATATTTTCTTTAATTTTATTTTTTTGCAATAGATACATTATAAAAAGAGGTATAAATAGTAAAAAAATTGACTGTCTTATAAGCGATCCAATCGATATAATAAAAATCCATTTGAAAAAATCAAATTCCTTATGGTTTGTATTTTTATATATATCAATTAGAAAAATAGTAAGAATCATAAAGGCGTAAATTGAAGGCTCTATAGATAGTGATGTAAATAAAAACAATGGAGTAGTTAGAATTACGCCTAAAAATAAACCGCTATCCAGTATTGAGAAATCCTTTTTTAGATTATTAAAGAAATATGATAAAAAAGTACTCGTTATAATTAATTGAAAAATTCTAATTCCAATTTCACTAATACCAAATAAAATACTTGAAAAGAATATAGGAAATAACCTTAATGGAGGATGCATAGATTGCGTACCCCCGCTATATATAATTCCAATTCGTAAGAATAAAAATACTATTGTTAGAATAGAAATTTTTATATAAATATTTTTTTGATTTCTAAAAAATATTATTAGCCCAGTAAAAAATAGCAAGATTAAAAGGTTAATTATATAGATGAATGTTTTATATGAAAGATTTTCAATGCCCGGTAATAGTTGTGCAAGAAATATACCATGTTTGAATGCTTCGGTAACATGCACTGATTGATCATTATAAAACCAAGAGAAAAGCCCATCATTCATTAATAAAAGCATTGACAAAAATAGAAATAAGGTAATTTTAATATTACTAAAGCTTATTTTTAATTTTTTTTTATTATGATTATGATCTAGAATTAAAAAAATGTAGGATAGAAATAATGCAATAATCGAGCTAAAAATAAGTAATAAGTTATTATCTGATCTTGTTATAAATGCACCAAAGAGTCCATAGGTCCATATTGCTATAAATAGCATTATTTCATAAGGGCTATAGAATATATTAATAATATTTTTTTTAATGTATGCCATAATCTTCTTGAAAGAACTTCTTCCAATAGCTATAAGTTTTTAAGTCGTTTGGCGTACCCCAGCAAATATATTTTTCAACTTCAAAAATGCCTACTTTTAGTCCATCTTTAATCAACAGATTCATCATTTCATCAACATAGAATTCGCCATTTATCCTTATATCTTTTTTAATTAATTCTTCGCCATAATGAGCAAAATGTTTTCCATTCTTGAACCAAAATGTTCCTACAATAGCATGATCGTTCACTGGATCTTCTGATATGCTTTTTTTGCAAGATATAGAATCTGCTAGTTGTCCATCTCTGGTTTTTACCCAGCCATACATATGAGGGTTTCTAGCTACTGTTGCATTATTTCGGAATGTCCATATTATTGCATCTAAATTTTGGTCTCTTAACTGAGTGCTAAACCTTTTTTTATCCCATATAACTGAAGAATCACAAGGACTTATTAGTAGAGAATTATCTTTTGGTATACTATTCTTAGCCAATAAACATGTACTAACTTGTCCATCTGTTGGCTTATCCATTAAAATTAATTTGTTATTTGAAAATTCATGGTTGATGATTTTTTTAACATTATATTTTTTTTCAAACTCTTTTTTTGTGATAAAAATATAATTACTTGCTTCCGGTAGGCACGTAGTAGCTTTAATAAACATTTCTTGATTATCTACCTTAATAAGTGGTTTAGGGTCAGTAAATCCTTCATCTTTGAATCTTTGACCTTGACCTCCCATAGCCATAAGTATTGTATCAATCATCTAAGTGCACTTTTTCTATAATTTTCCATTTTAAATTATACTCATCATTTTCTGCAATTGCGACAGAAGATATAGGTATTTTGTGATCTAGTAACGATTTGACAGGCTCATCAATAACACTACCTTTTTCAATTGCTTTATGTTGTCCATAAGCCAAGCTCATATGAGGGGTATAACAATTTTTTTCTTTACACTTAAAATACTTTAAAGATTTAGTTCTTAATTCTCTAATAATTGAATTCATTTTAATATTAATGAATAATGATTGAAAATAAGTATTTCCAATATCAATTTTTTCTGGCTCTAATGTAAAAGGTTCTTGATTGGACAATATCACCTTTAATTTTTGTATACTATAATCTTTTGAGTTATTAAAGCTGCTTGTAAGCGTAATATGTGGAATAATTTCTACAGAATTGAGACTCTTAGATATATTTCCTATGATAGATTTGTAATTAATTATTCTTCTGTCTGGTAATAGCCATATTGATAAGGTTTTTCTATTATTCATAATTAGAATCTTTATCTATGCACTAGGATCAAAGAATATTTCTTTCCAATAAAGATATTCTTGTAAATCTTGCGGAGTACCCCATTGCATAAAGTATGGTATATCATAAATTTTAATTTTTTTATTATCTTGAATCATATAATTATAAACTAAGCTGACATAATATTCTCCGCTTAGAGTATTTACATCGTTATAAATAGCATTGAAGTATTTTTTTATGTATGACCCTTTTTTGAAATAGTATGTACCAGAAGATTGCGGACAATCCATTTTATTTTCTGTAAAACTAAATTTTTCTCTTATTTCTAATACGGTATTATCCTCACAATGTGTTGAGGCGTAGTAATTAGATCCTAAAAGATGGGGATGAAATCCTTCATAAGTAATGATACTTCCATCGGGACCTTCTTTCTTTATAAACTCTTTAAAATCTTTATAATCCCACCTCCAAGAGAAGTCGCAATAATTCACGATAAAGTCTTCCTGATCATCATCTATATGGTCAAGTATCTGTAAGACAGCCATAACTGGACCAATGTTATAACTTCTATCAACAATATGGATTTCACATTTTTTAGTTATACTTTTAAGAATTTTATCTAGCTGATGTTTTTCAACATGGAGCTCATTAATAACAAATATAAAATTATCATCTTTGTCAAATCTATCTACTACATGTTGTATGATAGGTTTTCCTTCAATCTCTATAAGAAATTTTGGTTTTTTATAACCAGCTTTCATAAATCTTGTTCCAAGACCTGACATAGGAATAATAATATTCATTTTAATAAATCCTGCCTGTATTTTTCTGCATCCCAATTTACTAATTCATCTACAGATTTTTCATCTAGATAGGAGGGAGTAAAGCCATTCAATTGTGCAAAATATTCAATTTTCATTTTATTGATCAATAATTCTGTTTTAAATATTGCTTCTTTTTCATTACCAACATTAATTTGCCATTCAACGCTTGCTTCAATTATTTCATCTCCTATGGGTACAATTACATTTCTAAAGCCATAAAGAAGTACATTTTCTAATAATTGCAAATTATTAGAAGAAAATTCATCAACTGGTTGTGTAGCGATTCCTGCACTATAAATAGCAGAATCTGGATATAGATGGTTTAGCTCAAATATCTCAATCGATGATTGTTGATAAGGCTTGATAATTTCTAAACCTTTGTCTCGAAGAAAATTATTATTAATAAGAAAGTTATATTCTGGGTCGAAATCTGGATTTAGAGACTTACTAAGCAATTCATTATCCTGCTTGTACTCCTCATAGATAATTTCTTTTCTTAATCGGTTCTCTATTAACTCATACCTCTCTTTGATAGATTCTTCCGATGGTCCAGTAATAATGATTCCATGGTTAAATAAAAATGTAATCTCATTCAACATAGATCGTTTTTCCATGATTTTATCGGTAAGTATGATTCCTGGCTTACAATAATCAACATATGACATATTCTCATTGTCTTCACATAGTTTTTTAATGATTTCCTGCCCCTCTTCAGTACAGGTAAAAATATTGATTATTGTAGGATGAAGGTGAAGTGTATATTTATCTCCGAATACATGAAAACTTAACTCGATGGAAGGCCTATCTTTACCAGAAATTTTTTCTTCAATTAATGTATTATATGCATTTTCAAGATTTTTCTTATTGTAGATTCCTAAAACGCCTCGAATATCTTCTTTTGATATATTGCATGAAATAACATCATTCTCATCTTTGATATCTCTAAAGTGTTTCCCTGATTTTTTGATATGTATTATATCATCTTCTTTGATAGATATATTCCCACCAGCACCTTGGACATAGTTATCATTCTTGCCGAAGTGATTATGGAGTTCTATTGTTTTTTTTATATAATCCATTACAGATTATTTCTTAACTGTGCCTGAAAGCATTGTCAGGATAGTAATTTGGATTAACAGATCATTTGAAGATAAATTTTTACCAAAATCTTTCTTGATAAAATCTACAGAATCTCTCATATAGCCAATATATTTGTTAAAGAAATCATTTGAAAATTCTCCAGCAAGCTCAATAATTTGAGAATCATTATTATAGTCAAAATAATGATTAAATTGACAGTCTTGATTTTGATCATTTTCTATGTAGTCTATTAGATAGCTTAAATCCCATTTATTTTTAATAACTAATTGAAGAGTTATATTATCTTTCTCAATACGTTTTCTAATTATTAAATCAGAGAATTTTAACTGCGGTCTTATATAGTTTTGTGAATCAGGATTTCGTTGTGCAATATTCTCTTTAACTTTTTCTTTGCTATATCCTCTTTTTTTATGATCTCTTTCAATTTTCCATTTTTGTCTTAATCTTTCTTCTGGATCTACAAAAATCTTTAAATCAAATAATCCTCTCATTTGAGGCAAATAAAGTACGTGAAGACCTAAAAAACAGACTGTATCATTAGATGATATTGCAGTAGGATTTGAAAATTTTCCATCTGAATGATCATAGTTTGATTTATATATAGACCTTCCTTCTTTTAAGTTTTTTGTATTATCAAATTGAAGATACAAATTATTCGCTTTTGGATTTAGATGTGTAAAAGCCCTCCATTTTTGATGACCTCTTTCCCATTTATGATCATCATCTCCTTGAACACAAAGAGTGTCGGTGGAAAATATTGAATCAATTATTTTATATGTATAATCTTTTCCACTTCCAGAATCACCTCCTACACCAATCATTAAAGGCTTATTACGATAACTATTTAAATTATTATGATCGTTCCCAAGCTTGGCTATTAAAAACATAATATAGATCATCGAGCCTAACAATGGAGTGAAAAGTAAACTATTAAATTGAATTTCATTTGTTTGTATGAAGTTTAATATTTCAATATCATTAAATATTTCAAATGTATTCAACAAAGAATATTTTGTAGAGAATAAAAAGTATAATAAATAGAAGCCATTTAAACTAATAATAGCAAATCTTGGAAAATCAGGGTATCTAATAAAGCAGTAAACAATGAACGGATATACCCACATATACCAACCTGGAGAAGGAGCAACAAACATCACTAGAGACATAAAGCCTAGCGCTAGATACATAATTAGAGTGCTTCTAGATATTTTATTATAGCTTATAAAGTTTAAATAAAATATTCCCAGTAAAAGGGGGGTTATTAGTAATAGTAATGATTGATTACCATACCCAAGATATAAATCATAAATCCAGCTTTGGACACTCGACTTTCTTACAATTTCAATAAATCCTTCAGAATTATAAAATGGAAATTGTAAGATATAAAACACAAAGTATGCTGTAAGAGAATATATCGTAGATATTTTTCTAGATTTTTTCCCTAAATAAGTCGCAATAAATACTAGAGCAACAAGCGAACTAAACTTAGCATTGATAGCTAACCCTAATATAGTTGCTGACATTAGTATTATCTTCAAACTATCTTTTGACTTAAATAATACAACAAGAGATAGCAAAATCAAAAATGTTGGGATAATGTCTAATTGTGTATAGAAATAACTAATATAAAATACAATTGGAGAGCAAAAATAAAGATAAAAGACTTTCCTCTCTTCATTTACCAATAATTTTAATAGCAAAAAATAGATTCCTATATCGAAGGTAAGTAATGTTACCGAAAATGCGATTAATGAGATGCTTTCTCCAAAGATAAAAGTAAGTGGAGACAGTAAGAGAGTGAAGAAAGCTAATGGATATAGCATTACTGGTCCATATGGAAAGATAGTAAGTTTTTCTAGGTTATAAAAATATTGCCATGGATTGTCAAAATTCGTTACAAAATGATCTACGAATGGCATTAAAAGAACTCTTGCATCTTGAGATGCAAATAGTGAGCCTATAATTATCTTGAGGATACTTACAAATATTAATGGTTTTATAAAATTTTTCATATTTTAAATTATAAAAGTTTTTATGTCATAATTAGACAAAAATATATCTTTTTTTGGATTATCACCCACACAAAATATTTTTTCATAATTAGTATTGGTGAATTTTAATACTTTTTTAGCAAATTGTTGGCTTGGTTTTTCTATGCCAACCTCTTGAGAGGTAATAATTTCTGTGATATAATCATTTATTTTAAGCTTTTTGATTTTTAGAAACTGTAATCTTGCATTAAAATCTGTTGCAATAATAATAACAATATTTTTTTTCTGTAGTTGTTTAAATACTGGGATAACCCAGTCAAATAATTTTATTTTTTCAAAAAATGATTTCCAGTATATATCATAAAATTGAAGAGTATTTGTAGTTGAATCTTCTATAGATAATATTTTGCACATTTGTTTTAAATAAAGAAAGCGTGAATGCATGCTAGATGTATTCTTGAGTTGATGATTTATAGACTTCCTTGCTTTCAGATAAGCATTTAAAGCCGTTTTTTTATCAATATTAAAGTTTTCTTCAATGAAATTTACTACGGATGATACACCATTCTCATTGCAGGTCTCATAATCGTATAATGTTTGGTCAAGATCAAAGACCCCATGAGAAAAACTATTTAATTGTTCAGAGTTAATAAATTGTAATAAATCTTCCGTTTTTTGATTCTTGATAATCATGGGCATATTTTAAGAAAATGTACTTATGAATTCTACGTTAATAAATAATATTTGTGGATTTGATTGCTATCATTAGATTCAAATCATAATGATTACAAGATTATTCATACTATTAATTACTCTGCTATTGATGCCAATCTTATTATTATTAGCCATTATAATATTGTTAGACGATGGCTATCCATTTTTATTTACTCAAGAAAGGATAGGTGTTAACCAATCTAGATTTAAGATATATAAGTTCAGAACGATGAAAAAAGATATGGGAGATATCCCAACGCATCTAGTGAGCAAGAGGAGTTCATATATAAGCAGATCTGGATATTTTCTGAGAAAATTTAGTTTAGATGAATTACCGCAATTATTTAATATTATTTTTGGAGATATGACGCTCATAGGTCCTAGGCCTGCATTGTACAACCAAGATGATTTAATCAATTTACGAGAAGAGTTAGGTGTCAACAAATTAAAACCTGGTATTACTGGTTGGGCTCAGGTTAATGGAAGAGATGAACTATCTATCGAAGAAAAAGTAGATTTAGATTATTATTATTTAAATCATGGAGGAGTTTTCATAGATGTAAAAATAATTTTCATGACCATTAATAAAGTCCTATTTGCAAAAAATATTTCGTTATAATTTATATAAATGGTAATAAAGAATATATTAAATCAGATCATCAATCAGGATAGGTCTATAAAAAGACTGATTGTTATGATAAATGATGGCTTAATTAACATCGTTATATTTACTGTCATTTCATTTTTGCTAACAGGATCCATGTCATACGAAGTATCTTTTTTCATTTTTCAGATTGCAATAATTTTATTATTCATATTCTTTAGAATTTATGACAATGTTATCAAGCATATAGGAAGTAGTTATGTATATAAGTTAGTGATTGCCTTATTTATACCCCACCTTTGCTATTTTTTATATTTACAAATCTTTTTTAATAATCTTAGTTATGAACTAGTTATAATATTCAATTTCTTTGTAACATTTTCGCTAATTGTAACATCGAGGATGTTTGCAAAGTCTATCTTATATCAATCTCCATATAAGACAGAAAATATTGCCATATATGTAGACAAAGATTATAGTTCAGCTATTATAGATAATATTAATCATCTGAATCAATATTCTACGGTTGCTATTATTAGCGATGATAAAGAAAGTAAGGGGCTATATATTAACGGAGTAGAAGTTTATAATATATCAGATATCAAAAGTCTTATAGCAGAGAAAAAGCTTCGCAAGTTATTTATTGCCTCACAGAAAAATATCATAAAATTAAAAAATACTATTTTAGATGAATTATCTAATGCTCCCTTAAAAATTATAGAAATTCCTAATATAGAAGATGTTATTGAAGGAAAATATGCTTTTGATTCATTAGAAGACTTATCCTTAGAAGATATTGTAGATAGAAAAACATATAACTTAGACTTATTAGACAATACCAATACATTTATTGAAGGTAAGGATGTCTTAATTACCGGCGCTGGAGGCTCAATAGGAAGCATACTATCTAGTCAGATAGTTTCTTATAATCCTAAATCTGTAGTAATACTCGATCATTCGGAGTCTGCATTATTTTTTACTGAACAGAAGTTAAAACAGATGAATAGTAATGTAGAAATTATTACCAAGCTTATTGATTTATCCGATAAGAGTTTATTAGATGAAATGTTTGGTGCTTACAATATTGATATGGTTTATCATGCAGCTGCCTATAAACATGTGAATATGTTAGAAAACAATATTTTATCAGGCGTTAAAAATAATATTATTGGATTATATTATTTGCTAAAAGAATGTGAAAAAAATAATGTAAGTAATTTTGTTTTAATCAGTACGGATAAAGCAGTCAAACCAACTACTATAATGGGTATGACTAAAAAATTCTGTGAATTAATGATGTTTAACTTTAAGAGTGATAAAAATTGCATTTATTCAGCAGTTAGATTTGGGAACGTATTTAATTCTTCGGGTTCTGTTATTCCTATTTTTAAAAAACAAATCTTGGAGCAAGATTTTTTAACAGTAACCGATAAAGACGTAACAAGATATTTTATGTCTATTGATGAAGCTGTACATCTAGTTATAAAAGCTTCTTTAATATCTAAAGGAAATGAAATGTTTATTTTAGATATGGGAGAGCCAAGAAAAATATTGGATATTGCTAAAAAAATGATTCATATAAGTGGAAAAACAATTAAATCAGAAGAAAATCCAACCGGAGATATTGAAATTAAAATAATAGGCCTTGGGAGGGGTGAAAAACTTCATGAAGAATTATCAGAATTCAGTTGTGAAGAAACAAGCGAAGACAAGATTTTAAAATCAAGAGATTCTGAAATAGAATTTAATAATTTAGATAAAAAAATACAGTTATTATTCGAATATATTGATACTAAAGATAAAGATAAGATAAGAGATTATTTAAAAAATAATTGTTTTAAATAGTATCAAAGAGAATGTAAGTTAACAACCATGATTGTCTCAAGAACTCCATTTAGAATCACA
>Ga0114993_10006373_pt1 | contig 11126 bp, 9 predicted proteins | sample ArcticOcean_MG_C_FD_87042 | JGI IMG/M metagenome (GOLD analysis project Ga0114993, IMG submission 87042) | Marine microbial communities from western Arctic Ocean - ArcticOcean_MG_CB2_150 | ecosystem: Environmental > Aquatic > Marine > Oceanic | place: Arctic Ocean: Canada Basin | collected...
TAGTCTTTTATGAAAATTATTATACTTATAATAAGTAATTTTTTTTTCATTCTTCCTTAAACTTGTAATCCATGGAATGTTATGTGACGTTATGTACATTATTCCATTATTATTATTTACAGAAGCGCCCATCCACTCGGCCCCACCATGAAAACCAAAGAAAATATTTTCTTTATTTATTTCATGAGGCATAAAAAATCCAAAGTTTGCATTTTTTATTTTATTTTTTATATAATTGGCACTTTCAGAAGAAATGTTAGTTATTTCATTTTCACTAAATACTTGTTTGGAAAATGGTTCAGGTATTTTAATGTTTGGTTGATAATGTGAAGTTTTTTCACCTGGAATTTTAGAGAGAGGCGCCTTTTTTTTATGAAAATCAAAAATAGGTTCACCAGTTAATCTATCTAAAATTATCGTATTTCCTAGTTTAGTAACAGCGACAACTACATCAATATCAATTCCATTTTTTTTAATAGAAGTTAATATTGGTGGGGCAGGTATGTCAAGATTCCAGATATCATGTGAAATTTCCTGAAAGTCCCATAATTTTTTTTTGTTAAAAATATCTAAAGCAATTATCGAATTTGAATATTTATTATTTCCAGGTCGATTTACTCCATTAAAATAAAATCCTGCATTACCTGTAGTTACAAATATTAATCCTCTTTCTATATCAGCAGATATACCGCCCCAAGGATTTCCTCCAGAATAATCGTATCTTTTACCACCATAACGTTTTTTATTAAATTTTTTTTCTTTTAAATAAAATTTCCAAAGAAGCTTACCATCTTTTAAATTATATACTTCCAAAGCTGGCTCAACAGTTGCTATAACTAACTTATTTTTAATTATAGCCGGTGAAACTTTACATCTTTTTTTAAGTTTCACGATACCTTCATCACCAAACTCTTTATTTGCACTACCATTCTTTGGATTGATACTAATTAATTCTTTTTCAGCACAGAAATAAATTTTAGAATCATCAAGATTGCCATTAGTCCAATATACCAAACCTCTTCTAGCTGGAGTGCCTTTTGTTTTTATTCTCCAACTTTCTTCTCCAGTTACAGCGTTTAATGCAACCACTTCTTTTCCGGTAGTTGGTAAATAAATTTTATCTTCTGCAATAATTGGATTTGCCTGTATATCATTTTTTATTTCAGAAAATTTATAACGCCAAGCTAAATCTAAATTTTTAATATTATTGATATTTATTATTTTCAAATCAGAAAATCTATTTGATGAATGATTACCGTGACTTCTTTTCCAAGTATTTAAATTATTATTAACTTTAGATACTGTTTTGGTAAAATTATCTTTTTTACCTATTATGATTTGATTATCTGGTAAATCTTTATATTCAGTATTATTTTGATATAAATGTGCTTGATGTTTCTTAATAAATTTGACTAAAAAAAATGCATACAAATTGTCAACAAATCTAACAATTTTTTTCGCTTGTGGATTTCTTACATTGTTTATCTCAAAAGAAATCGATGATTTATTAATATATTTAGGTGAATAGGAGATCATTTCAAGGATTACAAATGAAATTATCAACAAAATTATAAGAAAAATTAATTTAGATATTTTTTTTAAATACATTATTTTTATTATAAATAACTTTTTAAATCTAATCTCACAACAACATAAGTAATTATTCTAGTCGCAGACCTTTATTATTAATAGATTCCAAGAAATCATTGATTGAATTAAAATAAAAAAGTATTATAAATCAATACAATTTTAATGGCTGGGTAGCTCAGTTGGTTAGAGCACTGCACTCATAGCGCAGAGGTCGCTGGTTCGATCCCAGCTCCAGCTACCAAACTATTATATGAAAACAAGAATATTTAAAATTGTCCTATTGACATCATTATTGCTGTTAATCACTCCCTTATTATTTGTTGTGTTTGATCTAGCAAAATATGATTCTTCTTATATTAATAGAAATGCCCTAACATTTAATATTAATAATTTGAATAGCAGGAAAAGTGTAAAAATATTTAATTATTATAACAACCTATACAATAAAATATTTCATACAGCACTTAAAAAAAATAAAAAAGTAGAATCTAAATTTGCAAGAGAAAGTTTACCTAAAACAAAAATAATTCCTAAAAAAAGCGAAGGTTTTTTACCTGGTCAAAGTATAGATGAGATTGAAAAAAACTTTTCTAACTGGACTAGAAGTCATGGTGGATTTTCTTCATTAAGATTTTCAAGTCTCGATAAAATAAATAAGGAAAATGTTAAAACATTAGAGCTTGCTTGGATTTACAATTCTAAAGATGGAAAGAAAGGCATGCAGGCTAATTTAGTTGTGTATGATGGGTTAATTTATTCTCCAACTCCAGGTAATAGTATAGTTTGCTTAGATGGAAAAAATGGAAAAGAAGTATGGAGATATAAAGTTAAAAAAGGTTACAATGTTGCCAAAAGAGGTCTATTAATTTGGCACGATAAAGAAAATAATCTTCATAAATTATTTTTTACTAACGATGATCAACTAATTTCCCTTAACGCAAAGACAGGTAAACCAATTAATGATTTTGGAAAAAATGGTATAATTAAAATAGGATCTAGTCCTATTCCTCCTGTAGTAATTGATAATAAATTAGTTGTCGCTACATTCAGACCATCAATTGAAGTTTACGACATTTCATCTGGAAAGGTATTTTGGAAATATTATTTACGTGACTTTAGAAAAAAAGTTTTTACTTCTATTGATTTTGTTGGAGGAAACCCTTGGGGTGGAATTTCAGCTGATACAAAAAACGGTATAGTATTTTTAACAACAGGTAATCCTAAACCTGTATTTGTAGGTTCAACTAGACCAGGAAAAAATTTATTTGCAAATAGTGTAATTGCATTTGACATTAGAAAAAAGAAAAAGATTTGGCATTTTCAAGAAACTTGTCATGATATATGGAATCTTGATATAGCAGCACCACCAATTTTAACAACAATTAAAAAATATAACAAAAGAATTGATGTGGTTGTAGCGACAACTAAATTAGGCAACACTATTATTTTAGACAGATATACGGGCCTACCAATATATGATTACAATATGAAGCTAGCTCCAACTTCATTAATACCTGGAGAGAAAACTTGTAACTATCAACCTGCATTAAAATTGCCAGAACCTTTTGCCAGAAATGTATTTAAGAAAGAAGATGTGACAAATTTAAATGAAGAAAGTAAAAACTATATTCTGTCAATTATAGAAAAATCAAATTATGGATTTTTTGCTACTCACGAAATTAAAAAAGATACTATTCAGTATGGTGATAATGGAGGAGCTCAATGGACTGGAGCATCTATAGATCCATACAAAAATATAATGTATGTGACTGCTAATAACATTCCTTGGTTAGCTGGGGTTAGATCTTTCAATAAAGAAGGAAGTATTAAATATTTAGATAAAAAGGCAAAACCGCTAAGAGATTTAAATGGATATCCCGGGGTAAAACCTCCTTGGGGAACATTAACATCTATTGATTTAAATTCAGGAAAAATAATATGGCAAGTTCCTTTGGGGTATTATGAAAAGCTTAAAAATAAAGGTTTAATAACTGGGACAGAAAATTTTGGAGGAGCAACAGCTACATCCGGAGATTTAGTTTTTGCAGCGGGGACATTGGATAAAATGTTTAGAGCATTTGACTCAAACACAGGAGAAGAATTATGGTCTTACGAACTTCCATTTATTGGATCAGCTCCACCAACTTCATATGAAATTAATAATGAACAATATATTGTTTTACCAGCTTCTGGTGGCGTAACATTAAAAATATTTTATGGAGATTTAGTGCAGCAAGGTGACGCAATATTAGCATTTAAAATTCCTAAATAAATATATCTATTTTACAATTTTTTGCAAAACTTTAGAAATTTTTAAAATATCTTTAAATTTAAGTTTTGGATATAAAGGTAAAGAAAAAATGCCTTTTGAATAATTCTCAGTATATTTAAGAGAATTAGCTTTATAAGAATAAAGGTTTTTATATGCTTTCATTTTATGAATAGGATATGGATAATTTATATTTATATTAATATTATTTTTTTTTAAATTTTTTATAATTAAATCTCTATTAGGATGGTAAACTACATATAGATGAAATACGTGCTTACAGTTTTTGTTTTCTGAAGGCAATTTCAAATTAGTTTTTTTTAATTCTTTGTAATATAGTTTAGCTAACCTCCTACGTTTGCTTATCCAGGTATTAACCTTTGGCAACTTAAGATTTAATATAGATGCTTGTAGTTCAGATATTCTAGAATTAATTCCGTGAATATTTGCATAATATTTATTATTAAACTTATTTTTTTTATTATTATTTTCAATACCATAAAAACGTATTTTATTTATTTTATGATATAAATCTTTTGATGATGTTGTTATAAAACCTCCATCACCGTAAGCCCCTAATATCTTAGTTGGATAAAAAGAAAAACATCCTAAATCACCAAATGAGCCAACAAATTTATTTTTAAATTTTGCACCTTGCGCTTGCGCACAATCTTCAATAACTTTTAAATTATATTTTTTAGAAATTTTTATAATTTTTTCCATATTGCATGCTTGCCCATACAAATGAACAGGAATTATTGCTTTTGTTTTTTTAGTTATAATATTTTCAATTTTAGAAGTATCTATCAAGTAATCTTCACCAACATCTACAAACTTAACTTTAGCTCCACAGCTATTAATAGCTGAAACTGTCGGAATTGCACTATTTGAAACTGTTATTACTTCATCTCCACTACGGATATTCAGCGCAAGAAGAGATATATAAAGTGCATCAGTACCACTTCCTACTGCTACACCATATTTAGAATTATTTTTTTTTAAAAATAATTTTTCAAATTTTGTTAATTCATTACCAAAAAAGATTTTTCCTGATTTAATAGATTTATCTATAGAATTTAAAATTTTTGTTCTCAATTCCTTATATTCATCTTTATATGACCAAGCTTTTATCATTTAATTATTTTTTTTAACTTTGTTAAATTCATTGACGGATTAAGAGGGTAGTTTTTTCCTAACAATTTTTTTGCTGAAACTCCTTTTATTGTTGGATTAAATTTTTTCACAAAATTATAAACAGTTTGAGTTTTACCACCCAGATCGATTAGTCCTTTTTTATTTATTAGTTTAAATAAAATCTTTGTAACTTCATCATGAAACATAAAATTTGTTTTAAAGTCGTAAAAAGCTTTTTGATGAACAAATGGTTTCTCAGTCATACACACTCTTAGAATTAATGAATTTTTATACATATGGACTGAACTTTCTCCACCAAGTTTTGACCAAGCATAATTGTTATTAGGTAATAATGAGTCACTTTCTTTGTAGTTACCTCGTGTTCCTGGATATAAATAGCAAGTAGAAAAATAAATTAATTTTATATTTAATGAAGCACAAACTTTGGTAATGTTTGCTGTTCCTATGATATTTAGATCAATACTTTTACCTATTGACCTTTCATGTATTTCCATTGGTCTTGATAGAGCCGCTAAATGAATTAAATATTTTGGTTTTTGTCTTGTAAGGTAATTTGTAATACTTTTTAAACTAAGTATATTTAATTTTTTCTTACTCGGATAAAGCATTGAAAAATTATTTTTAGTTTTTTTTAATTCGGTGCCAAAACGACCACTTCCACCAGTAACAATAATTTTTTTTTTATATAGAAACATGCGAAACCCATCTTCCACCTTTTGCAACAAAATCTTTTTCTTTACCAAAAATTTCCTGCCTATGATTCCAGGCAAATAAATATGCTACATCAGGCAAGTTTCCATGAAAATGTGAAATAGGAACTATTGGGATGTGAGATCCAGGCGAAAACTTTCCAATTTTTTCTTTAGTGGTGTCACAAATAAAGTTAATAGTACTTTCGTCAATGTCACAATAATTTAGCACTGTAGTACTTTTAGATGTAGCAGCGTAACCACAAATAATTTTATCTTCTTCTTTGAACTTATTTAATTTATAAACTATTTCTTTTTTTGAATTTTCACAATTTTTTTTGAAGTTTAAACATGAAGAAATATTATCAAGTTTATTTTTTTTTTCATGTTCCAAACCTTGAATTACTTTTTTGCTTATATTTTTTTCACCTTTTCGAGATACTACATATCTCATAGAACCACCATGAGTATGTTGTGGCAAAATATCAATTAACTCGAAATTATATAATTTAAATATTTTATTTATAGAAGTTATAGAAAACATATATACATGTTCATCGTAAATTTGATCGTATGAAACTTTTTCAAACATTGATCCCATGTAAGGTTCTTCAAATATAAACAAACCATTTTTTTTAAGGAGTTTATCTACAGTTGTTATTAAATTATTTAAATTTGGAACATGGCAAATGACATTCGAAGCACATATTACATCAGTATTACCTATAAATTCTTTTATTGAACTAATACTTTCGGTATCAAAAAAACTGTCTATAGTTTTTACATTATTTTCCTGTGCTTTTTTCGCTACATTTTTTGATGGTTCAAAACCAATATAATTTGTAGTTGAATTTTTAAAATTATTTAAAAAAGTTCCGTCATTAGAACCAATTTCAATAAGTTTAGAATTTGAATTTAAAAAATTTTTCTTAATCCAAATAGCATAATCTTTAAAATGTTCCTTCATAAAGTTCGAGCTTCCTGTAAAAAAAGGGTATTTATTATTAAACATTTTTTCAGGTTGGGGATGATCATTAAGTTGCAAAAGAGATAAATCTTCAGAAAAGCCTACCTCCATATTAAAAAAGTACTCAGATCTAAATTGATCTTTAGATAGAAAACCATTTGCTAATGGCATTTTTCCAAATGACATAAAAGGAGTTATTTTTTTATTTGTTATTTTGCATTTCATTGTTAATATTTTTAAATAAATTTAAAGTTGATTTAATGTCATCACTTATATTAGATTTTAAAATGATAGCTCTACTAGAAAATTTTTTATTTGATATTTTGTAAGAGTATTGGTTAATGAGTTTTGAATCTTCATATTTAATAGCAATTTTTCTTCTATGAGTTTTGAAGTAGCTAATTATTTTTTTTAAAGTCAAGTTTTGAGACAATATATTAAAAGTTTCATTAGTAAAAAAATTATTTTCTATAGTAAATTTAAAAACTTTAAATGCATCATTTAATGATAAGTATGGACGGGGCTTATTCATCATACTTTTCCAAATTGGCAGGGGTTTGTTTAAAAAAGTATAATAACAAAACTTATTAATAGCAGTATGAAATCTCATTCCTCTCGAAGGTCCACTTATTGTTCCAAAACGGTAAGAAACATACTTCATCAAATTTTTATTTTTTTTGAGAATCTTTTCTTCAAGAAGTTTAATTTCTGCATATGGTGTTTTAGGTTTAAGATTACGACAAGTTTCATCCACAAGACCGGTCTGCTCTCCATAAACACTTGTGCTTGAAATGTGCACTAGTTTAGATGAGTTTTGCTTGCAATAATGTATTACATTTTTGAAAATTCCAAGATTAACTTTATAAATTTTTTTCCGTATTTTTAAGCTCCCTTCAGCATCAGTAATAGATGCCAAATTTATAACAACGTCTACTTTTTTAAAATTTTCCAAAGCGCCTTTTAGAGATAAATCCTTATGTATAAAAGAAATTTTATTTTTATATTTTGTAAGATTAAACAATGTAAAATATCTATTTGTAGAAAGATTATCGATTATATAAATTTTCTTTATTAATTTAATTTTATCGATATTTTCCAATAAATAAGAACCAATGTGACCCAAACCTCCAGTAATTAAAATTTTCATATTTTTTTTAGATATTGTTTATATTCTTTAAAACTTTCTATATAATCTTTAAAACTATAATATTGATCACAGGCAACCATTAAAATTGAATTTTTATTTAAAAATTTAACACCACACCAGTACTTAGGTGGAACAAGAATAGCTTCTTTATTTACATGACTAAGTTTAATTTTTTTTTCATATTTAGGTGTTTTTATATTTAAAATAAATTTACCAAAAACAGGTATAAAAAACTGTGTACATTTTTTATGAGCATGCTCACCTCTAATTTTATTTTTTTTTCCATATAAAAAAAATATTCTTTTAACTTTCATTGGAAAAGTTTGATTAAAACTTAAAGGAATTAATTTTCCAGTTTTATTTGAGTGTACTTTAATTTTAATTTTTTTAATTTTATTCATTTATTGTGTCAAAAAATATTACTGGCCATAATAAAGGTTTTGTATACTTATTAAACCAATAAGAAAGATATCGTTCAGCTAAAAAAGCATACATTCGTGTTTTTCCGTAACCATCTAAATCAAATCCAAAAATTTTTTCACATTTCTCTAACCAAGTAAAAATTGATAAAAAATAGTCATTCATTATTTTTTTAGAACGACAAACAAACATATTACCTCTAGAAAATGAAACATTTTCTAAAGTATATTTTCTAAAATCTTCTCTATTATCATCATCTAGTACATCAATTGCTTTATCTAAATTTCCATTTCCATGCCACATGTCAAATTGAAATCTAATATTTCTTTTTGATTTAATTATTGCACTAGGATTTCTTGCTAGTGATAACAAGCCGTGTTTAACTAACTTAGAAAACTTTAAGTAGTTCATATAAATTTGCTCACCAATAATAGTATCAAATTTTTCCCACTCATTTGGTATCTCAGTTAATACAACGTTTTCAAACTTAGATTCTTTTGTTATTTTTGTTTTATTTCCCCAAAGCTCTCTATATGAGCAAAAACCTATCCATTCATTATCGTTAATTTTTGGTAAAATATTTTTCCAAAACCAATAGTAGAAAGTATATTCAGCATAATATTTATTTTTGTGGGAAATATTAATATCAGTATTATCTCTTAACCATTCATTAGAAAATTGGCCGTCTCCCAATCCAACAGGAATATATCCTGCTTTTTTTATATTAGGTAACATTTTTTCATGAAGACTATGACAATAAATTTTTCCACTTAACATAAGGTTATCTATATAAATTATTAAAAGTTTTAAGAGTGATATTATTTTTATCTTTTTTAGATACAATAGGTTTTTTGATAGGCCATTTAATATTTATAGATTTGTCATTCCAAATTATACCAACTTCATTTTTTTTTGATCTATAATTGCTCATACCGTAAATAACTAAACTATGATTTTCTAAAGAACAAAAACCATGGGCAAATCCAATAGGTATATAAAGTGATTTAGAGTTTTTTTCAGACAAAATAGATGAATAATACTTTCCATATGTTTTAGAATTTTTTCTTAAATCTAAAGCTACATCAAAGATTTTTCCCTTAACAACCGTCACAAGTTTGGCTTGTTTAAATTTATTTTGTAAATGTAGACCTCTTACTACATTTTTTTTAGATTCAGAAATGCTCCAAAATATGATTTTTTTACTCTTTAAAAAATTATTTCGATAAACTTCTCTAAAATAGCCTCTGTTATCAAAAAAACTTTGTCCCTCTAGGATTTTTAAACCTTTTAAACGGGTACTTATAATTTTCATTTAATTAAATTGCGTAAGTAATCAGAATAATCACATTTTCCATAAAAATTTATTGCATCTAGAATTTGTTTGTTTTTTATCCATTTATTTCCAAGGGCAATTTCTTCTAAACATGCAATTTTAAGTCCTTGTCTATTTTCTAGAGTAGAAACAAAGGATGAAGCATCATAAAGATCTTTTATTGACCCAGCATCTAACCAAGCACCTCCTCGTCCAATAAATTCTGCAAATAGTTTGTTTTTATTTTTATACTTTTTCAACAGATCTACAATTTCAATTTCTTTTCTTTTCGAAGGCTTAAGACTTTTGCTATATTTAATAACTTTATTATCAAAAAAATACAGCCCAGTTACAGCTAGGTTAGAAATAAATTTTTTAGGTTTTTCAACTATATTAATTATTTTTTTCTTATCATTAATTTTTACAACTCCATATTGAGAAGGGTTGTTTACTGGGTGTAAGAATATTTTTGCACCATTTTTAAGTTTAGTACAATTTTTTAACTTATGTGTTAAACTTTGCCCATAAAAAAAATTATCACCTAATATTAAAGCAACATTATTATTTTCAATAAATTTTTCACCTATAATAAAGGCTTCTGGTAAACCTCCAGGTTTCTTTTGTTGTGCAAATTTAATATTAATTCCTAAATTTTTACCTTCTGGTAATATTTTTTTAAATTGGTTTAATTGTCCTTGATTAACTATGATTAAAATATCTTTAATCCCCGCCAGCATTAAAATTGAAAGAGGATAAAAAATTAAAGGTTTGTCGTAAATTGGTAAAAGTTGTTTGTTAACTGCTTTAGTCAATGGACTCATTCGAGTACCTAAACCTCCTGCAAGTATAATTCCTTTTTTAATCATCTATTTTTTTAATCCTAATCTTTTATCATAAAACTTTTTAGATACACTGGTAAAAAAATTTATATTACGTAAGTACCAATTAAATGTATCTTTTAAACCTCTATTTAAACTTATTTGTGGTTTCCAATTAAGCTCTTTATGTATTTTATTTGAATTCAAAGCATATCTAAAATCATGACCAGGCCTATCTTTAACATATTTAATTTTTACTTTTTTCACGTTAATTGGAATGTATTTTAATATTTGTATTAATTTTTTAGCCATATTTATATTTTCTACATTTTGCCCCGTTCCCACATTATAACTTTCTCCAATTTTTCCTTTATTAAAAATTTTAATCAAAGCTTCGCAGTGATCATTGACATGTATCCATTCTCTAGAGTTTTTTCCTTTATGATAGATAGGAAGTGGTTTATTTTTTATAATATTATAAATAAGTTTAGGAATTAGCTTTTCAGGAAACTGATTTGGTCCATAATTATTGCAGCAATTAGATATTACTGCAGGGATATTATAAGTTCTTACATATGATTTAATCAAATGATCTGCACTAGCTTTGGAAGCTGAATAAGGCGAGCTAGGATCGTATGGGAACTTTTCATCTGATCTTTTTTTTAAATCAATATCTCCATAGACTTCGTCTGTCGATATATGAATTAGTTTAATTTTATTCTTTTTTTTTTTTAAATATATTTTAATAACTTCTAACAA
>Ga0114993_10006377_pt1 | contig 11117 bp, 9 predicted proteins | sample ArcticOcean_MG_C_FD_87042 | JGI IMG/M metagenome (GOLD analysis project Ga0114993, IMG submission 87042) | Marine microbial communities from western Arctic Ocean - ArcticOcean_MG_CB2_150 | ecosystem: Environmental > Aquatic > Marine > Oceanic | place: Arctic Ocean: Canada Basin | collected...
ACGCTCATCAGTATCAAGATAGAAATAATCGGCCCATAATTTGAAAGCAGTTCCGAATGTGGAGTTACCACCAGAAAGAGCTAATGTTTGGATAGCAATTTTAACCTTAACTTCATGGTATTGAAGAGCAATTAAGGGTAGGGCAAGTCCAGGATTTCTGTTGAAGAAAAACTGAAGAGGAATATAAAGGCGTTCCATTGTGTCGGTGGCGCCTAATACACCACCCATACCACTCATTTTCTGGAAAGATGTCCAAGATGTGGCATCAGAACTTGAAACAGCAACGTCAGCACAAGTTGGGTTGGATCCAGTGTTATTGAGTTGTGTTAACTCAGCATATACTTCCAACCAATGTCCATAGTGTTTGTCAATACGTTGTCCACCGATTTCTAATTCTATGTAATCAATTAAAGCGGAACCTGGGTTGGCTGTGGCTGTGCCATCATTACCACTTTGTACATACTCAATATGCATTCTACCTACTAAATCACCATTTCTTGAAACAGTTGCTGTAACTGAGTTACCATAACCTGTGGAACCATTTAATGTCTGCTCAATACACTCCATTGCGAAGTTGGTGTGTCTGCGGTAGACAACTTTGAAAAAAGTAATCTGGGGATTACCTGTAAGATAGATATCTTGTGCTCCATAAGCTACTAATTGCATTAATCCTCCTCCCAATATGTTTATACTATACAGCAAGAAAATAATTTCATAAAAACGCATTAATTCACAATTAATTATTAAAAATCACCATCCTTAATAATTAAACTAAAATATAAATTATATAAATATAAACTGTTTTTGACCATAGGTTTTTTCTAAAAAGCGAAATATAATTAATTTTTGACCATAGGTTTTTTCTAAAAAGCTAACTCCAAACCAAATTCGCCAATCCATCCGTAATAACCAGTATATTATAATTCAACCCAAAAACAATCAGTTTATCCTGAGTACCCGCCGGATCAAAAGACATTGTTATTTTCTGGTCGTCAATTCTACTCATATTTACAGATCCAGATGGTTGATATTCCTCTGGTCTTAAAGCAAACGAGTAGACATAGATTCCAGGAGATGGATGTCCAGTATGGTGATAGTAAGGTTGAACTAAATTAAAATATTGTGCGTTTCTATTTCCAGCACTAATTCTGTCTTCACCATTAAACTGTATCTTCGCTTCTGTCATTGGGTCGTCAGCAAGTGTTAAGTTTCCAACAATATTTTCTTCTGTTGCATGAAACTTAAGTGGCGAATACAGATTTGCTACACCATCACTACCCTTACCTCTACTGTAATTGAAATGGTCATTAATACCTATGCCACTCGCTGTACTTGTTAAAGTATTATTCTTTGTAATCCATATAAGTTCTTTTATTGAATGAGTAAAATTCAGTTTTACTGTTGTTGTTCCTGAAGAGTTAATTGCTGCACCGTCAATACCGGGAGCAACTTGGACTTGTTCGATTAAATACTCGTGTCTAGACGCTAGAAAGCGCTTGCTTTCATCGCCATCTAAGTAAATGTAATCGGCGTATAACTTAGGATTAGAAAGAGATCCGCTTACGGTGGCTGCCGCCATACCACTGACCGTGTTTTGATTTCGGGCCATTTTTGCCGCCGCCTCAAATTCTATAATAATAGATACTGTTGTTCTATCTAAAGCTTTTCTTGGTAGTGCTAATCCAGCATTTCTACAGAACCAAAACTGGAGAGGCACCGATATGAGACCACCCGAATTCGCCGTAATAACCGTTGAATTTCTGTGTCCTACCATTTTTTCGTAAGTTAGTTTTTTGTCTGTTCCTAAAGAAAGTTCATTCCATATATGAATCCAATCAGAGTAGTGGGTTTCAATTGCTACACCACCAATATGAAGTGACATCTTTTTTAGTAGTTTCTCTCCTGGATAAGGACAGTATACATTTGACCCACCAGTAGCAGGCAGTGTTGTTTCAAAGTACATTTTATGAATTAAATCTGCTGTGTCTCTTGCTATGCTATAAGTAACTGTTTCACCAAAATCAGCAGTTGTTGATACGTCTGATATTTCTCTCGATTCCATAGCAAAATTACTATGTCTACGGTAAGCGGCCTTCCAAAAAGTAATCTGTGGGTTCCCAAAAATATATTCTGCTTGCGCAGAAGCAGCGTAATTTAATTGCATCAAACCACCAGGCATTATTAACTATATATATAGATAATAAAAAAAACTTATTTTTTAAACTCCATACGATTTTAACATAAGCAAAAAATAAATAAGATAAGTATAATATGAACAATTTAGTAATGTCGATAACAAAATCTAAATCAGTTTCTTTTGATATTAGTGAAAATAAAACAAAAATTGTTGAAAGATATAATCATAAAACAGCCGATTACTTACCCAAATCAGTTTTAACTAAAAATGATATTAAGTCTGCTCTTAATATAATCAAAATTGCGATATTAAGGAAAACATTTAATGGTAAAGAATTAAAACCAGTTGTCGATTTTCATAATAAATTGAATGATTTTGTTAATGCTAATTGATTCGTGCTAGCACTCATCAATTAGTATAAGTCAGCCCCGCCATCCCACTCATTATTCTCAAAACATTATAACTCAGTGCAAATACATATAGATTTCCTGTATTTTTCGGCGTTATTTCCAGCACTGCCTTATCTATTCGAGAAAAATTACAAGTCCCGGATGGTTGATGCTCTTCGGGTGTCAGTGCGAATGAATAGACCGCAATTCGATCTCCAACCGGCGTATTTGTATGATGCTGGTAAGGTTGAACTCTGGTAAAATAGGTCATTTTACGCTCAGCAAATCTTTCATGACCGTTAAGTTTTAATTTAAGAACATTAGCGTCACTTGTATCATTATTATTTGTAAGCTGTGTCAATTTACAAGGTGTGGTTGCCGTATTACTAAATACCGCCCAGACTAGTTCTTTTACCGGATGATTAAAATTCAGTGTTACATTTTTCTTTGTCGCCGCTGTCACAGAAGATTTACCAGGAAACTGAACCTGTTCAATAAGATACTCATGTGCAACTTGAGCAAAGCGCCGTCTTTCATCTGTATCTAAATAAAAGTAATCTACCCACAATTGTGTTGTTCCAAATGTATTTCCTGTGCCAGTAACAAATAAATTCACTTGCTTCTCAAATTCAATCTCAACTTTTACATCGTGATACTGGAGCGCAATCATTGGTAGAGCTAATCCCGGACTTCGACAGAACCAGAATTGAAGTGGTATGTGTGCTCTATACGCAACAGCACCTCCTGTTCCACCACCAGTCTCACCCACAAGAAGTCTATCACATACCATTTTTTGATAGCTACCCTCTGTAAATACAATTGCGTCTCCTATAACATTACCTTGTGACTCAACAGTTCTATGTGAGTGTGTAGAGAAGGAAGCAACTTCTCCCGATCCATCAAAATAAACATGCTCGTTTCCAGACTGGTCAGTATCTGTCCCATACTCATAAGTAATAGTATTCACAGCACTTAAATAAGACGATGTAATTATATTTCCCGACATATCTTGAAGTGAGTTTCTCGCAACAACGTAAGGAATATCTCCCGCCTCTGCTCCAACTACAGTAAAAGTATTTGTATATGCTTGGTCTGACCCAATATTTCCTGTATCAATAGCGTATTCTGTCGCAGTGCCCGCCGATCTTAAAACAGTAAGACCCCCGTTCTTATAATCCGGATTTGTAAGTTCATTGTAGCACTGAAGCCATTGAGAATACTGCTTATCTATACTCTGACCACCAATTTCTAACTCATAGGTCTTCATTAGAGCGTGACCATAATGCCTGTCTCGAGGGGAATAGTCTCCACTCGCTACAGTAACACTATGCTCTAAGTACATCCGTCCAATTAAATCACCATTTTTTGTTATTGTTGCGCCAACTGTTTTACCGAAACCCGAAGTTCCATTAAATGTTTGCTGTATTGATTCCATAGCGAAATTTGTATGTCTTCTATAGACAACTTTGAAAAATGTTATTTGAGGATTACCTGTAAGATATACATCTTGAGCGCCATAAGCAACTAATTGCATCAAACCTCCACCCATTATTATAGTATATATTGAGAAAAAACCACGAAAGCAAACCCGTATTATTTATCTTCTAACTTAAAAATTGATTTTTCTTTATTAGTTAAATAAAACTAAGGGATGAATCTAACGGATATTTATAATAGATTACTGAGCGTTGGTCTGTCGATTATATTTTATGTAGTTATTAGACACAGCATTGCTGAAGCCAAGTATAGATACTGTCACGGGTCTTTACTGGCAACTTTAGTTAGTAGTGGTAATCCATTATGTATGCTTGCGAACAGAGTTAATTATGAAATGGATCAATATGTTATTGGTTTAATACTGCTTCTTAATGTAAGAACTAAAATGTTTAATTTCTTTGGAACAAATGAAATCAACACAAATCTACGTCTTAAGTCATCATAATTTTAACACAACTCTCAATGTTATTTACTATTTAATCTACTCTTTAATTATTATAAGTTAAACCACCCATCCCATTTGTTATTCTGAAAATATTATAATTGACGGCGTAGATTTTTACTGTTCTCTCAACATCTTCTAATCCTTCGTTGCTGCCCTTAAGCGTTATTTTTAATTGTGCTAAGTCTATGCGTGAAAAATTACAAGTTCCAGAAGGTTGGTGCTCTTCCGGATTGAGAGCAAAAGAATACACATAAATACCAGAGTGAGGACAACCACTATGACTTTCAAATACCTGTGTCTGTGAAAAATACATTCCTGGACGAAGAGACATTCGTGGTTGGCCGTTTAACAGTATTTGCGCTTCTTTTAGTGGTGCGCGCGCCTCTGTTGGCCATTTTGCCGGATGGTAAGTAATTTCTTCACAGACGCTACTTAATCCTGTATCTGCATTTGCGGATATTCTGCCGGAAACGCCGGAAGCGTCAAGTATGTCTCCAACGCGAATAAAACTGTCATAGTCCAAAGTTCCACCACTATAAATCGCAGCACCGGATACATCTGTATACATACCGAAAGTTTGGCGGTTCTTTAAGGAATTTATATCTGTGCGACTTTTTGCTGTGCGAGCCTGATGAATAACCCATATAAGTTCTTTTACTGGATGGTTATAACTCAGTTTTAAGGTGGCGTTTGTGTCTCCGGAAGAAATTGTTTCATTTCCAGTATGCTGGACCTGCTCTATTAAATACTCGTGTGTGGACTGTGAAAAGCGCGTTCTTTCATCGGCGTCTAAAAATATATAATCCACATAGAGATTTGTGTTTGCTATGGAATCAATACTTGAATTACCGTCGCTTGTCATTGCGTCTGCGAACTTTATTTTTATTTTAACATCGTGATACTGGAGTGAGATCAGTGGCAGAGCAACTCCCGGATGCCTACAGAACCAAAACTGTAGTGGAATATTTACAGTATAGCTGCTTGGAGATGTATTATCTGTGTTTCCATACACATCTGTGCCATCGACTACACAGGCTGCATGACCAATCATCTTGTTATAGATACGTTTTTTAGTATCTGTGAGAGTAAGTTGGTTCCAAATATGATACCAATCTGAGTAATGCTTATCAATTAACTGTCCTCCAATGTCCAGACTTACTTCTTCGAGTAGTGACTCTCCCGGCCAACCGCCATTTCCGGAACCGTCGCTAATTGTTATATCGCTTTGAACATAGATGCGATAGACTAAATCACCGTTTCTGGAAAGAGTTGCGGTGTAAGTATTTCCAACAGAGGGGGTTCCATTAAAACCATTTTTTATTGATTCAATAGCAAAATTTGTATATCTTCTATAGACGGTTTTAAAGAATGTGATTTGTGGGTTGCCTGTAAGATAAATATCTTGAGCACCATAAGAAACTAGTTGTAAGTATCCTCCACCCATAATTATATAATAAAGATAGATATAAATAAATAAATGTGAACGTTTTCTAACTCGACTAAAATTATGTAATATCCTGTGTTATAAAGTTTCCACCAGAGATAAATATGATTTTTCTTCCTAAGGCGTATATTTCGCCTTCATAGGCGCCCGTGAAACTTGAAAATGTTAATACTAGTTTGGTCTGTGTAGCTTCGGAAACATTGTAAAAACCCGATGGATTTGAAAACTTGGATGGTAGAATCGAAAAGGGATAGACATGAACTTTCTTACGAGGGACTTTATGACCTGCAGTTAGGGGTGCTATTTTACAAAAGTGCTCCGCTGGTAAATTCACTGAGATACTATCATTATTGATTTCGACGGAGCAATCACTTAAAATATTTCCGCCATAGTAGCTGAATTTAAATCTGTCTTGTCTTGACGCACCGTCGGATTTTTGTTTTTGGATATACCAGAGTAGTTCTGTTAGAGAGCTGTCAAAATTTTTCCAGTCCACATCTTTGGTGCCACCTGCTGTAGCAGTTCCGCTAAAGCTTGTGCGCTGGACGAATGTTATTTGTTGCTGGTAATCTTCATAAAACTGTTGTGACGCTTCTGTTAGTTCATTGGAATCATCTATAGCGTTTAAATCTAACACAGCGTATTCGGCAATTAGCTTACAGTTTGTTAGTGCTGTATTTACACTACCATTTGTAATTGTTCCATTTGTATAGAGCAAGTTATATGCGTTCTCAATATCTAGTTCTAACTGCATATTTTGCTGGAGCCAACCAATAGGGAGGGCAAGAGAAGTAGCGTCTGTATTTTCACGTCCAGTGGCACCTCTACAGAACCAAAATTGTAACTGAACGGAGAATTTTTTGGCGCTTATTGAGGTTGTGTTTCTTGGTGGTCCGTGTTTATACTTACCAATGAAGTTATTGTAGGGATTATTTGAATCTACAGTAAGCTCATTCCACATCTCTAGGAATGCTCCTGTGTGAGTATCTAAAGTACTGTTGCCCGATTTAATGACTACTGACTTAATTAGCGCATGACCAATTGAATTTACCCAGTTAATCCAAGTAGCACCAGTAACACCTGTTTCACTTGTTGTTATCGCCGGAAGTGAAAACTGGAGTTTTAAATTTGTTAGAAGATAGTTTGTTGTTCTTTTCTGGATAGTGAAAGAGCATTTTTGACCGAATGTTGGTGTATCGTCTGAAGCTATTTCAAAGTCCTCAAGAGAGAAATTAATGTGTGCGTCTTGGCGAATGGCAAAAGGATTTACAGTTGGATTTTGAATGTCAACTGTTCCTTGATTTGCTGCGCGCGTGCTGTCTCCCATATTATATTATTATACTATATTTATTTATCTTTCTAAATGGTTTTTAGAAAGATAATGTTTAGGTTAACTCATAGAATCCAAATAGGTTTAAATTACACTCCTCAGTCTGGGAGCCGGCTATCGTAGCTTGAATTTCTATTTTAATACGATCACCTTGTTTTGTAGTAAATGGTACACCTAAGTCTGCATATACCGCCTCCTGCTTAGTAGCAGGAGCATCAAGGTCAAATACAGTAGGAGTTCCACCAGTATTGATATCTTGTATATCATAACCATTTCCATCTGGGTCAACATATATTTTAATTTCATAATCGGGCGAACCAGTATCATCATCTTGTATAAAACTAAGTCCATACCAAGTTATATTAGGGACAAAACCTACACTCCAAGACCATTTATCATTATTTCCATAACTAACCATTATCATAGTTTGGTATGAAGTGTGAGTAACATTAATACCCATCCAATGACACGATTTAACATATATCCTTGGTGTTGCTCCACCAATCTTTAACGCCTTAGTATTCACAGTTCCAGAAACATCTAATAAACACGTGGGATTCAACACCTTAACCCCAACTCCACTAACGTCTAAAATTAGATTACTATTACCAGATATATCGAGATTTCCAGTTGTACTAATACGTGATATTCTTAAATCATCATCCTCACCGAAACTCAATACCCCACTATCTGTTTTTATTTTCATTTATAATATTATAAACAAAATATTATCCTTTCAAATCCGGATAGGAAAATGACATATTGGCATTTTCCGATCCGGATTTGATTAGGAACGCCGTGTCATAGGATTCCAAAGGATAAAAAAAAATAATAAAATAACAATATTAAACGAAAAATTGTTTCTTATTATCCAAATTTCTAATTAAATAATTCATAGTAACCAAATAACATTATATTAACTTCTTCAGATTGATCACCTGAAGTGGATTTAATTTGTATGCTAATTCTTTGTCCTTTTGTTGTATTAAATGTTTGGTCAAAATCTATATATACTGAGTCGTGTTCATCGGGTCCTATGAAGTCAAATTCAACACCTTCAGTATCGATAGTTTGTGCAGATCCATTTACAAATGCTTTTATTTTATAACCCCGTGGCGTCGTTTCATCATCTTGTGCCATAGTAAATCCATACCAAGTTATGTCAGGTTCATAACCAACTGCCCATTCAATTTTCTCATCAGCAGAACTTATACCAACCAAATACATATCCTCGTAAGAATCAGTTAGATTAGCTCTCTCCCAATGACCCGATATAACATAACCTTTTGGACTTATTCCACCAATTGTTAGTGTCGTTGCGTTTAACGTTCCAGAAACATCGAATGAATAAGTAGGAGTAGCTGTTCCAATTCCAACACCACTAACATCTAAAATTAGGTTACTATTACCAGATATATCTAGATTATCATTTGCATCTATGCGTGAGATTTTTAAATCATCACTCGCACCGAAATATAATACTCCACTATCTGTTTTTATTTTCATTTATAATATTACTTACAAAATATTATCCTTTGGAATCCTATGACACGGCGTTCCTAATAAAATCCAATAGAAAATGCCAATATGTCATTTTCCTATCCGGATTCGAAAGGATAATTAATTTTAACAAATAAAATTTAAATATTCTCTAGAAACCGATTAAAAATGGGTAAAGTTTATTTTTAATAGTAAAATATTATTAGTATATTTAAGATAATGTATAGTATCCAAACAAAGATATATCAGCTTCCTCTAATATAGTTGTATCGGGTCCTTTAATCTGTATTCTAATTCTTTGTCCTTGTGTTGTAGTAAATGTATTGACAAAATCTATATAAATTGATTCTGTGTTATCAGGTCCTGTGAATACTAATTCCGTTGAACCATCAGCGATAGTTTGGGGACTTCCGGTTCCATTTACAAATACTTTTATGGTATAAACATCTACAGGCGATTCATCCTCTTGTGTAAAACTAAATCCATACCATGTTATATTAGGAACATAACCAACAGCCCATTCATAAAAGGGGTTAGAGTGTTCACTAGATAATACAAAATTACCATAGGTATTAGAAAGATTAGTAATACTCCACTGTGCAGATATAACATATATCTTAGGATTTACTTCTCCAATATTTATGGTTGTCATATTAAGAGTTCCCGAAACATCTAACGAATTAATTGGAAAATTTGGATAGTTGCCAAATCCAACTCCACTAACGTCTAAAATTAGATTATTATTACCCGATATATCAAGATTACCAGTTGTGCTATTTCTTTTAATTCTTATGTCATCACTAGCACCAAAACTGAGTTCTCCAGCAGCTTTTTGGATTTTCATTTATAATATTACAAACAAAATATTATATAAATTGAACCAAATTAGAAATAACAATAGAAAATAGTTAACGAATTAAAATGTGTTTTCACTTAAATTTATTCTGTTTAATTTATTCTTTTTAATATATCATGAATTTGTTTTTCTGTCTCAATTTGTTTATTTTTTAATAGTTCTATATCTGCACTATGTTTATCTATTGTATCTTGTTGTTGTTGAATTACATCTTTTTGTGTTTGAATTATTACTTGTTGTTCTTGAAGTGCTTTAACAATAGGTGCGATTAGTCCAGAATAATTAAGTCCATATTTATCATTATTTGTATCATAATTAACTATAGCTATATTACTGCTATCTTCATTTAAATCATTTAAATCATCTAAAGTTGCTAAAACATCTTGTGCTACAAGACCATAATGTGTTTTTGTATCTTTATTAGGATTTTTCCATTTATATGATACTGGATTCAAATTATTTACAAAGGTTAATCCTAAGTCTGTTTCAGTTATAAATTTCTTTAATCTTTTATCTGAAATTTCTATAACTTCGCTACAGTATACATCGGCACCTTTATCTTGTGACATCCAAACTTCTGTAATAGCGGTATTACCTATAATAGCTTTGTTGTCTCCTTGACCAGTCGCACCTTGCCCTATAACGATTTGATTTGTTCCATCAACAGCACTTGGATCGGAACCAGCACCTATACACACATTCTGTGTTCCAGTTGTAATGACATCTCCAGCAGTAGAACCTATTAATGTATTTGAAGCTGCGGCACCTTCTAAAACTAATCCAGCTTGAGCACCCACACATGTATTAAAATTTCCAGTTAATTTTCTCGCTGTAATACCTTGTGCTGCTAGATAACCTACATAAGTAGATTCTGTAGCGGTTGTTGCAAATTGACCAGAGTGGTAACCAACGGCGGTATTTCCAACGGCTCCACTACTTCCAGTTTGATTTGTTAATGAATTATACCCAATTGCAGTATTAAAATCACCATCATCTTCAGCATCAAGTGCTTGATAACCAACAACAGTATTTCCAAGACCTTCTGTTAAAGCTGCTCCCGCTTGATAACCAACAACAGTTGTTCCAGTTCCAATGGTTAAAGCTGCTGCAGCACCAGCACCAATAGCAACCGAACCAGCAGCAGCAGTAAGAGTAGTTCCTGTTCCTACAGCACCTTTTCCAATAATAACTGATTCACCAACGGTAGTTGATGCTGCTGCTGCTCCTGATCCAATAATAACATTATCAACAGCAGTAGTTGCGTGTTGTAATATTAAACCTGCTTGATATCCTAAAGCTGTATTATTACCAGTAGCATTATTAGAAGCTAATGCAGATAATGCTTGGTGACCAATAGCAGTATTGTTATCCGATAAAACTGCTGCGTCAAGTGCTTGATAACCAACTGCTACATTACCAAGACCTTCTGTTAAAGCTGCTCCCGCTTGATAACCAACAACAGTTGTTCCAGTTCCAATGGTTAAAGCTGCTGCAGCACCAGCACCAATAGCAACCGAAC
>Ga0114993_10006381_pt1 | contig 11115 bp, 11 predicted proteins | sample ArcticOcean_MG_C_FD_87042 | JGI IMG/M metagenome (GOLD analysis project Ga0114993, IMG submission 87042) | Marine microbial communities from western Arctic Ocean - ArcticOcean_MG_CB2_150 | ecosystem: Environmental > Aquatic > Marine > Oceanic | place: Arctic Ocean: Canada Basin | collected...
CAAGATACGGTTATTTGCGCTGAACTATTAGGTAAAGAAGTTGAGATGCACAAATATGCAGTTCAAATTACTGTCGCAGACTCTAGAGATGGTGCATGTAGCAGTTCTACCTTAAAAGAAGCAAGTTCTTGGGGTAAAGTAGATATAGCAAAAGAACAAATGGTTTTTGCAGAAGCCACTAGTGTTTTACCTTTAATTGCAAGTGATGCTTATCACACAGGTAACTGGAAAAAGAGAACTAGAAAAAATTTCTCAAAGATATTTGGATAAAAATTGAAATATCTTTCAAATAAAAATGGATTTCTTGGAATTGATAATAATATAAATTTTAAAGAAAAAGTGGTGGTTGTTCCTTTTGGCTTGGAAAAAACTGTCAGCTATGGTGGTGGTACTAGAAATGGTCCTAAAGAAATTATCAAAGCTTCACACCAAGTAGAATTATATGATGAAGAGTTACACTGTGAACCCTATAAAAAAATTGGAATTAAAACATTAAAACCTTTCAAAATTCATAAAGACATAAAAAAAGCTCTTAAGAAAATGTCAGATATAAATGAAGAAATTTTAGACAAAAAACTTTTTCCTATTACATTTGGTGGTGAACACTCAATTACACCCGGATGTATTGCTCCATTTGTAAAAAAATACAAAAAAATATGCTTACTACACTTTGATGCACATGCAGATTTAAGAGAAAGTTATAATGGTGAAAAATTTTCACATGCGTCAGCAATTAAAAGATGTTTAGATCATAAAAATGTTTCTATAATATCATTTGGTATAAGAAATATATCTAAAAGTGAAATACCTTTTTTAAAAAAAAATTCATCAAGAATTAATATTTTTTGGGCTAAAGATAAACTGAAATGGGATCTAAAAAAATTTAAAAAAATGATAAAAAATAAAACTGTTTATCTAACCTTTGATGTTGATGGTTTGGATTCAAGCATTATGCCAGCAACAGGCACTCCTGAACCAGGTGGATTGTTATGGGATGAGACTTTAAATATTATAAGAATAGCTGCAAAAAATTCTAATATAGTTGGTGCAGATATAAATGAATTATCACCAATAAAAGGTTTTAATTCTTATAACTTTTTAGTAGCTAAACATGCTTATAATATTTTATCTTATAAATTTTTATATTAAGCTTTTGAATCTTTAACGGTTCCCAACAATAATCTGAATGGAATGAGCATCAACAATGCAACAAATACTTTAACAGCCAAATCTCCTAAGGATAAAGTTATCCAAGGTATACCTGTGGCGTAAAAAGATATTGAGAAAAATAAAAAGGTATCAATCGTAGAACCAATTAGTGACGATGTTAATGGTGCCACAAACCATTTTTTTTTTCTTAATTGGTCAAAAATTTGAACATCTAATAATTGTGCAACTAGAAATGCTGTTCCAGATCCAATAGCTATTCTAACTGAAATTAAATCTGCAAAGTTTATTGAAAAAAATAACGTAAATATAATTCCTATAGTAAATCCAGTATAAACAACTTTTCTAGCAATAATTTTTCCATAAGATCTGTTTGCTAAATCTGTTATCAAAAATGCAATTGGATAACTAAAAGCTCCATAAGTTAATATTTGTTCCAGTTCATAATACTTAATTGGAAATTGTACTAAATAATTTGAAGCTAATACAATAACTCCCATTATAAATGAGAGCATCATAAGAAGCTTGTTCATTAAGCTGATTTAGCTGGGGATACTTTTTTAATAAATGGTGATTTAATTAATATACTTTTTTTTAATTTTTTTAATCTTGGAGAAATGTTTTTGTTTTTTACGGTCTTTAAGAATTGATCAAAAGTACCTTTTTTATCAACACACCTTACACCTGCATTACTTACAGTTAATGTTAAACTTCTTTTTAAAAGTTCACTTGTAAATTTAGCTTTTTTTAAATTGGGTAAAAATCTTCTTTTTGTCTTATTGTTAGCATGACTAACGTTGTGACCCTTCATGGGTATTTTTCCAGTTAATTCACATTTTTTAGACATAATATTTAGTGACTATATAAGAGGTGATTCTGACATCGTCAAGTTTATTAGAATCAATTAATTATGTTTCTTGCCTATTATTTCTTTGAAATTAGTAACACCATCATTGATTAGTAATTCTTTCAGCTCTTTTTTTATTTTTCCAACAATATTTGGTCCCTGAAAAACCATTCCGGTATATAGCTGCACATAATTAGCTCCAGCTAAAAATTTGTTATATGCGCTTTTTCCTGAGTCAACTCCCCCTACTCCAATAATTTGTGTTTTACCTTTTAATAAATTATAAAATTTAGCAATCAGTTTATTTGATTTTTCCTCGAGTGGTTTGCCCGAAAGACCACCTTTCTGATGTCTTGATATATTTTGTAAATTTTCACGATTATCTTCTGTTGTATTGGATACAATAACTGCGCTAACTTTATATCTTAATAGTATTTCACTAATTAAATTAACTTGGTTATCTGAAATATCAGGTGAAATTTTTACAACTATTGGCGTTTTAGATTTTAATTTAATTTTTTCTTTTTCTATAGAACTCATTAATTCATCAAATTTTACCTCATCATGGAAGTTTCTTAAATTTTCTGTGTTAGGTGATGAAATATTTATAGTTATATAATCAGCAATATCATGAAAGGTTCTAAGGCCAATCAAGTAATCATTTAATCTATTTTTTGTGTCTTTATTGGGTCCAACATTTATTCCCAATAGTCCTTCTGGTATATTAGATTTAATTCTAGAGTTAACATTTTCAGAACCCAAATTGTTAAATCCAAGTCTATTAATAAGTGCTTGATCTTCTACTAATCGAAATACCCTTGGTTTTGGGTTGCCATATTGTTGAAGAGGTGTAATTGTACCAACCTCAACAAACCCAAATCCAAGTTTAAATAATGGATTATAAACTTCTGCATTTTTATCAAAACCAGCTGCCATGCCAATTGGATTATCTATTGTTTTGCCAAATAAAATTGATTCGAATATTGGGTCTCTTTTATTTTCGTCAAAAATATTTGAGATTAAATTAAATTTTAAAGATTTAATTGCTAAAGTGTGGGCTATTTCAGGATCAATCTTAAAAATTAAAGATCTGAGTTTTGAAAACATTATTTTATTTTATCTTCTATTAGTTGCCTTGTTTCATTAACTCCAAAAAAACTTATGAAGAAACCCATTCTTGGACCATTCTCATCTCCAAAAACTACTTCATAAATTAGTTTAAACCAATCTCTTAAATTTTCTGCATAACCATTTTCTTTACCTGTTGAATATATCAATGTTTGGATATCTTCTGGATTCATCTCATCATTACATTTATCTAGTGTTTTAATTAAAGCTTTAAGAGCATTTTTTTCTTCATCATTTGGTTTTTTATATTTTTTTTTCAATTTAATTACATCATTGAAATATCTAATTGCATAGCCAATTAAATTATCAAAAATTGGATAGTTTTTTTCTGAAATATTTTTTTTATGTTTTTTAACAAATTTCCATAAAAGCTCCTTATTATCTGCGTTACTTGTTTCCACTAAGTTTAACAACATTGAGAACGTCATTATGATTTCTTCTTTAGGCATCTCTCCATTATGGACGTGCCAAACTGGATTCATTAAAAGCTGTAATTCATTTTGTGTTTTTCCTTTTTCTATTAAGTTTAAATATTCGTCTACAGCTTTTGGAACAATCTCATTATAAAGTTTTTTAGCTCTCTTGGGATTTTGATACATATACAAAGATAAGCTTTCTGGCGAAGCGTACTCTAGCCATTGGTCAATAGTAATTCCATTTCCTTTAGACTTAGAAATTTTTTCACCTTTTTCATCTAAAAAAAGCTCATATGAAAAACCTGATGGATTATTTTTTCCCATCAGTTTAATTATTTTTGTCGATAAAATTGCACTTTCAATTAAATCTTTTCCATACATTTCAAAATCAATATCAAGAGCATACCATCTCATTGCCCAATCTACTTTCCATTGAAGTTTACAGTTTCCATCAAATATACTTGTCTCAAGTTTTTTACCATTGTTATCAAATATTATTTTGAACTTTTCTTTTATAATTTCAATAACTGGAATTTCTAAAACTAATCCTGTTTCAGGACAAATCGGTAAAAAAGGACTATAAGTTTTTTGACGTTCCTTACCAAGTGTTGGAAGAATAATATCCATAATGCCCTGATAATTTTCAAGAATTATTTGTAGTGTTGGATTAAAGAAACCTGACTTATAAAGAGAAGTGGAACTTTTAAAACTATATTTAAAATTAAACTTATTTAAAAAATTTTTTAACATTTCATTATTATGTTCACCAAAACTATTAAATTTTTCAAATGGATCGGGAACTTGAGTTAATGGTTTGTGCAAATTATTAATTAAAATTTCTTGATTAGGAACATTTTCTGGAACTTTTCTTAAGCCATCCATATCATCTGAAAAAGTAATAATTTCTGTTGGTAGGTCCGTTAGATGCTTTAATGCATTAACCATCATAGAGGTTCTCGCAACCTCTCCAAAAGTTCCAATATGAGGAAGTCCACTGGGCCCATAACCAGTTTGTAAGATAATTTTACCTTTTTTTTCAATAAAGGATTTTCTCTCACGTAATAATTTTTTAGCCTCAACAAAGGGCCATGCGCTAGTTTTATTTAAATTATCTTTTTCAATCACGGGTTATAATAACAAAATATCTTATATTTAGTGCTTTTATTAATTCTTATAGAGTTGAATTTTATTTACCATAAAATAATGTTCTTTCAAAATGTCTAATTATAAAACTGTTTTTTTTACCTTGGGTGTTTTACAAATTATTCTTGGAATATCTATGATCATTCCAATTTTAACTCAAATTATATATTCAGAAGTAGATTCTTCATTTATCGGTGCATCTATAATTTCAATAATATTTGGTGTTTTGTTTTTTTTATCAAACCTAAACCATGATAAAAAATTAAATTTACAACAAGCCTTTTTGCTTACTTCCCTTTCGTGGTTGAGTATTGCAATATTTGGTTCTTTACCATTTATTTTCTCTACTCTTGATTTGACTATTACTGATGCATTTTTTGAAAGTATGTCAGGAATAACAACTACAGGCTCAACTATACTTTCAAATTTGCAACAAACACCCAAAGCAATTCTTCTATGGAGAGCGATGCTTCAATGGTTGGGTGGCATTGGTATTATTGTAATGGCAATAACTCTAATGCCAATTATGAATGTGGGTGGAATGCAACTATTTAAAATTTCTAGTAATGACTCATCAGAAAAAATATTTCCTAAATCTAAAAAAATTGCACTTAGATTAATTTATATCTATTTAGGTTTAACAATAATTTGTGCATTAACTTATAAAATTTTTGGTATGAGTTTTTTTGATAGTTTAACTCACTCTATGACAACAATAGCTACTGGTGGCTTTTCAAATTATGATGAATCTATAGGTTATTTTAATAGTTTATCTATTGAAATATCTTCTATGATTTTTATTATTTTAGGTAGTTTACCATTTATAGCTTATATAAAATTTCTAAATGGAAATAAAAAAATATTTATTTCTGATATTCAAATCAGATCATTCATTAAGATAATTATTTTTTCAATTATTATACTTTTTATTTATTTGGTTATTCAAAATAAAGGTATTTCACAAGTTAATATAAGAGTAATATTTTTTAACGTTATATCCATTCTAACTGGGACAGGATATGTAACGGGCGAATTTAATGGCATGGGAAGTTTTCCATTAATTTTCTTCTTGGCATTGATGTTTATTGGTGGATGCGCAGGGTCAACTACCTGTGGTATTAAAATTTTTAGAATTCAAATTTTATATCTTTTTATAATTAATCAACTAAAAAAAATTATTTATCCTAAAGGAGTTTTTGTAATTAAATATGATAAAAACAATGTTGATGATAAATTTATGGCGTCTATAATTTCGTTTATTTATCTTTACTTAATCATATTTTTTTTAATAACTGCCCTTTTATCTTTAAGTGGTTTAGATTTTGTTACGGCAATTTCAGGAGCCGCAACCTCAATTTCAAACGTGGGGCCCGGTTTGGGCTCTGAAATAGGTCCTAGTGGTAATTTTTCTGCTTTGTCTGATATTTCAAAGTGGATCTTAAGTTTTGGAATGATTTTAGGTAGACTTGAGATATTTGCTATATTAGTATTATTCTTACCAGCATTTTGGAGAAATTAATTATGATTGAAATCAAAAAACAATCACTGTCAGAAACCTTTTCTATCTACTTTGATAGACGGATGCTTAGAATTTTATTGCTTGGTGCAATCTCCGGATTCCCATGGGTATTAATAGGAAGTAGTTTGAGTTTATGGCTTAAAGAAGAGGGATTAAGCAGATCAACAATTGGTTGGGCTGGTTTGATATTCGCAGTATATGCTTTTAATTATTTATGGGCACCTTTAATCGATAGACTTCAAATACCATTTCTAACAAAAAAATTAGGTCATAGAAGAGGTTGGATAGTTTTAATGCAAATTATGATTTTAATTTGTTTAATTGTATGGAGTATGATTAATCCAACAGAAAATTTAGCTTTATTAATTACAATTGGTTTAATCATTGCAATTGCTTCAGCAACTCAAGATATCACAGTAGATGCCTTAAGAATTGAACAAATCGGCGAAAATGAAAGTAAATCAATGGCAGCTGGCGCGGCTATGGCCGTTGTTGGTTGGTGGAGTGGTTATAAATTAGGTGGAGTAATAGCTTTGTTTACAGCTCAACATTTTGAAAATATTGGTATTGTAAACTACTGGCAATCAACTTTTTTAATTTTAGGAATTGTTGTAATTTTAATGAACATAGGATTAATGTTTGTTCATGAACCCATTTTAACTGACAGACAATCAAAACAGAAGGAGACAGATAAGCTAATAGAAAGCAAGCTTGGATCAAAAAATATTATAACGAATTTAATTTCTTGGATAAGTGGTACCTTAGGTGGTCCAATAATAAGCTTTTTCAAAAAAAATGGATTTTCTATTGCCGTTGGAATTTTAAGCTTTGTATTTTTATTTAAAATAGGTGAAGCTTTTTTAGGTCGTATGTCGATAGTTTTTTATAAAGAGATGGGATTTTCAAAGGGTGATATTGCAATTTATTCAAAAACTTTAGGTTGGATAACAACAGTTGTCTTTACATTACTAGGTGGACTTTTTGTAATTAGATCTGGAGTTTTAAAAGCAATGTTTTTGGCTGGAATACTAATGGCTTCCACTAATTTATTATTTACTGCTTTGGCATGGAGTGGAAAATCAGAGTTATTATTTGCCGTTGCTGTTATATTTGATGATATAGCAGCTGCATTTGCAACGGTTGCATTTGTAGCATTTATTTCTTTATTGGTTGATAGAACTTATACTGCAACTCAATATGCTTTACTTGCATCAATAGGAACAGCAGGTAGGACTACACTAGCATCATCATCTGGAGCTTTAGTTGATTGGTTAAATGGTGACTGGGGAACGTTCTTTATTTTAACAGCTATTATGGTTATTCCATCTTTGATTTGTTTGTGGTTTATTAAAGACAAATTAAAACTTCGTGAAAAATAATTATTTTTTTACAAAACATTTTTCAAATATTTATGAAAAATCCTTTCAATCATCTAAAGTAAGTTCTCAAATTTTATATGGTGAAGAATTTAAGATTCTATCAAAAAATAAAAACTGGCTAAAAATAAAAACATTATTTGATAACTATGTTGGTTATATTAAAAAACAAAGTTATGTAGAAAAATTTAACCCTACACATAAAATATTTAAACTAAAATCAAAAATATTTATCAGATCTAAAATTAAAAAACTCAATGAATCAAAAAATTACCTCCCATTTGCTTCAAAAATATCAATAATAAAAGAAAATAAAAAATTTATTGAATATGAAAAAAATAGATGGATAAAAAAATCAGATATCAAAACAATTGATCACATCGAAAAAAATTATTTAAAAATATTAAAACTATTTTTAAATATAAAATATGTTTGGGGTGGCAAAACTTATAAAGGTATAGATTGTTCTGCAATCTTGCAGTTATTTTTTTATTATAATGGAAAATTTTACCCTAGAGATACAAAATACCAAATTAAATATTTAAAAAAAAATAAAAAAAATAAAAAATTTAAAAAAGGAGATATAATATTTTGGAAGGGTCATGTAGCAGTTTGCATAGATTCTAAAAAATTGATTCATGCTTATGGTCCTAAAAAAAAAGTATTAATTATGCCAATTAATTATACAATTAAGAAAATTTATAAAACTGCTAATTTAACTGTAAAAAAATTATCTAATATTTTAAATTAATTTCTTCCAAAATCAGGTTTGTTAATATCTTGTTTTAATTTAATTATTTTTTTTCTTACTTTTTTAGTTTCTACTAGTTTTCCAATAAGTGATTTATTATTTTTAGAATTAATGTCCTTTTTAAATGCTTTTAAGTTTTTGATAAATAAATCAATTGCTTTTGATATATTAAGTTGATTATTAAAAAAAATATCTCTCCACATAATTTCGTTTGATGCGGCAATTCTTGAAAAATCTCTTAACCCACCTGCACTAAATTTAATAAGATCATATTTTTTTTTCTTTTCAAAATCTGTTGCTGTTTTAACTAAATTATAAGCTATTAAGTGTGGTAAATGACTTGTCATAGAAAAAATAGCATCATGTTTTTTTGCATTCATGGTTATAACTTTAGAGCCAATTTTTTTCCAAAATCTATGTAAGAAAGTTAAATGCTTCTTATTTGAATTTTTTTCTTTAATTAGAATACACCATTTATTTAAAAATAAATTGCTATTGCCAAACTCTGGACCACTAACTTCCGATCCTGAGATAGGGTGGCTTGAAGTCCAAGAGATTCCCTTTCTTAATTTTTTCTTAATTAATGCTAAAGAATTTTTTTTTGATGAGCCAACATCAGTAATAATTGTTTGTGGTGATAAATATTTATTAATTCTTAATATTATTTTTTCGTATTCACTCATTGGTGTACAAAAAATAATTAAATCTAATTTTGGTATTACATTTTTAAAATCAGTTATAATTTCACATGATAATTTTAATTTTTTTATTTTTAAAATATTCAATTTTGATTTTTCATAAACAAATATTTTTTTAGACAATTTTTTTTTAACAATTATTCTTAATAATGACGAACCAATTAAACCACATCCTATAATTAAAATATTTTTCATTAATTTTTAAATATACTTTTCATTTCATTTATAAATTTTATATTTTCTCTAGCTGATCCAATTGTAAGTCTTAGTTTATTTTTAATATTATAACCTTCTTCTGTAGATCTTAAAATAATTCCTTTTAATTCTAGTTTTTTAAATACATATTTTGCTGAAAATTTACTTTTATCAAAATTAAGTAGAAAAAAATTAGCCGAAACATCATTTGTTAATATATTTAATTTATTTAAAAAAAATTTTATCTTATTTGCCCAGATAAGATTGTGTTGAATTGAACGTTTAACAAAATTGCTATCTTTTAGTGCCTCTCTTGCTGCAGTTTGAGCTGTTTGGTTAACATTAAATGGTGGTTTAATTTTATTCATAGCGTCAATAATTTTTTTTGCTCCATAACCCCAGCCTATCCTTAATGCCGCTAGTCCATAAATTTTTGAAAATGTTCTTAAAATAATCACATTATTTTTATTTTTAAATATATCTAAACCAGATTTGTATTCTTTAATTTTCATATATTCGAAGTACGCATCATCCACCACTAACAAGACTTTTTGGTTAAGTTTTTTTCTTAAGTTAATTAATTCTATTTCATTTAAATATGTTCCTGTTGGATTATTTGGATTAGCTAAAAAAACAATTTTAGTTTTTTTAGAAACTTTTCTAATAATTTCTTCCACAGATACCTTAAAATTTTTTTCTTTAGCTAATATAACATTTGCTCCAACAATTTTTGCATAAATTCTATACATTAAAAAACTATACTGTGGAACGATCACTTCATCTAAAGGATTCAAATATAATTGACAAACCATCTGAATTATTTCATCAGAACCTGATCCACATATAATTTTATTAAAGTCACAATTGTATACTTTAGATATTTCTTTTCTTAAAGCTTTAGACTTGCCATCTGGATATTTTGATAAATTTATATTTTTACTGGATATCACTTTTTTTGCTCTTGGGCTAATTCCGAGTGCAGATTCGTTTGCTGATAATTTTATGATATTTTTAAATTTACCAATCTTAGATCTTCCTGGTTTATAAGCTTCAACTCTAATATTTTTAAATTTTGGTATAATCATTTTATTGTTTTTTACTTTATAAATAAATTATTAAACTTTTATAGCAAATAAGTGAGTTAATAAAAAATTGACATAAGAATTGACATCTAGTACAAAAAATATGCGCTGATTTACTGAATTGCGAGCGCATTAAAAAAACCGCTAAAAAAGTTTTTTTATCTCTCAATTCACTAAAGAGCATGATTTATGAACAATATTAATAAAACAAAAAAAATAATAGTTGATAAGCCACTTAAGTTGGATTGTGGAAAAATTATTAATAATTTTCCTATTGCCTATGAAACTTATGGAACTCTTAACGAAAAAAAAGATAATGCAATTTTAGTTTTTCATGCTTTAACTGGTGACCAATTTGTTTCTGGCGTTAACCCCATAACCAAAAAAGATGGTTGGTGGTCTTATGCCGTTGGACCTGACAAAGCAATGGACACAAACAAATATTTTGTAATATGCTCAAATGTAATCGGCGGATGTATGGGATCATACGGGCCAAGCAATATTGACCTAACTACAAATAAAATTTTAGGGACAACTTTCCCAGTTATTACAATAAACGATATGGTTAATGCTCAATATAATCTTTTAGATTTTTTTAAAATAGATAAACTATTTTGTGTTGTTGGTGGTTCTATGGGTGGAATGCAAGTTCTTCAATTTATAAATAATTTTACTGATAAAGCAATATTTACAATTACTATAGCATGCATGGCCAGCGAATCAGCTCAAAATATAGCTTTCAATGAAGTTTGAAGACAATCAATTATGGCAGATGCTAATTGGTTAAATGGAA
>Ga0114993_10006382_pt1 | contig 11115 bp, 7 predicted proteins | sample ArcticOcean_MG_C_FD_87042 | JGI IMG/M metagenome (GOLD analysis project Ga0114993, IMG submission 87042) | Marine microbial communities from western Arctic Ocean - ArcticOcean_MG_CB2_150 | ecosystem: Environmental > Aquatic > Marine > Oceanic | place: Arctic Ocean: Canada Basin | collected...
ACGTGCCCCGGCGAATTTCACAGCAGCCAGCAAAAGGCGCGAGGCGCGATATCGCTGCCTCCACAGCCTCCCCGTCCCGGTCGCAAGCCCCCAGCCAACCGTCGGGCGAGCTGGCCTCCAAAATTAACGCGGCATGGCCGCCACCACCCACGGTACCGTCCACATACCGCCCGCCCGGACGCACGGCCAAGGCCTCGATGACCCCGGCGGCCAACACCGGTGTATGCGCAAAACCACTCATCTCCGCTCACCACCATTGCCTTGTTCGATCGACTTTCCATTGGCTCATCACTATTGAATCATTATGAATGTTGTAAGCGGCGCAATGGTCGTGCCAAAAGGCGTGCGAATCACCGCCACCCGAAGTTGGTTTAAATTCGTGCCTGCCGCTGAATCAAAAAGCGGGTTGCCGTTCATGCCGAAAGTCACAGGGGCAATTCTGATTTCATAACCGTCACTTCCCAATGCCGGGAAATCTACAATGGTCACGCCCGGCGCAGTGACACTCGGCTCGACAGCATCGCGAAGACTGATGGGTTGGGGCGGCAAGCCGTTGGCGTCGGTCGACAAAATCGAGTTGCCCGCGCCATCCACAAACTCGATCGACAACGCTAAATCCAGTCCGGTACCGCGAATGGTCAATACATCCAAATCATTGCCCCTCACCCAAGTGCGGCTAGCATCCGCGGCGGACAGAGGCGCACCCGGAATGGTCGCCACGGTGAACACATCAGTGACCGTCGGCAATGTGGGAGAATTTCCCGAAGCGGAACTGTTGCGATCGCCACCCACGGCCATGTGAGAGAATGCCTGTGAAGAGGCACGCGCCAAACTCATGATCACGTTGGCGTTGGGCAGTCCGTTGGCGTCCGGATTGAAAGCCAGCCGGATGTGACGCGTGAACATGTCCGTGGCGACGTCCGTATTGTTCCCCTCGCTGCGGGCCATCGTTGCGCCCTGCCCCATCGTGCCAAAACCAACCGTGGTGAAAGTATAGTTGCCGTCGCTCAACAAATGCGGCGGGAGGTAGATCATTGAGTCGGCCACCACTATCTCGGAGTAACTCAAGCTCACACCACTCGGCGGGACAAATGCGGTGTTGGATGCATTGATGTCCAGCACGGCAATCGGTTGAGGGAACACACCGGTTCCACTGTTGGGGTCGAGGTTGAAGTTTGAGACATTGTTGTCACTGAAAAACCAAATCTGATTTACGTTGCCAGAACTCAGCTTAAAACCGCTACCCTGTATAATCAGGCTCTTGGTCGTGTTTAATGGCAAGCCGTCCCGCTGTGTGCTCGTAACTATCGGCTGGCCATCGGATACCTTGTAAATTAGCTCCGAAGGGCTCTCGCCCTTGGAATTCACCAAGGCAATACGCCGGTAAAAAATGTCTGACGTCGGGCTCACAGTGGTGTTGTCTAGTATGCCCGGTGGCAGAACAATCTGCTGGTCGCTCATGATGTACCGGCGCGTGTCGATCGTCTGCAAAGTCTGATACACGCCGTTGACGGTCGTATTATGATCCAGCACCTTGATGGAGGTCACTGTGTCCAGCCGCTGGCCGTAAATAGTGATCGTGTCACGCGAGCGATCGATATCGAAAGGCGACGCCCGAAACGCCTCGTTCAAGCCGTCGTAAACCGTTAACGCCGTCACCTTGGCCAAAGTGCCCGACGGCCCAGTGATGGCCTCCGCTTGTGTTATGTCCACTTTGGGAAATTGAATGTAGTCATTCGGCCCGGTATTGGTGATCCAGCCCCACTGGAACTGCGTGATGAAGTTGCCCTCAATGCCCGGCTCGCCCGACCAAATCACCGTGGTCAAAGGCGCGCGCGTCGTGAAAAAATATTGAATTGAAGCATTGGCCGGTGGAAGGATCACACCCGGCCCCAGCATCACACCCGCCACACCCTGCTGAGTGTTGTTGGCGATCATGGTGGTGTCCCAGTCCGTGCCGGTGGATGGAATCTGAATCACAGGCAACACATTGCCCGCCACGCCCAAATCATCAGCGATGAAAACAATATCGGGCCTAGTCGTAGTTCGCGCCACCAACTGCGAAAAGTATGGCGGACTCGCCGGTGTGATATCAGTCGGCAACGCGTTTTGCACGAATACATCCTGCCACACGCTAATGTTCGTCTGGTAGGCTGTGCCCAACAGTGAATCATACGCCAGGTAATTGAATTTAATCTTGTCAATCCCGCCACGCAGCGCACCCCTGACAATTACATTTGGCTGGGGACGAAATTGTCCACCCGGCTGCACCGGCGTAAAATTCTGTGCCACCATGCCCACGATGGTGCGGGGCGAAGGAGTCGAGAATGGCGAATTGGGCGGCGCGGCAGTGTTTCCAACCGTTGGCTGCGGATTCATGTTGGCTGCCTGAACCAAGGTCACGGTGGCGTCCAAGTTTTCCCACACGATGTTGTTGGTGCGATAGAGGTAACGCAGCCCCCCCGCATCATCAAAGGTCAGCGTGTGTCGCGGATGGCTGCGCACCTGCCGGGTGACATTCGGCGGGGCTGGCTTATCCAGCGCATTGTCCGGGCTAAAATAAACCCCCGGCGTCCGGAAAACCGTGGGCGCAACCATCGGCCACGGCAACCCGCCAAAGTTGATCACGTCACGAATGCCCGCCACCGCACTGTACTCATGGTCACTGCTGATCGAGTACTCGACTGCGTCGAACGTCGTCGGGAACTGGTTTGCCGCGCCGTTATACGATGGATTCGAAGTAATAAAATAACTGTAGTTGACCCCGTTGATGATCGTGGAGGGATGGTAAGTAAACGGGTCATAGTTGCGGATCGCCACGTTGAAATTTCCCGTCGCCGCCGCTGCCGCCGCAGTGTAGTTAATGATGTCCCGAATCGTGAAACAATGCCGATGCGGATTCCCCAACCCCAAGTGGTTCACCAGCAACCCCAACACCATCGTCTCCATGTCATATATATTGTTGACGTTGGCCGAGGGATTAAATTTCCAAGTCGAGAAATGCTGGTCATATTCCCGGATCAGATCCATCGAGCTGACCCCGTTGTAGCTGTTGTCCTGAGGCTCGTAATAATCGTTCAACACCTCGAACACATTGTGAATCGCCTGCATGCCGTTATGCCCAAAAAAACGGACAAACGTGCTGTCAAACGCGTAGGTCAACTCCGGCCAATTCCATCGGTAAAACTCCTTGATCGGCACCGGCCAACCCATTGGATCCACGTGGTTCACAAAACCTTGGTCAGTCGTGCCCCCCGGCGGCGTCGGCGCTCCCGCTGGCGCGGGCGAGAAAGTGTAATAGTTGGCGTTGATCGCGACGCCGGGATTGAGTGGGCCAATCAACGAGAAAGCTCCGCCCTCAATGCCACTGCCCAGCAGCAGCATCGCGCACAGCGCCAACTTCTGTCGCACTCTACTTTTCATGTTGCCCGGTTCTTTCGGGGCTGCCTCCTTGACGCAACGCCCGTTCAACCAGCAAAGACCGGCCGGAGACCACGGCCTTGCACCGCGGCCCCCAGACCGGCTTTGATGGTATTATAGAACGCGGCAGACCCACCGAATGGCCGAACCACCGCGTACCCCCTTGGCTCTGTAGTAAAAATCATCTTCTTGCTCATGCTCACTCCATCATCCGAAAAGCCTCTGCGGCCATCACCCGGTCCGACTCCGCAACCGACTCGTAGCGCTTCGGGTTCCAAACCTCAAACCGATCCAGCAAACCCACCAGCACCGCCTCGCTTTTAATTCCAGCCTTTGCCGCCATCGTTTCCGGCAGGCAAATCCGCCCCGCCTTGTCCAGCCCCACCTGTACCGACTCGCTTCCAATGAAGCGCTTCAGCAGCACCTTGTTCGGGTCATCATTGCCCATCGCGTCGATGTCCCGCATCAGCCGCGCCATCTGCCCTGGCGGCAGCACGCGCAGGCAAGTGCCCGCCTTCGACTTGGGCCAAACCATCATCGTAAACTCAAACCCATCCTCCGTCGGCCGCCACTTGGCCGGCACCTGCACACGCCGCTTCCCGTCCACCCCATGTCGATAGAGTGAATTGTAATAGACAGTCGTATCTGTGCCATGTTCCGACATCGTTCGCGTGGTGCACTATTAACCCACTTCGCCACACAACGCAACACCTTATTTGCATTTATTCACACTCGTCAATCTTTTTTTCGCAATAAATCCCCTGTTTCCCAGGCAAAATCTAGTTATTAACACTATTCACAGAAAACTCGCCTCAATGACCGTTCCAACCATAGAATCCCCCGTGGCCTCACGCAGACCCCTGAAAACAGCCGATTTCGATTACGCCCTTCCCCCTGCCCTAATCGCTCAGGAACCTGCCAAGACCCGCGATGCCTCCCACTTGCTCACCCTCGACCGAGCCACCGGCGGCATCGTTCACCGCCAATTCCGAGACCTCCCCGCCCTGCTCCGATCCGGAGATGTTCTGGTAATGAACGACACCCGCGTCATCCCCGCCCGCCTTCGCGCCCAAAAAACCACCGGCGCAAAAGTCGAGATTCTGCTTCTGGAAGAAACTCCAGAGTCCCACTGGTGGTCCATGCTACGCCCTGGCAAACGCCTCCCGGTCGGCACTCGAGTCGAACTCCGCAATAAACGCGGCCGCCCCATCGGCATCATCGCCACAGTTCACGAGAAAAATTCCGAGGGCCACGCCCGCATTGCATTCAGCCAAGACATCCATCCCGATCTTGAGAAACTTGGCGAGCCGCCTCTGCCTCCCTACATCCGCCGCCCCACCGGAAGTCGCGCCGCCGACCACGACCGTTACCAAACAATCTTCGCCCAAGCCCCCGGCTCTGTCGCCGCACCCACGGCTGGACTCCACTTCACCCTCGCGCTATTAAACAAGCTGCGCCGTCGCGGCATCATCCCCTGCCCTCTCACACTCCACGTCGGGCTCGGCACCTTTGCCCCCGTCAAGGCCGAGCGCATCACCGACCACCGCATGCACGAGGAGCGCTACACCCTCCCCGCCCACACCGCCGCCATCCTCAACCAAGCCCGGCGCGACCATCGCCGCATAATTGCCGTCGGCACCACCACCCTCCGCGTGCTCGAGACCCTCGCCCGACACGATTCAGTTTTTAAACCCACATCCGGCCGCACCGACATTTTCATTCACCCGCCGTACGACTTCCAGGCCATCGACGCCCTCATCACCAACTTCCACCTCCCCCAGTCAACCCTGCTCATGCTCATCAGCGCCTTTGCCGCCCCCGGCCAACACCATGGCCGCGAGTCCATTCTGGCCGCATATGCCGCCGCCATCCGAAAAAAATACCGCTTCTTCAGCTACGGCGACGCCATGTTCATCCAGTGAAAAATTTCCCGATTGTCCCGATTACAAAATAAAATCGAAAAATGTGCTTTTTCCGGACGCGGACAGAGCCTAGACTTTTGGCATGCCTGTTGACGAAGTAATGCTTGAGGCGGAAGAAAAAATGCAGAAGACCGAGGAGGTGGTGCTGCATGAATTTTCGGGTGTGCGAACCGGCAAGGCCTCGCCCGCGCTGGTGGAGAACGTGATGGTGGAGGTCTACGGCAGCCAGATGCGACTGCGCGAGCTGGCGGGCATCACCACTCCCGAGTCGCGGCTGCTGGTCATCCAGCCATGGGACGCCGGCAGCGTGTCGCCCATCGATAAGGCGCTGCAAAAGGCAAACCTGGGTGCCACCCCGCAGGTGGACGGGAAAATCATCCGAATCGCCATGCCGGAGTTGAGCGGGGAGCGGCGGCAGGAATATGTGAAGATGATCAAGAAGATGGCCGAGGACGGCCGGGTGGCCGTGCGCCACGTGCGACGCGACGCGTTGCAGGAACTCAAGGCGGAGCAGAAGAGCGGCGTCATCACCGAGGACGACTTGTCCACGACGGAGAAGGATGTGCAGAAGCTGACCGACGATTGCATTAAAAAAATCGATGTGCACGTGGAGCAAAAGGAAGCGGAGATCATGACGGTTTAACCGAAAGTTTACCATGGAAGAAGGAAACCATACGTTGCGGGTCTCGCCTATCAAGGAAGGGACCGAAAAGCTGTGCGACGCCATCACCGGCCAGCCGGAATTCAAGGATCTGTTCGTGAAGATCGAGGTGTTCATGAATGACGAGAAGCTCAAGTACGAGTATGGCGTGCTCAACGAGCAGGGCTCGCTGCTGGAGCAGAAGCAGCAGCATGGCGTGGAGATCAAGCCGGAGGAGTACGAGGAATTTGAAAAGCTGCGCGTGGAGTTCATGGGCAACGAGGTGGCGACGAATTTCCTCTCGGCGCAGGAGGAAGTGCAGGACATCCAGAACCGCATCCACCAATATCTCGCCAAGACATTTGAGCTGGGCCGCACCCCGGAACAGGAGGACTTTGATTTCTGTAGTGACGGCTTTGGAAACTGCGGTCACGACGAGGGCGGGTGAGCGGGGGACAAAGCGCTTTGACCAGCGCGCCAGCCGTGCTTCACTGGCGGCATGCAAACCACAATGCCCCGACGTCAGTTTCTTGCCGCCTCCGCCACCGCCTAGGCCGGGGTGGCTGCGGGCGAGACTTTTAAACGCAGCGGTGCCCCCAATCTGCGCCTGAGCTTGGCGGCTTATTCTTTTCGTAGTCACGTCCCGTGCATGCGAGGCAAGCCGCGCAAGGTGGCGAATCGGCCGATGGACATGATCCGGTTCATCGATTGTTGCGCTGACCAAGGTTGCGACGGGGCGGAGTTGACGAGTTATTTTTTCCGGCCGGAAGTGACACGCGAGTATCTCATCAGCTTGCGGCGACGGGCGTTCCTTCGCGGGCTGGAGTTGAGCGGCTCGGCGGTGGGCAATAATTTCTCACTGCCCAAGGGAGCGGCGCGTGATGCACAGGTGGCTTATGTCAAGGAATGGATCGACCATTGCGCGGTGCTTGGCGCGCCGCATATCCGCGTGTTTGCCGGGCGCGAACCTCGGGGCGTGTCGCGCGAGCAGGCGGACAAGTGGGCCATTGAGGCGCTGCGCGAGTGCTGCGATTACGCAGGCAAGCACGGCATTTTCCTGGGCATCGAAAACCACGACAGCATTGGCAACGCGAAGAGCCTCATTAATTTCGTGAAGGCGGTGGATCACCCGTGGTTTGGCGTGAATCTGGACACGGGCAATTTCCGCACGGACAACCCGTATGCCGACATGGCCGCCGCGGCGCCTTACGCGGTGAATGTGCAGGTGAAGATGGATCTTAAACTCAACGGCAAATCGGAGCCGACCGACTTGGCGCTGGTGATGAGCATCCTCCGCAAGTCGAAGTTCCAAGGCTATGTCGTTCTGGAATACGAGGCGAAGGAAGATCCCTACGCGAGCATTCCGCCGGTGATTAAAAAGATGCGGCCGCTGTTGCGCGGTTAGCGGTCTTTTCCGGAGGGCGAGGTTGTGCTATCGGGCACGGGATTGGGCTGCGGGGTTTCTGTCCCGGCGGCGGGCTTGCGGTTTTTAACGTGCTCATCAAACCACCCGACCATCTCGTGCAGCACGTGCTCGATTGATTCGCGCGTGCGATAAGCGTGGGCCTCGTGCGGCAGCAGCACCAACCGCGCCTTGCTGTCTTCCTGCCCCTTGAGAGCTTGGAAAAGCTGCTGACTTTGCGCGGGCGTGGTGGCGGCGTTGTCGTCTTCCATGCCGTGTATGAGCAGGAGCGGGTCGCGTATCTTGGGCACGTCAAAGAGCGGCGACATGTTGCGGTAAGTGTTGGGTGCCTCCCACAGTGTGCGGCGTTCGTTTTGGAAACCGAACGGCGTAAGCGTGCGGTTGTAAGCGCCGCTTTGCGCCACGCCAGCCCGGAAGAAGTGCGAGTGCGCCAGCAATGTCACAGTGGCAAACGCACCGTAGCTGTGGCCGCCGACGCCAACGCGGTTCAGGTCGGCGATGCCTATCTGGGCCACCTGATCAATGGCCGCCTCGGCGGAGGAGACGATCTGCGAGATGAATTTGTCGTTGGAGGTTTCCTGATCGCCCACCACGGGCAGCGCCAGATCGATGACCGCATAACCCTCGAGCGTGAGGAAGCGCGGGTCGGCCCCGGTGAAATGATCGAAGCGCCGGGTGTTGCCCGCCACTTGGCCGGCGTCGCTGCCGCGCGTGTATTGGCGGGGGTAAACCCATAGGATAGTCGGCAGCGGCTTGGAGTCCTCGGCGTCGTAGCCGGGCGGGAGATATAGCATGCACGAGAGCTTTTCCTCGGCGCGAAAATAGGTGACAAGCTTTTTCTGCACGCGCAGTTTTTTAACGGGATCCTTAAAATGCGTCATCGGTCGGCGCGCCTTGTCGCCGGACGTGCGGCGGTAATAGTTGGGGTAAGTGCGGGGCGCCTCGTAGTGGGTAATGAATTCCACGCCCACGGCGCCATTGTCATTTATCATCGCCACCACGGCCTCGAAGCCCTCCTCGCCGCACTCAAAAAGCCGCTCTTTCTCGGCCGTCTTCAGGTGGTAACGATCGAGGAACGGATGATCCCCATCCGGCGAGGCGCCCCAGCCGTTGAGAAAAATCGCCCCGTCCACCACCCGCATCGCGCGCTTGCCGTTGGGCAGTTGCCGCATCAGCGGAGAGCCCGGATGCCGGTAGCGATCCTGCGCCGACAGCTCCCACAAGAGTTGAATGCTCTCCCCGGCTTCACCGTCCGGGCCTGCCTCGGGCTGCTTCCCCGGGTGCACCCGCCAAGTGCGATGCTTGTTTTCGCTGCTGATATATTCGCGCACCAAGGCCACATTGGGGTCCTCCCCCCAGTAGATGCGCGAGAACCGGTGCGGCAGCCTCACCAACTCGCGGGCCTCGGCCTTGTCCCGCATGGTCAGCATCATGATACGATCGCGAAATTTTGCCGGCTGTTCCGGGTCGCCCTTGTCCAGCGCCTCGATCCAAACCAGCGTGTCCGGCTCGGTCGGCCGCCAATGATGCCCGCGCGGCTGACTCTGCACCCCGCCCAAGGGAATGGTCTCTGAGGACGGCAGCGAGACCGCGCTTTTAACATCCGCCTGCAACGTCCACACCTCCACGCTGCGCGCAAACATCCGCGCCGGCACATGCAGCGTGAACGGCGGATGCAGCCGCTCCACGAGAATGTGCGTGCCGCTCGGCGAAATATCGTAGTTGAAAAAAATGGTCGGCTTCAAATCCTCTCCCGGCGCGTGGGATCGGCCCAGCTTGCGCAGCCGCGTGCGACGGCCATTGTCCACCTCCACTTTCTCCAGCTCCGCCTGGCAAAAATAAAGAAACTGCTTGCGATCAAAGTCGTCCTTCAAGCCATCAGTCGAACGGCGCAACGGTGCCTTGTCGGGCCGGGTGTCCTGCGTCAACGGCCCCGGTGACACCCGCCCGCGCAACGGTGCCGTTCCGCGCTTGCCGGACACCACCTGACACAAAATGCTCTTCCCATCCGGCATCCACTGAAACGCCCGGCCAAACGCCGCATTGATCCGGATGTTTTTAAGCGGCACCAACGTCCGCCGCGATGGGTTGCCAATCCACAACTCCACCCGATCGCGTAAATACCGCAGACAGGCAAAGCGGCTGCCGTCCGGCGACCACACCGGCAAACTGAAACGCGTCAACCCGCTCGGCATCGGCAGCGGCTGCTCCTTGCCATCCGCCAGCGTGAGCAGCCTGAACTCACGGTAATAAACCGGATGCGACGGGCCGTTGTTCACCGGGTTGATACGCACACCCGCCAATCCGAGATACGGCTGCGACAAATCCTGAATGCGCTGGAACCGAACGCCCTGGGCGATTAGCAGATGCAGGCTAACCGGGCTCAGCGACACACGCGGCATCGGCCGGCCCTTGAAGAACGGCTGAATAGATTCCGGCGCCGGCTTGAACTCCGCCTGGCCCCAAGCCAGCCCCGAGCTCGCCATCCCCGCCAACAACATTGCAAATCGTGTTTTCATCCCGGTATCCGTGGCTCTTTCATCGCAGAAAAAACCTGCCCCGGCAAGTTCAAGAAACCCGCTTGAGCCCACCCGCCCACTGCGGCTATCGTCAGCCATGCGACTCGCGCCACTGTTCGCCCTTTTTTTGCTGACCAGCTGCCTCCGCTGGCCCGATGCCCCGCCACCGCCCGCCGCCCACGAGGCTGCTTTTAATTTAAACAAACTGCGCGCAATCGAGGCCGCCATCAACGAAGCCCGAGCCGAGGGCCAAATGCCCGGCGGCGTGCTGTGGATCGAGCACAACGGCGTGCCCTTCACCAGCGCCCTCGGCAAAATGAGCGAGCAGCCCAGCCACGCCACCGCACAGCCCGACACCATCTACGACGTCGCCTCACTCACCAAGGCCTTCGCCACCACCCCCGCCGTACTGAGGCTCTGGGAACAAGGCAAGCTCAGCCTCGACGACACAATCACAAAACACATCCCGGAATTTGCCGGCGGCGGCCGCGACGCCATCACCATCCGCCAACTGCTCACCCACACCAGCGGTCTGCGCCCGGACATAGGACTGGCCGGCTGGGACGGCCACGCCGAGTGCATCGCCAAGTGCTGCGCCGAGACCCCGCGCCAACCGCCCGGCAAAACGTTCATTTACAGCGACATCAATTTCCAACTGCTCGACGAAATCGTCCGGTGCGCCAGCGGACAACGGCTCGACGCATTCTGCGAAAAGGAAATCTTTGGCCCATTAAAAATGACCGACACCGGCTACAACCCGCCCGCCGCCAAGCTCGATCGCGTCGCCCCAACAACCTTCGAGAACGGCCAATGGCTGCGCGGCACCGTGCACGACCCGCGCGCGCGCAAGACCGCCGGCATCGCCGGGCACGCCGGGCTCTTCACCACCGCGCCCGACCTCGCCCGCTTCTGCCGCATGCTGCTCAACGGCGGCGAACTCGACGGCACGCGAATTTTTAAAAAAGAAACCCTCGCCGAATGGACGCGCATCCAGGCGCCCGGCATGAAGGACGCCAAGGGCCGCCCCGCGCGCCGGGCGCTCGGCTGGGACATCGACACCGTCTACAGCAGCCCGCGCGGCAGCCACTTCCCCGTCGGCTCCTTTGGCCACACCGGCTTCACCGGCACCTCGCTGTGGGTCGATCCTGAACGAGGTGTCTACGTGGTCCTGCTGACGAATCGTGTACACCC
>Ga0114993_10006385_pt1 | contig 11111 bp, 10 predicted proteins | sample ArcticOcean_MG_C_FD_87042 | JGI IMG/M metagenome (GOLD analysis project Ga0114993, IMG submission 87042) | Marine microbial communities from western Arctic Ocean - ArcticOcean_MG_CB2_150 | ecosystem: Environmental > Aquatic > Marine > Oceanic | place: Arctic Ocean: Canada Basin | collected...
AAAAAGTTTTCCATAACCTGTCCATGTATTGTCATTCTTCATATCTTGGTCTGGAGTGAGTTTAAAATTATCTACATTAGTTTGGAGTTGAAAAAAAGGACCTATTTTATTTAAATTAATCTTTACAGACGGGACTGCTGGCTGAGTAACTTCTAATTTTGGATTATAGTATTCCTTCCAAAACTTTATTCTTTCTTCTTGGCTCTTATGAGCCATAGAAGTGATTGGTAATATTATAAGAAGTAATACTAAAAAAAATCTTTTAATAAATATCATCGTGTTTTTATTATAGTATCAAAATGAATATCAATGTTACTCTTTTTAACATCTTGATAATAAAATTTAATTGTTTTTTCTATGACAGTGAAAGCAATATCAGCCCATGGAATCTCTTCTTCAGAGAAAAGCCTTACTTCTGAGCTTTCAGGGCCAACATCATATTTGCCATCAACTAAAAAACCATGGTAGATCATGTAAATTTGACTAATATGAGGAAGGCTGCACATCATAAAAAGTTTTATCTCTTCAGACCTAGCTCTTGCTTCTTCCCAACTTTCCCTTAGAGCGCCCTCTTCCACAGTCTCTTCGTTTTCAAGAAAACCTGCTGGTAAAGTCCAATAGCCAGATCTTGGTTCATTTGCTCTTTTACATAATAAAATTTTGCCTTCCCATTCTAATATGCAGCCGGCGACAACTTTAGGATTTTCATAGAAAATGGCACCACAATTATCACATACAGCTCTCTTAAGGTTATCTCCTTCGGGGATTTTAATAATAATATCTGAACCACAATGGGAGCAGAATTTTTGACTAGGTTCTTTCATATGTTTTTGAGGATATTTTCACTTGATTTATTGTTAGTTGTGGCGTCCCCAAGGGGAGTCGAACCCCTGTTGCCGAGATGAAAACCCGGTGTCCTAGGCCTCTAGACGATGGGGACTTAATATCTATAAATAATTTGATTTTTAATAAGAACTGATTATACATATTAATTTTATAAAATGATAATAATTATGGTACCTATTTTATCTATAACATAAAACTTAATAAATTTTAAAGTTTTAATTAGATTCAAGAAATAGTTTAAAATTACTCAATCTTTTTAACGATTTATCTTTTCCTAAAACATAACATAAAGCATCTATAGACGGAGCTTTTAACCTTCCAGTAAGACCGAACCGAAGAACTGGCCCTATATCTTTGAATTTAATTGTTAGCTCCTGGCAAACATTTTTGATGTTTTCATTAATTAATTTCTTATCAGAAAACTCTATAGAGCCAAATCTTTCTAAAACCTTTTCAAGAATTTTCACTGATAATGCAGAGTTAGGTTTATAAGATATATCATTTTTATAATCAATATTCTCAGTAAAATAATATTGCAGCCCTTCTGCAATGTTTTTTAAATTAAAGTCTCTTTCAATGCCAAGTCTTAAAATATCCTCAAGATAATTTCTATCATCTACTTTTATATTTATTAAATCTAGATAAGGCAAAATCATCTCGGCAATTTCATCAATCTCTTTGTTTTTTATATAATATTGGTTTAACCAATTTAATTTATCATGATCAAATATTGCAGCAGATTTTGTAACTCTGTCTATTGTAAACAACTCTTTCAATTCATCCATGGAAAATATTTCTTGGTCTCCATGCGACCACCCTGTTCTAGCAAGATAGTTAATAAGCGCTTCCCTTAAATACCCATCATCAATAAAAGTATTTATATCAACTGCGCCATGTCTTTTTGATAATCTTTTGCCATCTTTCCCGTGAATCATAGGTAAATGAGCAAACTGAGGAACAGTTCCATTGAATGCATTAAACATATTAATTTGAATAGCTGTATTACTTAAATGGTCATCTCCTCTTATGACATGCGATATATCCATGCTTATATCATCAACTACGGATGTTAAATTATATGTCGGCACTCCGTTAGATCTAAGTATAACGACATCATGAAAAGTTTTTGGCTCAAATATTATTTCACCATGAATTAAATCTTTTAGTTTTATTTTCTTTTCTTTTTGATTCCTAAATCTAATAACATGTCCTTCTTTATTAAGTCTATTATTAAATTGTATTTCAAGATCTGTATCTTTTGTTTTTTCGTTAATCTCTACTTTGTCATAATATGCTTTATTTTCTTCTAAAAGTTTTTCAATTTTATCAATATAAACATCAAAACGTTTTGATTGATATACAATATCTTTGTCAGAATTCATTCCAAGCAAGTTTAAGGCGCTAATGATTGAAGAACAATATTCTTCGCTACTTCTAGTTGTGTCTGTGTCGTCAACTCGTATAACAAACTCCCCTTTTTGGCTTTTAGCAAATAACCATGAAAATAGAGCTGTTCTCACACCACCTATATGTAACCATCCTGTTGGGCTTGGAGCAAATCTTGTTCTTATCATAATTATATAGTCATTTTAAATTCATCTACCAGCGCTCCAGGCAGTGTTGCGCTATGAGTAGATCTCTCTTCATATGTGCTGCTATCCATAAGGAGTTGCTGGGTATCAGTTAATCCTAATAGCTTATTGCCAAAAATATTATAAACTGTTTCATCGAACCTCATGGTATTAATTGGTCCTTGATATTCACCACCTTTGATTTTAAAACATCCAAACCTCGTTAATCCTGTAATTCTTCCGTTATTACGATCAGAGAAATTTAAATACCAAAGATTGCTCAAATAAATTCCATCTTTTAGTGAATTTAAAACATCATCATGTTTAAGAGTTCCAGGTTTAAGCTCTATAGATACAGGAGACTCATAGTATTCAGCTGCATTATGATTAACAGAATATTCTAGTGCTGAACGTGGTGAAATTAAAGATTTATTATAATTACCATTAACAACTAAATCTGTTTTCTCTGGCTTTATGAAACCATCTTTATGAAACCTGGGCGAAATTCCAGTTGATAGATTTTCTGATATATTTACCATATCATTAAACCTTCTTTCACCTTTAGACATTAAATGTAAAGGACTAGTTCCAATCTTATTTGCTTTGTAACTAAATCCTCCCCATGACAACATCTCAACAATTTCATTTAAGGCCGACGGGGAAAGGTAGACTTTATAATCACCAGGTTTTATAAACTCTTCTTTATTATCAATTACTTCAAGTTTTTGTCTACATTCTATAAGTAATTTTTTAAAAGTATCCTGATTCCATCTTTGATCAGAATAATTTTGTTTTATCGCTTTACCAGACTCTGCATACATTGACCAATCAAAATTAAATGAATAGTTTTCATGCCAATTAAACTGTCCCAAAGAATTTGCAAAACCCTTTGTGATTAACCCACTAGCTAAAATTCCCACCATATCTGTAGAAGAAAAACTGGTTATAATATTTTCAGTAATCTCTTTGCTATCTAGTTTATTTTCATTTTTATTATTCTCGGTAGAATTTATATTCTTTTCATACATTAAATAAGGGTCTCCATCTAATTCAGGAATTTCTCTACGCAAAAAGTTTAAGGTTCTTTCAAGAAGCTTAGTATCTTTTTCTAAATCTACATTTAATCTAATAATAGATGTTAAAGTTTTGTTTTTGAATTTAACAAGATTCAGCGTGAGGGTTACTTGTTTTACATTTCCCGCTTGTCTTATTTTAGAATGATTAAATCTTATGAAGTCAGTATGTTCTCCTTCAAAATTTAAAATCAATATTTCATTATTTTCAAGCCTATTAAATAATATTTCAGATAACTTTTTAAAATAATCTCTCATGAAATTCCACCAAAAACCTCAACATTGCCAAATAAACAAACTGGTGTTGAATGCCCTACAAATATTGTTTGATTAGGTTCTCCTTTTCCACAATTAGAAGTACCAAGAATTTTATTCGTTTCATTGTTTCCTACTTTTAATAAGTTTTGCCAAAAAGTTTCAGTAATACCTCTGTAACTAGGATTTTTTACAATGCCTTTTAATTCTCCATTCTTAATTATTGTTCCTTTTTCACAACCAAATTGAAACTTATTTCTCTTATCATCTATGGACCATGAATTATTAGTTTCCAGATAAATTCCATCTTCAACCGAAGCTACAATATCATCAAAGTTATCTTTTCCTGGTTCTAAATTAATATTTCCCATCCTATCTATTGGCGGTCGGTTCCAATTGGAGGCTCTGGAACATGCCACATGATTTAAACCTAATCGCTGACTTGAAAAAAAGCCACCTATAGGTCTCATGAGCATGCCATCTTTAATTAAATATTCTTTTTTAGCATCTGTTCCATCATCATCAAACTTACAAGTTGCAAGCTCTGAAGGAACTGTTGGATTAAATGTAACATTTAAATGTTCAGAGCCATATTTGTAGTTTCCAAACATCTCGGGCGTGACAAAACTTGATCCTGCATAATTTCTTTCATCTCCCAATATTCTGTCTAACTCTAAAGGATGTCCTATAGATTCGTGGATTTGAAGTATCATTTGATCAGGGGCAATAACTGTATGCGTTGTTTTATTTTCACAATTAGGCGCTCTAGATAACTCTATAGCCTCTTCAGAAAGTTTTTTTGCTTTTTCAATCATTTCAGTACTATCAATAAAATCATACCCGGCTTGTCTTGCATGAGCATGTCCTCCAAAAGTTCTTGTTTGAATTTCCTTTTTATATTCAGCAGATACAACAATTTGGGGTAATAAGTAAGAAATATTTTGTCTTATGTGCGAATCATTTGTATCTAAAAATAGAGTTTCTATCTTGTTAAACCTTAAACTTGCTCCCCAATTAGATATTGAAGGTTTTTGTTTGAGGGTCTTATTTACATTTAGCAAAAAATCAGCTTTTTCTTTAGTTGATGTTTGCGACCATTTATTTGCTTCATTGGTAAAATAATTTCCTGTGTGTTGTTTTAATTTTGTTAAATCAGGAAAATATGTAAGTTTATTTTTAGAGAAAGAAGCCCAGTCCATTGCATGCTTAACTGCATCCATAATTCCTTTTTTAGTTAAATTACTTGTTGCTCCATAACCATAACCGCCTTCATGAAAAATACTCACCATCAATCCATCATCTTCAGACATAACAATGGGTTCTACAACATTTCTTGTTGCCGAAATTATATTAGTATATTTATTTACAAATCTGAAGGAGCAGTAGTCAACTTTCGGAAATAATGGTTTAACTTGATTTATGAAGTCATCTTTCATGATAATATCAAAGTATTATATCATCGAGAAACAAGTAATGCATGATGTTTACCCGTTATTAAAGAAAACTGAATTCCCTGATATTTTTCGAGGTAAATTAAGCACTGTACAAATAAATTTAGGATATAAGTGCAATCAAACTTGTCTACATTGTCATGTTAATGCTGGACCAAAGAGAAAAGAGCTGATGACTCTTGAAACAATTAATCAAACCATAGAATTTATAAAAAAATTTAATATTAAAATAGTCGATTTGACTGGCGGCGCTCCTGAGCTAAATCCCCATTTTGATTTTCTCGTAAAAAGTGTTAAAAAATTAAACTGTCATGTAATAGATAGGTGTAATTTAACAGTTTTATTAGAACCTAATAAATCTTATCTTTTCGATTTTTTTAAAAAAAATAATATTGAAATTATAGCGTCATTACCATGTTACCAAGAAAAGAATGTAGATGCACAAAGAGGAAACGGTGTTTTTAAAAAAAGTATAAAAGTGTTACAAAAATTAAATAAAATTGGATATGGTGTTGATAAAAATTTAAAATTGAATCTAGTATATAATCCTCAAGGACCAAATTTACCACCTAACCAAAAATCTTTAGAGTTATCTTATAAGAAATATTTATTTGATAACTATGGGATTTTCTTTTGTTCCTTATTTACTATAACAAACATGCCTATTGCAAGATTTGGCAGCACTCTTATCTCCAAAGGATATTTTAATTCATACATGGAATTATTAAAAAAATCTTTCTCGAGCGAAGCTTTAAAGCATGTAATGTGTAAGACAATGATTAGCATTGATTATCTTGGATATGTTTATGATTGTGATTTTAATCAGATGCTGGGAATCAACTTATCTAATTTTGAAAAAAAACATATCAGCACCATCGGTAAATTAAAATCTAAAAAAAGAATAAATATTGCTAATCATTGCTATGGTTGTACTGCTGGGGCTGGTAGTAGTTGTGGGGGAAGTTTGTTATAATTATTATTATAAAAAAATTATTTAATATGAAACTCTGTAAATATATTTTTAACCTATCATTTTTTTATATCATATCGATAGTATTCTTTTTTATATCCAACATATATGCTGCAGGTGCTCCTGAGAATTCTATATCGGAATCAAATTCTAACGCAAAAGTATATATTGTTAGCCCAATCGATGGAGCTACAGTAAATAGTCAATTCAAAGTTATATTTGGGCATACCGATGTATATATTGTTCCAGCTGGTGTTCAAAAAAAATTTTCTGGCCACCATCATTTGTTAATTGATGTTAAAGGGTTGCCAAATTTATCTAGGCCAATTCCATCAAATGAAAATTATATCCATTATGGAAAAGGTCAAACTGAAACTGAGTTAAACTTACCAAAGGGTTCACATAGTCTACAACTTTTATTAGGAGATTACCTCCATACTCCGCACTCAAAACCATTATATTCAAAAAAGATTTATATAAATGTAAAATAATTTTAGATTGTTAGTATATGAATCTATGTTTAGTTTTTATTTTTACTTCTATAAGATGCAGATATCGCGTGTGCTTGCAAACCTTCTGCACTTGCCATTGAAGATGCAATTTTGCTTAATTGGGCAGCTGTAGCTTTAGAAAGTTCAATAATACTTGAGCGTTTTTGAAAATCATAAACACCTAAAGGGGAAGAAAATCTAGCAGATCCAGATGTTGGAAGAACATGATTTGGTCCAGCACAATAATCTCCAAAAACCTCTGGGCTAAATTCACCTAAAAATATCGCGCCAGCATTCTTAATTAATTTTAAAATCGACTTATTATTCTTACACATAATTTCTAAATGTTCAGGCGCTATTTTATTAACAATAGTACAAATTTCATTATTATTTTTAGCTTTTATAAGCATACCTCTGTTATTAAGCGATTCAAGAATTATTTTTTTTCTTGGTAAACTAGAAATTAATTTAGACATAGAATTCTTTACTGCTTTAATGAATGATGCGCTTGTAGTTATCATTATTGATTGCGCAAGCTCATCATGTTCTGCTTGAGAGAATAAATCCATTGCCACCCAATCTGGATTATTACTACTATCAGCAATTATAATTACTTCTGATGGCCCTGCTATATTATCAATCCCTACATCACCAAAAACAGTTTTTTTAGCAAGAGCAACATACAAATTACCTGGCCCAACAATTTTATCTACTTTTGAAATACTTTTAGTTCCATATGCAAGAGCAGCAATTGCATGTGCTCCACCAACTCTAAATATCTTATCAACACCACATAAGTCAGCTGCTACAATTGCTAAACTATGATCTCTTATATTACCTATTGGACAAGTCATAATAATTTTATCAACTCCAGCTACTTTTGCAGGTATTGTATTCATTATTACAGTTGAGGGGTAAGAAGCTTTCCCTCCGGGAACATAAATTCCCACAGACTCTATTGGGGTAACTTTCTCACCCAAGCTTGTATTGTTTTTTTTCTCTATCCAACTAGCAGATAATTGTTTTCTTGAAAACTTATAGATTCTATTTATAGCCTTTTTTAAATTAACAATTTCTTCTTTGGAAACAAAATTATATGCTTTTTTAATTTCAAGATTTGTAATGGCAATATTTTTTATATTTTTTGGCTTATAGCCATCAAACTTCTTGATATATTTTATTAGAGAAACATCACCATTCTTTTTTATATCAGATATAATTTTTGTAACTTGGTTTAGAGTTTTAGAATTTAAGCTTTTATTAATTCTTGTTTTATCTAAAAATATTTTTGAAAAGTTTTTATTTTTAGTATCTAGAGAGGTAATTTTTACTGTCATTTGTTCAGCCCTTAATTCTGCTTTTTGAAGCATTAGATAATAAGCGAATCAACTTTTCAGTCTCATCCCATCCAATACACGCATCTGTAATACTTTTTCCATATATAAGGCTATCTTTATTGGAAATATCTTGTTTTCCTTCTAATAAATTACTTTCCAGCATAATGCCAAAAATATTTTTATTTCCATTTAAAATTTGTTCAGCAATATCTTCCGCTACCAGTCTTTGTTTTTGAAAATCTTTTTGACTATTAGCATGGCTAGCATCTATCATAATTTGTGGATCTAAAGAGTTTTTATCTAGAGCTTTTGAAACTGCCTCCACATCTTGAGCTCCATAATTTGTATTTTTTCCGCCTCTTAAAATAATATGACAATCTTTATTTCCCGTTGTTGAGAATATTGCTGATTTTCCTTCTTTTGTAACAGATAAAAAATTATGCTCCTTGCTAGCTGCTTTGATTGCATCAATCGCGATCTGTATCCCTCCATCTGTCCCATTTTTAAATCCTACTGGGCAAGATAAGCCAGATGCTAATTCTCTATGACTCTGACTTTCAGTAGTCCTTGCGCCTATAGCTCCCCAACAGACTAAATCTGATACATATTGAGGGCTTATTAAATCTAAATACTCATGTCCAGAAGGAATTCCCATTTCAGCTAGATCAATAAGTAATTTCCTAGCAATTTTTATTCCCTTATTTATATTAAAACTATTATCCAAATCTGGGTCATTAATCAGACCTTTCCAACCAATAACTGTTCTAGGTTTCTCAAAATAAACCCTCATAATTATTAGTATATTTTCACTGACATCTTTTTTAACTGCTAAGAGTCGCTCTGCATATTCATGAGCTGCTGCAACATCATGAATAGAGCAAGGTCCAACAATTAGTAGCAGCCTTTTATCTTTACGATTTAAGATATTAATTATTTCTTGTCTTGTTTCAACTACTGTTTCAACTGCTCGAGTTGACATAGGAAGTTCACTAATAATTTTTTTAGGTGTTATTAATTCTCTCATTGAAGAGATTTTGAGATCATCTGTTAACTTACTAATAGTCATATTAATTAACCTAAATTCAAAAGTTTCATGAAGTCAGTGATTTGATTTTTATTAAACTTATATGAGCTTTTATTCACAATTAATAATGAAGTAATTTTTTGTATTATTTCAATTTCTTTTAGCCCATTTTGCTTTAATGTCTGTCCAGATTCAACTAAGTCAACTACAACATCAGCCATACCAAGAACAGCTGCAAGCTCAATTGACCCATAGAGTTTTAATACTGAACAAGGCAAACCTTTCTCATGAAAAAATCTTTTAGTAATATTTGGATATTTTGTTGCCACCTTCATATTGCTTGAAAGTTTTTTGCCATTTTTACCTGCTACCACAAGTTTACATGCCGCAATATTTAAATCTGCAATTCTTAAATGATTATTCGTATTTGATTCTAATAATGTATCTTTTCCTACTATACCTAAATCAACTTTTCCAGATTCAATGTAAATTGGCACATCGCTAGCTCTCACAATAATTATTTCCAAAAACTTTAAATTAGTTTTAAAAACAAGCTTTCTTGATGTAGATGGAGATTCGTTGCATTTAACTCCTGATTTTTCCAGTATTCCAAGAGCTTCATCTAGTATTCTGCCTTTTGATATAGCTAATATTAATTTTTTCATTTATAAATATACCTACATTGGCGTCCTGAAAATTTCTGCACCTAATTGTTTAAGTTTTTCTTCAATACAATCATATCCTCTATCAATATGATATATTCTCTCAATTTCTGTTGTTCCATTCGCTGCAAGAGCAGCAAGAATTAAACTTGCTGAAGCTCTTAAATCTGTTGCCATAACTGGAGCTCCTACAAAAGCATCAATGCCAGTTACATGTGCACAATTTTTTTCTATATTAATTTTAGCACCCATTCTAGTCATTTCTTGTACATGCATAAAGCGATTTTCAAAGATATTTTCTTTAATTTTACTATTTCCTTTTGCAATTGCATTTAATGCAGTTATTTGTGCTTGCATATCGGTTGGAAAGTGAGGATAAGGCCCTGTTTCTATATTTATTGGTTTGGGTCTTTTCCCATGCATATCAAGATTAATTGTTGTTTTAGTAGTGGTTATTTCAGCGCCAGCCTCTCTTAATTTTTCAATGATGACTTCAACATGTGCAGAAATGGTATTTTTGATTATAATTTTGCCACCTGTAATAGCTGCTGCAATAAGAAAAGTACCTGTTTCTATCCTGTCAGGTAACGCAGAATATGAGACTCCTGTTAATTTATCTACACCATTTATTTCAATCTTATTGGTTCCCTGACCTTTGATATCAGCGCCCATTTTAATCAAAAAATTTGCCAGATCAACTATTTCTGGTTCCTTTGCTGAATTATTAATAATTGTTTTCCCTTTTGCCATAGTTGCTGCCATTAATACATTCTCTGTACCTGTAACAGTTATTTTTGGAAAGTTAATTATTGCTCCATGTAGTTCTTTACAACTACCAGAAATATAACCATTTTCAATGATAAAATTTGCGCCCATTTTCTCTAATGCAGATATATGCATATCTACGGGTCTAGTGCCAATTGCACAACCGCCAGGCAACGAAACTTTTGCAGAACCAAACTTTGTTAATAATGGCCCAAGGACCAATATTGATGATCTCATTGTCTTCACAAGCTCATATGGAGCATAGTAATTAGAAATAGTTGAAGAATCTAATTCAATATTCATTTGATCATCCATCGTTATGGTTACTCCCATCTGACCAAGTAATCTTACGGTAGTTGTAACATCATGAAGGTGCGGAATATTCTTTATTACTACATGACTGCCTGATGTCATAACTGATGCGCATAACATTGGCAGAACAGCATTTTTTGCTCCCGAAATTGACACCTCTCCATTAAGAGGCACCATGCCTTTAATTATTAATTTATCCATAATTATCTTTTAAATAGCTCATTGATTCGATATTCTAAAATTTTATGAACAATAATGCTATGATTAATAAAATTTCACACTTATATTTAGATTGATTAATAAAATTTCACACTTATATTTAGATATACTCTTGAAAAATCCCAAACGGGTTTT
>Ga0114993_10006388_pt1 | contig 11107 bp, 6 predicted proteins | sample ArcticOcean_MG_C_FD_87042 | JGI IMG/M metagenome (GOLD analysis project Ga0114993, IMG submission 87042) | Marine microbial communities from western Arctic Ocean - ArcticOcean_MG_CB2_150 | ecosystem: Environmental > Aquatic > Marine > Oceanic | place: Arctic Ocean: Canada Basin | collected...
GCGATACAACTTACGAGAATAACTTCAGTTCTGTCGCTATTCATTCCGCAGTACCCCGGGACGGGACTATCATGCACGAGTCATCCACTATCGAGAAAATAACCTGAACGCCCCGTATGCTCTTCCAGCCCAATGAAATCGAACTAGCCCTATGAAATCGTTCAAGCAACCTTTTTACGGGTGGTGGATCGTCGGAGCGGGTGGAATCGTCCAGTGGTACACATCTGCCATCTTCTGGCGCGGATTCCAAGCGTTCGTCCCGCCAATATTAGAAACATTCGGTTGGAGCAGGGGTGTAACCGGAGCAGCCATATCGATCCAACGCGGCGAGAGCGGATTGATATCACCGTTTGTCGGCGTAATTCTCGACAAATACGGTCCACGTAAAGCGATGGCGTTCGGTGTACTTCTCACCGGCGGTGGTTTCGTCTATATGAGCCAAATGCAATCGCTTTGGCAGTTCTACGTAGCCATCGGACTGCTCACACTTGGGATGTCATTCGGGACATTCATCGTATTTGTAGTCACCGTCGCCAATTGGTTTGTACGGAAGCGTGCACGAGCTCTGGCCATATTGATGTCGTTCTCGGCAATTGGCGGAATTACTCTTCCGGTCCTAGTCGCATCAATCGATACCTTCGGCTGGCGAGAGGTGATGCTGGCGTGCGGAATCGGATTCTGGTTCATTGGATTCCCTGCAACCCTGGTGATGCGAAAACAACCAGAAGACTACGGAATGGTTCCAGATGGCGGACCAGATGATGAGAGCTTGCCCTCTGGTAAAGCAAGTCAAGTTAGTGGAATTCGAGAGCAAGCCATTACGATGCGACAAGCCATCAGGCTACGTTTCTTCTGGCAACTCGCAATTGTCACCAGCCTTGGTCAGCTCGTCAGTTCAACCAATCTGTTCCACTTCGCTGCCCTCTTGGACTACGGCATGACTGCAGCACTAGCAGCTGCAGCGGCGGGTGCAGTTGCTATTGGCGATCTAAGTGGCCGAGCCGGTATCGCTGTGATTGGCGACCGATTCGACAAACGCAAAATGCTCACCATTGCAATGATTATGCAAACCATCGGGGTAGCGGGACTCGCCGGGATCAACGCTGAAGTATTCGGAATCAACCTCGGACTCTGGCCACTGCCACTATTCGTCGTGTTCTTCGGATTAGGATTCGGATCGTCGATACCCCTTAGACTTTCTATACTTGGAGATTACTTCGGGAGAACAAGCTACGGATCTATCGTAGGGCTAACCAGTTCTGTAAACGCTGTGTTTGGTGCAGCGGGGCCCGCTCTGGTCGGCTTCATATACGACGGAACCGACAGCTACCGGCTAGGATTCACGACACTCTCGATCATGCTGGTGATGTCAATTCCTCTAGCACTCGGATTAGAACCAGCAGGGCGTGTGGCAGCAAAAGCTCGACAGCTAACACGACGAACATATCGTGAAAGAAATCGTTTCTAATCGTCCAATTAGCAACGCTTAATGCATCTCAATCGATAAACAAGCGTTTATAGGCGACTAGATCTAGCGTCCAGACTTACTGATAGACCGGGCGACGAACGACCCGTCTGCCTTACTGATCAGCACAGCCACTACGACCTCGCCTACTTCGGGTTCTCTTCCACGGAACGTTGTGGCCTGGTTCACGGTAAATACTCGGCCGTTGATTACCCAACTGTTGCCGTCAATCGCCGCGATAATCCCAGACACACTTAGCTCAACAATGTTCTGCTGTCTAGGATTGGTGATCGACGACTCGCCTTCAGACTTGGTCTGGAATTTGATCGAAATAATCACACCCTGATTCGAATCGATAGATTCTCTTATAAACAGCACTTCAGGCACCAACGTATTTATGTCGGCACCACTTTCTCGTGCATCCGCAATTAAATCAATAACCGGCCTAAACGACTGAATCCGTTGACCGTTCAACTGAATGGAGGTTTGGCGTCCCATCCAAAGATCGAACTCCCTACCGTCCGCCAAGTTCACAACCACATATCGACCGTTGGGTACAATGTTGGACAGAGTTCCGCGTGATTGAACGAAGTTGTCCGAAACAACCGAAAGCTTCTGAATAATCCCAGAATCTAGGACATAGAAAACTATATCGACACGATCACCACGCTCAATATCCAACAGCGACCTTATTGGCACGCCATCTTTGATCAAATTTTCACCGAGCGGAGATTCAGGCATCTGGAGTTTGATCACCTTCGTATTGGTAGATTTTCCAGAAATAACGGTCAGTCTGCCTTGGTTTAAATTCACGCTAGTGATAACTCCAGATGCCTTGCCAACTTTCGGTGATTCAATAGAAATAATCGTTCCAACGTTGTAGAATATCCCGCCACGACCAGTAACCGAATACACCCCATTGACGATATTCATCCCGGCGATAACCGAGCTAAATTTCACTCGCCGTTCATCAACAATCACCCAGGTATCGTCCGTAACTAAAACGTTAAGCGTCTTTCCGTTGGCGCCCGTTACCTGAAGTCGATCAGGTTCACGACCGATGCCCGTGACAGTTCCAGAAAATTTCACGTTCTTACGAGCCACCACAACCAAACTCGTAAGTTCGCTCGATTCGGTATCTAAACGAGTGGCATCAACCACCAAATCACCGATCTTAATTTCAGCGATAACCGCAGCACTACCGTCACGAACAATATGCACATCGTCGCCAACCGTTAATCGAATCAGCGGACCGTCAGTCGGTCGAATCGTGATGCCAGCACCATAAGCCTCTACCGATTCGACTATTCCGGAAATATGGTCTTCTTCCGACGGTGCACTTGAACGTGCCCGAATTGCAAGTGCACGAAGCGTGACGTCAGATCCGGTAATATCTGAAATCGAGTCGGTACTCGAAGATTCGAATTGAATATCAACAGCTTGACCCGCATCCAGATCTGAAATACCAGAGAAACCTCCATTGAGAGTTATCTCAGTCTCACCAGTAATCTTCGCAGCGACTTTCACGCCCTGCTTCTCATTCGTGGCAATCACGACGCCAAGCGTATCCGCAAGTGGCACGTCAATTTCCACGAAAGTAATCACACCGTTGAATGCTCGAAGTGACTCATGAGCTAGAACGGCCTCTAACTCACTCACCAGCCTTGGCTCACGCACCTTGACCGAAACTGCAGAACGCACACCGCCCTCGATCGAATACTTAACTTCGAGCTCACTAGCCGGGTCGATAAATTGTCGGACGTCGGTCAAACTTTGCGGATTCAATGCATCGTCGGAAATTTTCTTTAGTAGGTCCCTAGGCAGATCAACACTAGTCTCTTCTCGGTCGTAACTGAACTTGACCGAAAACGGATTAGCGTCCTGCACCCTGTTCGGAACTATCGTGAACGATGAAAATCCAATGTCATCAACCAGACCACCCGATATTTTCAGCAGTGGTTGAACTTCGCCGCGAGTTCGTGCAGCAGTTTTATATATACGCTGGAGCTCTTCAAAACGACGTTGAATTTCTTGGTACTGGACAGCTGTTTTATCGAGTACTGCCTGATCCTCAAGATCTGAATCAAGTACCCGTTTTAACGCTCTAGCTGCATCGTCCAAAGAAGAAAGATGTTGAGTCCTAGCGTCGATAGCAATCTGGGCTAGGCGAGCAGACTCTGCATTGTCTGCGGATCTATCCTGAGCATCTCGAATTCGCTCGACAGTCGCGCTTGTTAGCTCGAAACCAACTGCTGTCAAAATACCGCTAGAATTATCTAGACGGGCGACCATGGTTATACCATCACCGACGGATGGAGCATCGATTCCCGCCGGTATCAGCACATTCACGACGCCACTATTGCGAGTCTGAATAGAAAGCTCATCATCAGAAGCACTGCTAACAACACCTACAACGTGCTTTGTAGCCGGCTGAGTGTTGGCGACACGGACGAGAGTTCTAAGGGCTACAAGATCATCGCTGGCATTTCTCGTTGCAGTCGAAACCACTCGGTCGCCTTCTCCTATTTCTTCGACCAGCGCCTTGTTTGAACCAATCCGTAATTCAGAGTCAGCATCAAAGGTTAGGGTGAAAATACCCGAGTTTGAAGCGATCACAATGGCAGTTGGCGGACGAACTTCAACGGCCGTACCGAAAACAGCCTCAATATCGGCCGATTTCACTTCAGCTTTAGCGCCCTGGCTACCAAATGCGAATAAAACGGCGACCAACGCGAGTATAAGCACCATCTGGGGGCGAATGGTGCGAACGATAATATTTTCGGTCTGCGGGTGCACTGTTACAAATTTTCGGGCAAATCTTATTGACCCCCAACTGCATAATTCTGAGGTCAATGCAATTACGCTTTTATTACTTCTGAATACTCTAGAATCCTCTCGGGGCCGCAGTTCAGGCTGGAAAGTCATGGCGCAACCTCGGGCGGAATAGAAATAATCGCCAAGGATGAGCTATGGGAACTGCCGTCCAAATTACTAGCGACAACGTCGACGAAATTGGGACCAGGCACCAAAACAATCGTTAGTTCGAACGTACCATCAGCTTGAACTTCAACAATCACATCGTTCACGCTCACGATCGCATCAGCCGATGTGATTCCACGCAGCAAAACCGTATCGCCTCGTACAATACTTTCATCTCCGATACCCTCAAAATTCAAAGAGAGATTAAACGTTCCTGAAGACTCCGTTGGAACTACTGTCGGAGTTGGAAACACTGTCGGAGTTGGAAACACTGTCGGAGTTGGAAACACTGTCGGAGTTGGAAACACTGTCGGCAACACTTCAGGAATGGTTTTGGGTAGAGGAGTTGGAGCCGCTGTAGCTGTCGGAACAGGCGTCGGAGTAGGGGTGGGCGGAATAATCATCGGAGTCGGCGAGGGAATAGGCGTCGAAGTAGGAGTCGCAGGCACCGGGGTGTATCTAGCACGGCTCTCAACGCAACCGGTAATGGCGAAAGAGAGTAAACCAACGAATACAACAGCGAGCTTAGCGAGGTGTCTTGACTGTAGCGCTACGCGTCGTCGCTTAACAAACATCATCGTTCTGAGGGTCGGTTATCGAGAGGCAACGACAGCGTGAACGTAGTCGAATGCCCGTCCGGTCCACTAACGTTTGCCGCTTCTGATTCAACCATCAACTGGCCACCACATCGCTCTGTAAGCGAGATGGCAATAAATAATCCCAAACCAGAACTTTGCTTTTCGCTTCGAGCGGAAAGCTCCGGAGTCCAACCACGGTCGAACACATGGGCGAGATGCGACTCAGCAATTCCTGCACCATCGTCCCACACCCTCACAAAAAAGTCTGAATCAGTTCGTGTAAGTTGAATTTCAACATGACCCTGAGCAAATTTGGCAGCATTGTCGACAAGGTTAGTGATGACGTGATCTAGCGCAGGGCCATCGCCATAGATAAGCCCAAACTCAATCGGATCAGACCACCACACAAGCTCAAGGCCACGTTCGCGTGCAATTGGCGTGTACCGATCCGAAACATTTCTAACGATCGCCGCAGCATCTACCGGATCGATCGCAGGGGCAGCCGTGTCATCTTCGAGATCAACCAAAACCCTAACGTTTTCGATCATCAATCGGAAGTTAGGTGCCTGATTCTCGATCTCATCAAGAAGCTCGGCGACCATATGTGGAGTGACTTTGCCAGTTTCATTAAGCAGTGCGCGAGCTTCACGCTGTTTTCCAAGAATTCGTCGGAGAGGGCGCCCCATGTCATGAGCGAACGTATCGAAATAATCCTGTGTTACCTCGCTCCACGTTCGAGTTCTATCACCTGTAAGGGCTTTCGTTCTTCGAGCAATAACCTGGAAACCGATAAACGCCGCAACTGATCCTAGTACGAACACACCCGACCCTATATAAGCAACAGGTTCAATCCACCAGAGCGATCCAGGAGTTAATGATTCGCCAATAAAAGGAGAAAGCAATATTAGCAAAAGCCCAATTCCGGCAATTGCTAATCCAAATAACTTCAATATTTTCAGAGACTGATCGTTCAAGTAGCCTGATTCCTAATATTCAATATCCGCAGTTCTCGTCAATTCGTTGGATTTACCAATCGGTAGCCACGGTTTCTCACGTTGATTATCAACTCGTTAGCACCGAATTCTCTAGAGACAGCTTTACCAAGTGAAACTTTCAGTTCCCGAATACGAACTCGAAGCGAAGCACGCGAATCCTCACCATCAGAAAAGCGCTCTAGTCGTGAGAACGGAACCAGCTCGCCTTCAGATCGATACATCGCAGCGGCAAGTTCGTTCAAAATCTCAAGCTTCATGCCCTGAATTTCTCGTATCAGATCGCGTCTACCATTTTCGATTACGTAGACAGCAGCATTCGCAGCATCAATCTCGAAAACCGAACCGATCTTGATCGTTTCTGGTGCGCTCCCAATCAAACGTCGCAACCTAAGCACGACCTCTTCAGGACTCGCCAGCTTATCGATAAAATCGACCGAAGCACTAACCGTCAGACTCGCGTTTACAGCGGTGTCACGGTACGGACCCTGTGTGTACTGAGTGAACATCAATACCGGCATACTGCTATCGCGCTCAACGATTTTTTTGAGAATCGAAAGCCCCTTAAATCGGTCAGAATCGTACTCCCCAAACCTAACGTCCAGCAATATTGCCGATGGTCGCTCAGCCTCCATTGAAAACAACGCCTGAGTTTCGTAATCGTCGCCCGTCAAATGCGGACCTTCAGGGGCAACGACAATCGGCTTAAATCCATCAGTCTCCAAGCGTCGCAAGACTGAACGCATAAGATCCGACATATGCTCGTCGTCAACAACGAGAATTTTCTGGCCGCCGCCAAAACTTTTTGAAGTCAAAACATTCCTCTGCGGTTGCGTACCGAAATTCGCATGAAGCTACGGATGAAACTGTCATAAAAACCGATCTCAACCGACTCTATCATTCACCCGGCCCTTACTACTCTTCATGCACGCCGCATGATTAGAACAATACGATCCATTTTCCCTTAGCCACGTTCCAAAATATTACGCCGACATCGGCAGCCCAGTTTCCTACCAAAATAAGCTAATATCTAGCCACAAAATCCTTTACGGGGTCGACTCAAAGTTGAGGGAACGCTATCCTCCCTAGACTGCACTTTTCCACCCTCCATTCCTGAGACATATTTGCCTGTGACCGAACAGTTCGTCCACCTCCACAACCACTCCGAGTTCTCATTACTCGATGGGTTCAGCAGGCTCGACGACATGGTTAACAGAGCGGTGGAATTAGATCAGCCCGCAATCGCACTCACCGATCACGGTAATCTGCACGGTGCGATCGATATTTATCAGTCGGCAACAAAAGCGGGTATCAAGCCAATCATCGGAGTTGAAGGCTACGTAGCCGCCGGCGCACGTGACGAGCGTAACCCTCAAAAACGTTCTCCGTTCCACATGACATTGCTGGCGCAAAATAGCGTTGGCTACCAAAATCTGCTCAAACTGGTCACGGCATCACATATCGAAGGGTTCTACTATCGACCACGTATGGACCGAGAGATTCTCGAAAAATACTCCGAAGGACTAATCGTCCTTTCTGGCTGCCCTTCAGGCGAATTGCCAAGATACATAAAAAACGGCGACATGGATGCGGCTCTCGAAACTCTCGAGTGGTACGGAAACGTCTTCCAAGATCGCTACTACCTCGAAATGATGATGCACGAGCACGTGCCTGATCAGGCTGAGATCAACGAAGCGCTCATCCAGCTAAGCAGCCAAACCGGTTTGCCGATGGTTGTTACTAACGACTCCCACTACGTCAGACGCGAAGATTCCGAAGCTCAGGACATCCTCACCTGCATACAAACCAACTCAAATATTAAAGATCCCAAACGTCTTCACATGGAAGACACGACGTACTACCTGCGTAGTTCAGCCGAAATGCAGGCGGAGTGGGCGCATCTACCCGAGGCTCTTGCCAACACTGTAAAAATCGCCGAATCGTGCGAGCTAAAACTCGAGTTTGGGCAGACATTCATACCCCGATATTCGACCCCGCAAAACAATCCATCGATGGATTACCTAAAAGAGCTTTGCCACGCGGGTATGAAGAAACGATTCGACAATAACCCGAACGAAGAAGTTCTTGAACGCCTCGAACACGAACTCAGCATAATCGAAGAAACTAAATTCGCCGACTACTTCCTCGTCTGCTGGGACATCTTCAACTTCGTCAACGAAAAGGGAATTCTCTCTGCCGTACGTGGTTCGGCCGCGGCAAGCCTAGTTCTCTACTGCCTCGAAGTTACTCAAATTGACCCGGTCGAGGCCGATCTCTTCTTTGAACGATTCCTCAATGTCGAGCGTCGTGAAATGCCAGATATCGACATGGACTTCGCCGATGATCGTCGGGAAGAAGTTATCAAGTACTGCATCGATCACTACGGCCGTGAACACGTCGCCCAGATCATCACTTTCGGCACACTAGGTGCGAAGGCTGCTATTCGTGACACAGCACGAGCTCTCGCTCTCCCGCTTGAACTCAGCGACAAACTCGCCAAGATGGTTCCGCTAACTCTAAACATCAAGTTGAAAGACGCAATCGCCGAGTCGGCAGAAATGCGAACAGAAATCAGCCGGAACCGCGACGCCCGTGAACTTATTGAAATGGCACAGAGAGTCGAGGGATCTGTTCGCCACGCCAGCACTCACGCCGCAGCCGTTGTTATCTCTGAAAATCCACTAACTGATTACGTTCCCCTGCAACGCTCGACCAGCAAAAAAGAGGATGCAAGCCCTACAACCCAGTATTCAATGAACCCCGTCGCCGACGTCGGGTTGCTTAAAATGGATTTTCTGGGTCTAGCAAACCTTTCAATTCTCGATCAGTGCGTGAAGCTAATCGCAGAAACCACCGGCGAACACATGGGCGTATACGACGTCCCAATCGACGATGCCAATGCATTCCGAGTACTTGGCGAAGGCGACACATTTGGCGTGTTCCAACTCGAATCCGAGGGAATGCGTAAAAACGTCAAGCAACTAAAACCAACAACGATCAATGACCTTGCCGCCATGATCGCGTTGTACCGTCCGGGTCCGATGGAACACATCGGAACCTTTATCGAGGCGAAGCACGGCCGAGCTGAAATTTCATACCCTCACGAAGACCTTAGAGAACTTCTCGAACCAACTTACGGCGTCCTTGTTTATCAGGATCAGGTAATGCTGATCGCTCAGGCATTCGGCGGATACACGCTCGGTGAAGCCGACATCCTCCGCAAGGCAATGGGTAAGAAAAACGTAGCGGTGATGAAGGCCGAGCACGAAAAATTCTCCAAAGGTGCGCTCGAAAAAGGCTATACGCAGGATCAAGCAGACACCGTATTCAAACTAATGGAGCCGTTCGCTGGATACGGGTTCAACAAAGCACACGCAGTCTCCTACGCTTACATCGCCTACTGGACCGCTTACTTCAAAGCGAACTACTCAACCGAATACATCGCAGCAGTTCTCGACTCAGCGTCTGGTAATCCTGAAAAGGTTGGTATGGCTATACGAGAGGCGAGCCGACTCAACATCGCCGTAAAGCCGCCAAACATTAACTACTCACGGTCTGGATTTACGATCGAGCGAGATGCCGAAGGCAACGACGCTATTCGATTCGGAATGGCCGCCGTTAAAAACGTTGGATCCGCAGCGATCGACTTAATAGTAGAAGTACGCGAAGCCGCGGGTACGTTCAATGACATTGAAGACATTTGCCGCAGAATCGACTCCAAGTCCCTGAACCGTCGAACTCTCGAAAGCTTGATAAGAGTCGGGGCATTCGACGAATTTGGTGGGCGAGGAAATCTCCTAGAATCGGTAGACCGGATAATCTCCGCGATACAGCGCCAAACAAAACTACGTGAGTCTGGGCAAACATCCATGTTCGACATGCTCGGCGAATCGGTACCGGCTCCGATGGTCGAAATCGAAATATCAGGATCGGACGACACAACAGATCAAGAACGTGTGATCTGGGAGCGAGACCTACTTGGTGTCGAACTGACTCAGAGCCCGTTCACTCGAGAAATGCGGCAACAGCCAGAGAATATCGTTGTGTTCGCCGCCGATATATCAGCCGATATATCCGGACAAAAACGTGCCGCTCTCGGGCAGATCAACAATATTCGAGAACTAACCACCAAGCGTGGCGACAAGTTCATATCGCTAAACCTCACCCTTCTCGATGGCGACATCGAAATGGTCGTTTGGCCGAATATCCTCGAACAGAACCCAGCCCTGTGGGAGAACGGAAACTTCGTATCAGTATCCGGCAAGGTTCGTGAACGATTTGGAAGAGTCTCGCTATCGGTTGAAACAGCTTCTGAGTATCAACTCAAATCTGAAGGGCAGGCCGAGTCCGAGGCGGAAACAGCCAAAAATGAACCTGCTCCTGTAGTAAGAGTCGGATTCAACGAAGCAAGCCAACCTCGCCCTGTGTTGAACGACCCAGTTCAGCACACTCCACCATCAAGCAAGCCAGTCACTGTTGCTCCGCAGGTCAATGAAGCGCCATCTACAAACGACAACAACTCAGCTCCGCCTCTGGCAGAGCCAATACCAACAATTTCTGAGGAAACTACGCTGACAACCGAATTCGCTGACCCTAACGATCTCGACAATGCCGACAACGGTATGAATGTTGGCCCAGTGCTTGTTCGGGTGAAAGAAACAGGCGATGCAGCCCACGACCGCTACCGCGTCGAAGACATCATGAGGTTGTTCGCTGAATTCTCTGGTTCTGACCCAGCGATACTTGAGATCGAAACAGGAGAAAAAGTAGTTCGACTCGAAATGCCGTTTACAGTCCAATCAGGACCAAAACTTACAGACCGTCTTCACGAATTGCTCGGCACCGGCTCGGTTCGAACTGCAGTCGTATAACTTTCGAAATTTAACTCTGACGGCTGCTGATCAGGCAAAAAAGTATAGAGTCACACAGCCCACACCGATTCCTGGAGCGAAACGATGAACTGGGAAGTGCTCACAACAGCCCCCGATCAACTCATCGGTGAATCGTGGTGCGGCCTCATTCGTACAGAAGGTGTCGACTGTAAGCTTCAGGCCGGCGACGCAGTTGGCTTCATGGGCGTCTCAGTATTTCCA
>Ga0114993_10006390_pt1 | contig 11107 bp, 7 predicted proteins | sample ArcticOcean_MG_C_FD_87042 | JGI IMG/M metagenome (GOLD analysis project Ga0114993, IMG submission 87042) | Marine microbial communities from western Arctic Ocean - ArcticOcean_MG_CB2_150 | ecosystem: Environmental > Aquatic > Marine > Oceanic | place: Arctic Ocean: Canada Basin | collected...
ACGATTTTCTCAGGACTTGGCTGGAGGATTTAGAAAAATTAAAGGAGGGCCGTGCCTTCCGATGGTCGTTGGACGTAGATCCAATCGATATGTATTAGGTCGATATTTTGTGGCTAAATACGCCATGCTGTTCAAATGGCTTCTTTAGTAACGTGGATTATGCTGGATTTGTCCTGAAGTGTTTTTAATATGTGTCTACTGTTGGGGCCGTTTCTCGAACGAGGCATTTGTCGATTAGATGATTGCGGTTTCAGAAAATGGTCTAGGTTAATATTAGATCAGATTCACCGATCTTATATTCTTAGTAAAGATGTAACGCACCCTTAAGAATACTAACTTCGGGTGCTATGTTGATAATTTAAGTTGATAAAGGTTTACGTATGCTACAACTGATAGATGATCCCATTATTCTGTCACTCACCTTCGGTGGGCATGATACCTCAGCCGCCTTGATGGTTGGCGGAAAACTTGCTGCGGCTTGTGCCCAGGAGCGTTATACGCTCGACAAACATAGTCGAGAATTTCCGATTGATGCAATCCAAAACTGCTTATCGATTGGCGGTATTAAGATATCTGACGTGAATCAAATAGCTTTCTGCGACGATACCCAACACTTAATTCGAGAACGATATTTAAGGCCAGCTCTAAATCACAATGATCGCTTAAGATTGTTGATAACTGATATTGATCGTATTCGAGAGATCTATTTAGTCGAGGAAAGGATCCGCCTGGAGACAGGATTCATTGGAGAAATCCAACAATATCGACACCACCTTTGCCATTTAGCTAGCGCCTATTATCCAAGCGGTTTTGAAGAGGCCTTGCTTGTTAGTTATGATGGGATGGGCGAGTGGGAAACGGGCTTGTTCGGGGTTGGCAAGAATGGAGAGATCGTAGTGCAGGACAAACAGGTATGTTTTCCCCATTCTCTTGGGTTAGTGTATTCAGCGATTACGTTTTATCTAGGTTGGCGTCACCACTGTGATGAAGGGATCATAATGGGGCTAGCCCCTTATGGAGATCCAACAGTAAAGATCCCACGCTCGAATCGCACATATATGTCTTTGCTAGAGGAGATGATTATTGAAACTGGAGATTATGATTATGAGATTGATCAAAATTGGGTTTCTTATTATGGGGAACGAGATAAGTGGGTCAGCGATAAATTCATAGAATTGATGGGTCCAAAAAGAGAAGCGAACACAGAAGTAAATTCTCATCATATGCATCTTGCAGCGGCGTTACAGATGCGGCTAGAGACAGTTGTGTTGAATCAGTTAAGACGTGCAAGAAAAGAATTTTCCATTTCGAGACTAGCTATGGCAGGTGGTGTTGCATTGAATTGCTCACTGAACGGAAAAATTGAGGCCAGCGGCTTATTTGACGAGATATTTATTCAGCCAGGGAGCGGTGATGATGGTACTGTTATTGGCGGGTGTTATTTAGGTCATAAGGCGCTTCATGGGGATATTATCCCTAGGCGAATGAGTAATTACTACAAGGGGTATACGCCTACAGATAAAGAAATAGAGGACGTCGCAAACAAATCTAAGTTGCCCTATTCGAAGCCGCATGATTTGTTTGCGCTCACGGCAGAACGCCTAGCCTCAGGAAAAATTGTAGCTTGGTATCAAGGTGGCGCGGAATTTGGGCCCCGAGCTCTTGGCAATCGCAGCATACTTGCTAAGCCGTTTCCAGCGTCGATGAAAGATTACATCAACGAGCGGGTCAAATTTCGTGAATATTTCCGCCCCTTTGCGGGTGCAGTTCTTGAGGAATGCCGATCTGATTACTGTGATATTTCGCAACCAAGTCCTCATATGCTGATTGCATGCCGGATTCACAAAAACAAACAAGAAGAAATTGCCGCAGTTGTTCACGTAGACGGTTCTTGCCGAATTCAGACGGTTAATGAACAAGACAATGTTAGGTTTAGAAAGCTGATCGAGGAGTTCTATAAATTGACAGCCATACCAGTTATTCTCAATACTTCGTTTAATGTTAAGGGCCAGCCAATAGTTAATACACCAGAGCAAGCTATAGAGACGTTCAAGACCACTAAGTTAGACTGCCTAGTGTTAGGTAACTTATTTTTTGATAAGTAAAATATTACAGATAATAGTTGTTTCCAAAAGACGACATGTCAATTGATGTCCAGCGTATATTAAAAAATAATTAACTTGCCAAAGTTCGATCCTAATAATTCAGCACACTGCTCGACCTCTGGTTATTGGCCAGCAATGTTGTCAGCGGATTTGAGGTAGAAATAAATCGAGAAACATTTTTTTACACATTAGATTTTAGTAAACAGAACCTTAAAAAGGTGATCTAATATTTTCCTGTGAAGTCAACACAATTATTACATGTCAAGATAATTTGATCGTCGAGATTAGTAGATTCCTTAACGTTAATCAGATGACTTACCCGAATGGAATCAAAGCCCCGCATGAATAAATATGTTTTAACTTTTATAGTTTTCTGGTTGGTTATTTCAAGCCTGACCTATATCTATCAATTTAGAAGCTTATTTAACCGATTGGTTGAAATGTTTCTTTTCTAGTGTGGAATGATTTTCTCGATGCTTATAGCTGGTCTTATAACTTTGTCCTGTTTAGGGTATGGCTGTATCTGGCTAAGCTTGCTGGGAGTCACATCGAGGAAAATTTGGGCGGAAAAGGTAGGAGTAGCATTTGCTCTTGGAATAGGAACTATAGGTTGGATTTTATTTTGGCCTGGCGTCTATGGATGGCTGAGCCAGGGGCTATTGTGGACAATATTGGTGCCTGGCTGGATAGGCGTTCTTGTTCGTGGGAAATTATTGATAAAGGGTAAAGTCGAGTCATTCAACCTTGTTCGTGGGAAATTATTGATAAAGGGTAAAGTCGAGTCATTCAACTACGTGACAAGTTTGCTAGTAGCGCTAATATTAGTTTCGTGTTTTTTTGACTTTATCGAAGCATTATCGCCTCCCACCGATGCAGATTCATTGGCATATCACTTTGCATTACCAAAGCAATTCCTAGACAACGGTCAAATAGCATTTGCGCCTATCGCAGTTCAAGGCGCGATTCCGTTAATGATGCATCTTACATATTTGATAAATCTTGGGTTGGGGGGTGAGTTAGGTTTGACAATGTGGTGTTTTGTAACTCAGTTAATGACTTGTCTCGCTTTATATGGAGTCGGCAGGAGATGGTTGTCGAGAAATCTGTCACTTACATTAATGTTAGTTTTTATGACGACACCAGCTGTGATCTATGGGGGGGGTACGGGCCAACTGGAGGTCCGCACAGCATTATTTATGTTGATTGGTGCAGTAGCCGCAAGTGATAGCGTTAAACAGCGTCACCTCGGTCTTGTTGTTTTGGCAGGACTGATGGCAGGTTTCTTTATGGGCAGTAAATACTTAGGATTATTTGCAGGAATCGGGTTATTTTCTGTAGTCATACTGCAAAGGAATTGGTTTAGACCGGCAATGATATTCACAGTAGCTACGCTTATAAGTGGCGCACAATGGTATGGCTGGACTTGGTGGCACAGTGGAACGCCTGTATTTCCAATAGAATTTCCGTTTATTGGGTCAATTGAATCTGTCTACTGGAATGAAGATCTTGGCTATTATTTCAACGAATTGTTTAAGGAGTGCCTGCCAGTAAACGTTAAAGGGGTATTTATATATCCGTTAATTAGCACTTTTGGATTCACTGAATGTTCGGGTCACCTTAGGACAGGTCTCGGCCTATTCGTCTGGCTTCTTTTTCCAGGAATTATCTTGGGTCTCTGGCGCCGGATATATAAAAAGAGATATTTTGAGAGTCCACTAGTGTTAGTAGTAATTCCAGGAGTACTTTACTACTTGTTATGGTTTTTTATTCCAACAGATCAAAGCGTTCGTCATTTATTGCCCATCTACCCTCTGGCGCTTTTGGCAGCAGTGGTCGCAGTCCGATACGGACTAAATGGTGCTAACAGCCTATTTTTTGTAAGCGCAGGGGCCATCTTTAGTATTACTATTGGCTTGTTCGCCCATGCTGTTGTAGCTTGGAACTATGGTCAATTTTTTGTTTCTCAGGAGACAAGATCCGAGTTTTTAGAACGAAATGTTGGAGACTATCAAGTTGTGGAATGGATAAATTCTAATCTCTCGCGGGAAGATCGTGTTGCCAATACTCTGCGACACTTAAATTATTTCTTGGATGTTCCTTACCTTTTTACCAATAGTGTCGGTCAAGCACAGCTAGAAATTCATCCTATGACTAATTTCCATAAGTTTCGTGAACAAATTAGGAAAGAAAATATCTCTTATATAATTCGCGAGTCTTCTGGACGGAAATTGGGTGATGATTCTTTACCCCCTAGCGTTCTAGACGAGTTTTTTGACTCAGAGCATTCTCGCTATGAGGTTGGCATCCAAGGTATGCAATACTCCTCTAGAACCTTGAGGGTATTTACACGGAGGACAATTGATATTTTCAAAGTTCTTCCAAGTGGATAATTCAGAAAATGGACGAAGATAAATCACTCGAAAAGAAAACTAGACAGGTGTTTCACAAGATTCACCTAGAGCATTTGTCGGACCTTTATGTCACAGATCGTCATTCGAACTTAATCGAACCTTCGATCATGGGTTTGCCAGATGACTATTTCGCTGATCTAAAATGTGGGGATATTGGTTGTGGCTCTGCGGTCCATGGTACCGCTAACCTCTTGTCGTTAGGTGCAGGCCATGTTAACGCTCTTGATTTAGATGAGTCGTTTTTAGAGCCCGCTAGAGATAGGCTCGAACTTGAGCCGCAATATGATGATCGTTGGAGTCTCGATATCGGATCGTTAATGTCTCTGCCCTATGAGAGCAATAGTTTTGATTTTATTCTGTGTGCTGGCGTGATACATCACGTGGCCGATGATGCTCTGGGGTTAGAAGAGATCTATAGGGTCCTAAAGGACGGAGCGAAAGCCTATCTTTCTGTGACGGGCGGTACGGGAATCTTAAACCGATTTTGGATGGAAATTGCACGTGACGAATATGTTAAAAATCACTTGATGCAGGAAATTGTGCGAGGGGGAAACCTTGAGGATTGGCTAAAAACACAGTTAGAGAACCTGCGGGAATCCATAGATGACGAAGATCATTCTTCGTATCGATCAGCGACAACTCTTATCAATAGCTTACTTGAATTGATTGACAACGATTTGGTTCTAAGTATTGTGGACGTACTTGAGGCGCCGAAGTATAAGACCTACACCGAGGATGAGTGGTTTGAGCTGTTAAGGCAGTCTGGTTTTCAAGAAATTTATAGATTTTTCAAGAGACCAAAATATAAAAATGTTAGGAAAATCGTTTCGCCATTGTACTACGATTATCAAAATCCGCTGGCAAGGGTATTGTATGGGGACGGGTCTATGAACGTAGTTGTAACAAAATAGCAGCGGGTTTTTCCAGACATGTAGTTTCTTTTTGTTGAACCGGTTAGGAATTTTCAATCACTCATTTCTCTCGCGCAATGCGGGCGCCTTCGTTTGTACCTATAATTGGGCTGAAAATGCCTAGCAGGGATTAAGGATGTTTGGTTTTGGCTATAGCTTGTGAAGCGGATTGAATCAACAGATTAACGATTAATGCACCAAAAACGATTACGTTGGCTATAGATATCTAGGAGACTAAGATTAAACCGTCGATACACTTTTATCACCTTTCGCCAATACGATCGAGCACTTCCCGCATACTTCTTGTTGTAGTAGCGATAGTAATTGCTGCATTCTCAGAAACGGTTGGTATCTCTTTATTTCTGCCTGTATTTAATTTGTTTCAAAATCCAGAGTTGGCAGTTAGTTATTCAGCGAAAATTTATCACTTTCTCGGGATTACGGTCGATTTCTCTGATGCGCCTATATTGATCTTTGCAGGATTAATTTTTTTCTTTCTGATCAGTGGCGTCTTCCAGCAGGTAACGGATATCCTGATCGCAAGATTAATAGAAGGTTTAAAGGCGAGCTGGCAGGGGAAAATCCTAAATTGTTATCTTGCTCAAGATTACGCATTTCATGTTGATAGCATGAAAGGCCAATTGATACAAAGACAGATGGTTCACGCGGATAAAGCAGGCGAGTTAATTTTGCAATGCTGCAATCTCGCACGTGATGTGTTTCTCGCGACATTTATCTGCGTAATGTTGATGTTTTTTTCATCACGAATGATGATAGTTCTTATTCTAATTGTTGGGCCGGTTTTATATCTTACGGTGATTTATTCTCGTAAAATAATTAATAAAAAAGCAGAAGAAGCGCAGCTCTATGAAGCAAAAGCTTTCGCATTGGCATCGGAAATTTTGGATGGCATTAAAGAAATTTGGACATTTGGATTACAGAAATCTATGAGCAAGCGTTTTGCTCAGCTTGTGCATAATAGAAGCATCAGGCAAATATTTATTCGTTCTGTTGTTAATATTCCCACGATTCTTTTGAGAACGGCAACGTTGGTCGCATTAACAATAGCCTTATATATCTTTGTTGCATCGGAAAGAACCGATCTTCTTGGCATTTTAGGCGTATTTGGAATTGGTTTATTTAGGGTCAATGGGGCGATTGGTCGGATAAACAATTCCATAGCAAGTATTTCGGGAAGCTGGCCATCCTTACGGATTGTGTCGGAAGAATTGAATCGACCAGGTTCTGATTCTCATCACTTAGAAGAACAATTATCCCTGGACAAGAAAATTAAATTCGATAATGTTTCATTTTCTTATGGAAACGAAAGATTGTTTGCCATAAAGAATATAAACCTCACAATCAGCAAAGGTAGCGTTGTTGGGATTGTAGGGTCATCGGGGAGCGGGAAAACTACACTACTTAACTTGCTTTTGGGGTTATGGTGCCCAGATAAAGGTGAAATATTGATTGATGATAAAGATCTTAAACACTATTCTCGAAGTTCCTGGTTGAAGACAATTGGTTACTCGAGTCAACAACCATTCGTTTTGTCGGGGACTCTATCAGAAAATATAAGTTTTTCGCAAAACCAAGATGTTGACTCACAACAAATACAAGTCGCTCTAGAGCTAACCGATTTCACATCATTTATAGAATCGCTTCCGGCGGGTTTAGAGACCGTGATAGGAGAAGGCGGTCTTGATTTTTCTGGAGGACAGAGACAACGTCTTGCTATCGCGAGAGCCATATATAGAAATCCCGCTATGTATATTTTTGATGAGGCTACAAGCAACTTAGACAATAATTCAGAAAATCGGATACTCACACAACTAAAGCATATTTGCCGAACACAGCAAAAAACGTTCGTGATCGTTGCGCACAAACTTTCCTTAGTTTCAGATGCAGATAAGATTTTTGTTATGGAAGATGGCTATTTAAAAGAAACAGGAAACCATCAAGAGCTGGTGTCTTTGGAAGGCGGGTTATATCGAAATCTATACGAAAGGTCTATTCTTGAAGCGCGGAAAAGTTAGGGGAAAAACATTATTGCCGCCGGAAACTGCGGTTCTTGAGGAGCAATGCGGTCAGTATACTGCGATGTTTTCGAGCCTGCTTCCCGACAACATGAAGGCGCTTGCGTTTTGTACGCCCGCGAGTTTTCGTGATCCAGAGGTCGATGATATCTGGCATCCTGCTGTTCGCGGAGAGGGGACCATAGGCGTCTTCCTCTATTACGCAAAGGAATGCTTGAGGGCAGTGTTCAGTGGATGTAAAAAGTTCATTCTTGGACGATTCGGAAGCACGAAGTTAGTAATTCGTAGTGGCGCGACGAAATTATCTTTTGGCACAGAACTCGTTTGCTCCGTAGCTTCTGGGGGGGAGGTATCAACGGAATATTTGTCAGAACAAGATCGAAATAGTAGTCACTGGCTAATAGTATCTAGCAGGGGTGGGGCAAAAACTGTTTCTCGTCTAGATATTTTTTATTTGGGGGGGAGATTGTTTTTAGCGTGGGTTAAAGCATCATTACGCGCTAGAAATTTTTCTATTGATTTGATCGCCACCGTGCAAGTTTTCCGATGGATCATCTCTCTAACATGGGTTGTTCAATGGACATGGTTGCGTGCCGTCGAAAAAGCAATCAACGTGACTAATCCTAATGTAATTTTTTGCATTCATGAGTCCCACCCTTTGTCTAGGATAGTATGGTACGTATCTTGCGAGAGGAATCTTCACACGGTTACTATTCAACACGCCAATATTACTCGAGAAAAATTGTGGTACTTTTCGACTCAAGCTGAACGTGCAGCTGGTCTGCGTTTTGCGGATATTTACTATGTCTATAGTGAACTGACTCGTGATCTTTTGTTGCCATATTTGTCGTCAAATACTGAGGTTAAGCTCGCATGTGGTCCGAGGTATAGCAAATGGAAAAACCATATAGAGCGCCTATCGAACGTCCTAAGTGATGTAAAAACTCTTCTATTTGTTCCGTCTCTGGCTTGGTGGGATAACACAACGGTGCTTCAAGCGGTGCATAAATGTGTTTTAACTAATAAGCGGGGCCATGTCATTGTCGTGCGGTTGCACCCAAATGGGGTGATATCATTAAAATACCGGATAAGGCTTTTTTTATGGGTAAGATCAAATAAGGTGCGTCTTTCGACCCGAGATATTTATAGAGATTTAAAAGAAGCATCAGTGGTCGTTGGTGCAACCTCCAGTGTGTTGTCCGAAGCCAGCTTGCTGGGCCGTTATTCGATCAGTCTCAGTAATCCGAAGTTTTTGTATAAACCTGAAACTGCTGACCATACTGTCAACGTTTCCTCTTTTTCTATGGATGACGTAGAGAAAGTGATCAGCTCAGGCCCAAAATCGACGGAACTTATACAATTTCAGGCACAGTTATTGGGAATCAATGAGCCGGACTTCTGTTTATGAGAGACTACCACTGATTATATCAATGAGGACAGGAATTTTAGTGAACACATTTTCGTTACAGTTCCAACAAATAATTTACCGGAAAATACAACATGATAGTCGAAGGTAAAAGTCTTGTGGTCAGAGGAGCGCGAAAGTCAGCTGCTCGCCTAAGGATGATCAATCCTTTTAGAAGTCTTTTTAAAGAGATCGAATTCGAGACGCTAGCCTATTGCAATAGGAAGTGCAATTATTGTCCCAATGTCGATTATGAAAGATTTGGTGCTGAAGAGAACTTTTTTATGAAAGAAGATGTTTTCATAACGCTAATCGATCAGTTAGTGGATCTAGAATTTGAAGGAGAATTAGCGCCGCACCTTTATGGCGAACCTATGGCAGACCCGAGATTGGCAAAATGGGTTACCCACGTTCGAAAACAACTCCCAAGCTCTAAAGTGAAGATCGTTACAAACGGAGATTTTCTCGATCGTGAGAGCTATACAGAGTTAATTGATGCAGGTGTTGATTATTTTGTTGTTTCGAAGCACGCCGAAAAATTCAAGCGCGGGTTTTCTGAGTTATACGATAAATTAGGGAAAGAAGAAAAAGAGAAACGTTTTACAATACGAGATTTTATTGTCGATTATTCAGAAGATCAAGCAATGATGAACAATCGCGGTGGAGAAGTTTCTCTGGAAAATCTTTCTACGAAGAAGCCCCCAGTGAACTGTGTGTACGCCACTTACCCAGTGATTAATGTTTTTGGTGATTTGATTCTATGTTGCCAAGATTACAAAAATAATTATGTTTTCGGAAACGTGATGGAGACACACCTGCGCGATTTGTGGTATGACCCAGATAATCTGGAATTGAGAAAACGAATCTTTCAATCTCATTTCGACCTAGAAATCTGCCAAAATTGCCTAATGTAAATTAATGTTTAATTCTTATTAAGACTGAATGCTGTTAGGTTTCTTCTAAGCAAACAAGCTTTGGCGTTTCGGTTGCTTGGTAAGATTTTCAAAATCAGAGAGATAACACCACAATTCTAGGGAATTACGCAATTTGATTAGTCATGTCCTTAAAGAAGTTGAAAAACAGAGAGTTTTCAAAACTATTGAAGAAGGAAGTCTAGATATTGGTCGGTTTGCATGGGGGGAGAGACGAATAGGATTAAGGAAGTTTTCCGTGCTTTTATTTAAACCTAAGCGGTACTATTTTGTATTTCACAAAAAAAATAGAGAGATCATAGCTAAAACGTTTTTTCCAAATTGGGGAAGGGCAGCCAGCGTGCAACACAAGGAAATGAGTGATCCGCTGGAAAAGCAACTCCGAAGTTGGATCGACAGTATCGTTCGTGTTGATGAACGGCAGAGACAGCTGCTAGTATCCGTGGAGGTTGGCGTGAAGACAAGGCGGACCTTCGCCCGAGTGGCGGAGAAAGTGAGAACTGGTTATTCCAAGAAGAACAGCTAAGGTGCCAATTCACGCGATCGGTAAATCTTTTGTTAGATTATGACCGGTCGCCTTCAAGATTTGCTGCGGCATTTTCCGGTAGAGAGGCCAGGAGAATACTGGCTGTTTTTGTACTGGATAATTACAAAACAACAAATCTATCCAACTCTGCAATGGGGTATCCGAAAATTACGCAATCGATTCTTTACAGCCCGAAATCAAAGTGTCGCGTACCCAAAAGAGGTAAGTGCAATTGCTTCCCATTGTAATTTGCTGAATAACTTTGTTTCCCACGTTGGAAGTCAAGCTGAAGTTGGCATGATGGAAACTCCAAACAGTATCTGTTTAGCAGGCGTAGAGTTAGACGTGTTCGATGGGCGTGTCGATTGGTGTCGCACCTTTATCGATAGAGAAGACGAGGAGTCATTGCACAGATGGAACTGGATACTACACTTTCTCGGAAGAAAGAAGAGTAAGATCGATGATTTGTATTGGGCTGTCCAACAGATGAATTCCTGGATTGATCAGTTTCAAAATGAACTTCAATTAAAGAAAATTGATGGGAATAGAATGGCCCGATGGGATAGTTACACCATAAGTGAGCGATTATCGAATGCCTGTATATTATTTTTTGTTTCTGGCATAGAACCATCAAGTAAAGTTGTTAAGGCGCTAATCGAGCAGAGCATTTATCTGGTAAATAATTTAGAATATCGTAAAGAATATACAAGCAACCACATAATTAATAATGGTAGAGCATTATATTTAGTCGGTGCTACATTTGATGTTTCGATCTTAAGAA
>Ga0114993_10006394_pt1 | contig 11103 bp, 11 predicted proteins | sample ArcticOcean_MG_C_FD_87042 | JGI IMG/M metagenome (GOLD analysis project Ga0114993, IMG submission 87042) | Marine microbial communities from western Arctic Ocean - ArcticOcean_MG_CB2_150 | ecosystem: Environmental > Aquatic > Marine > Oceanic | place: Arctic Ocean: Canada Basin | collected...
CCCCTCGATATCCGCTCCACGTGCGATCGTTTCTTCAGAGTAGAAGATGGCTGAAGCATTCTCCATTCCTCCAAAGACGGTCGACGACTGTATGTTCGCCAGCTTCTCGAACGGGAAGGGGCCAAACAAGGTCGCGTACAGATCAATCATCTCCCCGGCACGCGAGAAGGCCTGACGGGCGTTGGCGGTGTCCGGTGGAAACGCCCAAGAACTCACCTCAATACAGCCATCCTGGCGCAAAGAAGCCGGCGCGAGGCCGCAGGCCGCGAGGCCGTTGTCCATGACCTCCATGTCTGCGACTCCGATCACCATCAGATACGTAGAGATCGGCACGCGTGTCTCCCACCGCCACGTCACAAGTCCATCGATGCCCCCGGTCCTCTGTAGCTCCGCTGGCATCGGCTCCCCCACCTGCACGCCATTGGATACCACCACCTTTCCCAGCGGGGCGTGAACGGTGACGCTCACGGTTGCCTTGTCCGACGGGTGGTCGTTGGAGGGAAACCAAGAGCGGGCCCGATTCGGCCAGTTGTCCGCGAAAGCAGTGGGCGCCCCGTGCAGGTTGTTGCGGAGGATAAGCCCATCATCCGGCATCCCTCGGGCCATCACCTCAACCTGCAGGGTGTCGAATACTCCCGGGCGGCCCGGACTGTCCAGGCGAATAAGCCCGTCCTTGTGCGTGAACTCCACCGGCAGGCCCTGGACCGTCACGAGCTCGGTCGAGAGTCCTGAGAAATCCAACGTCACCGAGTGGGGCCCTGCCCTCTTCCTGACATAGCGAATAACTGTGCGACTCGAGACCCTGTCGTTCTCCTGCGGAACAACGAGCTCGATGTCGTAGTGGATCACGTCGAGATCCTGGTCGTATCGACCGGGCGCGGGGGGACTCCCCATCAAAATGGGGGCAGGGTCCAACAGCTCCACCGCGGGAACGATCAGTGGTGGAGAGATGGAGTCCCACGGGAAGACCACGGGAGATGGGCTCTGAAACCAGACGAACGGGTTGAACGAAAAGGATCCGCTGCAGCCGAATAGCGAACCGACGACCGCGACGGACAGCAATCGGAGGAAGATCGATCTCCTAGTGCAAGCGGCTCCCATAATGGCAGGGCTCAATCCGACCTCCGTAGGACATGAAGCTCCGGGTGGGTGGAATATAAGGCGCCTCGGCGCTCTTCGCGCCGGCCCGCCTTAACAGTTGTCCCCGCCATCCACCTGAGTTCAATTGCGCCAACCAATCCCGAACCAACCCGCAGAGAGGATGTGCCATGGTCCTGGCTCCCATGCTGTCCGCAGTTCTCTTTCTGGGCCCTGCCCAGACCGGCCAGCTACCTCCCGACGACGTTGTGCGCCCACAGGAACTCCATGAAGTGGGGGTCTTCCTCGAGGGAATTGTGTTCTCCGAGGATGGAGTGGGCTTCGTGTCTGACGTGCAGGGCGGCACCGTTTATCGCTTCAATCCAGATTCCGCGCCCCAGGTGTGGGCCTCCATGGCGGCTCCAAACGGGCATGAGATTCTTGATGATGGGACTCACATCGTTGTGGACATGTCTGATGGAACGCTCGTCCGCTTCGATGGGAATGGCAATCGAATAGAGCCGCCCATCGACGCAAGTGCAGGCGATCCGCTGACTGGCCCGAACGACATAAGCGGGGACGGAGACGGCTTCTACTTCACGGATCCGGGGCCATTCTCTCCCGAGAGCACCGATGGCCGGATCCACTACTCAGGGCCTGATTTCGACCCTTGGCCAGTCGCGGACGGCCTTGCCTTCCCCAACGGGATCGCGCAGTCACCGAATGGGGGGACCCTTTACATTGCCGAGAGCCTCGGAAGCCGCATCCTCGCCATACAGCTCCTCACCCGTGGTCTTCCGGGCCGTAGGCAGACGCTAGTCGATCTATCCAGTGATCCCGCCCTCGCGGGAGCAGGGCTCCCAGACGGGTTGACGGTGGACCAGGACGGGAATCTGTACGTGGCAATGCACGGTGATGGCCGTGTCTTCGTCGTCAGCCCCTCCGGTGAGATTATTCGACGCTACGAGGCGGGAATGATTTCTGTGGCGAACCTGGCCTTCTCCCCGACTGAGCCCGGGCGCCTTTTCCTTGTTGGATCCCGTGACGCAGAGCGAACTCAGGGCCTGATCACGGTGTTGGATCTGCCTGGAAGGACGGGTGTCCCGAGGTAGACATAGGGTAGTATCTCGTAACGGTAGGAAGAAGCGCGCTGCGGAAAGGAGAGCTCGAAGAGTTCAGGAGCCAAGAGGGCAACCACCTCGGTGCCCAGCGGGGCCGTAGAATGTAAAACGGCGCCGAATGATCGCAGCTGGCTCAGCGATGTCTCCGAGCGCATCACCCTCGACCACGGTTGCGGTACCCGGATCCTGCATCCTCACTCCCTCCACATAGATCCGCATCGCCTCCGTCTCCTCTAGGCCTTTCGAGCCGCAGCCTCGTCGCCCAGCTGGAGATGCACACGCGCCGCTATCAGGCCGGCATGTTCACTCAGAGAAGAGCCCGCTGGATATCTGCGGTGTGGCAACGGCGAGGATCGAGGTTAGCGACATCGATGGCGATGGCGCACTCGACATCCTGGTGCCCCGTGGTTCGACCGACACCGTCGTCTGGTACGATAACTCGAGCGGACGCTAGGGGATCGGGCCCTCCGCGATGAGCCGAATTCGGTAGAGGCCAGTCCTCGCCGTCATGTAGAGGGTTCTCCCATCCTCACCCCAGCCAACATTTGCGGGGTTCTCGGTAGGTGCGATCGTTCCGAGGTGCGTTCCGTCGGGAGCGATGATCCAAACGCCGCCCGGTCCAGTCGCAAACACATTACCCTGGCGGTCCACCTTGAGACCGTCAGGGCAGCCCGTTTCAGGTCGCCGGGTGTTGGCCTCCGCCAACACCCGGGCATTGCTCAGACCGTCCAGGCTCACGTCGTAGGCCATCCAGACGGCCTGTTCCCCATCGCAGTTCGCGACGTACAGCGTGTTCTCGTCAGGAGAGAACGCGAGGCCGTTGGGGCGGCTCTGCTCGGAGCTCAGAAGCTCCAGGTCACCGTCGGGACCGAGCCGGTAGATCCCGTTGAAGTCCAACTCCTTTAGGGGGGAGTCGTCCCCGCCGTCAAGCCCGTACGGCGGATCGGTGAAGTACAACCAGCCGTCGGATCGGTAGACAACATCATTCGGGCTGTTGAGGCGAGCCCCCTCGAAGCTGTCCACCAGAGCCACCTGGCTCCCGTCGGACTCGAGGCGGGTCACCTGCCGCCGGCCGTGGTCGCCAATCACGATCTGGCCGTCCGAATCACGGGTCAGCCCGTTCGACCCAAAGAGATTGCCTAGACCCTCAGTACTGCCATCGTAGTAGTTCTCGATGAGGACCCGTGGGCCTCCCGACTCCGTCCATTCGTAAATCGAGTTCGCACCCAGATCTGAGAAGATGAGGCGCGAGTCCTCGCGAATCCACACCGGGCCCTCGAGGAATTCGAATCCATCGGCCACCCGCTCGATCACGGCGCCCGGTGGCACAAGCGCATCGAAGCGGGGATCGAGCCGAAGAATCATTCCCGCACCTGACGCGGTGGGCATTGGCCCCAGCTCGGCGGACAGGTTCAGGGACGCACCATCTCCGGTCTCGGTACACGCGGAGCTGAGGATGAGCAGCCATAAAACGGAACTGGACAGGCTCCCACGCATCCCACGGTTCATCCCTGTGCCTCCATGCTCGTGCGGCCGCCCACGGAACAACCCCGATTCCCTTTTGACAGTCTACGCATAGAGGGATCGATGGCCGTGAGACGCTTCGAGTGATCTACCCCGACGACGAGATGCGGTACACCTCAGGCCTACGTCTATGGACCACGCAGCTTCGCGTCAATACTCACGGGACCTTCGGTCACGGCTGCTTCCTAGCCCCCTCTTCGCCGCTCCGCCTCCACCATTCGATCGAGGAATGCCCGCTCGGAGGGCGTGATCGCCAGACCGTCGAGCCCGCGCAGCTTGGCTAGAATCCGCCGAACCTCGTCTCGGTTTACCTGATGCATTACATCCAGATTCAGGCGCTCCCAGTGCTCCTTAGAGTCAGCGTCTGTACCGTGTGCAGTCGAGAAGATAGAGCCATCCCCATGGCCGGGGCCCGGAGATCTGATCTGCTGCACGCGTCGATAGAGCAGGAGGATCACGGCGAACGCGAGGATGCTCAGGCCCAGGAAGATGAGCCGGAGGGTCATGTGCGCTCCTCCTTCTTCTAGTGTGGGTGGCACGTTTGCCCGACTCAGCGGCTGGGGCGGTCCTCAATCGTATAAGACGCGACTCCATGCCAAAAGGGTTCAACCGGCTCGGACCTATTTGGGCAGGCCGGCATAACTCTGAGAGCATTGGTTGTCACAGCCATTCAACCGAACATTGCGGAACGAGACAACTCCCTATGACGGAGGTCCTGCTGGCGGCCACAGTGCTACTTCTCGCGTCCGCACGGATCGAGGCCCAGCAAACCGATGAGCCCTTCGCATTCGCCCTCTTCGCCCCGCAATCCGGGTCCCGCGACTCAGCCTTCTGCACGGATCAAACGTGTCAGTGAAGGAGCTCGATGTCGGCCTGGTAGCGAGGAATACCAGTGAGGAGTCAAAGGGGGCCCAGTGGGCGCTGGCTGGTTACGTCGAGGGTGACTTCATAGGATGGCAGAATGGCTGGTTGGCTGGGCCGACAGCAGCTTCACGGGTCTTCAGGGACCCGGTATCGTCACTCATGATAGCTCGGGATAGGTGTTTCAGATCGATCTCGTCCACCCGCCGGACGACATTTCGCGCTTACGATTGGGGACCGTGAACTTCTATGGTATTCAGATCGAACTTCTCAACATCATCGAGAGCAAGACTTCGTTCTGGTTTATCCCGATCATGAACTGGTCGTTCTAGGGATCCAACCTCAACGCGGTATCGGTAGGCCGGACCGACGCATTCGGGCACGGATAGCAATCCGGTCGCGTTCGCTCGTCGTCCCGTCGCGCGCTATGTTTAGGCTCTCTACGAGCGTACCCCGAACAAACAGGATCCACGGGATGACGGACCTGGCAGACAAGGACCGGGAGCTTCTCCGGGACATGTCCGACCGAGCAAGCACGCTCTACTGGAATTCCGACCGAAGCGTCAATTCAATCGCTAGCGACCTGGGGCTATCCAAGGGGCGCCTCTACAAGCTGATCCGCCCCCTCGGCAGCGGGCACCAGTGTCCTACGTGTCAGTCAGAACTTGTGTTCCAGAATCGCACGTCCCACGAACACGATGACTCCATGTGCCCGATCTGTGACTTGGAGGGAGTTGCCATGGACTCCGTGCGGTCCGCAGCCCGTCGCTTTTCGGAGATGGCCGCCTCAGAAGCGCTTCCGTCGGGCCGTGAAACCCCTGCCTCGGATTCGGCCGATGCCAGCGAGATGACCAGGTTCGCGCCATTTTCTCCGGAAGCTCGTGGTGTGGTCGCGGGCCTGCTGGTCGGAACGGTAGCCGGCGTTCTCTTGGGACGGTATCTCCGCCATTGAACTCCCGTGGTTGCATAAGATTGCTCGGTGTTCGACCTTTTTCGGCGAACCCCACGCCCGGAGCCAACATGATCCTCTCGACGATGCGCAACCTCACCGGAAGCTACGCCCTGAGGCCAATTGCCCTTTTCGCCACGTTGGTGGTACTCGGCTGTGGCGGGGAAAGCGGGCAGGCACAGAGCTCAGATCCTCCCGTGACGAGCTCGGACGCCATACAGGACGCCCCCTACGACAACTCCCAGGAGATGTTTGACCTGAGTGAGCTCGGCATAGACGAAGGGAGCCTCATGACGTTCGCAATCGGAGTCGTCGACTTCAGCGACTTCGGCTGCATTTTCTGCGCTACTTTCCACGTGAGCGACTACCCAGTGCTTTACGATGAATTCGTCAGCTCGGGCGATATTCTTTGGAAGTACGTACCGATCAGCATCGGCGGGTTCCCGAACGGAGACTTGGCTGGGGTCACCGGCATCTGCGCGGATGAACTAGGTCGCGCCGAGGCCTTCGCGCGGATGCGGGATCACCTCTTCGAGAATCGCGACGAGTGGCTGGGAGCAACCCCTAGCGATGCCCCGGGGATCTTCATCTCGTACGCGGAGTCACTGGGACTCGATCTGGCCGCTTTCAGGGCCTGTTTCGAAGGCGCGGCAGCCGCGGACCGACTCGATCGCAACAACCAGATGGCCCAGCAGGTAGGCGTAACAGCCACGCCTACCTTTATCGTACAGGGAACCCCGGTCCGGGGTGCACCACCGCTGGCTGACTTTCAACAAGCGCTTCGCCGCCTCATCGACCAGGTGCGGAGTGAACCGCCCACATCCGCCCCAGATTAACCCAGCGATGGTGCGTGAGGCCGCTTGGCTGACGCCGTGCCGCGCCTCTTTCTGGTATTCAGTCCTACTTGCGGGAACTCTCCTAATGGGGGCCACCTCCGTGGCCGCACAGTTGCGAATCGGAGGCCATTTCGTCAGCGCCCAGGACACCTTCGCCGGCACGCAGGGTGTCGGTGTTCGGGTCGGCTTCGATCCGCCGATACTCCCCTTTGAGCTAATGGTGTCGGGAGAGTACTTCTTTACGGATTGCCCACCTGGGGAGTCAGGTTGCGGCCGTTACGGTCTCACCGCCGACGCCAACTTCAGAATCGTGCTTCCCCTGGTGCGACCATATCTTTCAGCGGGGCTGGCGTATCGAAACATGGATATGGCAGCCCCCACGCAGGACGAGTTTGTGGTCGGCCCTACGCTGGGGGTCGGGGTCGATGTGGGCCTTTCCGGCCTCCGCCTTGTTGGGGAGTCGCGATATGAGTTTATGGAAGCCCCTGACAAGCAGTTCGTCTGGAGGCTGGGCGCGATGTTCGAAGTGTTCTAATGGTCCCCGAAAAGATTGGCGATGCGTTCCAGGGAATCGAATAGCACTGCCGTTGGAGGTCCAGCGGGTGGGTCCATCAAGGGCGTCTTGCGTCAGCCCCAGGCGGCGAATGGATCCGGCTCGCTCGGCGGAGGAGACTCTGTGCCTGATTTCTCCTCTGGCACCGGCTCCCTGGGTATTTCGGGCACGGGCGCTTCTTCCGCTTCCGTCTCCTGCGCAGGTCTCAGCTCCGCTGTGCGTTGAACGGGCTCCTGCGCGTTCGCTCCCGGCTCCGACTCTTCCTCTAGAATCAGGAACTGCTTCGGGGACCGGAGTACCAGGCCGCCCGGGAGGGCCGCCATAATCAGTGTGTCGGTGTCGATCTCTCGCTTCGCAGGAGCGGGGTACGGCGGCTGTTCCTTCGAATCGTCTGGCGCGGGAGGCAGCTCCGAGACCTCCCGGGGCATCGCAGCCGAGGGTTCCAGCGGTGCGGGCTCCCGCTGACCAGACCTCTCCAGAATGCCTGCGCTCAGATATCCCACGACGAGCTCGCTCAATTCCTTGAGAAGAACGCCTGCCTCTGGGTACGCGGAGGTCTCCGGGCTGGAAAGGGATCGCTTCACATTGCGGACGGTGGCGTCTTGGAGAACCCCTGTCAGGACCCGTGTAGCCAGGTCAGAGCGAATGGGCGATCGCACCAGCTCCGCCATATCCTCCGCGATCTTGTCCTCCAGGCGGCGACGGCGGCTGGGTGCAGGGTCTTCGATCCCGTCCAAGAGGGCTACGGCCCGGCCCGCTTCCTCCAAATAGAGCCATCCGAGGCGTGTAATCATGTCCGTCAGAGATGCCCGTAGGTCATCGCGGGCAGTGATCCCCTCATGTAGCTGCTCCCATATCTCCAGTGCCTCGTTGAGCGAATGCTCACCCATATACCGGAGGAGGCCATCCTTCCCACTGAACCGGGCATAGAACGATCCCACGGAAGTCCGAGCCCTCTTCGTGATTTCCGTCACGGTCAGCGCGTCTGGACCCTCGTGCTCGAGGATGTAGAGGCCCGCCTCCAGAATCCTCTTTAGGGTACGATAGCTGCGGTCCTGGCGAGGCTCTCTCAATAACACCGGTGCTACCGCGGTGTCCTCGTCTCCCGCTCGCTCCGCCTTAACCGAGACAGTATCTGCCATGGGCAGCCTCTTAAAGGTCATGTGATCTCTGGATTGAACGATACTAGAGCATAGATACTGAAACAAGTATTCTGATTATGGAGAGGACAGAAGACCGGGCGGCGCCCACGATTATCGTTTAGGCCGTTTCCTCGAGACACGCTAGCACCGGAACGAGCCGACGTCACATGTTTTCTTTCGGCGTGCTACGTTACGCGGAGTCTCTCGGCCTCGGACGGTTAGAGTGGCAGCGCGACGCTTGTTGCAGCCGTCCTCCAGCCCCCTCAGCGATCCTAAAGCGCACGGCATCGGCTTGTTGGTTACAGCCCTAGGTCCCTTTTGCAGAGGTTGACACTTCGAGCCGCCCCGGAGTATTCATTCGGTCCCGCCGAAGTCACGTCGGCGTTGATCCCGCGTAGCTCAGTTGGTAGAGCGGGTGGCTGTTAACCACCGAGTCGCAGGTTCGAGTCCTGCCGCGGGAGTTTCGCAACACACAGTCCGACTTATGGATAGAAGCCGCGTCTGCCTGAGATGTTCCGGTAGTGTAGTGCCCCCGTGGCCGCCGCCCGGGATCGTAAGCAGCTCGTTGGGAACTCCGGTAGCGTCACGATCCTGGGCAATTGCACGCTATCCCGGGTCCGGGGTGTAGCCCACAGCTTCGATAGCGGACATAGCTGCAGCCTCGTCATTGTCCGAGGTGTCACCCGTAACGCCGACGGAGCCGATGATGGCCCCGCTTCCGTCCCTGACCAGAACCCCGCCCGGAACTGGGATGAGCCGTCCGCCGAAAGCGCTGGTGGCCGAGAGGACAAAGTAGCCCTGGACGTCCGCTCGGTTCATGAGCGCTCGCGAGCCCACACCCATGCCGATCGCCCCAAAGGCTTTCCCGTAGGCGATCTGGAAGCGCATGTTCGAAGCTCCATCTTCGCGTTCGAATGCCTTCAGGTGACCGCCTGCATCCAGCACGCAGACCGAGAGGGGCTTAAAGTCCATCTCGCGGCCGTGAGCAAAGGTCTTCGAGATGATAGAGCGGGCTTCCGCCAGTGTGATGGCCGCCATGGATTAGGCTCCCGGGGCTTTCAGTTGAGAGAGGAGAGGGCACGGTATCGATCGATACCGTGCCCAGTAGTGTAAGTGAGAGAAAGTGCTGGTGGCTTGGGCGAGTTGCAAGCGGCGCTGACCTCTCATAGCCGAGATTATGAGGTACGCTACTTGCTCGCCATCCCCGTGCGTTCGTCGCGCAAATGTAGGGGTAGGATGCATATCTCTTGGACAAACCTATGGCACTGCAGCGGCTGTGCAGGTGACGGTCAGGCTTCTCGCGGTTTCACCCCTGCTCATGCGCTCGGAGTCGTGCAAATAGGGTCGGCGTGGAGGACCTGCCAGCCGGCAGGGTCGGCTTTGCACGATGGATTACTGCTCGCAGTCTCTACCGGGGCACCGGAGACCAAGGCCCGAGCCGCCATGCTTGCGAGGTTGGCTGAAGGAGGGGCTTGAGCCAGATCACTCTACGGATCGAACTGCTGTGCCCGTGTTGCGGGTCCGGACGGGCCAGGGGGCAACCGCAAAAGCCAGCGTTGCGTACCCCTCCTGCTTCTTCCTGGTGGAGCCGGTCCGTCGGTATTTCACGGGAGCCAACGTAGCTCGATTGACCACGATCCAGTCTGACCTGATGCTACGGGCAGAGTAGCTGTAGCTTCTTGGTCTCCGCTCTTGATCGGATAGATCGCGCTCGAGGGTGATGCTACCCCGCCAGCCATGAGCTCAGCTAGATATTCCAAAGACGTTTCGGCCTTCGTTGCACCGGCAGACTGATGCCTGAAGGCTCTTACAGTATTAGCGCTCTGCTGGCCATCCAGTAGAGAGTGGTTTCGTGGGGTCTGCGGTAATCTGCAGATGAGCGCATTGGTGGTAGGAATACCCACCCGGATTGTTGAACGCATGCTCGTCCATATGCTGCACGATTTGCAGGATACACTTCTCGCAGTTGATGTTCGGGAGCTCTATGTCCGTCTCCCAAGGATCCATCGTCTGCCATCCCTCGGGCCGCGTGGGTTGGCCGTCAGCATCAAAATTCGAATGGGCGAACAGGCCATCCGCGAGCACGGGAATCTGGGGCGGGTCCTGAATTTCAGCCGACACAGACCAAGGCCCCCTATCGCTATCTCTCGTGGTAGCGATAGGGTCAAGCGGCAACTCAGTGGGTGAGTTCACCGCCAACGCTACCCGGTAATGTCCCGGATGGTATATGGTTTCCTGAATTCTTAGATGCAGATTCTGGCCCCCTACGGCTTGGGTAATGGCCCAGCTTGGCGTGCCCCAGTCGGTATTAGTACCACCACAGGGCCCTGCTTTCTGTGGGTCCCCACGATCATTTGTAACGAGTGAAGGGGCGGGGTCCAAAAGCTTGAAGTGGGCGGAGGCGCTCGGAAGCCAAAAATCGGCGGAGGTGCCTGGCGCGGCTATCGCCAACCCAGCTACCAGAAGGGGAAATCGAACAGAGTATCTCATCCAAATACTCCCTTTGTAGGGTGAGATGCTACAGCCCAATGGCTCGCGTAAGACTATCGCTGCGCGGGTAGTGGTTCAAGAGTGACTCAAACTGTGCGTGTCGGGCCCGGCATACTTCAGGCGCTCAAGGTAGTCCTGGACCAGGATCCTCAAACGCTGCACCGTGAAGATCCCAAGCGGTCAGCCAGAGTGTGGCAACTCCTTCACGTATACGTCGTGCTTCATATATGGAATCTCGATCTTCTCCTCGTTGAAGCGGTTATACACCTCCGTGTTGACGGCATCGATGATGCTACCACGCAGAACGGGCTCGTCAATCCAGCACAAGAGCTCCAACTCTAGACCGGATGTGCCGAACGTACGAAACCGAACACTCGGCTCAGGGTCGACACAAACACCTTCGTGACCGATACCGATGTCGAGAAGCACCTGCTTGACGTGGTGGATGTCGGAGCCATAGGCACACGCGACCTTGATGCGGACGCGCTCCTTTTCGTGCCGCCCCCCGGTTTCGTTGATGATCTTGGTGTTGCCCATAACCGCATTAGGC
>Ga0114993_10006395_pt1 | contig 11103 bp, 10 predicted proteins | sample ArcticOcean_MG_C_FD_87042 | JGI IMG/M metagenome (GOLD analysis project Ga0114993, IMG submission 87042) | Marine microbial communities from western Arctic Ocean - ArcticOcean_MG_CB2_150 | ecosystem: Environmental > Aquatic > Marine > Oceanic | place: Arctic Ocean: Canada Basin | collected...
AGATTGGCCCTATTACCCAATCTTAAACCGAGGAAAGAAGGTAACAGTATGAGCAGCATCGTCTGCCTTGTATCTGGAGGGATGGACAGTGCCACGCTGCTATACAAAGCCCGAGCTATACACGGACTTCAGGTATCAGCCATAGCTTTCGACTATGGGCAACGCCACAAGAAGGAACTAGATTATGCACGCAACATATGCGACTCAATTGAGGTTCCACTTGATGTTATCGATATCTCTGCTATTACCCCATACATAGCCGGATCTGCACTGACATCAGAAATCCCTGTGCCCAACGGGCACTATACTGCTTCAAACATGGCTGCCACGGTCGTTCCAAACAGAAATGCCATTATGCTAACTATCGCCTTCGGCTTAGCGGTCCATAAAAACACTGAAATTGTTGCTGCTGCTATGCATACAGGCGACCATGCCATCTATCCAGATTGTAGGCCGGAATTCGTCGAATCCTTCAATCTCATGCAACGTACGGCCGTTCAAGGATATGGGCATCCTGAATTACGCCTCTGGACCCCATTTATACAGCATACAAAAGCCGATATAGCGCTAGAAGGACATTCCCTCGGTGTCAATTTTTCTCAAACGTGGAGTTGCTACAATGGCAGAGAAAACCATTGTGGAACCTGCGGGACCTGCCATGAAAGACGTGAGGCGTTCCAACAAGCTCATCTCGAGGATCCCACACACTATGACTAACAGTAACAGAGAGGAAAGTTCATTCATTGCCATCACGGAGAAGGGTTAAAATATGTCTTGGATCGCCATTGCACTCTTGAGTGCAGCTGTCATCTCGATCGTTAATATATTCGATAAGACCGTCATCTATCGCTACGCAACGTCCCCATTGACACTTCCCTTATTGATAGGTATGGCACAGACAATAGTCGGAACTGCCGTGATCCTTATCAATGGAATTCCAGCAGGCGTAACGTTAGAATCATCAATTGCCGCTATTATCTCGGGGATATTCTTCGGACTCAGCGGCATCACTTCACAAAGGGTGCTATTTACACAGGAAGTATCGAGAACCATACCTGTTACTCAATCAGCTCCTATATTTGCTGCATTTCTTGCGATGATGTTCCTCAATGAACCAATTTCCCTTCTACAGTGGGGTGGCATTCTGGCGACTGTGAGTGGAAGCGTCATGCTCTCCATAAGAGTCCGAGACGTGGGAACTATCTTCTTACATAAGTCCTTTTACATGCTGATGCTATCTGCATTCCTCTTTGGCGCTGCTAACGTCATTGGGAAACATGCTTTGACAGACCTTCCCATTCTCTATACACACGGTCTCAGGATGTTCGCACTTGGATCAGTTTTTCTGGCTTTTGCACTACGCCAAGAATCATGGAGAGATGTGCGGGGTTACTTTGTAACGCGGAGCCCTGCTCTACTATTTGTTGGAACCAACGAATTTCTCACAGCGAACATCGGTATTCTTCTGATGCTCTGGGCACTTTCATTAGGTCCGGCTTCCTTAGTCACTGCCCTTTTCGGAACGAGAGCTTTCTTTGTGGTCCTCTACAGCACAGGACTCGCTTTGATCTGGCGTGGATCACTTGGAGAACAGACCTCCCCTGGTACGATAGCAGTCAAGATTCTGTCTGCAATGCTTATCGTTGCAGGAATCGCGGCAATCGCTAATCCAGGTTAAACGAACCCTCTCAGCTCGACCACTCTCGCAACTCGCTGCATCCCAATTTCAAATGCTGCATGGCGGGCCGTTATCCTCTCATTGACGGTGCGTTGTTACACCTCACGATAGGCATTTATGATAATCCTATATAGCTCTGAGTTAACTCTTTGTTCTTCCCATCGAAATTCCTGGAGATTCTGAGTCCACTCGAAATATGAAACAATCACACCACCTGCGTTTACCAATATATCTGGCAGGACTTCAATAGCACGTTCCGCCAGAATCCGATCAGCTTCCGGGGTTGTTGGATGATTCGCTGCCTCAAGAACAAGCTGTGCCTTAATGTTGGCAGCATTGTCACTATTGATAACATTATCAATAGCTGCCGGTATCAGCACATCGCATTCCAATTCAAGTAGATCAGTGTTGGAAATATCGTCACCACCAGAAAACCCTGAAACGCCCCCAGATTCCCGTTGATACTGATCAAGCTCGATAATATCGACACCATCACGATTATAGGTGCCCCCATCAACGCTACTGACCGCGATAACCTTGATACCTGCCGCATGGATAATCTTGGCAGCCCATGATCCCACATTACCAAATCCTTGGATCACTACGGTTATATCACCGAAGGTTATCCCTCGGTCTGCTGCAGCTTCCTGAAGTATATAGAAAACCCCTCTCCCCGTCGCCGCTTCTCTTCCAAGAGATCCTCCAAGCTCCACCGGCTTTCCCGTTACTATTGCAGGGGAATGTCCTTGGATTTGACCATAGGCATCCATCATCCAAGCCATAGTCTGTGCATTTGTTCCAAGATCAGGAGCAGCGATGTCTCGATTCGGTGCAATGATATGCTCAATGCTCTGGGTATATCGGCGCGTGAGTCGGTTTAATTCATTCTCAGAGAGCTGCCGTGGATCGACCTGCACTCCGCCTTTTGCTCCTCCGTAAGGGATATTGACAAGAGCAGTCTTCCAAGTCATCAAGGATGAAAGAGCTCGTACTTCTTCAAGATCAGCATCTGGATGATAGCGCACGCCACCCTTATATGGACCACGAGCGCCATTATGCTGCACCCTGTATCCTGTGAAGACCTTCACTTCGCCGCTATCCATTCGAACCGGTAACTGCACCTGAAGCTCCCGCCAAGGGCGTTTTAGCATATCACGCATCCCTAGAGGGAGTTGTAGCCGGTCAGCCGCCTCATCAAAAAAACTGTTTACCTGCTCGAATGTACTAGCGCTCATGATTCATTCTCCTGACAGCTGTCTCAAAATGGGAGTTCCAGGCCTGTTCCTTCATTTCTTGCCTTAGCAAAAATATGGGCTGCTACTGCAACATCTTCCATGCCAATTCCTTGGGATTCAAACACCGTAATATCATCAGTGGACATACGGCCACTTTTCTCTCCTGTCACAACCTGTCCTAGCTCGATAATCTGATCCCAACCTAAGAGCCCTGCATTAATCGGAATAACAAGGTCAGCACACTCAAGTTGTGCCTGATCGATTGCATCAGCCACAACTATAGAGCTTTTCATCACTGCAGCGTCGTCCAATTCTCTTCGATTTAACGAATTTGCACCTGCAGCGTTGACATGCATTCCAGGCTCTAGCCACTCACCCAGGATCACTGGCTCAAGGGTTTGCACATTCGTAATAGCGATAACTATATCCGTGCCAACTACTGCTTCCTTTGCAGATTCAACAGGGATTACCTCAACATCTAAAAGGGATGTCATAGCAGAACAAAACGCAGCTCTGCGTTCAGGGTTTCTACTAAAAGCCTTAACTTTAGTTATTGACCGTACAGAACAAACAGCAGCAAGCTGCGATATCGCCTGATGGCCCGTACCAACTATTCCGACTGTTGTCGCATCTTCTCTTGCCATATACTTTGTCGCCAATCCACTCGCTGCACCCGTGCGTATCTGGCCAAGTTCTCTTGATTCTAACATTGCGAGCATTCTGGGTGGATCCTCTCCGTACAAAGTAACCATTGAGCTCCGATACCCTCCCCCCATTACTTTAAACCCTCCAAATCCACTACCGCCCAATACTGCCACCATCATCGTGACCCCCATTCCACCAGACTGTGTTCGGTTTCGTGGGTGATTCTTCACGTTTCCTTGACCCTGCTGTCGAAACGCCTCGTCAAGACAGTCTATTGCTTCATTAATTGGAAGAAGTCGTACTACATCTTCTTCGGTCAAAAAAATTGCCATTAAGAATTTTCCTTTCCTATCGCTATAAGATAATGCTCACTCATTTTCCGAAGACACTTTAATGAGCATCTTTCCAAAATTCTTCCCTTCAAAAAGACCCATGAATGCATCAGGTGCATATTCAAGTCCTTCTATAACATCCTCCCTATATGCAATCTTTCCTTGTTGCAGAAGTTGCGTAAGCCTTGCACGTGCAACTTCTGCTCGGTCAGCAAATCTGCCGACAATAAAACCTTCAACACTCGCCTGATGAACCAGCAACTGTCGCAAATTCCTCGGGCCGAGTTCAGGCTCGGTCAAATTATACTGAGAAATCTGGCCGCAAATAATCATACGTGCACGAAATGCAAGGTTTTCCATCACCACATCAGTAATCTCTCCACCAACGTTGTCAAAATACACATCGACTCCATTGGGACAGTACTCCTGAATAGCAGCTTCAACATTATCCGTCTTGTAGTTGATCACAGCGTCAAACCCAAGTTCTTGAGCCAGGTAATTCACCTTTTCAGCAGATCCTGCAATACCGACAACCGTGCATCCTGCAAGTTTGCCCAATTGACCAACAACAGCGCCAACTGCACCAGATGCCCCTGAAACTAGCAGTGTCTCTCCTGGTTGTGGTTTCCCTATTTCAAAAAGACCATGATAGGCTGTTAGTCCTGGCATACCAAGAATACCGAGAGCTGTCGATAGTGGCGCATCTCTCGGATCAAGAATCCTGAGATTCCGCCCAGATGAAATCAAATAATCCTGCCAACCAGCAGCAACCTCAACAAATGTCCCGACCGGTAATAAGGCGTTTCTACTCACCACGATCTTACCAACCGTACCTCCTGGCATTGTCTTACCAACAGGATGAGGAGCAGCATAGGAAGGCACATCACTGATCCTCCCCCGCATATAGGGATCCACCGACAGCCAAAGAGTTCGGACCAACACCTCCCCTTCAGATGGAACAGGAATGTCAGATTCAATGATCTTAAAGTTTTCACTTGTCGGATATCCCTGAGGCCGACTTTGAAGAATCACTCGACGATTTATCTCCTCATTCACCATAGTACTCACTCCTACATTCCCTGAATCAATCGATTACATTCCTCTGCGAGAATGAATCGGGCACCCTAATATTAGTAGACTCTACCATATCCTTCAATTCCGTCTTTGTGTAGATTAAATTTTCAAACTAATCTCACAACTTTTTTTTGCGAAACAGCTATTTAGAAAAGAAAACTGGAACTACCCACACACTAATGATAAGTGAAAAAAATGGCACTGGAGACAATCAGAATGTTACCTATATCAGTAACATAAAAAATTAAGCGGAGTGTATTAGCTAGCGGCATCAAGTACGAAATCACCTGATGGCATCATCGTATACACTGGCGTTTGCAGGTCAGGGATTATCCCTTCTAGTCCTTTACCAAATACATGCACTAACGCATGTTCAGGAAGATTCCTGAAGCTCTTGACAGCCGCACGGAGTGCATGGCGGCTTTCCAACCCCATTCTTTGCAACGTAGGGTTCATAACTTCGTTGATCACTGTTCGCGCACTGCCGAGTCCAGCAGCAAGCACACACCGTACAAATTCCTCCGCATTCGGTAATTGCACAACAGGCATCTTGTAATGATTCGATACTCTGGCCAGAGCTTCAAGCGCATGATCCGGGAAATATTTCATATAAATACGAACAATGTTAGTGAAGTTCGCTTCATGAGCTCCTTCGTCAATTTCAGGGAACCTTATAGCACCTGCAATTGCTGGAAATATCTGTCTACCTCCTGCATCCGTTGGTGACCCATACTCTTCCCACAACTGCATCCGAATTTGCGTATAATTCCATCTGGTTTGACGCTCTTGAAAAATTGCGTACGCCGATCCTAGCAACGGAGTTTCTACATACCCTGTTTGGTCTTCAAATGTCCAGTGATGTTCTGCTACTTCGTCGACATATTTATCAACATACGTTTGAGAATAAAGCCCTGAGTCTATAAGCGAGTGTCGAAATGTTTGTCCGTGTCGACGCTCTTCAAATCCCCACTGCATATAGAGTTCCCGAGTGGCAATACTGTCACCAGCACCATTGATACCACTAAAGACATAATCATCAACAACAGATTCGACCCCAAGAAAGCCGAGTAAAATCTCCTTAGTACGTTCAGAAACTAAGGAACCATATTCAGCCATTTGATTCCGTTCGAGCAATCGATCAGGGAACCACATACGACTGATTGCAGCTTTAGCAAAATATACTTCGTAGTTAGCCCTTACTTCTTTCTGCACTGCTATTTCCTTTGCTTCAGTAGTAAAAGGACCGGTTAACTGATCAACCAAATGACTACTCCTCTATCCCATTCGTTTATAAATAATCTAGCCTATGGTGTCACTCAAGGCGCTATTTTCCATTATCAAGTCTACAGGAAAATAGCAATAGTTCAAGTATCGATTGAAGAAAGCCAACGCAATTACAAGAAATGACACACATCAGTCTTAAATAAGATGGGTAATTTCGTGATTTGTATCCCCATCTTATTTAAGACTTTTATTATACCGTTGGCCTAGTTTGGTGAAGCGCTCCAGACAATGAAGTCGCCACCCATTGGCATAGGACCACCAGATACACCAACTTCAGGTTTCACGCCTGTGATTTGTCGATCACCTGCTCGACCCTGAATTTGCTGTATGCAGTCAGTATGCATCCAGAACCGAGTTCGCCCACTTCCAGCGTTTCCGCCACTAGGTGAAGTCGGGTTTGGTCCCGAAAGGCTTATGTCGGTCCCGTAGAAATCAAGAGCTTCCCCATTCTGAACGCCGCGATAACGCAGACCTTCCAGATGGAACTGATGGAACAGGGTAAATCCGTCATACATGTTCTCAAAAGAGAGATCATCGGCCGTGATTCCTGCACCTTCGTAGATCTTCTGACCAGTGAAGTACGTGTCTGCCTCAACTTCATCTAAGCTAGGAGTGAGACTCTTAGCATTTGTTCGACTAGACGCATGATTGAGGATATACACAGGCTTCTGTTTGTGATCTGCGGCCCTCTCAGCTGTCGTGAATATATAGGCAGCTGTCGCCATGATTGGAATATCGTTGTCATAAAGGTTGGCTGGCTTAGCAATCCAACGTGCTGCAAGATAATCTTCAATGGTGAGTGGCTCAGGTCGATGCTGTGCCCAGAATCCCTCTGGGAAAAGGAGACCGTTAGCACGCTCCTGCACGACGAAAGGAGCCATCATGTCGTGGTTTTTTCCATACTTGGTGCAATACGCAGCGAACTGCAGAGCCGTACCGTAAGAAGCAGGTGTACCCCACAAAGTGCTAAGAGCTTGAGTACCAGGTCGCGTATCAAGTGCATTGGCACCGCCCTGATAGTAACGACCTTCCAAGTTATGCCAGCCTTTGAGCACGATACAGTTGTTAGTTAGTCCATCACCAACTGCTTGAGCAGCTACGACGAGTGCCCTAGACATGCAACCAGGTCCGTACATCGTGAACTTGACGTTCGTCAGTTCCGGCATGTTCTTTATAATCCACTCTGCACTCAACTTAGCAATGCCATCCAAAGGATCATCAGTAGCGTTCCATGAGTTAACCACATCCATTGGGATTGGAGCACCTGCTTCCCAATGTGCCCCAGTAGTAGTAGTTTCGTCGAGAACCAATCCGTCCACTTCACTAGGATCAATTCCAGCATCCGCAATGGCCTTCCTGATTGAGTCTATTGCAAAAGCGCCCACAGATGTCTCAGCCTTGCCATCCCAGCGTCGTGACGTTGGTGAGTGGCCTATACCAGTGGCAGCTACCTTACCTCGGTGTTCCCAAACACCCAGACCGAGCTTCGTCCGATAAAATGAATCGGGTGCATTTTCAGTTACCATTATTCACTCCTTCTTGTGAATTTAGACTTGGAGGATCTTCCCTCTTCGTATTCAGATTATTACTAGACAACCTTCCATTCGACGATCTTCTGATCACCACCTGCAGTAGCCTCATAGATCGCTTGTACAGCCCCACCAACCGGGACATCGTCAACTGGGGTACCAGGGAGGTGTGAATAGAACTGTATATCACTGTCCTCATCTATGTTGATAACCGCAACATTGAAAGGCTGATCTTCCTGAAGTACTCGAATCGGGCAGTCATATACAACCCCATAGTTGTATATAGTACCTCGACCGCTGACTTCCTTGTACGTCAGATCGCTGGAACCGCAACCCTCTTTTGCACAAACGGGCTTTGGGGGATGCTGTAATTTGTTGCAAGCATTGCAACTTTGCACAACCAATTTCCCTTGGTTGAGCGCCTCGTAAAAGGGCCCTGTCAGTTCATCTGGAATTGGAGTCTGTTTCGCCAACACACACCTCCTGAGTAGAGTAGATTATTGATTCCGACAGAGTATGCATGAGCACAACCAATCTTGTCAAGCCGTCCTTGCAAGGACCTTATCTCTGTTCAGGAATAGTCTTCTCTTTAATATATAGTTAGGGAGAAAATCCAAACTTTTCAAATCATACGAGCTCACATATTGCATCTCGATAGCCCCATGTGGCATAGTTGATTGAGTGCAACCCAAACAAGCACACGGGGACAGTACATAGTGCAATTATCAGTCAATCGTAGGAGCCCTACGGGGGACTTTCCACTATAACAGGATGCAAATATTTAAAAGACTCAAATTTTTATTTAAATTCAAATTTAATTGAAAGGAGTACCTCATGAAAATTGGTTTGATATCAGATACAAGGGTTTCAAAAGCGCAAGATGTCCCATATCAAGTCCTGAAAGCATTCAAAGCAGAACAGGTCGAGATGATACTTCATGCTGGAGGAATTAATACCCCAAATGTACTAGATCTATTGGAAGAGGTAGCACCGGTAAAAGCAGCTGGCAGGGTTTCTAAAGGACATGCTGAAAGCCCGCAACCGAGTTCGGTAGAGGGTGGGGGCGAAGACAACCGTGTACAGCAACAACACGTCCTAGAGTTAGAAGGCCACCGCATCGCACTTATCAACGAACTTTGGCTTCCTTGGATAAGCGATGAATTAATGCCAGGGGCCATAGGACGACAAAATATTCCTGAGGGAGAACTCCCGACATTGGTCGAAGACTACATACAAGCCCCTGTTGACATAGTAATTTTCGGAAGAACCCTTTATGCCATGGTGGAAGAACACCAAGGCATCTTATTTATCAACCCTGGAAGTCCGTCCCTGCCTCGTGCGCTGATGAAATTAGGTCAAGTTGCCATACTTGAACTGAATGCAAATTCCCGAACAGCAAAATTAGTGGAATTATCCGAGTATAGCTAACAAAGTGTACTCTAGAATCTACGAAAGGCATTGAAATTTCTGGCCACTCCCTTGTTCCTATCATCTGTGCATTGGAGAGAATGCATGGGTTGAAACCAGAGGTTACCTTCACTGGGAGGGGCAAACAACCCAAACATCATACAAACGAGAAAGCTGCTACGCCATCTCTTGATCGCGAGCAGCTTTTACTTCAGAGCGCAGATTTACTTGATGCACTAGCCGATCTTACCAATAGAACCTTCAACGACAACACAAGATCTTCATTTGTCAAAACGATAACCCACCCCCCGAACAGTCGTTATTCTACTCGGCTGCCCAGTACCACTATCAATCTTAGAACGCAACCATCGGATATGCACATCAAGGGTTCTGCTATAGTCTGTGTAATCAATTCCCCATGCGTGATCCATTAACTGATCGCGTGTGAGTACTTTACCTTGATTGATCATTAGGAAGGTTAACAACTTAAATTCCAGGCTGGTCAACGCAATCTCTGTATCCTGAACCCAAGCCATATGAGCAGACGTATCCACCACCAGATTGCCTGATTTAAGGTTTGTATTGAGGGTACCTACCCCATCACCGTCAACATTCGGAGTATATCGCCGAAGAACAGACCGAATTCTAGCAATTAACTCCCTAACACTGAATGGCTTAACCAAATAATCATCAGCGCCAATCTCAAGGCCAACAATTCTATCAACCTCTTCAACCCTAGCAGTCAACATTATGACCGGTACATCACTATCTTTTCGCAACCGTCGACACACTTCAATGCCGTCCATACCTGGTAGCATCAAGTCAAGTACAACTAAATCCACGGTGCTTTCCCTGGCAAGAGATAACCCTGTAGGACCATCCGATGCAGTCTGAACGATGAATCCACTTCGTGTTAAGTTGTACCGCAGTACATCTTGGATATCGACTTCATCTTCAATAACTAGAACCCGCTGAGGCTCTTCCATATTTTTCTCTCAATTTCTTATAAATCTAGTGCCGTTACTTTTATCTCAACCATTGGCATATTATGCCTCATTCCTAAGCAAAACATCCGGTAATATCAATCTCTGTTTATTCTCCTTTCTGGTGGGTATAAATCTGATTGGTTAACCCTGATTCCAGCAAATATCAGATCGCTAATCGGTCACTGTCAAGAAAGCTGTCCGATCAGAAACACCGTACTGGATCCGTCTATCTCGATAGAGCCAGACAACGGGAATAATGTTCCACTTCAACTGGGAAATCCGAGTGTTAGACCGCAATCGGTGACGTCCCATTATCACTGCCACAGGCAATGTCATTACATCAACCATAAACAAGCATCTCTCCAATCCTAGCAGTCCCATTCCATCCACCCTGTATAGCAAAATTTATGTACTAATGAAGAATATGGGCAGAAGAAACAAAAGGTTAAGCGAAGGTTGACTTCCAAGCTATCTAACATTACACAATACTCTTCTGAATGGAGTTTAATGGATTGAGGTAAGGTTATCGTTAAACTGGAACTATAAATCCGTTAAAGTATCAATAAACCATCAAGATTATCTTTACTAATCATGTAGGCTGAATTGGGGTACTAAGTCTGATGATCCCAGCAAAATTCATACTGGAAACAAAGCGGCTTAACTTCTTCGGGGGACGATGATCATCAAGCTCATCAGGGGGCATCAGTGCTTCCAAGGCAGACTCCACCCACATAGCCTTTGTGTCCATAAGGCTAAGCCATACCTGCTGTGTATCCAAGAGAAACCCTGGCACCAAAATACCCAACTCCACCGCCTCGATAGATTCTTTGGTATCTTGAATGACTCCGGTACAGGCTGTAACGATGCCTGCAACCCTGCCAAGTTCATGGTCATAAGCGTCTGCCAATATGTAGCGCAAAGTAAATCCCTGTG
>Ga0114993_10006397_pt1 | contig 11102 bp, 9 predicted proteins | sample ArcticOcean_MG_C_FD_87042 | JGI IMG/M metagenome (GOLD analysis project Ga0114993, IMG submission 87042) | Marine microbial communities from western Arctic Ocean - ArcticOcean_MG_CB2_150 | ecosystem: Environmental > Aquatic > Marine > Oceanic | place: Arctic Ocean: Canada Basin | collected...
CACATACATGTCCCACGTCATACCTCCGGTGGGGTTGATGCCATCGACGAGCGCCCGTTTGGCGTCCAGCCCCAGGCCCGGGGCAAGCGCCTTTGAGATTCGGACAAAGCTTTTGCCAAGCGGGGTGAAGAATCTGTTGTAGTAAAAGTTTCGGGTGCTGTTCCAGACGCCGATTTCGTCGGTTTGACTCGTGAGGTCGAGGCCGATGAACAACCGGATATCGATGGGTTCCGTCATTAGCGCGGCAAAGTTCGTTTCCTTGCGGGCGTGTCTCCCCAGGAAATCACAGATGCCTCTGAATCCGAGGTGGTGGGATGAGGTGGCCAGGAACAGAACGGTTCTGGCAGGCGGGTGCTTGCGAAAGTAGTCCACAAGTTCGAGGAGGGCAACGATTCCGCAGGCCTGCTCAGCGCCCGGGCCCAATGCCGGGACAACAGACATCGCATCGTAATAGGCATTGACGACCACGATCTGCTCTTTGAGTTCAGGGTCGGTGCCAGTTATTGTGCCCAGGATGTTTTTGGCACTGTTCTTCTCCCATATCATTCTGGAACGCAGGTTGACTTCCAGTTCCCCTTCGACCTCCAGAAGGCGCTTGAGTTCGTGCCCGGATTGCTTGTCGATCCAGAAGCGCTCCACACCATTCGGGACCTGCAGGAATTTCTGTTCGGCCTCGGTATAGTAGGTAGAGTCCGGTTCGATAAATATGATCTGGCCAGCGCCGAGTGTGGCGGCATTCAGCCAGTTGTTCCAGGTGTTGAATTCCATGAGGACGGCCGTATTTTCCATGGCATGACCATTGAACTCACCGAATTCTCCAGACCCCCCATATATGAGTCTTGTTCGAACCCCCTCTCTGGGTAAGGTTGACGTTTTGACAAGGTTGGGCCAGATTCCGTGAATGGGGAAATTCCTGTTCCGGCCCATCAGGGTCAGTGTTCCGCCCTTGTCCACTGGAGACGTGACATCGAAAGGCTCCGCTTTGACATTCTCCAGACCCATGTTCTGGAAGTGGTTCAGGATAAACGCTGCCGCTGCGTCGTGACCAGAATATCCAGGCACTCTGGACCCGTTCAGGGTCAGTGTCTCCATGAGTTCACGGATCCTGGTTTCCGAGACCGAATTCAAGACCTGGTCGGTCACTGAGTTGGCTTCAGGGATCGGGACATTCACTACCGGGTCCGAGGACCGAAGCCCGAACAGGTTCGAAAGCACAGGGTTTACCCGTTCGGGACCCACCGCGAGCAACAGGAACAGAATTGCGCCCATTGAGATGAGGATCCTCGAGATCGTTTTATCAAAAGGAATCATAAGGATGATTTCAGAATCTGTGGACGATGTGGCCGCGCTCGGGAAACCAGCCCATGTCCAGAAAAGTAGATAGTGCCACCCCCATCACATACCCGACGAGCATGCCAACGAAGAAGGGTCGTGATTTACGGTAAACGGCGGGTCCACCCACCTTGAGCATCACCAGTTTGATGAGCCAGGCCGCGAATATGGTGAAACTGGTACGTCTGGCCAAATAGGACCCCGATATGGCCAGGCCCACCGGGTGAAGGGGCCACCATACGAATCTGTATCTCAGGTAGATGAGCAGGGCCATGACGCCGCCGCCGATGCCAAAGAAGCCTATGTTTTCCGGGTGATCCACGTAGGCAGGATTCGTCGGAGGTTTGATCAAAACATTTTTAACAGAGGTGGCCGTAGCTGCGAAATGTCTTTCGCCCGCCCGAACGATTTCCCAGCTGTTGAAGTTGTATGCGCCGTCCCGGTAGCCAAGGTGCAGCGTGAGGAGATTGCTCAGCATGAGACTGAGGATGAATGCCAGAACGATGGCCGCCATCAGCTGCCTGCGATTGGTCCTTATGCCCTCGGCTACACGTCCGGCGTGAGAGAGGGCGGGCAGGAACAATCCTTTGAAGTGGGAATTGATCAGATTCGAAAACCGGAGCGCAACCCTGGTACTGGGTGTTACATCGTGTGAACCCAGAAATGGCGCCACCAGCCCCCAGGGACCCGCAGGCACATTGGTATAAGGCAGTCCTGTATCGGCCATGATCTTGGCCATTCCCACATATGTGAATATGACTGCCGGCAGCACGCCCGCGGCCTGGACGGGATCGAATCCGATTCTGACCATCCAAACCCACATGTAGACAAGGCCCAGAATCAGTCCAACCACAGCAGTTCTGTAGGAAATGGGCTCATTGCTGTCGTCTATGGGGGTCTCGGGTCGTATCGCTTTCTTGAAGACTTCGAAGAGATGTCTTCGGGCTACCCAGAATATGGATGCTACCAGTACTACGAAGGCGCCTTTGGTTTGCCAGTAATAGACCCCTCTGTAATAGTAAGGGGAAATGGCGGTGAGTCCCATTTGATTAAGTGCCCCACCCTCAATGATAAAGAGCAGGTCGAACAGCCAGATGCTCAACAGCACGTCCAGGCTTGCGAAGTAGGAGAAAAAGATGGTGAAAAGACCCAAGAAGCCCCTGATGGGTGGAAATTGACGGTCGATCCAATACCACCTGCCGCTGTAGATCGGGAAACGGGGAAATCCGGGTAGAAAATAGTTGAGGCAGTTCCAGGCAATCATGCCGAAGGCGATCCAGAATCCTATCCAGAACAAGGGGTCCCGGGTGAATTCGGGTAGGGCACGCTCTCCACTGCCGGGATTCGAGGCCATGTCGATCAGGGGTGCCATAGCCGGAAAGACCAGGCGTTCGTTCTGGACCCACTGTTTTCTGAATATGACAGCGACACAACCCAGCACCACAAATGCGGCGATTACCACACTGGTCCACCATAGCAGCGGCAGGAACCAGGCGTCCCAGGGTACTTCGGCGCCTCCCGGAAGGCCTTCGAAAAACCACGTAACCGCTTTGGCTTCGTTATTGGGCACCAGCCAACTGGAAATGTATGGATGCAGGTAGCGATCCCAGGCGTTCGTTTCGGTTGCGAAATAATAGGGTGTGGCCATATACCCGATCAGGTATCCGCTGAGTCCGAAACACGGGATTGCAGCCCCAACTATACCCATACACAGGATCGTGTGCCATTCGGATGTATGGAGGACCACTCCTGTGCCTCGAGAAATGATCGCGCCAAGGAACATCATGAGAACGAATCCGATAAGCATAGCCATGGGGATGTGGCTATAGGTCATCAAAGAGCCGTGGAAGACATAGCGAACGTATATGGCGAGGGAATCCAGGACAACAACGAGGAGCAGGCCAAGTAGAATAGCACGCAGCGAGACACCGGAAAATTCCGACTCTTCGGCGTTGGGTGAAGAAAGATTCTGAGGAGGTGTTGACATTTTTTGTTGGTAGATTGTTAAATTGAACGTGAGGTGCTTCGGCCTGGATGAGTGGAACCAACCTGGAAAAGAGCCCGCCGGGCCCACTGTTCTGCAGCATGAAGCAGGCGCTTGGGATCCTTCAAAAAGCAGGATTTCGCTTGACAAAGTGCTATAATGTCAGGGCCATGGGTGCACCACGATGAGCGAGTATATTAATCTGTCCTGAGATTGTCAAATGAAATTTCCAAAATGCTGGATTCCTACGTATGTGGTGGCGCAGAGCAAATGGCCACAAAGGCGAGGGCGATAAGATAAAAGGATTAAAAACAATTAATTATATGCGGTCACCAGGAGCGTAAAAGGGGTGTGTCCGGATGACGCCAAGCGTCTTGACAACACAGAGCCATTTTGTTAGATTCCTTCTTCCGCCATCGCAACGGATGGTGTTGGTTTCGAGGTGGCTGGCGGCACCCTAGCTCAGTTGGTAGAGCAGTGGACTGAAAATCCATGTGTCACTGGTTCGATTCCGGTGGGTGCCACCACTTATTCCGAGGCCAAAGTATTCTGGCATCTATGGCACCTGTTTGGGGTGGCATAGATGCTTTTTTTGTTATTGTATTATACACGCTGTGGAACTAACTTTGTATGGTCGCTCAGTGCGACTGGAGATATGATTGATGAACACAACACAGACCTCTGCCATCACCAAGCCTAAAGGAGGTGATTATCCGGGCGGTGGCTAAGTGATCGTGCCGTCGGTAATTCTGACGGTTCCTATAAATCAGCACGGGTTCGAGGAAGCCGTAAACGTCCTCGAGTCCACTCGTGGGAGGATTTCCCAAGTGAAACAAATTTTAACAACAATATTGGTCTTGCCGGCCCTCATCCTGGGTCTTGCGGTTTCCTCGAGCGCGCAGCTTGCACTCGATCTGGATACGAGTCCAGGAGATCAGGGTGTACGTGAGGCAAAGGCAAAAAGTGGTGCGATGGTGACGATTCAGCTGGTTACAACCGCTCCGGTGAGTGATCTCGTTGGTGTGGAAGTAGAACTGAAATTCGACAACTCTCAAGTTTCATTCAAGGGTTTCACCGCGCGAGGCTTGCTCCAGGGTGCAATGCCCCTGCCCAGGCCTGTGCCAGGTGGCGTCCTCATTGCCGTTGCCATGATGGGTAATCAGGTAAGTTCCAAGGAGCCAGCCACCCTGGGAGAGCTGAAATTCCAGGTGAACAAGCTTGCCGGTAGCGTTGGGATCCAATTGGTAAAGGGATCATTTGGAACAACCAAGGGAACCAAGGATTTCCCGCTTAGCGGCGGTGTGATGCTGATAGATGAAGCTGCTGCGAAAACGGGCGGCATGGGTCAGGGTCAGCCCCCGGGCGGCATGGGTCAAGGTCAGCCTCCTCCCCAGGGCGGCAGTTTTGGCGGTCCTCCTCCGCCGGGTCAGGGGCAGCATCCTCAGGGTGGCCAGAAAGGACCTTCTCCCGATGAAATGCGCCAGATGTATCAGCGGTGGAAGACCAGTCCCGAAGCCAAAGATCTGAATGGTGACCGCCGCGTCAATGAAGAAGATTTCAAAATCTTCATGGATTCGATGAAGAAAGAACACACTGGCCAGGGTGGACCGCCGCAGGGCCCCCCCGGTGGCATGGGTCAGGGTGGACCTCCACAGGGACCTCCAGGCGGCATGGGTCAGGGTGGACATCCGCAGGGACCTCCAGGTGGCATGGGTCAGGGTGGACATCCGCAGGGACCTCCAGGTGGCATGGGTCAGGGTGGACATCCGCAGGGACCTCCAGGTGGCATGGGTCAGGGTGGACAACATATGGAAGGACCATCACCAGAAGAAGTGATCAAGTCCTTGCCGACTGCTCTCCAGGCCTCCTATCAGAAAACGATGGATGTGGAGAAGGCATCTCAGAAGGCCCATATGGAAGCAGAAGTGAAGATGCTCAGGAGTGTAAAGGCAACACTTGAGGACACCAAACGCTATCTGGGTAAGGCCACGGATGCAGAAAAGGCTAAGATCGCAGAAGTGCTGATGTTCTTCGACCGTATGGACGGACCTGGCGGACCTGGCGGACCTGGCGGACCTGGCGGACCTGGCGGACCCGGTGCTCATGGTCCTCAGGGTGGTCCGAATATGGGTCGTCCCGGCGCACCTCCCATGGGTTCTCCTGGGAAGGCAAATGCAGCGGACCTCGTTCGTCGGATGATTGAACAGACGGACCAGCAAATCAAGCATCTTGAGGGAATGATGAACGAGATGCGTTAGCAGTAGATTGGGCGATGGAGCCATCGCCCAATTCTCGGTAATGGTCGATCCGGATGATTCCTTGTTCTGGTTTCGCTGCTGGTCGGGAACTGAATCAATGCAACACGCCTAAACCGCCGCCCCCCTTCCCGGGGCGGCGGCTTTTTTAGATAGCTCTCAGATCGGTTGACATACGACAGTCGATGGATTACTTTTCCAGAGTTCCAGAGTTCCAGAGTGAAGATTCGGTATCGATGTTCCAGGAGGCGAACTATGGCAGTGCCTGAACTGATTGTTGATCGGGACAGATTGATCGAGTTGGTACGGCAGGGCAACCCACCCGAGCAGATCGGAGAGATCTTCAGGGTAGACGGTGGGATCGTGCGGGATATGATTAGAAGACTCGAGCAGAATGGATACTACGATTTGCTCCACAGCGGTGAGAAGCACCAGGCCTGACCGTGATGGGGCTTCCACAAACACTTGATTCGGACTGAGCGTGATGACAGGAAAACGTGTCCTGATAATTGATGACGATCCAAGGATCTGTGAAGTCCTCCAGGGAATCCTGGAGCAGGCAGGTTATGAGGCCGAATCCGTTGATGCCCCGCCGGACACTGTGGCATCTCTGCTGGTTAAACAGTACGACATCCTGACCGTAGATCTCAAGATGCCCCAGATGGATGGAACCGATGTGGCAAAACTTGCCCGGGAACTTGACAGCAGGGTGCCTATCGTTGTGATCTCCGGGTTCCTGACGCCGGGCGTGAGGGAGCAATTCCTGCAAATGGGTATTCGCCATTTTGTAGCGAAGCCATTTCGCTCGAAAGAGATCGTGGCTGTGCTCGAAGAAGCCCTTTCCGGAGTGGAGCCGCCCCGGGCCCGCGAATAAAAAAGGGCACCCGATATGGGTGCCCTTTCTGCTGCCTCAAGCTCTGTACTTCCCGCTATTCTTCAATGCCTTCAATTGAGCCTTCCTGAATATCGATTTCTTCCCTTTTGCGGACGCGTTCCACCTGACCATCACGGAGATCAACTACGCGATCCGAGGCGACAAGCATCTTGTGGTCGTGCGTATTCGTCACAGTCGTCACACCACTTTCTCTCTGCAGCTTTTTAAGTAACTCGATGATCTCCTGGCCCGTATTCAGATCCAGATTTCCAGTAGGCTCATCTGCAAGGATCAGATCTGGATCATTGGCCATTGCCCTGGCAATTGCCACACGCTGCTGCTGCCCACCCGAGAGTTCGTATGGATTGTGATGGAGTCGCTCGCCAAGGCCAACCAGTTCTAGCTTGTGGGCGGCTTTCTCTTCATACTCAGATTTCTTCATGCCCGAAAAAACCATGGGCAACGCCACATTGTCGAGTGCGGTCATCACTGGAATCAGGTTGAAACTCTGAAATATGTAACCGATATTATGACATCGCAAGTAAGCGATCTGGGCCTGACTCAACCCACCCATTTCGACGCCATTCACAAAGACACTGCCCTTGGAGGGTCTGTCCAGAGCGCCGACCATGTTAAAGAGCGTGGTCTTTCCGGAACCGGAGGGACCCATAATAGAGAGGTACTCGCCCCTGAATACGTCGAGACTTACTCCACGGAGCGCGTGAACTTCCTGATCGCCCATTCGGTAAGTCTTCCATACTTCTCGAACTTGAATGATAAAATCGTCGCTGGATTCGTCGGATTTGGCTCCGGATTCGTCGGCCATTGGTGTCTCCTGGGATTCTGAATTGCCCGTGTGCGGGATCTGAAAAATACCTTCGCTGACGGGTTCGAAATTTTATACATAGCAGTGTATTTAGCTGGCTTATGGTAGATAAATTGAAGTGGCCTGTCAAGGCATTTGTACACATTTCCCGACGGTATCCCGGTGCGTCAATGCGTATCGGACCAGAGGGCCAAACCATTGAACCAGGCGCATGGAATTGAGAGGAGAGAAGGATGAAACTCGCTGTTTGCAATGAGTTCTTCGAGGGCTGGAAAATTGAAAAAGTATTCGACTACGCGGCACAGATCGGATGCGATGGGGTGGAGATCGCCCCCTTTACACTAGCTGAATCGGTGACCCGGATCTCGTCTGCACGTCGGAGAAACATCCGACGCGCGGCAGAAAAGGCGGGCGTCGAAATTGTGGGACTTCACTGGCTGCTGCTGAAACCTGCCGGACTCTATATCAACCATCCCGACAAAAAAGTCTGGAAACGGACACAGGACTATGTGAAGGCGTTGATCAATTTCTGTGGAGACCTTGGCGGCAGCGTGATGATCCACGGATCACCTCAGCAACGAAATATCGAGAAAGGATGGGACGAGGAGGCGTGCTGGATGCGAGCAGCTGATCTGTTTGGCGAATGCACCGACCTGATGGCCAAACGAGGTGTAACTTACTGTATAGAACCGCTGACGACGAAGGAGACGAATTTCATTACCTCCATAGGTGACGCGCTGCGGTTGGTCAAAGCGGTAGATCATCCCAACTTTCAGACCATGGTGGATTGCAGGTCCGCGGATACCGAAACAAAACCGCATGTGGATGTGATTGCCGAAGCGGGCAAGGCGATGCGACATGTACATGTGAATGACCCGAACCTCAGGGGTCCCGGATTTGGCGATCTTGAATTCACGCCAATTCTCAGGGCCCTGAAGGATCGGGCCTATGATGGTTATGTATCTGTCGAGGTGTTCGATTTCAAACCGGATCCTCAGACGATTGCTTCCCGAAGTATCGGGTATCTCAGGGGTATTCTCGATGGTCTTTCGGGCTGATCGAACCCCTAATTGGGTGATGCTTCGGAGTATACCAGCGGGACAAAGGGCCGGTGTTCGTAGCTCGCAAGCCGCTCCGCCTGCGGTTTCCGGGTGGCCAGGATGGCCGGTTGACCAAGATGCCGGGCGGCAACGGAGAGGATTTGGGTCAGGTCGAAAGGCTTCTGAAGAATTTCCTGCGCGCCAAGCGAGAGCAAATGCTGCCGGACAGACTCGGTGAGCAAGGGGACGGTAACAAGGATGGGAATGTCTAGGCCACGCTCCCTTAATCGGGTGATGACCTCGTCACCCGGCATGGGCATTTCCAGATCGGTAACGACAAGATCCATGTCGTCGAAACAGACGGCATCCAGAACCGTTCGCGCATCTTCGAATGCATAAACCGAGTGACCCTCGGACTGAAAGGCGATGGTCACATATGCACGGACACTCTTGTCGTAATCCAATACGAGTATATTGGCCATTTTCTGTTCTCCCGTTTCTAAATCGAGTGTGCTGCAGAGCTAAAGTCATGAATACAAAGAGGGGAGAGACATCCGTGGATATCTCTCCCCCGTGCGGCGAAGTTAGAACTCCCGACCCTGTTCTAACTCCTCCTTGTCGATTCTGAGGGCGGTGCTGAAAAGAAACGCGGCGAGAATGAGGGTCAGTCCGAGAAGGATGCCCCAGAACTTCTCGGTTGACAGGCAGAAAAGCCCTGCGGCTACCGCACCCACAACCGTGCATTCCCTGAATGCCTTCAGAATCCCGATCTGTCTACTCATCTTTTCCCCCGACGGTAAAGATGGAAGATGTTCTGCCACTCGCCCATTCTGGCGTCGCGGCAATGTGTCTCAACAACTGAGTGCTTTCCGAGTCACGTTGCTGAAGGAATGCAAACCGTATGCCACATTCGGGAATTAAGCTATAAGGCGTGTAATAACAGCGTCTAAAGTATATATTTAGGGGTTGTGTAAATACGTCGAGACACTGCAAAAACAGTATCGTTCTGATCGATATTTCACAAAATGTCACAGGATAGACCACGACAAAGGACGGATTTCCTGTGTCTGTATGACGCACAGGGACCTTCATTGGAGAATTCAGATTGAAGACTTTTGCGGGCAAACCTCTCCTTCTCGTCGTGCAGGGTTACTCGACTTCCTTTCACTGGCCACATTTTCTTCGACGAAAACTGGACTGCTTATTCGAAGGGAATCACTCGGTTGAGATCAGGTGGGCTACGAAGGGAAGAACCCCTATTGCGAAGTGGATGGATCCGGACTCCGGGAAGCGTCTCGAAACCTGGCACAAAGTGATTACACCTTCACTTGAAAATCGAGCCGGCCGGCCTGCACTTGTACTGGCGCAAGAGTCGCTCCAGGGCGTGTTCGGAGATCCTGCGGAGGGAATTCGTGGGCCCGATGACACTGAGAGAATCGAGAAGGGCAAAGCCGTCTTGAGACAGTTTGCGGAGAATCTGAAGGCAGACGGGGCGGACGAGGTGATTATCGCTACGCATATTTATAAGCATTCCTTCGAACCCGGGATCGGGCACGAGCGGCTGGCGCTTTCAGCATTGCTCGAGGAGAGGATAGAAGGCATCGCCGAGGGGCCCGACGTGTGGACACCTACGCGGGATCACTACCCGAAGGCATACGACACCGACGGATTGCACCCCGGTTACATCGGTGCGGAAATTATGGCGCATTGCTGGTTTGAAGCGCTTTTCAAATGGTTCGGAGAGACGCCGCCTACGTGGAGCCAGGATGAAATGGAGGCCGCCATTTCCGGTAATCCGATGTCAACCCTGATGATGCGGTATGATGGCATCGTACCGAAGGGGAACCTGCTGGAGTCACCAAGGTGGAAGGACATATTAAAAGCCCATGACAGAGACGGTGACGGCGTACTGAATGAATCGGAAGAGAAGCGGTGGAAAGAGGGCGAGATCGAGCAGATTCTGTCTTTCGGGCGTAAGTCGGACTGATTCCCCGGACAGATGGTTAATAACGGCGAGGACACGCGAAGGTAAGCAGCGCAACAGGGCGAGGGAATAACGGAGGAGAGCATCAAATGAGCGTGAACCAATCCTCAGGTCAGTCTGTACCGGCAAGTGTGGAAATGAATCAGGTCTGGGACGTGGGTCGTCTCGTGGACCTGACGGTGGATTTCCACAACGGGATGCCGGTTGACGTGTCGGCTCCGCTCCCTTCCTTTGAACTTAGGGAACTGGAAGAGGAAATGGCAGCGCTGTGTAAAGGATTGGCGTATAGGAGTTATTCACAGGAAATGCGAATGTGTGTTCAGGCAGGGAATCATTTGGAGACAGGCGCACACCTGTATCGCGAGATGGAGTCTGTGGCGGATATCGGCCTTGAGCGCCTTTTCCTATCAACGGTCCTGCTTTATGTGCCGAAAGGGAAAGATGAGAAGGTTTCGGGTCGGGATCTGGAGGAAGCGCTTTTGGAGTCGGGCGAGGAGATCGGTCCGGGGGAGGCCATTCTGATTGCGACAGGATATAACCGTTACGCATCTGGTGACCAGAAAGCTGAGCTGACACCCCATTTCAGTTATGATGCCATAGAGTGGGTAGTTGGACACGCGCCAGCGATCCTGGCTTCGGATATGGCGAACTGGTACGATGGTGTCGAAGAACCCAATTTCTGGCCGATGCTGCTCAAGTCGGGCACGCTAGTCGCAGGCTCGCTGGTGAACCTTTCTGAAATCACTGAGACGCGTTTCAGGTTGATCGCATTGCCGATGAAGATCAGGGGAGCGATGGCCGCACCTG
>Ga0114993_10006402_pt1 | contig 11090 bp, 8 predicted proteins | sample ArcticOcean_MG_C_FD_87042 | JGI IMG/M metagenome (GOLD analysis project Ga0114993, IMG submission 87042) | Marine microbial communities from western Arctic Ocean - ArcticOcean_MG_CB2_150 | ecosystem: Environmental > Aquatic > Marine > Oceanic | place: Arctic Ocean: Canada Basin | collected...
CGAGAAAAATTATAGAGTCGATGGATAAAATGTCATTCACTTCCAGAGATACAGCAAGAGCATCAAATATTTTTAATGAAATGTTATCTGATAAAAATTGCACAACTTTTTTAACCCTGGCAGGATCAACATCTGCTGCAGGATGTATGAAAATATATTCTGATATGATTAAATATAATATGATTGATGTAGTAGTTGCTACGGGCGCGTCTATTATTGATATGGATTTTTTTGAAGCATTAGGATTTAGGCATTATCAGGGCTCACAATTTCAAGATGATACACAGTTAAGAGAAAACTATATTGACAGAATTTATGACACTTATATTGATGAAGAACAGCTCCAAGCATGTGATAAAGCAATATGTGATATAGCAGATAGCCTAGAACCTAAACCTTATACATCCAGAGAGTTTATAAAAGAAATAGGAAAATATTTAAAAAGTAATTCAAAGAAAAAAAATTCTTTAATTGAGACTGCTTATGATAAAAATGTTCCTATTTTTTGTCCCGCTTTTACCGACTCCAGCGCTGGTTTTGGTCTCGTTATGCATCAAGAAAAAAATCCAAAAAAATGTTTAACAATAGATTCTATTCGAGAGTTTAGGGAATTAACTGAAATAAAAATTAAATCTAAATCTTCTGGTCTTTTTATGGTTGGGGGAGGTGTTCCTAAAAATTTTGTACAAGATACTGTAGTATGTGCTGAACTTTTGGGTAAAGAGGTAGATATGCATAAATATGCTGTGCAAATTACTGTTGCTGATACACGAGATGGTGCGTGCAGCAGTTCTACGCTTAAAGAAGCAAGTTCTTGGGGTAAAGTTAATGTATCAAAAGAACAAATGGTATTTGCTGAAGCAACTAGTGTTCTTCCTTTAATAGCTAGCGATGCTTACCATCGTAAACATTGGGAACAAAGAAAACCTAAAAAATTTTCAAATATATTTGGTTAAAAATTGAAATATCTTTCAAATAAAAAAGGCTTTCTTGGAATTGATAATAAGTTTAATTTTAAAGAAAAAGTAGTTGTTGTCCCTTTTGGTTTGGAAAAAACTGTTAGCTATGGAAGTGGCACTAAAAATGGACCAAGAGAAATAATTAAAGCTTCACATCAGGTAGAATTGTATGATGAAGAACTAAATTGTGAGCCATATAAGAAAATTGGTATAAAAACTTTAAAGCCCTTTAAAATTGATAAAAATATTAAAAAGGCATTAAAAAAAATGTCTGATATTAATGAAGAAATTTTAAGTAAAAAACTTTTTCCAATTACATTTGGAGGGGAACATTCAATTACACCAGGATGTATTGCTCCATTTGTTAAAAGATATAAAAAAATATGCTTATTACATTTTGATGCACACGCAGATTTGAGAGAAAGCTACAATGGCGAAAAGTTTTCACATGCATCAGCTATTAAAAGATGCTTAGATTACAAAAATGTGTCATTAATTTCTTTTGGGATAAGAAACATTTCACAAAGTGAAATACCCTACTTACACAAAAACTCTTCCAGAATTGATATTTTTTGGGCTAAAGATAAACTAAAATGGAACTTAAAAAAATTTAAAAAATTAATAAGAAATAAAAATGTTTATTTAACATTTGATGTTGATGGATTTGATTCAAGTATAATGCCAGCAACAGGAACTCCTGAACCAGGCGGATTATTATGGGATGAAACTTTGAATATAATTAAGATTGCATCAAAAAATTCTAATATTATTGGAGCAGACATAAATGAACTATCTCCAATAAAAGGATTTAATTCCTATAATTTTTTAGTTGCAAAATTAGCATATAAAATAATTTCATATTCTTTTAAATTTAATAAAAAATTTAAATATTAAATAAATCTTTAGTTTGCCATTTAATTGTTACCATAGCTCCATTTAATTTATTTGAACTGGAAAATTGAACATTTGCTTTCATTCTTTCTAAGAGTGTTTTTCCTATAAAAGTACCAAGCCCAAGGCCAGATTTTAAACTAATAGTTTTATTCTTAGAACGTATATAAGGTTCACCCAGAACATCTTTTACGTCCTCGGAGAACCCTGGTCCATCATCACTTACTGTTACCTCTGTAATTGTATCGTTGCTTTTTAAATTAATTTCTACAAGTGAATTACTATACTTTATAGCATTACCTATAAAATTCCTTAAACCATATGTAATTTCTAATGATCTATATATCTGAGGATCTAATTCATTTTGTTTTTTAATTAATAATATTTTTTTTTCTGAAATTTCACTAAAATATCTAACTACTTCATCAAGTAAATCCCCAATCTTTATATTAGTTAAAAAATTATCTTCTTGAAGTTGATCTTGAGAAAGATTTTTTAAAATCTCTGAACACCTTTTGGTTTGAGATAATAGTAAATTTATATCTTTTGAGTATTCTGGATGATTTCCAATTTCTTTCTTTAATTCTTTTGCTACAACAGTAATTGTGGATAAGGGCGTGCCTAAAGAATGAGCAGCAGCAGCAGCTTGTAAACCTATTGATTCTAATTCATGTTCTTTTGCTAAAATTAATTCTAATCTATTTAAAGCTTCTGTTCTTTTTTTAGATTCTGCACCAAACCTTATTCCAAAATATGTTAAAAAAACTAAACCTATAATAATCGCAAAAGGTATTGTATATAAATAATAGTTTGGAACATGAAAATGTAATTCTTCAATTATTTTATGTGGTAATGGCCAATAATAAATCGTAAGAATAATTAAAATTACTATTGTAATAATTAGTAAGTTTAAGGTGCTTCTTATATTTAAAAAAGTTGAAGATACAATTGCAGGAATTATTAACAAAACCACAAAAGGGTTTGTTACTCCTCCTGTAAAAAATAATAATAAAGATAATTGAATTAAATCATATAGTAGGTATGAAGATGACTTTATATTGCTTAGTTGATTTTCTTTTACAAAAAACTGCAAATAAATATTGGTTATCACACCTGATACGGTAATTAAACTACAAATAAAAAAAGGAAGTTCAAAATTTAAAACAAAGTATACAATGCTAATTGAAACGTATTGTCCAATTATAGCTATCCATCTTAGTATAACTAAAGTTTTTCTATCTAATTGAATTTTGTCTTTTGAAGTAAAAACATCTGAAAATTTCATTCAGAAATTATATATCTAAATTTGAAACTTCTAAAGCTCGACTAATTATAAAATCTTTTCTAGGAGCAACATCATCGCCCATGAGTATCTGAAATAAATCTTGATCTTTTTTTGATTTATCTTTTGTATTATTTGAATATCTAACCTGTAGAAGTGTGCGTTCTTCCGGATTCAAGGTTGTTTGCCATAATTCTTGGGGATTCATCTCGCCTAAACCTTTAAATCTCTGCATATTAATTTTAGATTTTTCTTCTTGTATAAATTTATTAAATTCTTTGGTGTTTTTTTTAATTGAATTTTTCATTTCTGAAGATTTTATTAAATAGTTTTCTAAATCTTTGTCATTTTTAATGTAATTACTTTTTGATCCTTTTGTGACTTTGTATAGCGGTGGTTGGGCTAAATAAACATGATTTTTTTCTATTAATTCATTAAAAGGATAATTATTAAGTAAAGTTAATAGAAGAGTTCTAATATGAGATCCATCAACATCAGCATCAGTCATTATTATAATTTTTTCATACCTTAAATTTTTAATATCAAAATCTTTAGATCCAGTGCCCAGTGCATTAATTAAAGTAACTATCTCATTCGAAGACATCATTTTTGATAAAGCCTTAGTATTTAAATCTTGGCTACTTCCATTTTGTTTTTTTTTTCCATTTACATTTATATAAGTATTTAATATTTTCCCTCTAAGCGGTAAAACTGCCTGAAATTTTCTATTTCTTCCCTGTTTTGCTGATCCTCCAGCTGAATCTCCTTCTACAATAAAAAGTTCTGTTCCTTCTGCTTTAGAAATTTGACAATCAGCCAGCTTACCTGGAAGTCCAGATAGTTCTAAAGAACCTTTTCTTCTAACTCCTTCTCTAGCTTTTCGCGCAACATCTCTTGCGATAGCAGCTTGTGCTATTTTCAGTAATATTACTTTTTTTGTACTAGGATTTTGATCAAGCCAGGTTGATAATTTATCACTAACTATTGATTCTACAATAAATCTAACCTCAGAAGAAACTAGTTTATCTTTAGTCTGTGAAGAAAACTTAGGGTCAGGAACTTTAATTGATAATACTCCAGTTAATCCTTCTCTAGTGTCATCACCGGATAATGTAATTTTATTTTTTTTAAGAAGATTGGCGCTTATTGCATATTTATTTATAACTCTTGTTAATGCGCTTCTAAATCCTAATAAATGTGTTCCACCATCTTTTTGATGGATATTGTTTGTAAATGCTTGCATGTCTTCAGAATATCCAGCATTCCATTTCAATGAACACTCGACCACAACATTATCTTTTTCTCCTGAAATATAAATTGGTTTTTTGAACAGATTTAATTCATTTTTATTAATTAACGCACTTTTATTTTTATCCAAAAATTCAACAAATTCTTGTATACCCCCCTCATACTTGTTCTTATACTCTTTTTCTTTTTTACCTGTTTTATCTAATAAAATAATAGTTAAGCTTTTGTTTAAAAATGCCAATTCTCTCATTCTTTTTTGAATTGTTAAAGAACTAAACTCGGCCGTAGAAAATACTTCTTTCGATGGAGTAAAATTTATATGAGTTCCTGTTTTATTTGTTTTGCCAACAACTTTTATGGGAGATATAGATTTGCCATTTTTAAACTCTATAAAATATTCTTTTTTTTCTTTAAAAATTCTTAATTCTAATTTTGATGATAAAGCATTAACTACTGAAACACCTACACCGTGAAGACCTCCTGAAACTTTATATGAGTCATGGTCAAATTTACCACCAGCATGTAACTGTGTCATAATTACTTCTGCAGCTGACTTTTTTTCACCTTTGTGTAAATCTACGGGAATACCTCTTCCATCATCTTCAACGGAAACTGAATTGTCTTTATTTATTGTGATTTTAATATTTTTACAGTGTCCAGCTAATGCCTCATCAATAGAATTGTCGACCACCTCATAAACCATATGATGTAAACCAGTTCCATCATCTGTATCACCAATATACATGCCTGGTCTTTTTCTAACTGCATCTAAGCCTTTTAATACTTTTATCGAATCTGCGCTATATTTTGAACTATTCTCTTTATTTTTTTTAATCATATAAGTGAAATTTAATTATTTATATTAACATTTTTTCTTAATTAAGTTAAGTAAGACAAAATCATATTCCTTAAATTACCGTTGATATTACATAATTATATAACAGAAAAATTATTTAAATACCTTAAAGAAAAAAAATCAAATCTTCATAGGCATAACAACATGAAAGCTATTTATGTCTGATAAATCATTAATTAATGCAGGAGAAGCTGGATTTTTTAAATTTATAATAATTGTTTCACTCTCAATTTGTGAAGCAATATCTATCAAATATCTTCCATTAAAACTAACACTTATATTGTCTGAATTAAATTTTATTCCGAGACTTTCGACTCCTTCACCGGTATTAGGACTATTTACTGACAGCTGTAATAAATCTTGAGAAATATTCATTTTTACTCCTTCTTTACGATCTGATGAAACGGTAGTAACTCTTTCAATAGAAGTTTTAAATTCACTTAATTTAATTTCTAAAACTTTTTCATTATCTTTAGGCACTACTTTTGTGTAATCAGGAAATCTGCCATCTATAACTTTAGAGATTAACACGCCGTTTTCGATTTCAAACTTAATTTTTGATTTGTTATTCGATATTTTAATATCATTAGGATTTTGCTCTAGTAACGAAATAAGTTGAAATATAGTTTTTTTAGGTAAAATTATAGGTTCAAACTTTGTTTGGGAGCTAATTTCTAATTTACTAGAAGATAATCTGTGACTATCGGTTGCAACACCTAGTAAAAATGATTTTTTATCTTCATCAATTTTATGCAAATAAATACCATTAAGATAATGTCTTGTTTCATCATTTGAAATTGAAATTTTTGTTTTGTTTAATAATTTTAATAATTTTTTTCCAGAAACTACGAATGTTTCTTCGTTAATAATTTCATCTGATAAAGGAAAATTATCTGAGGGCATGCATAGTAAATTAAACTTAGAATTTCCAGAAATTAGCCTTAGTTTATTAGTGTTTTGTAACGAAAGTTCAATTTTGCTATTAGGATCTAGTTTACGCAAAATATCATAAAGTATATTGGCTGAGGTTGTTATTGATCCTTCTTTTTTTATTTCTTGAGAGACAATTTCTTCTGAATAAATAATATCTAAATCAGTCGCTGTAATTTTGATTTTAGAATTTTTGGCCTCTATCAATATATTGGATAAAATGGGTAAGGTTGTTTTTTTTTCAATTATTCCGTAGGCGTGTCCTATTGCCTTAAGAAAAATATTTCTTTCTATTGTAAGTTCCATTTAAGTTTATCCAATTTTTTTTTTTATCTCTAGTACGTTTTCTTTAATTTCATTATCTTTTCCGATCAATTCATCTATTTTTTTTACTGCATGTATAACTGTTGTATGATCACGATCAGAAAACTTTCTACCTATATCCGGTAAGGAATTTGTGGTGTATTGTTTTGAAAGATACATAGCTATTTGCCTAGGCCTAGCTAAAGATCTAGATCTTCTATGTGATAACATTTCTTGAATACTTAAATTAAAATGTGCAGCAACTGTGTTTATAATAGATTCTACATTTACTGACTTATTTTCATAATTAATAAAATCTTTTAGTATTCTTTTACACTCATAAATACTTGGTGATTTCGTATTTATTTTAGTAAATGCTAAAACTCTGTTTAATGCCCCAACCATTTCTCTAATGCTGGATGTAACTTTAGTAGCTAAAAAATTTATTACTTCATCATCTAGATTGTAATTTTCATTAAAATTCTTTTTTATTTCCTCAAATTTTCTTTTTAAAATTTTTTCTCTTAGATTTAAATCTGGAAGCTGAATATCAATAACTAATCCTCCGGAAAGCCTAGATTTTATTCTTTCCTGTATTTTATCAAGTTTTGATGGCGCTCTATCAGATGATATTACTATTTGTGAACCCGTTTCCATTAAAGAGTTAAAAGTGTGAAAAAATTCTTCTTGCATAACTTCTTTACCACCCACAAATTGAATATCATCAATAATAAAAACATTTGCTGTTCTGAAAAAATCTTTAAATCTTACCATATCGTTACTTTTTAAAGATTTGATAAAATGATACATAAACCTTTCGGCTGAAATAAACATGACCTTTTTATTGGCTCCAACTTCTATTCCAATTGCATTAAGTAAATGAGTTTTGCCCATACCTACTGAGCTATAAATAAAAAGTGGGTTATAGTGTGATGAATCAGAGCATGCTTTTTTAGCAGCAGTAAAAGCTAACTCATTGCTTTCTCCTACCATAAAATTCTCAAAGCTATAATTTAAGTTAAATCGATTATAATTTAAAATAGAGTTTTCAATTGATGATATCTTAATATTTTTTTGGAAACCTTCTTTATCTGACTTCTGCTCTTGCTCTTCTATTGTAAATTCAATTCTTTGTATACTTTGTTTAGATTTTTTAATTACATCTAAAATTTTATCAGCATATCTTGAAACGATCCAATCTCGCACAAATCTCGTTGGTGCTGATAAAATTACATAATCATTAAACTCTTTTTTTAAATTTATATTAACTAACCAGCTTTCATAAACATCCTTACCAAAAAAGTTTTGGAAATTCTTTAAGACATCTTGCCAAGATAAAAAATTTTCTTCTTGAACTACTGTTGTAGTTTTTATTTTTTTTGGCAGAAGGTTATTATTCATAATGATTTATTAAAAATATTTTGTATTCATATTTTTTTTTTTCTTTTCATGCAAGCTCTGTGGGTTGTATTATAAAAAAAATATTAGTTGTATTACAAAATAATAAAATGTTTCCCTTTTAACAGTTTATGAGATTTAAAATTTTACAAAATATATTTTAAAGTTATAGTTGTGAAAAATTTACAACTCTAGATATTAATTCACTACATTTAGATCTTTAATATGAAATTTAATTTTTATTTAGTTTTAGGCTATCTTTTTTATCAACTATTGATTTAGTCTATAGAACTATTTTTTGAGTTTTTGGATTTTTTTTGAAATTTTTGAAATTTTTCTTGACACAGTTTTTTTCTTGACAGCCCCAGTTTTAGCAACTTTCATCAATTCAGAATAGAATTTGGGTAGGTAATCTTTTGCTTCTTTGTTTTTTTTTGTATTTAGGTATGCTGTCATTTTTTTGACAGCAGCTTTATATTTATTCTTTCTAATTTTATTAACTAATGTTTGGTTTTTAGTTTTTTTTGTTCTTCTAATTGATGATTTAGTATTTGGCATAAAAAGAAAAATTTATATCTTTTTGCTAGATAGCGGTCAATAGCAATTTATTTTTGGCATTTTCCACAATAAAAAGAACTTCTATTGGAGATTATTATTTTTTTTATTTTTCCAGTACACGAAATACGGGAACAATTGCTGTTTTCTTTATTATATACTGCAAAAAATTGCTGAAAACTTCCTTTTTTTCCAGATATATTTTCAAAATCTTTAATTGAAGACCCTCCTTTTAGGATTGAAAAATTTAAAATTTTTTTAATACTAAATATGAGTTTTGAGATATCGCTATTTTTTAAATTCGAACACTTTGTTAATGGATGTATTTTGGTCATAAATAAAATTTCATTAACATATATATTGCCAAGACCACTTATAAAAGTCTGGTCCATTAATGTATTTTTTATATTTCTTTTTTTTTTGATTGTAAATTGTCTAAAATAATTAATATTCAAATTATTGCTGAGTGGTTCTACACCTAATTTTTTTATAAAAGAATTTGTTTTAAGCTCGGAATTTTTATAAAGTTTCATAAATCCAAACCTTCTAACATCATTATAAATTAACATTAAACCATTGTTTAATAAAAAATGCACATGATTATGTTTTCTGATAAAATTTAAATTATAATAAAAGCTTGTTTTTGTTAACTTATTATCTTTTATTCTTTTAATAAAAAATTTCCCTGTCATACCAAGGTGAATTAAAAGAAATTTATTTTTAAAATAAAAAATTATGTACTTTGATCTTCTTGAAATATTTAATATTTTTTCCCCGATTAAATCTTTTATGAATGAGGAATGTAGTTTGTAACGAAGTTTTTTATTACTAATTCTAACATCAATAATTTTTTCCTTATTTATCATTCTAAATAAAGATCTTTTTATAATTTCAACCTCTGGAAGTTCTGGCATTCTAAATTTTATATTGTGAAAAAACTTAACATATGATCTATTTAAATAAATGAAAACTTATCATAAAAATACAGAAAGACTTGCAACAAAAATATTTAAAGATGTTTTTGACAAATATGACTTAATGAATGATTTAATGTCACTTGGTGTACATAGACGTTGGAAAAAAGAATTTATTAATATGTTAAATCCAGATATAAATACTAAATTAATAGATGTTGCTTCCGGGACTGGTGATATTGCTAAATTGTTTTTAGAAAAAATTCATTATAACGGTTTAGTTTATTGTGTGGATGAAAACAAAGGAATGCTTGATTTAAATAAAGCAAAATTTGAAGGAACAACCAATGTTAAATGGTATTGTAATAATGCTGAAAAACTACCGTTTAAAAATAATTATTTTGATTACTATACTATAAGCTTTGGTATCAGAAATATTTCCAAAATTAACATTGCCCTAAAGGAAGCTTACCGAGTCCTAAAACCAGGAGGGCGTTTTCTGTGTTTAGAATTTTCAAAAGTTCAAAATAAGATTTTGAATAAATTTTATAAAACTTACTCCAAATCAATTCCAAAGTTAGGCAAACTCATTGTGGGAAAGTCAGAACCATATGAATATTTGATTAATAGTATCGAAAAATTTTACAACCAAAAGGATTTTTTAGAACAAATTAAAAAACAAAAATTTTTAAATTCTTCTTATAGGAGCTTAAGTGGTGGCATTGTTGCAATTCATTCAGCTTGGAAATTATAAAAATGTTTAAAAAATTATTTATGTTATTTAAAATAGGAAGAAAATTATCAACATCTGGAACTATTTCGTCTATTTATGAAATATATCAACCGCCGTTTATTATAAAAATTATTTTTTTTATAATCGGTTTTGATTTGGGAAATAAAAAAAATAAAATTAATTTATCTCCTGGTTCAAAGTTATGCATTGCACTGCAAGAAATGGGTACCACTTTTATAAAACTAGGACAATTTCTTGCAACTCGACCTGATATTATAGGTGAAAATATTGCAAAAGATTTAGAAAAACTTCAAGACAAATTGCCGGCTTTCAATTTATACGAAGCTAAGAATATATTAAAGGATGAGCTCGGCGAAAATAATTTTTCTCAAATTATTAATATTTCGGAACCTATAGCCGCAGCATCTATTGCTCAAGTTCATTTTGCTAAAATAAAGTATAATAATGAAAATATTAATGTAGCTATAAAGATTCTTAGACCAAATATAGAAAAAAAATTTAATGAAGAGTTAGACGCTTTAATGCTTCTCGCGTATATAATGCAAGGGGTAATTAAAAAATCAAGAAGACTTAAATTAGTCGAAGTTGTTCAGTTATTGCGTGAAATAACAAATGTTGAAATGGATTTAAGGTTTGAAGCTGCTGCAGCTAACGAATTTCACGAAAATACTAAAAATGATTTTGGGTTTAAAGTTCCTAAGATATATTGGAACTATACAAGTAAAAAAGTTCTTTGTTTGGATAAAGTCGAAGGAGTTTCTATTCGAGAAATTGAAAATATAAAATCATTAAATATTGATTTAAAAAAGTTAGCAAAAAATACCATTCAACATTTTCTCAGGCATGCAGTAAGAGATGGTTTCTTTCATGGAGATATGCATCAAGGCAATATTTTTGTAAATAAAAATGGAGATATTGTACCTGTTGATTTTGGCATAATGGGAAGGTTAAGCAAGAACAACAAAAGATATCTAGCCGAAATACTTTATGGATTTATAAA
>Ga0114993_10006403_pt1 | contig 11090 bp, 7 predicted proteins | sample ArcticOcean_MG_C_FD_87042 | JGI IMG/M metagenome (GOLD analysis project Ga0114993, IMG submission 87042) | Marine microbial communities from western Arctic Ocean - ArcticOcean_MG_CB2_150 | ecosystem: Environmental > Aquatic > Marine > Oceanic | place: Arctic Ocean: Canada Basin | collected...
ATCTGTTGCCAAGTCTTGGATTATGGGAAGAGCTTCAGCCAAAGAGTAATCGCGTGGTCAGTGAGCGCGTTGCGGCTGTGGTTGCCCGCGGAGACATCGAGATTGGTTTTCAGCAAATCAGTGAAATTTTACCGATTGAGGGAGCCCGCTTTGTTGGGCCAATTCCATCCGAGTATCAAAAGGTCACGACGTTTGCCACGGGTATAACGACGCGTGCGATAAACCTCGATGGGGCGAAGCAACTTATCGAATTTCTTGCATCGATCGACGTTGCCGACACGATACGTGAGACAGGGTTAGAACCGGTTGCGGTTAGCGCGGGTGGGTTTCCAGAGCGCCCGGTCACAATTGTAGTCGCATTCGGCGTCGGCGGCAGTGCCGACAGGATGACACGTACGATGTCGGGCTTCATTGCCGATGCGTTGGGTCAGCCGGTGCAGGTAATCAATAAGCGTGGAGCGGGGACGTTGATCGGCTCGAACTACTTGCTCGAGCAGGCGCACGATGGTTATACGATGCTTGCGTCCGGATTTTCACCCTACCTGACCAATACAATTCTGGAAGGTAACGCGGACTACACGATCGACGATTTTGCGTACCTGAATTTCCAATGGTTTGACGAAGACCTGATCGCAGTAAACAAAGATAGTGAGTATCGAGATGTTCCTTCATTGTTGGCGGCTATCCGGGACAACCCGAAAAAGGTTCGAGGGGCAGTCGTTCGTGGTTCGGGCGGTCACCTGATTGCCAAGTTGCTTTTGGAGGCGAGCGGTATCCCGCAAGCAAACCTTAATCTGGTGGCTTATAACGGTGGCGGGCTGGCGCGAGCAGCAGTGGCTGGGCATGTTGTCGACTTCATTATTATCAGTGCAGAGGGTACCGAGGGCATCCGCGAATATGTTCGGCCGCTGGCGATTGTCAGTCGTGAGCGAAGTGCAGAATGGGATGCGCCGACGTTGACGGAGGCATTGGCAACAACTGATATCGAAATGCCACTGTTGCCGGGAACAATTCGCGGATTCGCGACCAGCGCTGAGACGAAGCGACGTTACCCGGAGCGGTTTGAAAAACTCGCTGAGGCGATCAGAACTGCACTTGCCGATGAGGAATTAATCAGCACGCTCGATCGCGTCTCGATCGGCGGTCGGTGGGTCGGGCCCGACCGATCAGAAGAAACGATGCGCGAGACATTTCGCATTTTCGACGATTACGGCTATTTGCTGAAGCAACAATGACAAATCGGCATTTGATTGCATTGAACAAACGGCGGGTTGCCGACCTGACCCTCTTGGTGTTACTTGCGGGCATCGCATCGCTCTATTGTTTCGACGCGGCGCGGGCATCCACCCATATCTACAACTTGATCATGGTCCTGCCGCTATCGATCGCAATTTTCATTCTATGCACCGTCCAATTTGTTGCGGTTCTACGCTCGGAATCAATTGAGGCTGAGGAAGCTCGCGAGCCAACGGGGGCACTGCCGGTGATTGTGCTGTTCTCTTTGTATGTCCTTTCGCTGAACTGGCTCGGATTCGATGTTGGTACGGCCATGTTTGTGGGTGTATTTCTTTGGGTACACGGTGAACGGCGTTGGCCGTGGCTCATCGGCTATTCCGTTGTGTTCGCGTTTGTCCTGACGTTCTTTTTCTCGCAAATGTTGCCGTACCCGATGCCAATGCTTCTTCCAGGGCTGGCGAACGCGTATCCGTTTTGATCGACGTAGACGCTTTTTTTTCGGCAACCGGAATGCTGTTCTCGAGCGGCGCGCCTTGGTTGATTGTTATCCCCGGCATACTAATCGGCTTGATATTCGGTGCGATCCCCGGGTTACAGATTTCGATGGCGATGGCGATTTTTCTGCCGATAACGCTGTACATGGATTTTATGCAGGCGATGCTGTTCCTGACGGCGATTTTCACGGGCGGCGGATTCGGTGGCAGTATCCCGGCGATTCTCATGAATATTCCGGGAACGTCTTCAGCGTTGGCGACTGCCTTTGACGGCTACCCGATGGCCCAGAAAGGCGAGCACAACGTAGCACTTGGTATCGCACTTGGCGCGTCCTGCTTCGGCGTCATTATCGGCTACACAATATTGCTGCTTCTAATAAGTCCGATCTCGCAGATTGTGTTGAAAGTCGGACCAGCGGAGATGGCGGTGGTCATTCTTTGGGGCATTACGCTGATTGGCAGTCTGAGCAGCGGCAGCGTGTTGAAGGGCATGATCTCGGGTCTCGTTGGATTGTTGATTGGGACCATTGGTTACAGTGAAGCTGGCGTCACGCGAGGTACATTTGGTAGCCCTTATTTGCTCGACGGCGTTCCGGTCATTCCGGCAATGATTGGCATGTTTGCAGCGTCGGAGTTATTCCGCCTGGCTCGTAAGGATTACCTGGTTGAAGACCGTGCAGCAAGACAGGTTAGCGTGCGGCTGGTCCTGGTGGGTTTTCGACGTGCGTTGGCCAATCCATGGATCGTTCTCCGGGGGAGCCTCATTGGCGTCTCTGTTGGGGCGATACCGGGCGTCGGCTCGTCAGTTGCGAACCTGTTGTCGTACATGGCGACTCGACGGAGCTCTCCGAATCCCGAATCATTCGGCAAAGGAAATCCGTCGGGAGTAATCGCTTCTGAGTCTGCCAACAGTACTTCGGAGGCGGGCTCGATGGCGACGCTGCTTGCGCTCGGTATACCGGGGGGCGGGGCGACTGCGGTCATGCTGGCAGCCTTCGCGATGCATAACATCACGGGTGGACCGCAATTCATCCGCGAACAGACCGACGTCGTTTATGCAATTATCATCGCCAACTTCGGCCAGGCGTTTCTTCTGATCTGCCTTGGTTTGCTTTTTATTCCCGTGCTGGCGAACGTCATTAAGGTACCCATGAACTATCTGGTTCCGTCGGTTTTGGCTATGTCGATTTTCGGTTCGTTTGGTTTGACGGGTGACCTGAGTGGGCCCCTGACGGTGCTTGTATTCTCACTTCTCGGTTGGGTATTTAAGCGCTACGACTACTCAGTTCCTGCTGCCGTCATCGGCATTTTACTCGGCGGCATGGCCGAGGACTCTATTGTGTACTCCTATCAAATCAGTGGCGGTCAGTGGAGTTATCTTCTTGAGCGCCCAGTGGCCGTCGTCATTCTTGTTCTCCTTGCGGTGTCATTATTCGGTGGCAAGGTTGCTAAATTTCTGACGGGTCGGCTCGGACGATGATCCTGAACTTTGCGTACTTCGTGACGGACACAGAATGATTATTCCTGAGTCTACCAACGTGCTCGTTGTTGGCGGTGGCAACGCAGCGATGTGTGCAGCGATTACCGCGCGCGAGCAGGGTGCGGCTGTCGTGGTTCTCGAACATGCGGGCCAGGAGATGCGTGGTGGCAATTCGCGACACACTCGGAATCTTAGAGCGGCGCATGATCAACCTGTATTTGAGCAAACGGGTGCGTACAGCGAAGATGAATTTTGGCAGGACTTAATCAAAGTAACCGAAGGGCATACGAACGAGCATCTGGCGAGACTGATGATTCGCGAAAGCCCGCATCTACTTGAATGGCTGCATGCGAGAGGTATCCGTTATCAATCGGCATTACGGGGTACTTTGAGTCTCGACCGGACCAACGCTTTTTTTCTGGGTGGTGGTAAAGCGTTGTTGAATGCCGAGTACCGCACGGCCGCTCGCTTAGGTGTACAAATTTTCTACGCTAGTGAAGTGACGGACCTTGAAATTGACGCGACCGGATTTCGGTCCGCAACCGTTGTGCGCGAGGGTGAAACTCACAATATTCAAGCGAAGGCCGTTGTGATCGCGAGCGGGGGCTTTCAGGCAAATGAGGCGTGGATGAAAGAAGCCTGGGGAGAAGCTGCCGATAATTTCATTATCCGCGGCACGCCTTTTAATCGGGGCACGATGCTGAAGAACCTGATGACAAAGGGGGCCGAAATTGTTGGAGAGCCCAAACAGTGTCATGCAGTTGCGATTGATGCGCGTGCGCCAAAATATGATGGCGGAATTGCGAGCAGGGTCGACTGCGTGTGCTTCAGTATTGTCGTCAACCGGGAAGGGCGTCGCTTTTACGACGAAGGTGAAGACTTCTGGCCGAAGCGCTACGCCATTTGGGGGCGACTGGTTGCACAGCAAGCTGGGCAAATTGCGTACGCGATTATAGATTCAAAAGTTGTTGAGCAGTTCATGCCTTCTATGTTTCCGGAGATACGCGCCGATTCGATTACTGCGCTGGCCAATGAGATTGGCGTCGACGCCGCGTCGCTCGAGGCTACGGTGACGGGATTCAACGCCGCAGTGCGGCCGGGAAAATATGACCCGCGTGAACTGGATGGATGTTCTACAGCGGACATTCAACCCAATAAATCTAATTGGGCGCTGAAACTCGATACGCCGCCGTATTATGCATATCCACTTCGACCTGGCATTACATTTACGTATCTTGGCTTAAAGGTTGATGAGAACGCTCAGGTAAGTTTCGGCCCTGACCGGTCGGTAGACAATGTATTTGCGGCGGGAGAAGTCATGGCGGGCAACATTCTTGGTCAGGGTTACTGCGCCGGCACCGGTATGACGATAGGCACCGTCTTCGGACGAATTGCGGGAGAGAACGCGGCATGCAGACGGACGTAACAGAGACGCCAGAGGAATCGCTCGCCGAGGCGCGACGGACAATAACCATCTGTAATGCGTGTCGTTATTGCGAAGGTTTGTGTGCGACGTTTCAATCGATGTCACTACAACGTGCGTTTTCAAACGGTGATCTAAATTACCTCGCTAACCTGTGCCACAACTGCACCGCCTGCTTTCATGGTTGTCAGTACGCACCGCCGCATGAATTCAATGTCAACGTGCCGCGCGCATTGGCATCGCTCAGGTTGGAAAGTTATAAGGAGTTTGCCTGGCCGGGTTTTATGGCTCGACTGTTCGAACGTAACGGACTGGTGATGTCGTTGGTTACCGCATTCTCGCTGGCGTTCGTTTTGTCGCTGACAATTGTCTGGAACGAGCCGTCGGCATTGCTCGCGGTTTACGATAAGCCTGGTGCTTTTTATCAGGTGATCAGCCACAACATGATGATCGCTGTCGCGGGAGGCACGTTCGGCTTCAGTGTCCTCGCCATTGTGATGGGCGTGCGACGATTCTATCGAGACACTTGCCGTGTTCCGGGGCGCACTGTGTCTATTAAGGCGTTCCTTGCAGCCGCTCGAGATGCAGCGACGCTAAAATATCTGAAAGGCGGCCACGGTGAGGGTTGCAACTCGACGGTCGATAACTTTTCAAACCTGCGAGCGGTATTTCACCACTTTACGATGTGGGGTTTTCTGCTGTGTTTCGCAGCGACATGTGCGGCGACCGTTTATGACTACTTCATGGGTATTCCCGCGCCATACGCGTACAGCAGTGTCCCTGTCGTGCTTGGCTCGCTGGGTGGTATTGGATTGCTTATTGGGCCGGTAGGCCTTTTTGTGCTTAAAATCTGGAGTGATCCAAGACCCGCGAACATCACGCAATTCGGCATGGATTATGCGTTTATTGTGTTGTTGTTTCTGATTAGCCTCACAGGAATTCTATTGCTCGTGTTGCGCGAGACATCGGCAATGGCGCTCATTCTTATCGTACATTTGGGCTTCGTACTGGCTCTTTTCGTTACCTTGCCCTACAGCAAGTTTGTTCATTCCGTTTATCGGGTTGCGTCACTGCTTAGATTTGAAGTGGAAAAGGCTGAATAGAGGTGATCTGTCAGATCAGTCTCCATTGATGTCTGGAGCACTGGTGCATAAAGTAGAGACTCACAATGAAAATTGAGAGGAAAGTTATGCGTTCACACTGCGTTAGATCGTTTGTTGTAGCCCTCAGTGGCTTATTCATTGGGCACATGGCGATAGCAGATGCCGACCTGATTGTCGTCAATGGAGATATCTACACCGTTGATTCGACGTCACCGCGCGTAGAGGCGTTCGCTGTTGAAGATGGAAAGTTCACGGCTATTGGGTCGAATGCGCAAATTCGGGCTATGGCCGATGGCAACACACGAATAATCGATGTCAAAGGCAGCACAGTAACGCCGGGTTTTATTGACGGCCATTCTCACGTTGGCGGAAATTCACGTGTGGTTGCTGGCGTGGATATTGGTTACATCGCCGACAAGGACGAATGGCTGAGACTTATTGAAGAAGCTGACGCACGCATGCCGGAGGGGGAGTGGATGACCGGCGGCGCCTGGGACCACACGCTGTCAGATGCAGAGTACCCAACCAAAGAAATGCTCGATGAGGTGGTGCCCGATCGACCGATATTTTTGAATCACATAGACGGTCACTATGCTTGGGTGAATTCGTTGGCGCTTGAGCTGGCGGGCGTAACCGCGGATACACCGGTTCCACCCGGTGGTGAAATAGTCATCGACCCGAATACCAAAGAACCGACTGGAATTCTCCTCGAAGGCGCTCAAGGATTAGTTAGAAGGGCGATACCGGACCGTAGTGACGTGCAGCGTCGCGAAGGCCTGACGACGATGTATCAATACGCGAACAGCTACGGGATTACCGGTTTGCATCAAATGGGTGGTCTTCAGGATTATCTCTACATCGTGGAAAACGGCGATCCCACATTGAGGATTTGGTACGGCGCTCGTGGCGCACGTGGCTCCGCGGACGATTACGATACTGAAGTGCAGAATATCCTCGCGTCCAGGTTGGACATATCAACGCGAGTTGATGCGACCGGCAGAGTCGAGAAATTAGGACCACTCCTGACCGTTGGTTTCGTCAAGCTCATGAACGACGGCGTACTCTCGGCGCATACAGCTGTCCTAATGGAGGGTTATCGTGATCGCGAAGGATGGAAAGGCGAATACATTATTTCTCCGCAAGATCTAAATTTGCAAGTTGAGAAGCTGACTGCCGCAGGAATGCCAGTTGCAATACATTCAATTGGAGATGCGGCCGTTCATGCAGCGCTCGATGCCTTTGAAGCGTCTGTCGACAACGTCGTTCCGTACCCAAATCGGATCGAGCATGTTGAATTGGTGCATGCGGACGATGTGAATCGTTTCAAAGATCTGGGCGTCGTTGCGTCAATGCAGCCGAATCACGGCACCAACTCGATCGGCTATGTGCCGCTTCGTGTCGGCGCTCATCGCGAGTCACGCGCGTATGTTTGGAAATCCATGCTGAACGCGGGCGTACCGTTAGTCTTTGGTGCTGACTACGGCACTTCGCCACTCGATCCAATTGTGCAGATCAGCGATGCGATGTTTCGTGAGAGTCCATTTGGATTCAATGATGGGAAGCCCTGGCATCCCGAAGAGGCGGTAAGTTTCGAGGAAGCGCTTTTTGCCTATACCCAGGCAGGTGCAAACATGACGCCCTGGAAGGATACGATTGGCTCGATCACGCCGGGTAAATGGGCAGATTTTGCAGTTCTGGACGGCAACGTACCAACACCGATGGACGACAGTTTCCGTGCGCTTACGGTCGATGCGACGTTTTTCGCCGGTCGCGAGGTTTACACCAAAGCTCGATAGTCGAACCGGCCTCAGACGGCCAAAGTTTGAAACTGGGCGTTAGCGGCGTTTAATTATATTCGTCGCAGTCGCCTCAGGACTGAATCGTCACTGCCGCATCGATCTTGGTCTGTTCGGGTTCGCGCGAGAACTGCGGCTTTTCAAGTTCGGCGGGCAATTCTGGGGCGCTCAAATCCAGCGGTTAGGGTGGTGCGACGCGGTGTCGCTTTGCCAATTTGGAAGCATTGCACAAATAGTAGACACCCCCTATAATTCTCGCCCTGCGGATGCAGTGATAAGGGTTATACCGGCGGTTCGGTAGTCACTGCGTATTAAGATGTAAGCAATGCCCAAACTGCCAAGTTTTTGGCAGAGAATAAGGCCCCGCATGGGGTTTTTTGTTGCCCGACATTTGTAGACGGCAGCAACATCGGTCAGATTTCGAATGGGCTTTATGCCCATTTTTGGTTTTAGAACAATAAGCTAACGTGTTTTATTAAAGTTATGTCTAGAGATAAATTGATTAAGTTGGTGGAGCCGTTAGTCGAGCAGCTCGGTTTCGAGTTAGCAGACCTTGAGCTCCGCACAGGTGGTCGTGACGGTATTTTGCGCATCTTTATCGACAAGGCAGATGGCATCGGTATTGAAGATTGCGAAGAGGTGAGCCGTCGGGTTAGCGCAATTTTTGATGTTGAAGATCCGGTGCAGAGCGATTACACGCTTGAAGTGTCGTCGCCTGGGTTGGATCGTACGTTGACGAAGCTGGCACATTTTCAGCGTTTCATGGGCCAGGATGTAAAGGTAAAGCTTAGGTTTCCGTTGGAAGGCCGCCGGAACTACCGCGGCGCTTTGAAGGCCGCAGATGAGGACAAGATTGAGGTGGAAGTTGATGGAGAGTCGTTCAGTTTGCCGCTAGCGACCATCGAGTCCGCACGATTGATACCAACCGCTTAACGCGGTCGGCATAGACAATTTTTGGAGTAGCCAGACAATGAGTAAAGAGATTTTGATGGTTGTCGACGCCGTTTCGAATGAAAAGGGCGTTGAGAAAAACATCATATTTGAAGCCATCGAGGCAGCGCTCGCGTCAGCCACGCGTCGTCGGCATGGTGAAGATATTGAGGTTCGTGTCGCGATCGATCGTGAAACGGGCGACTACGACACTTTCCAGCGCTGGTTGGTTTTTGCAGATGAATCAACTGAGCTCGAAGTTCCGGATCGCGAACTACGCATGATCGATGCTCTTGATGTCGATCCTGCCGCAGAGCCTGGAGGCTATGTTGAAGTGCCGATGGAATCTGTCGATTTTGGGCGAATCGCTGCGCAGACGGCCAAGCAGGTCATCGTACAGAAGGTGCGTGAGGCCGAACGTGAGCAGGTCGTCGAGGAATATAAAGAGCGCGTCGGCGAAATGCTTTCTGGCTTGGTGAAGCGCGTTGACCGTAACGGCGTGTTCATTGATCTCGGCGGCAACGCTGAGGGTTTTGTTCCGCGCGAGAATATGGTGCCGCGCGAGCCGGTCCGTCCACAGGATCGAATGAAAGCATTGTTAACCGAAGTTCGATCCGAGATACGTGGGCCACAGTTATTTATGACCCGTACCTCACCTCAGTTTTTAGTCGAGTTGTTCAAGATTGAAGTGCCGGAGGTGGGCCAGGGGCTTATCGATATATTGGGGTCAGCGCGTGACCCAGGTTTGCGCGCGAAGATTGCTGTCAAAAGCAATGACTCTCGCATTGATCCGGTTGGTGCGTGTGTCGGCATGCGCGGATCGCGTGTTCAAGCGGTATCTAACGAATTGGCCGGCGAACGTGTCGATATCATTTTGTGGGACGAGAATTCCGCACAATACGTCGTCAACGCAATGTCACCTGCTGAGGTCGTCTCGATCGTTGTAGATGAAGATGCTCATAGCATGGATATCGCGGTTGACGAAGATAAGTTGTCGCAGGCAATCGGCCGTGGTGGTCAAAACATTAGTTTGGCCAGTGAACTGACTGGCTGGGAATTGAATGTAATGACCGAGACGGATGCTGATCAGAAAAGCGAATCGGAAATGAAAGAGCTCATAACGCTCTTCTCAAAACAATTAGATGTTGATGAAGAGGTTGGTTTGATTCTGGTTCAGGAAGGTTTCTCAACCATTGAGGAAGTTGCCTACGTACCGACTGCAGAGCTGGTTGAAATTGAAGAGTTCGATGAAGATATGGTCAACGAGCTTCGCAACAGAGCACGTGATGTTCTTTTGACTCAGGCAATTGTTCAGGAAGAGAAGATTGATGAGTCTGAACCAGCTGAAGATCTGTTGAGTCTTGAAGGCATGGAGAAAAGCGTTGCATTCAAGTTGGCGAGCGAGGGTGTGGTAACACGCGAAGATCTTGCCGAACTCGCAACAGATGATTTGCTCGAGATTCACGAAATGGATCAGGAAGAAGCGGCTGCGCTCATTATGAAAGCGCGCGCTCACTGGTTCGAAGAAGAAGAGGCGCTGGCGTAAATTGCGCTTGCCACTGAGTGTATTGGTAAGAAACATGCAAACGGAGTTCCATCATGGCTGACGTCACCGTCGCACAATTCGCCGAAGTACTGAAAGTATCGGTCGAGAAGCTAATAACGCAGCTTGACGACGCCGGTATCAAGGTCAACGGCTCGGATGACATGATTAGCGAGGATGCGAAGCTCAACTTGCTTACGCACCTACGTCGCAGTCACGGCGAGGAAGATGCGTTGCCATCGGGTGCTCCTCGTCGCATCACATTGCGCCGCAAGTCGAAATCGGAGCTACGTTTGGCTGGCGCTCAGGGTCGTTCGCGAACGGTCAATGTTGAAGTACGACGCAAGCGAACGTATATAAAGCGCGATGTGCTTGAAAAAGAAGCACAAGATAAGCAAGACGAATTAGATCGTGATAAACAGGCGGAGCTGGACCAGGTAGCGAACGTAGAGGCGGAGAAGCAACGCCTGGTTGACGAGAAGGAAAACGCTGCCAAAGAAGCCGAAGAATCAGTGCGACGCGCGGAAGAAGCGAAGGAACAAGCTGAAGTAAGCGCTCGCGAACAAGCCGATAAGGCAGCAGCGATCGCGGCCGAAGAGCGGACTCGGGTTGAAAAGGCAGAACAAGATGCTCGCGACCGACGTGCTAAGGAAAAGGACAAGAAGAAAGGGAAACCAGGCGATACAAAGTACGGACGCAAGGAACTGCATGTTGCGGGCGACAAGAGTGGACGCCGCAAACGGAAGTCGCCCAGCAGACGGCGCGCCGTGGCAGTCAGTTCGGATGGTCAGCACGGGTTTGAACGTCCAACCGCACCGGTCATTCGTGAAGTAGAGATTCCAGAAAATATCACCGTATCTGAGCTTGCACAGAAGGTCGCGGTGAAGGCCAACGAAGTTGTCAAAGTCCTCTTTAAGATGGGTGCGATGGTGACGATCAATCAGGTTATTGATCAGGACACTGCCATTCTGGTTGTAGAGGAGCTGGGGCACATCGCGAAGGCGGTAACAGGTACAGAGTACGATGAAGACTTGCTGGCGAACGAGAAGCTGGCAGGAGACGAGGTTCCTCGTGCACCGGTGGTG
>Ga0114993_10006404_pt1 | contig 11090 bp, 7 predicted proteins | sample ArcticOcean_MG_C_FD_87042 | JGI IMG/M metagenome (GOLD analysis project Ga0114993, IMG submission 87042) | Marine microbial communities from western Arctic Ocean - ArcticOcean_MG_CB2_150 | ecosystem: Environmental > Aquatic > Marine > Oceanic | place: Arctic Ocean: Canada Basin | collected...
ACATCCTCGGCAGTCTTCGCGCCGGCCACCTTGCCGGCATGCAGATACTGCACGAACAAACCCTTTTCCGGGTCGGACCACAGCGGCCCGTCGAAGAAGTTGCCGGGACAGATTGCATTGACCTTGATGCCTGATGTCACCAGTTCCAGCGCGAAGGACTGGGTCAGGCCGATGCCGCCGAATTTGCTGCCGGCGTATGCACCGTTGCGGTCGGACCCGACGAGGCCGGACTTGGAATTGATCTGGATAACGTCGCTGAGATAATCGCTGGAGGCGCTGTGCTGTGTCGCCAGGATCGGCGCCACTGCCTGGACACAAATAAAGTAGCCGTTGTAGTTGACATCGGTTACAAAAGCGAAGTCGTCGGGGCTTAGATCGATGACGCTGCCGGCCCTCAGAACCCCGGCATTCGACACGAACAGATCGATGCCGCCATACCTTCGCACGGTTTGGTGGATCGCATCAGCCATCGCCACGGCGCTGGAGACGTCGGTACCAATACCGGTCGCGCGGCCGGCCCCGTGGCGCAGTGCCAGTTCATGGGCCGCCTCCGACACACCCTCGACGTTGACGTCCATGAGCACGACATGCGCCCCCTCGTCAGCGAGCACTCTCGCAATGCCATTGCCGAAACCCTGTGCCGCGCCTGTCACGACTGCGACGCGCCGGGCCATGCGCCCCTGCGGTCCCTCTGCGGCGGCGACTTTTCGGCGAAACTGCTCTACCTCCCAGCCGTCGATGAACTCTCGATCGCGCTGCGACAGGAAGTGGATATTGCCGAGGATGTGGGCCGTGAGCATGATCTTGATGGCGTCGGTGTACATCAGGCGTGTCGTTTCGGCAGCCTTGTAATCGTCACCGACCGAGAACAGCCCCAGGTCCTTCACCAATACGATTTTTGGCGGGAATCCTGTCGATTCGGTATGAGCGGCGACAGCGGTTCTCAGGGTCTCCGTCAACTGATCGGCGGTGATTGCAGGATCGATCTCGAGCCATAGAGGAAAGGATTTGCAGTAGACGATCTGATCCGGATTCAGCGGGCCGCTCCTGGCCATCGTTTCTCCGTTGGGATCGCAAACAAACTCCTGGACCACGGGGGAGTCGCAGAAGTTGACGATCTTCGGGATGCCGTCTTCGGCCAGCAGCAAGCGCAAGGCCGGCGCGACTCGGTTTATCACCGACACTGCCGCTTCTGCAGGCATGAATAGGGGCCGGTGCGAAATCACTGTGGCGGAATGGTCGATGTGTTCCGCCAGACCGGTGAGGAGCCAGTCGGTATCCTCGCGGATCTGATCGGGTTCGTCGGCCATCACGATGATACCATGATTTTGCAACAGGATCGCCCGCGGTTTGTCCCGGCCGGTGGCTTGGGTGTACTCCCGCATTGCTTTGTGGATGACCTTCGACAGAATGTAGCCGGGATCGACAAACGGGATCCAGATGATGTTGTCTTTGCCGTATAGCTGTTGCGCGAGATCCTCGCCGGCTTCGGAGCAGGTCAGCTTGTTCATCTGGGTCGAATGCGTGTGGACCACATAGCGCCCCGGAATCGCATGGTGCATGAGTGATTCGACCGAGCCGCGCTGGCCGCGTTCCGGATAAATCCGGGCGGCGTTCAAGGCATCCTTGTATTGTCCTTCGCGCGTGGTCGGGTCGTCGTCGAAGTCCTGTAGAAACGTTTCTGCCAGTGCGGCGCGATCGAGCTCGACAAAACCCTCCGGCGACACCGTTGCCAACGATGTGCCGCTGGCTTTGACCCAGAGATGTTCATCGTTTTTGCACGATGTGTTGCCGCCGCCGGCAATGACAAACTCGACGCCGTCACCGTAGAAGTGCGAGATCTTTGTGATGACGTCGAGAGGTTCGTCGCTTGGATCGAAAGTTGGCCAGTGCATGATTCGAGAATGAGTGGGTGGACTGAGTTGACGGAACTTAAATTGTTGAATTCATGGGTTGCGGTAGGCCTCGATCACGGCAGCACCGAGTCGGGCGAAGGCGCCGATGCGTTCATCGGCGGTTGCGTAGCTGCGATTCGGCACGCCGTTGCTGTCGACAAATCCGGGTTCGCCGATGTACCCGAGATATTGATGCGCCGCGACGACACAGGCGCCCTCCCAGAATATCGCTTTGACTGCCTCCGGTATCGGCGTACCGCCGACGCAGGTTGGCTCGATGCCGATCAGGTCCAGCGTGTTGTGCTCGGTACCCGCAGTAACGATGAGGCCCGCTGTACGCATCGCGGTGACATACTCGGTAAGCACAGGTGCGCTGTTGCGGATAGGAATGTATTCGACGGCGTGGAAATCGTAGTCGCGCAGGTGCCCCAGCAGTTTGTCGGGCGGATCTTCGAAAGCACAGATCGGTGATGTTCCGTCGGCCAGCGTTGGATAGCTCGGGATACCGCCCAGTTCGAGGATCAGTTCCGTTGCTTCGGGCAGGGTGATAAACGCCTCCTCGGTGAAAGCTGGTTTGCCGGCCTTCATCAGGTGCGACCGAATTTCAGCCTGAATGCCGACATGGTCATTTGCGTCCTTGGCGTCCTGGCCGAGGATCGCCGCGACAATTGCCGGACGCTCTCCTGAATCGGCCTGGTCGAACACCGCCTCCTGGAAGGCCTGGGCGATGTGGCGCTCCTGGATGTAAACGGTCTCCCGCAGCGAACCGTGACGGTTGACGATCATGTCGACGACACCCTGCTCGTTGAGCCCGGTATCGAAGCCACGGTCACAGCAGACGGCTCCAAGCTTTTCGATCATCGCCGCCATGCGGCCGCGATCGGCGTCGCGGATTTGTTGCAGCAGCACCGAGGCGCGGTCAGACATGTCGACGAACTTCGTGATGCCCTTGCCGCATACATAGGTCTTGCCGGGGTTGCCGGGATCGTTGACCTTGATGCTGCTGTCGCGAAGTTCGTCGATCATCACGATGATCTCGAGACCGTACATCGGAAAAATCCTCTGAGCTGCAACCTGTTCCGTGAACGGACCGTAGATGCTGTAGTCGTAGTAGTTACTGACGCCGAGCACGCCGACGGCCTGGGCCGCTGCCAGATCCGTTGCCTGTGCCACGCTGTCGAAGGCGGAGAAGTTCGGCGGCAGATGGATATGTGAGTTTACCGGGACCCGTGCTGCGGCAACGTCGATGGCTGCGGCGCGGTCGCGCAGGGCGTCGATTCCCGGCAGTCGGGCGAATGCGATAGAAAGTGGATCACTCATCGTGGCTGCAGAATTTGAGATTGAGTTAGGTCGTGATTGCAGCGTGCCAATCTATAGGGGAAGCTCGGATATTCAATGGGTAGGACCGCCGTCCTTGGCGGTTTGTGTGGTGCTCTCGGTCGCGTGAGCACACGTCGGCCTGCCAAGCCTCGATCCCATGTCGCACGGCGTTTCACCCAGTCCGCGACACTCGTACAGCCTTCGCTGGATGGGTTGTAAACTTGGTGAGCGCCATGGTGATGTTAATAAAGGTCCGCAGATCGTGCACGGTATTGCATTGCCATGGCAGCGGTGCTCGCATTTATGCTGTACAGCTCAAAACAAATTGCCACCCGATCGTTCGACAGTTCCGCGATGGGATTTTGCATTCTGGAGAACCTGCCACTACGGTAAGCCTTTGCTACGGATTATCCGGGCGTTTAGTTCAGCTGGCTAGAACGCTACCTTCACACGGTAGAGGTCACAGGTTCGAGTCCTGTAACGCCCACCAGATTCCCGCTGCTTTTTGCCTGCTTGTCTGTCGGCGGCCCCGCCGATATGTCTTCTTTCGCCATCGGTGCCGCGGTCGATTTCGCCAATGGAAAAAAGTTGACGAGCGCCTGCCGCGATTGCGTTGCCGACAAGCCTTCTACCGCATTTTGTGGCGCGCAGGAATTGTTAGGAATATGTGGAAAATAAAATTGCCTGGATTTGCCGCTGTTCTACTCTCGCAAGTCTCGGAAACACGGCTATCATATCAATCTTGCAGTTGAAAAAAGAGGTGCCTTATGCTTCCCTTCAAGATAGATTTATCCGGTAAAACTGCCGTAGTCACCGGTGGTGGCGGCGTTCTTTGCGGTGCGATGGCTGAGGCCCTTGCCGCGTGCGACGCCAATGTCGCGGTGCTTAGCAGAAAACTTGAAAATGCCGTGACCGTCGCCGACAGAATCACTGCCGCGGGTGGCAGCGCCAGACCCTATGCCTGCGACGTCACAGATCGGGATAGCATTGAGAGTGCCAATGCGGCGATAGAGACCGAATACGGTCCCTGCGACATCTTAATCAACGGCGCCGGAGGCAACGCTCCGTCCGGAACCGCAAGTGTCGAAGTGATGCAACCCGAACATCTGCAGCCGGCAGATGGGGTCCGGACATTTTACGAGCTTGAGCCTGAGGGGATCGAGTTCGTATTCGACGTCAACTTCAAGGGCACCGTCGCCGCGACCCAGGTATTTACCCGCAGCATGGCCGAGCGCCAGAGCGGTTGCGTAGTGAATATTTCGTCGATGAGCGCCTTCACCCCGCTTACCAAGGTCGGCGCCTACAGCGCGGCCAAAGGGGCGGTGAACAATTTTACGAAATGGCTGGCCGTCCACCTGGCAGAGCTGAACATACGCGTCAACGCTATCGCCCCCGGCTTTTTCCTGACCCGGCAGAACGAGGCTTTGCTGACCAACCCGGACGGCACCTACTCGCCGCGCGGCAACACGATCGTCGGCCAGACACCGATGAAGCGTATGGGCCGGGCCGACGAGTTGATCGGTTGCCTGCTGTGGCTGGTCTCCGACGAGGCTGCGAGTTTCGTAACCGGCACCGTTATCCCCGTCGATGGCGGATTCAACGCCTTTGGCGGTGTCTGAAACCGCTGATACCTGAAACCTCACACCTGCGCTGGCGCCGAAGGGCGGGCCAAAATTGATAATGGACCCGATTGCAGAACTCAGGAGTGTTTCCAAAGACACCGACTTTTTCATTGGTATCGACAGTGACGGTTGCGTCTTCGATTCGATGGAGATCAAACAGAAGGAATGCTTCTGCCCGAACTTCATCAAGCACTACGGTCTGCAGGTGGTCAGCAAGTACGCTCGCGAGGTCTGGGAATTCGTCAACCTCTATTCCAAGACCCGTGGCTGCAATCGCTTTCTCGCCGTCATCTGCTCGCTTGACCTGCTGCGCCACCGTCGTGAGGTGAAGGTGCGCAATGCGGACATTCCGCAATTGCCGCAACTGCGCGCCTGGATCGAAGAGGAATCGAAGCTCGGCAATCCTGCGTTGAAAGCGAAAGTCGACGCTACGGGCGACGCCGAGCTCGAGATGATTTACGCCTGGTCGATCGACAACAACGCCCGCGTCACCGACATGGTTCACGGCTTGCCGCCGTTTCCCGGCGTTGCAGATTTCCTCGCTGCAGTGCAGGGGAAAGCGGATGCCATTGTCGTTTCGCAGACGCCGCTCGAAGCGCTGGTGCGCGAATGGGAGGAGAACAAGATTGATCATCTGATCAAGATGATTGCCGGCCAGGAACACGGCACCAAGACCGAGCACCTGAAATATGCTGCCAGCGACCGTTACGATGCCGAAAAGATCCTGATGATCGGTGATGCACCCGGCGACTGCAAAGCGGCGAAAGGCAATGACACGATGTTCTTCCCGATCGTGCCAGGCCGCGAAGAGGAATCGTGGGAACGGCTCAATGCCGAAGGCCTGGAACGTTTCTTCAACGGTACATTCGCCGGAGAATACCAGGCACAACTGCTGGCAGCATTCGACGAGGCACTCCCGGAAATGCCGCCGTGGCAGTCATAAAGTTTTCGTTCTCATTTATTCAACCTTCCAACCTTCCTGTTTTTCATGAGTGAACAAGCTGATTTCGGATTGGTCGGTCTCGCCGTCATGGGTGAGAACCTGGTGCTGAACGTCGAGAGCCGCGGCTACTCGGTATGTGTCTTCAACCGGACCACCAGCAAGGTCGACGACTTTCTCGCCGGCCGCGCCAGCGGCAAGAACATCATCGGTGCCCACAGCGTCGAGGAGCTGGTCAGAAAACTGTCGCGTCCACGCAAGATCATGGTGATGGTCAAAGCTGGTCCGCCGGTCGATGCTTTCATCGAGCAACTTCTGCCGCATCTCGATCAGGGCGACATTGTCATCGACGGCGGTAACAGCCATTACCCCGACACCATCCGCCGGACTGCTGACCTCGCAGAGAAGGGCATCAGCTTCATTGGCACCGGCGTCTCGGGCGGTGAAGAAGGCGCTTTGAAAGGTCCGTCGATCATGCCGGGCGGCAATCCGAATGCCTGGCCGGAAGTGAAACCGATTTTTCAGGCGATCGCCGCCAAGGTTGAGGACGGCTCACCGTGTTGCGAGTGGGTCGGCAGCGACGGCGCTGGGCACTATGTCAAAATGGTGCACAACGGCATCGAGTACGGCGACATGCAGCTTATCTGCGAAGCCTACCAATTGATGGCGGCCGGTCTCGGGATGAGTGTCCCGGAGTTGCACGAGGTTTTTACGAAGTGGAACGAAGGCGTGCTCGATTCGTACCTGATCGAGATTTCTCGTGATATCCTCGCCAAGACCGACGACGACACCGGCAAGCCGATGGTCGATGTCATTCTGGACACCGCCGGCCAGAAGGGCACAGGCAAGTGGACCTCGACATCCGGCCTCGATCTCGGTGTGCCGATTGCCCAGATCGCCGAAGCCGTGTTTGCCCGCTGCATTTCCGCGCTAAAGGAAGAGCGCGTTGCGGCCAGCAAAGTCCTGAGCGGCCCGGACACGACCTTTGGCGGTGATCGCGAGGCGTTTGTCAATGATCTGCACGACGCCCTGTATGCTTCGAAGATCTGTTCGTATGCGCAGGGCTACCAGTTGCTGCGCGCGGCGGCCGAGGAGCACGACTGGGAGCTGAACTACGGCGAGATCGCCCTGATGTGGCGCGGCGGCTGCATCATCCGCGCCGCCTTCCTGGAGAACATCAAGACCGCCTTCGACAGCAACCCGGGGCTCGCCAATCTCCTGCTCGATCCGCACTTCAGCCAGATCATTATGAAATCGCAGGATGCCTGGCGCCGGGTCATCAAGACCGCTGTCGACCTGGGCGTGCCGGTGCCATCCATGAGCGCCGCGCTGAACTATTACGATTCCTATCGTTGTGCACGGCTGCCGGCCAACCTGCTCCAGGCGCAACGCGACTACTTCGGCGCCCATACCTATGAGCGTGTCGACAAAGCGCGCGGCGAGTTCTTCCATACGAACTGGACCGGCCGCGGCGGCACGACTGCCGCAACGCAGTATACCGCTTGAAGAGCCGGGCCCGAAGACAGGCTGGAGTTCATGCTTTCGCATGTCTTGCAACGTCCGCTGATCAAGTGTCGGCAGACGCTGGGCAAGGGTTCGGCTATAGATAAGACCCTACACCGATTCGAATGAGAGGAGCTGCGAGACCGTGGCCACGAAATTTGACGGCAAGGCATACGTTGGTATTCCCATGGGGATCTACACGAAAATAGCCAAATGCTTTATGCTTTAATTCACCTATCCATAAATAAAACCCTGTTTGCTGCAATGCTTTTTGTAACTATTGCTCGAGCTCGGTAAAGCTCTCTGGTGGAGGTTGCAAAAACATGGTGGTGGAAAGAGGATCTGTGCGGAGCTCATAGAGAAATATAGCGTCATCGATGTGAGCTGGACGAACCATTACATTTGGTTCTATGCCTGTCATGACTCCAATAAACATTTAAGTTGCTCACGGCTCTGAAATTCATTTTTGGGAGAAGGACTGTTTTTCCTGATTTATGGCACTGCCGGGTACATCCACATGTAGGCGAAAGGGGAAGCCTAGTTTGTGTCCGAGGGCATAAAATTCATTGAGGTTCTCTGACGTTGGCCAACTGTGACAGGACGGAGTGATCGCCGCTGCCTCTGGTTGATAATTTGGTTTTTCTGCCTGGATTAATTCCCGCAATAGATAAAAGGACCGTTCGTAGAGGTGATGATAGGTAGCAAAGACAGAAGAATTTGCCTTATCTTCAACCGTCATCATGGCGAGGATTTTTCCGCTGTCAAAGTCCTCGCTCATTTCATGGATGGTTACTCCTTGGGGGCCGGTCCCGTGTAATTTAATCCAAAAAACAGGTAAAATTCCCTTGTGGGCAGGTAGCGGAGAGGCATGTTTATTCCACAGGGTATACTGCTGGACTAAGTTGGCAGGTACTTTTCGATCTACTTGTACCAGCACGGGTTCGCTTCCTGCCAAAAACTCCCCTAAATTTGGGTCTTGGAACCCATGAAAACAGGCTGTTTTCAGGCCAAAAGAACTACAAACTTTCGCAAGAGAATAGTACTTGTGGGGAAAAGCCAGATTTGCCACCCTGGCGAGTCCCGCACTTAATCCTGAAGCAAGTACTCCCCTAAATCCAAGACTCGTTAAGATTATTTTTAGTTTTCTAATCCGCTTAGGCAATGGATCTTGAAAAGTGATGATTCCTACACCTGCAATATTTTCTGCTCGGGCAAGTTGTGCTACTAGATTGGGCAGATAAAATGATTCCTCTTGGGCTAGAATCTTGATTTTCATTGTGTCTCTTGCTCGGCATAATCCAGAACCAGCGACCTCATTGTTACAAATTCACATTCCTTTGCCATAAAATCCATGGATTTTCGTAAAAGGTCCTCTTTTTGCTGAATGGGAATATTGAGTCTTGTTACCCGAAGCAGTTCCTGAGGCAAGCCTTGCATGTCTTCTTGTGGGTCAAACAAGTCTAACGGATGTAGGAGGTAGTAAAAATGGTCTCGCCGGGAAATCGCCGAGTGGAACAGCTGATTGACGATAGCTGTGGGAAACAGAAAAAAAAGCGTGTGCCAAAATCCAGTCTTGAAAAGACCATTCGGCAGTGGCGCTTCGATAATTGAATTATTGTTGAATTTTCTTGTCCGAAAATGACTTTTTGCTAAGTAGCGGTGGAAAAAATCAGGGCGAACAAAAGGGATCTGTTTTCGTCGGCCCGGACTCTTCAGCCATAATTGGAGTTGGGACAGCTCCAGTAACCAAGTTGGGGCTAAGGAAGTGTCGTATAAATATCCTAATTCTTTTAAGATAGGACTGGTGCGGGGAGAATAGGTCCAAGCAGGAGCGATAAACCCTTTAGGTTCTTGGCCCGTTGTGTTTGCAATTATATAATGACTTTTTTCAATTTCTTGACGAAGCTCTGGTTGGGGGAGCCAGCCAAAATTGCTTTGGTGGGACCAACTGTGATTTCCGATTTCACAACCCCGATTTTGCCAGGTGCGTACAGCATTGGCTATATACGACTGTTCCAAATCGCGCCCAATGACGTAGATGCTCGGGACAGCACCATACTCACCCAAAATACGGAAAAACCGCTCGATCACTTGCAAATAGCAGGGATCTTGAGTTCGATGGATATCTTCTGCATTTAGCCCGATCAATGCCGCACATTCAGAGAGGGAGTCAAAATTAATATTGATCGCAACTTTCTTTTTTGCCATGCTGTGCGGCCAATGCTACGGCGAAACCATTTTGCCTACTTCAAATGTTTCCGCTGCTTTATGGCCGACCATGCTGCCTCGCTGCCTGGCAAGGTATTCGCACGCTTCAATAGATCGAGCATGGGGATAGGGTCGCATTTCGGCACTGTATGCTTGCAGTGCTTTCATTTTTCTATCCAAAGTGGATTCAATATTCTCAAAGCAATTAGGAACAAATTCCACTCTGGAGGCGCCAGAAAAAATCCAGTCTGTGGCTGAGGGCACTTCATAATAAAGAATTTGTCGCACAGAAGACCCGGTAATGGGCGAGCTGCCGTTAAAACCGCCAGATGGCAAATTCTGTGGTCCACATTTAGGTCATTGAAGTGGGGAGTATAGACAATATCCGGTTGGTATTGAGCAAAGCAAGCCTCGATCTTTTTCACAATATCCCAAAAATCAACGGAATCCATGCGGTTATCGGCAAAGCGTAGAAACTCTATCTCTTTTACACCTAATTCCTAATTTGTATCTCTACAGACGCGGTGGAGAGCTCCCATTTCTTCTGCCATTTGTGCGCCAGAAATGGTGTGGCTCAGATAATGCCTTCTGCTGCAATCACAACATTGACAGTATCACCTGCAGCGGTAAGTTTGGCGATCGTACCCCCACAGCCAAGAACCTCATCATCAGGGTGGACAGCCACTTCTAACACTTTTTTAGACATCTTTTTTAATCCTCACTGTGGCGGTCACCTCCACATTTTTAAGTTTTGCATTATTAAATTTAAAAAGTAAATCGTCCATTACTTCACGCCCCGATCGGGTGCCAGGTTGTCTTCACTTCCTGAGCTTCGAGGATCCGATACGGGTCGGCGGCTACCGTGTCAGTGCAGTGCACAACACGTTTGACATTGAGGCTTGCGCCTTCCTGGACAACGCGAAGCTCAGCCGCGTCGTCGCCGCAGTAAACGATGGCGTTGATGTCCATGTGCGTGGCAAACTGCTCGAGAAGTTCACTGCGGGTCCCCGTAAGGATATTGACGACACCCGCAGGAAAGTCCGAGGTCTCGAGTACCTCGGCCAGAGTGATGCTGCACAGCGGCTTTGTCTCTGATGCCAGCACGACGCAGCTGTTGCCACCGCACACCACCGGTGCCATGGTCGCAACAATCCCGAGCAATGACGGCGTTGCCGGTGCCAAAATGCCGACCACACCCGTCGGTTCGAGAATCGAGAAATTGAAATGCGACGAACTCACGGGGTTCACGGTGCTGAATACTTGCTGATACTTGTCTGCCCAGCCGGCATAGTAGACCAACTGCTCAATGCTCTGATCAACCTCACCGCGGGCTGTCGTGATCGGCAGCCCTTGAGACTTCAACTCGGCGACGAACTGGTCGCGGCGGGTCTCGAGAATCTCGGCGACGCGATACAGGATCTGCCCGCGGTTGTAGGCCGATCGCCCGGCCCAATCCGAAAAGGCTTTTCGCGCCGCAACCACCGCGTTGCGAAAATCTTTACGCGATGCCTGGCACATGTTTGCCAGCAGCTTGCCCCGGCCGTCTTCGACCTTGTAAAACCGGCCCGATTCCGTGCGCGGAAAGGCGCCGCCGATATATAG
>Ga0114993_10006405_pt1 | contig 11089 bp, 11 predicted proteins | sample ArcticOcean_MG_C_FD_87042 | JGI IMG/M metagenome (GOLD analysis project Ga0114993, IMG submission 87042) | Marine microbial communities from western Arctic Ocean - ArcticOcean_MG_CB2_150 | ecosystem: Environmental > Aquatic > Marine > Oceanic | place: Arctic Ocean: Canada Basin | collected...
CAATCGCCCCTAGCGATACAATCGCTCCTACAAGAATACCATCTGTGAGGCTTTGAATCATTTGACAGGTACCCTTTTGCCGCCAAGGTAAATTTCGCCTACGATCGGGTCGTTAAGCAGCACCGCCGCATCCGCGTCATGCTGATTGCGTCCCTCAGCGAGAATGTAACAATGATCCGAAAGGCGCATCGCTTGATTAACGTTCTGTTCAATCAAAAGAATTGTTACCCCTTCAGTCGTGAGGTCGCAGGCCAGTTGAAGAACCTCTTGTGCGGCCTTTGGAGACAGACCGGCTGAGGGCTCGTCCATCAGGATAAGCATTGGTTTGGCCGCCAACGCCATGCTCACCGCCAGCATCTGGCGTTGCCCTCCCGACAATGTCCCGGCCTTTTCGGCTTGCTTGGTTTTCAGTATTGGAAATCGCATAAATAGGGTGTCAATTCTGTCGGGAGCCGCGCGGTTCTTACGTAGCACTAGTTCAAGATTTTGACGGATTGTCAAAGTGCGGAAAATGTTGTCAGACTGCGGTATGTAGGCAATGGAGTGTTGTGACATTTGGTCTGGACGAATGCCGGTAATATCGTGACCTGAAAGTGTTATTTTTCCTGAAGTAACCGGAACGACACCAGCAATAGCCTTGATGAAAGTTGATTTTCCGGCACCATTCGGGCCGATTATCAACGTTAGAGATGCTTCTTTGACCTCAATACTTACCTGTTTTAGTATTGGCAGGTCCTTAACGTAGCCGGCAACAATATTTGTGGCGTGCAGTAGGGTCTCAGCCATTGGCTTGTGCCCCCAGATAAGCATCTAATAGGGTTGGGCTGTTTTGGGCCTGTTGCGCTGTGCCCTGAAAAACGACGACACCAATGGCGAGCGCAATGATTGGATTACAATGGCGCATAATAAAATCCATATCATGTTCAATGATCACAAAGGTCTTGCCCTGTCGATTAAGCTCTTCTATCCGCTCAATCAGGATGCGGGTCAGGGATGGATTGACCCCCGCTGCTGGCTCATCTAGTAAAATCACCGCCGGGTCACCCATTAATACCCGCGCCAGTTCCAGCAACTTGGTCTGGCCACCCGATATACGGCCAGCTGCCTGATCAGCCAGGTCCCCCAACGTTACAAATTCGAGCAATTCTAGCGCACGAGTGCGAATTTCTTCTTCCTGTGTGCGCATTTTTCGGGTGTTCATAAAGGGGCCAGAAATGCGCTCTCCAATTTGCGCGGTAGGGGCCAGCATAACGTTTTCCAACACAGACATCCGTTTGAACGGACGCGGTATCTGAAATGTGCGAGCAAGTTTTTTGGTAAAAAGTGTATCTGGGGACAGTCCAGTAATATCCTGACCGTTCAGGAATACCTGTCCCTTTGTTGGGGCAAGAATACCGGTCAGCACATTAAAAAACGTCGATTTCCCCGCACCGTTAGGGCCGATCAATCCAGTGATTGACCCAGGTTTGATCACCACTGAAACACCATCAACGGCGCGAAATGATCCAAAATCCTTTGTCAGGTTGCGAGTTTCCAGGATGGGGGGTCGAGCTTCAACCATCACTGCTTGTACTGCCAAATGTTTGGTCGTTTGGTTTTGCGTTCAGATTATACTTCATGATGCGGCCATGGCGGCCATTTCTATCACGTTCCAATCCAAAAACCTCTCCAGCTGGTCCACCCGACTGTTGCAAAATTTGGTCTAGTTCGGTGTGATCTTGATCATCAAATTCGATATTAAATATTTCCAGAGTCATGGGCAGGTGTCGAGCGTAACGCGCCCCGACAATTGCGGCTGCAACCTGTGGCTGGTCCAACACAAACCGGGAGGCGACTGCAGCAAGTGAAACTCCGTGCCGGTCACCAATATTCTTAAGCGTGCCAAGTAGCGTCTGAAACCTATCCCAAGGACCAAATTCGTCGATGATAAGCCGGTATTTGGTTAGTGATCGGTTTTGAAAGATAAAGCCTGGGTCAGATTTTCCAAGCCAATTTTCCGTCAAAAACCCGCCCGCGAGGGTGCCATAACATAGAAACTGAACACTGTTTTGAGCCGCCCATTCAGTCAGGTGTCCGGCAGGTCTTCGATCCAATACAGAATACTGGACTTGTGCAGAAACAATATCAAACCCGTCACGGACAAAAGGATCCATAGCATTCGCATCCCAATTGGTTGCTCCAAGATTTTTTATTTTCCCCTTTATTTTCAGATCCTTGAGGACATTCAACGAGTCAACCGCGTTGCCCAACTGTAAATCCCACCAATAGAATTGGACCAAATCCAGGCGGTCTACCTGCAATCGTTGCAAAGAACGGTCAACGATCGCTTCGACTTCGTCTGGTCGTAAATCGGGCAGACGAGTAAGATCAGGCACAAGTTTGGTGTGTACACAGACCCGATTTGCAACCGAATGGCCGCGACGACGGCGCAGGTCGCCGATAAAGTCTCCGACCATCTCCTCAACACCTATGTATATGTCAGCACAATCAAATGTGGTTATGCCTGCGTCCAGAAATGCCTCCATGTCGGCAACCGCATTGATCCGGTCTACCGAACCATGATCTCCAGCCAATTGCCAGCACCCTTTGATAACCCTGGATATTGTATGGTTATCATTTAATTGAGCTGATTTCGAAATGTTCATTCAATGGCACCAGGCTTCTGCCAATAGGGGGCTGAACGCGCCTCAGGAAGGCCGGTGGTTTCAGTATTAGAGAACCACCGCTTCGCAGTACGCTCAATCCGAAATCGTCCACCGCAATGGGGATCGGGACAGGCGATTTCGGCGTCTGTGGACATCCAGTCATATGCATTGGTGTCGCGTTGTTTGGCAGGAAGTAATGGAAGAAGGGCAGCCAAAGCATACATCGAAATTCTCTGGCCCTCGTTAAAAACGAGACTCTCACCCAAAACCTGAAAACTGTCACCTTCTATGTGGTGGCACACTGCTACGCGATCACCAATCACCGTGTGGACTCGCAGATCATATAACCAAAAACGGCCTTCGTTGGTCTTCTCTGCCATTCACTGCCCCATCGATATAAGGATTTACCTTGATGTTATCTGTGATATTTGATCATATGTATGTCATTCTGGTTTAGTCAAGTATTTTTTGTTGACTGAGTCAAGGGATAGTATCCCAGGTTGGTTCAAGTAGAGATGATAGGATAAAAATGAACACATTTGGCATTGCTAAAATTGATCAACTCACACTTAGAGAAGAGATTTATTTCGCATTGAGTGATGTGTTTTCCTGGGGTGAATCCAGCCCAGCTATGGTGCGCAACCTACGTGGTCAGGCTAAGCGCTGTTTGGGCATGGTTATGACGTTGGGACACCTGGCTCTGGGTCGCCTTACGGCTGACGGCGCGCTTATCGAAAGTAGCTTCAATTACGTTGCGGTGCAAAATTTGGTTAAACTGATCATTCGCTCAGAGAAGAAAACCAGATGAGCCCCTCTCTGCCAGAGAAGATATCACTTGGTGAAACCCTGCAGATTAGCAGGGTTCTTACCGGGCTGTGGCAGGTTGCTGATATTGAGAAGGGCGGCAAGATAATAGACCCCGAAAAGGGTGCGGATGATTTGGAAACCTATATGCGTCAAGGATTTACTACCTTTGATATGGCTGATCACTACGGTAGCGCAGAAATTATTTCGGGGCATTTTCTGAAACGCTACCATGGCCAGGTTGACCGACCAATCCTTTGTACCAAGTGGTGTCCCGAACCGGGTGAGATGAGCACCAAAGTCGTCCGTGCTGGGGTGCAAGAGCGGTTGGATCGCCTTGGGGTGGATCGGGTAGACCTCCTACAATTTCATTGGTGGATGTTTGATCATCCGGCATGGCTTGACGCCTTGCACGAACTTGCGACTCTGCGTCAAGAAGGATTGATCACTGAAATTGGTGTCACCAATTTTGACGCAGCTCATTTGCAGCTTGCCCTGTCTGACGGGATCCCTCTCTTGACCAATCAAGTACCGTTTTCACTATTGGACAGGCGTGCGGCCGGGCCATTGTCCATCCTGTGTGAAAATACTGATACGCAGCTATTTGGCTATGGCACATTGTGCGGTGGCTTTTTGTCGGATCACTGGCTGGGTATGCCAGAACCTGTCGAGATTCCCGACTGGAGTAAAATGAAATACAAGCGGTTCATCGACACCGCGGGTAGTTGGGAGCAGTTCCAGGCCCTGTTGGCGGTTACAGCGAAGATAGGCAAAAAACACGGGGTTTCCACGTCGAATGTGGCGACCCGCTGGGTGTTAGAACAATCCAGTGTTGCAGGAGTGATCATTGGTGCCCGGTTAGGCGAACGTGCCCATATTGAAGATAATGCCAGGCTTTTTAACTTTGCACTGGACGCAGAAGATCACGAGCTCCTGAAAGAGAATTTTAACAATGATATCCCTGGCGATTGTGGAGATGAATACCGCAAGCCGCCTTTTCTGACCGCGTCTGGTGACCTGAGCCACCATCTGACAGGTTTTCACAATGGGTTTGAGGCTACAGTGATTGACTGTCGGCGAGAGGCAAAGCGCGTCCTGAGCGGTAGCAAATGGGAAGATATTGCTGGATATTGCCGGGCCCAGCGTGTTGGTAACCGCATCCTAGTGTCGGGGACTACCGCAACTGCGGGATTTGATCGGGCGGTAGCGTCACAGGATGCCGGGGCCCAGACAACCTTCATTCTGGATAAAATCTCGGCAAGCCTTTCTACTTTGGGGGCAAGTATGGACGAAGTTGTGCGCACCCGTATCTATATTACAGACGTCACCGATGCTGTTGCGGTGTCGGTGGCGCACGGTCGGGTATTTGGCGCGGTCAAGCCAGTCAACACACTGATTGTTGTTGCTCAATTGATTGGTGACTATCGGGTGGAAATTGAGGCTGAAGCAGAAATCATCGAGGATTTGTAGCAGTGCCTCCCAAACACAGAATATTTATCAGCAACCAAATTTTTTGAGGAACGCCTCCATTATTCTGGAGTCGCCAGATGTCATTAGCCGCAACTGCATTAGCGACCATAACAGCAGAAGATACTTCACCAACCTTGAACCTGCTCTGAACAACAGGATCATTGCCATAAAAACTGACCATCGCGTCTTCCAGCGTACTAGCACCACGTAATGCAATAAGGTCTTCAAAGCTGGGCGTCATATTAACTGAAGCCATTACTCACAAGTCAGCATAGTGATGGTTGTAATTGTTAAGGCACGCACATTATTCTTCTAATCTAATTTAAAAAAGTTTATCAAAATTACTAATATTGTAAACCCTCAACAAAACTCCGGCATAAGCCCTGCAAGGAAAAAACCTATTTAGGGTTTTTGTAGTATAAATGCCAAATTATTTGCAGGCATATTCTCCGTACTCAAATGGATTAATCCAGCCTCGTCATACAATTTCAACATATCGATGTCATTTTTGTATCCCACGTTGGGGTCAGTACTAATCAAGCTGTGGTGAAACTCCATATCACCCTTACTAATCAGCTTTCCACTACGCATAAAAGGTCCGTAAATAATTGAAAGTCCTTTTGAAACCAGCGCCTTGGACATTTCTTTAACCAAAATTTTTGTTTCTCTAGTGCTTATCAAATGTAGTAAGTTTACCAAGAGTATGAGGTCTTGATCACGATGCTCAGAAGCCCAGCCTTCTTCAGTTGCATCCAAAAGGCAGGGAGATTTCAGGTTTTTTAAACGCTCGTCATCACTCCAAGAACGAATGCTTTTAATACGAGCTTCATCAACGTCTGAAGGCTGCCAACATAGATGGGGCAAAGCAGAGGCAAGTTTTACAATATGTTGGCCAGTACCGCTGGCTATCTCAAGTGCTTTGCCTGATTTAAGCGCAGTTTTTCGCACTAATTCGACAATAGGCGCTGTATTTCTACTTGCTGACGGTGCATTGAGGCGGCCGTTACTCTCGTAATTTGCGACGCTGGCTGTTTCAGGAAGGTTTTGACGGTGACCCAAATTCAATAATCCGAATGCTTTGTGTTTTGTGTTCCTGAGTCCTGATCGGTCATGTGCTTGCTAAAAAAATTAGCCATTCGGACAGTAATCTCATCGGGTATTTCTTCGGCCATGTAGTGGGTAGCATCCAAAGCTAACCCCTCCACGCAGTCTGCACGTTTTTGCCAGAGATCAAGCGCGTCAAAACAGGCCTCGATCACGCCGCGTTTTGCCCAAAGAGTTTGGATTGGCATGCTCAGTTTTCGTGTGCCGTCCTGATCATCATGAGCAATATCGATGGACGCTGCAGCGCGGTAGTCTTCACAGCTTGCTCGAATGGCTTCTGGGTTGGAAAAAGCCGTCAGATATTCTGTTAAGGCTTCTGACAAAAAGGGATTATCGCCCCCAGCTTGGTTGAAGCACTTTAGCTTCCAAAAGTTTTCAGGATCCGCTCCAATGATTTGTTCGGGAATAGGGTGCTTTTGTATCAAGAAGAACCAGTGCCAGTACGCTGTCGCAAATTTGGTATTTGTACCTGCGTACATCTCCCTTGTAGGTGCAATATCGAGAAGTGTCATTGCTATCACTTTTTCTGGATGATCAAGACCGAGTCTATGCGCCACGCGAGCGCCCCTATCATGTGCCCCAATGAAAAATCGATCATGTCCTAAGGTGCTCATCATCGCCACAATATCTTGCGCCATTGCGCGTTTTGAATAAGGGCTGTGGACCTCATCAGTGGGCGGTTTGCTTGAACGACCATACCCGCGCAAGTCAGGGCAAATAACCTGAAAGGATTTGGCGAGAATTGGTGCAACTCCGTTCCACATAGCTGACGTTTGTGGGTAGCCATGTAATAAGACTAAAGGCGGCGCACCTAAAGGTCCGGCGTGACGCACGAAGATCTTAGCACCTTCACCATCTATCCAATCTTCAACAAATCCCTGAAACATCTACACCCTCCGAAGCGTCTACTTAAAGTATCTCTGGTTGGTCAAAAATTCAATCAGATAGAATTTAATTCTCCAGCGTAGGTCTACTCCCAGCCAAATTCCAACCCCTAATACTTCCCAAATAGGCTTACCTGGTTTCCTTATATGTGAGTTGTAAGCCGTTAGTCTACCCACCCCCTCGACCACTCTGGTCTGTTTAAGGCGCAACAGGGGTTGGGGGAGCGGTTCCATTGGAGTATGACCCCAGACAACCGTGCTGCTGCTCTAGCCGACTGGCATCAATTGTTGAGTGCATAGATTTCGGTTATGCTAGCATGTGATGTTTGTTTCCATTATTTTGACAGCACCGGGCAGGCTACTTTAGACTTCATCGTCGTAAAACGGTCTTAACATAATAGAATCTTGACGGCCTTTGGACTGTTGTATCGATGGCAGCACCGATATATAATGAATGAAGTCTACAAAGTGACTGGAGCGACAGTAACTGCAAGGCATCAAAGCAACGATCAAAGAGGAACATCAACATGGCCAGCAACAAGATGAACATTGCGGTAATACCGGGGGACGGAATTGGCACGGAAGTGATCCCAGAAGGGATTCGCGTTTTGAATGCTGCGGCGGATAGGTATGGTTTGGAGTTTAGCTTTGACCAATTTAATTTTTCGTCATGTGACTACTATCAGCAACATGGGCAGATGATGCCAGACAACTGGAAAGACCAAATTGATGGCCATGATGCGATTTTTTTTGGTGCGGTAGGATGGCCAGATACTGTACCTGATCATGTCTCGCTCTGGGGATCTCTTTTGCAGTTCCGCCGAGAGTTTGACCAATATGTCAGCCTACGCCCTGCCAAATTGATGCCTGGCGTGACGTCACCATTGGCCGGGCGTGGTCCTGGCGATATAGATATGATGATCGTACGCGAAAATACTGAGGGCGAGTATTCGTCGATTGGTGGAAAAATGTTCCCCGGAACTGACCGTGAAATTGTCATGCAGGAAACTGTTATGTCGCGGGTTGGCGTGGATCGGATCTTGCGCTATGCGTTCGAACTTGCAAAAAAACGTAGTGGAAAATTGACTTCAGCGACCAAATCAAACGGTATCTCCATCACGATGCCTTACTGGGATGAACGTGTTATCGAGATGCAAAAATCATATCCTGACGTCTCGGTTGATAAATATCATATTGATATCCTAACGGCGTTGTTTGTGCTGCATCCTGACCGTTTCGATGTTGTTGTAGGGTCAAACCTTTTTGGAGATATCCTGTCTGATTTGGGGCCAGCTTGCACTGGAACTATAGGCATTGCACCGTCTGGCAACATCAACCCAGAGCGAAAATTTCCTTCGTTGTTTGAGCCAGTACACGGCTCTGCACCCGATATCGCAGGAAAAGGCATAGCCAACCCCATAGGACAAATCTGGTCGGGCGCAATGATGCTAGAGCATCTCGGACATCTGGAAGCCGCGCAAGGGATTATGACAGCAATAGAGGCCGTTCTGATCGAGCCTAAATTGCGAACAGGTGATCTTGGGGGAACGGCAGATACAGTGACCTGTGGAAAAGCGATTGCAGCAGCAATCTAAACGGTTTTGTCAAACAAAATCACTTGAGATGGCTAGGGCAGCTTTGTAATTTCTTAGGTTTTTAAATTTTCCAAATTGGAGTTAGTCCCTCAATGAGGTAATCCATACAAATAGATGGTGCGACCTTTTTATAGTCTTCTATTGTATTTATTTCAGGACGCTCCTCACGAAATTTTTTCAAAAAAATCTTAGCATTTTCAAGATCACCTAAATGAACATAGATTGCTGCCCTCCACCCGTTGTAACGACTATGAGAACCCCGGTCATATAAAATATTACACCATTCTAAGCTCTTGTTTGAGTTTGCCATTGCCATATAAAGAAAAGGCATTAATCCCTCGTAGCCGCGTCTTCCAATTGGGTTCATTTCCATTGCTCTTAATAGATAATATTCTGCCTCTTCAAAGCGCTTATCGTTACATAGAGCCCAGCCGTAGTCATTATTCGACCCATCGTGGCTTGGGTTCAGGTCCAAAGCCTGTTTGGCATACTTCAATCGCTGTGGATAATCTTTTTTTAAATTAAAAGATCGACTATACATCGCGACTGCTTCAGGATTATTAGGATCGATAGAATATGCTTTGAAAGACAGATCATGAAACAACATCTCATTTTCTGCGCGTTGATGTTGATGCACAGACATAAATAAGTTGCCATAAATGCGTCGAGATTTAAGTACATAAGCGTCACATAAATCTGGATCCTGAGCGATTGCGGTATCGCAAAGTTCAAAAAATGCATTGTTAGCAGCTTCATCTGGATCATCACCAGCCCATGTCTGATTATAAATAGCGAGGGCTTTCAAATAATTATCCCAAGCGGAAAAGGATGAAGGTGGTTTGGTTCTTATACGTTCGTGTTCTTTTCCTTTAAGAGCTGGAAAAATTAATGTTGCCACCTCTTGTGAAACCTCATCTTGCACCTCAAAAATATCGTCCAATGAACGATCCCATCGTTTAGACCAAACTTGTTGATCATCTTTTGAATCTACTAAACTGGCTGCTATACGTACCTTATTACCTCCTTTGCGAATACTACCTTCAACAATATAGTCTGCTCCCAACCGCTGACCGAGTTCTGAAGGCTTCATTTCTTGTCCCTTGAAGCTAAATGTAGAATTTCTCGCAATAACTGGAAAAGATTTCCAGGAGGAGAGGTTAGTGATAATATCCTCCGTAACTCCATCAGCAAAGTACTCTTGTTCTTCGTCATTACTCATATTTTTAAATGGCATCACGGCAATTGTTGGCGGCTTACTTTCCGCTACTTCAACTGCCTCGTTTGATGAACCTAAGCCCCTGGTTTCTAAGCCCTCTATGATAACATCATAGGCACGTAAAACAGTATTTTTTATTTTCTGAGTACCAAGATCATTAAACTCTAACTCCACTTTTTTATTAGCAAAATTATATATTGCTTCTGATAAAGATACGCCTCCCGGTTGGCTTAATACCTCAAGTCTTGCAGCGTTGTTAACCCCTTCACCATATAAGTTTGTCCCCTCAACGATCACATCACCTACATTAAGACCAATACGAAACTGCATCTGGGACTCTTTTGGAACAGAAAGGTTACGTTTTCTAATCATTTTTTGAAATTCACTAGCACAAATTACTGCTGCTACCGCACTTTGGAATTCCGCCAGAACTGAATCTCCTGCTGTATTAAAAATACGAGCATCATGTTCCCTGAAGAGTTGATCCATAATGCCACGACAAGCACGAAGGCTTTTTAGCGTAGCATTTTCGTTTTCCTCCATAAGTGTGCTAAAGCTAACAACGTCCGTTACGAATATAACTGCAATCTTGCGAATAATCTGATCGTCAGTCATCTAAGCTTTCCTTTGATATAAATAATATGTGGACGTAAAGATGGAACCTTTAAAAGCCTACGTATTCAATTTCTACTAAATTTGTAGAAACAGAGTTAGAATAAAATGAGTTTAGCAGATACCAGTCGCTTTACAAGAAGGCCCGAGGTGTGGGGTGCCGGGCTGATGGTTCGAAGCCCTGGGTGCGTGGCCTAAAGTCCTTCATTGATATGGATTGGGCTCAGTAACCCCTGGTTCTTGGTACGTGGGCCTCGGGAGGCTTAAACTAAAAGCTTATCAAGAACCTATGCTTTGCGTCAGCAAATCAATGAATTTTCTTTTATTTTTGATCTTAGTTTAATCGAATTTTGGTTGCCGTCTGATGCAGTATATTTAAAAAACTCTGAAGCATTTGTATAAATTACTGCAGGCATTAGGTGCAAATCATCTGGTGTGGATGGGGTGCCACAAGGATGGTCAGATCAATATTTTAGCCTTTCTTATTTGAAACTTCACATTACAAAGGGCGTTTAACACTCGCAAGACTTTGTTTGGCAAAAAAAGAGTTAATTATGCAAAAAGAAAGGATCCATGGTATCAATAAGTTTAGTCCTAAGACATTATCAATAGCTCACCAAGACATAGTCAAAAACACCCGTCGATGGCTTGAGCAAATGGTAGTAGGATTAAATCTATGCCCGTTTTCCCATAGCGTCATAGCCCAAGACCAAGTGTATTATGCCATCTGTGATGCCACCACTGACGCACAATTAAAGC
>Ga0114993_10006406_pt1 | contig 11089 bp, 10 predicted proteins | sample ArcticOcean_MG_C_FD_87042 | JGI IMG/M metagenome (GOLD analysis project Ga0114993, IMG submission 87042) | Marine microbial communities from western Arctic Ocean - ArcticOcean_MG_CB2_150 | ecosystem: Environmental > Aquatic > Marine > Oceanic | place: Arctic Ocean: Canada Basin | collected...
AGACTCAATCTCATCATCATTCATACCTTCCTCAAGCCAAGCTCTGAGATCAACGCCTTTTGAAGCAAATAAGCAATTATAAAGTTTACCATCAGATGAGAGTCTTGCCCTTGTGCAATCACTGCAAAAAGGCTTGGTAACGGATGAAATGAAACCGATCTCGCCTTGTCCATCATCAAATCGATACCTCGATGCAACCTCACCTTGGTAGTTCTCATTGACCGGCACTATTGGCCATCTTTCAGATATCATTTTAATTATTTCCTTGCTGGCTAGAGTTTCTTCCTGTTGCCAATGATTAATATTGCCTACGTCCATGTATTCAATGAATCTTAAAATAATAGATTTTGATCTGAAATACTCAACCATTTGTAAAATATTTTTATCATTCACACCTTTTTTGATAACCGCATTGACTTTAATATTTTTAAAGCCAGCCATAGCTGCCTCATCAATACCCTTCAGGACTCTTTCCAAGGAACCTCTTCCGCCAGTCATCAGTTTAAATTCATCAGAGTCAATTGAATCTAAACTCACAGTAATGCGATTCAATCCAGCAGCTTTTAACTCATAAGCATATTTGGATAAAAGAACTCCATTCGTTGTAATAGCAATGTCTTCAACGCCATTAATTCTCGTTATATCTCCTATTAGATCAGTAAGATTGACTCTCAATAAAGGCTCTCCACCAGTGACTCTAATTTTTTGAACTCCCAATTTCACAAAAATTCTAGTCAATCGATTTAATTGTTCAAAATTAAGGCGATCCTTAGAGGCTAAAAACTTGAAAGCAGAATGGTATTTCTCTTCAGGCATGCAATATGTGCACCTGAAGTTGCATCGATCCATAACGGATATTCTGAGATCTTTTAAGGGTCTACCTAAGCTATCTCGAATGGGTGTCAGATATGAAATTTTCTTTGTTGTCATAAAGCTATTATAAATTAAAGAGCAGCAAGAATAATAGCTGGATCTTTAAATTTATAATTATGCTCTTTTGCAACAGCTTCAATGGTGAGCTCACCATTGCAGACATTCAATCCCGACCTTAATCCTTCGTCTCTAGTTAATGCTTCCTTAAATCCAAAATTGGCTAATGTTTGTACATAAGGCAACGTCGCATTATTTAAAGCATACGTTGAAGTTAGTGGCACTGCACCTGGCATGTTAGCCACACAATAATGCAAAATACCTTCTTCTCTATAAGTAGGATTGGAATGAGTCGTTACATGACTGGTCTCAGCACAACCTCCCTGGTCGATAGCAACATCAACGAAGACTGAACCTTTTTTCATTTTTAACAGTAATTCTCTGGTCACAATTTTTGGTGCAGAAGCACCGGGAATAAGAACAGCACCTATCAATAAATCTGCTGCACTAATAAATATTTCATTGTTTTCTTTATTTGCAATAACGGCATTTAAGTCATCACCAAAAACTGTCTCTAGGTAATCCAGACGCTCTGCTGATTTATCCAAAACAGTAACATTAGCCTTCATCCCAATCGCAATCTCAATGGAATTAAGTCCAACTACACCGCCACCAATGACAACCACATTTGCAGGTTTCACACCAGTGACACCGCCAATAAGAATTCCAGAACCGCCTTTGGCTTTTTCTAAGCAACTCGCACCTGCTTGAACTGCCATTCTACCAGCCACCTCACTCATCGGAGTTAACAATGGGTATGAGCCATCCTTACCCTTAACCGATTCATAAGCAATGGCTTTTGAACCAGAATCAAGTAAAGCTTTAATTTGTTCTGGATCTGGGGCCAAATGAAGATATGTGAATAAAATTTGATCTTCATTCAATAAAGCGCATTCATCCAGCTGAGGTTCTTTAACCTTAACGATCATGTCAGCTTTTTCAAATATCTCTTCCCGAGTATCAATAATAATTGCACCATTGTTTTGATACTCTTCATTGGTTTTACCAATGCCAAGGCCGGCATTGGATAAAATCATAACTTCATGTCCATCATCAGTGATGACTTTGACACTCTCTGGTGTTAATCCAATTCTGTATTCATCGGGTTTAATCTCTTTAGGTACCCCTATTAACATTGTCTTCTCCTATTCAATTACTGGCATTGAAAGATCTAATTTGCTCTCTTCTTTAATGTCTGGCCATCTTGTCGTTACGGTTTTTATTCTGGTGTAAAATCTTACGCCTTCTTCTCCATAAATATTGGAGTCACCATAAATGGAATCCTTCCACCCTCCAAAACTATAAAAAGATAATGGAACTGGGATAGCCACATTAATACCAACCATTCCCACTTGTACTCTATTAACAAATTCTCTCGCATAAGATCCTTTTGAAGTGAAAAGCGCAACACCATTGCCAAATTGATGATCGTTTGCCAAAGTAATGCCTTCTTCAAAATCTTTCACTCTCACTACAACTAAAACTGGCCCAAATATCTCTTCCAAATATATTTTCATATCTGTTTTTACATGATCAAACAAAGTAGGCCCTATAAAAAACCCAGGGTTTTCAGATGTAATGGGATGTGACCGACCATCAAGAACTAGTTCAGCATTGGAGCTAACCCCATCTGCAATGTATTGTAAAACTTTCTGCTTATGTTCAGCAGTGATCAATGGTCCCATTTCATTTTTATCATCATCTCCCGGTCCAATACTAAGAGCATTGGCTTTTGAGACTAATAAATCTCTTAATTGATCGGCAATAGAGTCCACTGCAACAACAACTGAGATAGCCATGCATCTTTCGCCCGCTGAACCATAAGCGGCTCCAATAATGGCATTTGCGGTTTGCTCCATATCAGCATCGGGCAATACAATCGCATGATTTTTAGCGCCACCTAAAGCCTGCACTCTCTTACCATTTGCTGAGGCCTTGCTATGAACATATTGTGCTACTGGCGTTGAGCCAACAAAACTAAATGTTTTAATTTCTCTATGATCAAGAATGGCATCAACCATTTCTTTATCCCCATGTACCAGATTAAAAACACCGTCTGGCAATCCTGCTTCTTTCATGAGCTCAGCTAACTTCATCGCACATGATGGATCTTTCTCTGATGGTTTAAGAATAAAAGTATTACCACACATGATTGCAATTGGAAACATCCACATCGGGACCATCGCTGGGAAATTAAAAGGTGTAACGCCAGCACAGATTCCTATCGGCTGTCTAGTGCTATAACAATCCACACCTGTACCTACTTGTTCACTGAACTCTCCTTTCAAAAGATGAGGTATGCCACAAGCAAAATCAACAACCTCAATGCCTCTTTGTAGTGACCCTGCTGCATCAGAAAGGACCTTTCCATGCTCCAAATTGATTAATTGAGTTAATATCTCACGATTCTCTTCAAGCAATTGCTTGTATCGAAACATGATCTGAGTTCGTTTAGTAAGCGATGATTTAGACCAAACAAGAAAAGCATTGCCAGCGGAAACAACTGCTTTCTCTAAATCCTCCGCATTGCCCATGGGCAATTCAGCAATAACTTCACCAGAAGCAGGATTAAAAATCTCACCTTTACGATCTGAGCTTGAAGACTGATAAGCACCATTAATCCAATGATTGATAATTTTCATAGTAGTAATAAAGTTTTAGTCAATTAAATCCAGTGACTCTTTTACTGTATTAATAACAGTTCGAATCTGCTCTTCATTGGCAATCAAGGGTGGGCATAAAGCTATATTATCTCCAGTAGTTCTAATAAGAACTCCTTTCGCAAAGCATTCTCTGAAAGCATTCATTGCTCTTGCTGTAGGTTTTCCTTCTATGGGTTGCAGCTCAATTGCACCAAGCATTCCATAATTCCTGATATCAATTACATGCGGGGAATCTTTAACAGTTTGGAGTTCTTCCTCAAGAACTGGTGCTAGATTCTTAGCATTATCAAATAACCCCTCCTCCTCATAAACATTCAAAGCTGCTAATCCAGCTGCTGCAGCCAATGGATGCCCTGAATAGGTATAACCATGAAAAAATTCAATCGCATCATCAGGACCCTCCATGAATGCTTGGTAAATATCTTCTTTAACTAGGACTCCACCCATGGGTACCATCCCACTAGTCATTCCCTTGGCAATAGTCATCAAATCAGGACTTACATTAAATGCCTCTGCTCCAAAACTATGTCCAGTTCTACCAAAACCTGTAATCACTTCATCTAGAATCATTAGAATTCCATGTTTATCACAAATTTCTCTGATTCTATTCAGATAACCAACTGGCGGTAATAGAACTCCAGCTGAACCAGCGATGGGTTCCATGATAACCGCGGCAACTGTTGATGGATCATGGAGCATCAAGATTTCTTCCAATTCATCCGCCAAGTGTCCACCCCACTGAGGTTGACCTTTTGAGAAGGCATTTTTTTCTAAGTTATGGGTATGCTTCAAATGATCAACGCCTGGAAGCATAGCTCCAAACATTTTTCTATTAGGTGACATCCCACCCACTGAGATACCTCCAAAGCCTACACCATGATAACCTTTCTCCCTGCCTATAAACCTAGTTCGATGACCTTCACCATTAACACGATGATAGGCTAATGCCATTTTCAATGCTGTATCAACAGCTTCAGAACCTGAGTTTGTAAAGAAAACTTTGCTCATTCCTTCAGGAGCCATATCAGTTAATTTTTCAGCCATTTTGAAAACAGTTGGATGTCCTATCTGAAAAGCGGTTGCATAATCAAGTGTTGCTGCTTGTTTTTGAACTGCTTCTACAATTTTAGGGTGACAATGACCAGCATTGCAACACCATAAACCTGAAATACCATCTAAAATCTTTTCATCATCATAAGAGGTATAAAACATACCGCTAGCCTGTTTAAACATTCTAGGATTCTTTTTAAAATATCGGTTCCCAGTAAAAGGCATCCAATAAGCTTCTAGATTTGGTAAGGGATTGGTCATAACGGTTATTCCTGTATGAAATTAATCATTTAGCACACCTTAAACCTTTTTATGAATTTAACAATATTTAAATTGATTTTTCATAAATAATTGTTTTTAATAGTATTTTATATTTTTTGTTTAATATATTTAACAGTTTAACATGCCAGAAAAAGACATCGACATCGCAAATCGCCTTAAAACTCTCAGGGATGAAAGAAGCATTTCACAAAGACAGCTGGCCAAAAAATCAAATGTAAGCAATGCGGCTATTTCATTAATAGAAAATAATAAAACCAATCCTTCTCTAGGTATGCTGAAGAAAATTTTGGATGCTGTACCGATTTCAATTAGTGATTTTTTTGCAATGAATGTATCAGAAGAAAACAAAGTAGTATTTAGAAAGAATGAATTAATTGAAATAGGCAGTGGTCTTATTTCTTATTTACAAGTGGGCCAAAATCTAAAAAATAATCAACCGCAAATGATTCTTGAGCGATACAAGCCTGGCGCTGATACTGGAAAAAGTATGCTCACTCATGAATCAGAAGAAAGTGGATTAATACTGGAAGGACGTATGGAGTTAACAGTTGGTGATCAAACGTACTTTCTAGGTGCTGGAGATGCCTATCTTTTTAATAGTAATATCCCTCATCGCTTCAGAAATACTGGAGGAATTGATTGTGTAATAGTCTCTGCTTGTACTCCTCCAAGTTTTTAGTCCATTAAAATGATGGATAACATAAGAGATCTAAAATAATATAGTTATCTTAATAATTTAAACTTATGCCAAAAGAAATAGAAAAAGAATTTAAACCGGTCAATATAGCCATTCTCACTATCTCAGATCGAAGAACGATAGAAGAAGATGATTCTGGTGATCTGTTGGCCAATAGAGTTGCCGATGCAAATCATGTCATGATGGATCGTCAAATCTGTAAAGACAATTGCTATCAAATAAGATCCATTGTATCGCAATGGATTCTCCAAGAAGACATTAATGTAATTATTACCACTGGAGGAACCGGTATTACAGGTCATGACGGAACTCCAGAAGCTATTCTACCCTTGATGGATAAAACCATTGATGGCTTTGGTGAAATGTTCAGATCGCTTTCTTACAGAAATATTAAAACATCAACATTGCAATCAAGAGCTTTTGCCGGAGTTGCTAATGGAACGTTTACATTTTGCCTACCTGGCTCTCCAGGTGCTTGTAAAGATGGATGGGATCTTCTTATCTCAGAGCAGTTGGATCATCGTACAAGACCCTGTAACTTGGTAGAGTTGATGCCTAGACTTAAAGAGTAAAGTTACAGGAAATGAATCAGTCGCCTCTAGAAATTTATATGTTTCCTTGCCTGTCTGATAATTATGGCTTCTTGATTCACGATAATGACAATAAACTGACTGCAACAATAGACACACCAGAAGTTTCAGCGATTGAGAAAGCTCTTGAATTCAAAGAATGGAATCTTACTCATATTATAAATACACATCATCATTATGATCATGCTGGTGGTAATCTAGAACTAAAAAATAAAACCAATTGTATAATTATAGGTCCAGAAATGGATCAAAAAAGGATTCCTGGAATAGATAAAACGGTAAGTCATAAAGAGGTTTTTTACTTTGGAAACCATAAAATAATTTGCTACCACACACCGGGGCATACAACAGGTCATGTTGTGTATCATTTTAAAGACCAGAAGGTAGCCTTTGTAGGTGATACATTATTTGCCATGGGTTGTGGTCGCTTGTTTGAAGGTACACCTAAACAGATGTGGAGTTCTCTAAATATTATTATGAATTGGCCAGAAGAAACTCAGCTCTATTGTGCTCATGAATACACTAAAAATAATGCTGAATTTGCTATTACTGTAGATCCAATCAATAAGGATTTAATCGAACGATTAAAAGAAGTGGAAGAAAAAAGAATGAACAATATTCCGACTGTACCAACCAATGTGGCAATAGAAAAACTAACCAATCCTTTTCTCAGAGCAAGTGAGTCAGAGATAAAAAAAGAGCTAGATATGCTTGGCCATTCAGACGTATCAGTATTTGCAGAAATAAGAAAACGAAAAGATAATTTTTAAAAACCTTTGTCTATTTTTGTAAGCCCCTATAAATCAATTCTGTTAGTGGCCTTATCAAAGATTCATTAATTGTATTTTTTTTAAAAAATGACATTGCAATGAGAGGTCCAATGACAGCATAAATGGAAGCCTCAATATTAGTCTTCTTTGATATCTCTCCACGTTCAATGGCTTCTTGAATAATACTTTTAACTGGTGTCATTCTATCATTGAGATAAGGATGCATCACTTTCTCTAATTTTTTATTATTGAACATCTCCCCTGTAAGGATTTGCAAGACTGCAAATAAATTGGTTTTTGAGTTGACTGCTATTACTTGAGTTACTAAATGCTTAATATCACTTTTTAGCCTTCCCGTTGATGGAACCTGAAGCCCTGGAAGACTTTTAAGTGCATCTACTACCAAAGAGGACTTTGAGTTCCATCTTCTATAGATTGTGGCTTTACTGACTCCTGACTCAGTGGCTACATCTGAGATAGTTAATGCTGTATAGCCTCTACTCAAGAGTTGGTTTAGTATTTCACTAATAATTATACTGTCTTTTACTGGGTCTCTTGGTCGTCCTCGACTTTTCTTTTTCATCTCGTACTTCTATTTACTTATTTCTTATCATTCAAATATTAATTTTTCTCTTATCGTGTATTAGGATTAAACTCTAATTTAGATTCAAACTCATACTGAAATCATCTCTATAAGCCATAGGGTTATTCTTTAAACTTAAAGCATAACTCGCCATGAACTATTGAATTGAATTATAATATAGATAAAGCGCCCGTAGCTCAGCTGGATAGAGCGTGTGGCTACGAACCACAAGGTCGGGAGTTCGAATCTCTCCGGGCGCGCCATTGAGGTTTACTATGGAAATATATAAAGACTTTAGAATTGAAGCTGCACATTTACTGCCTAATGTGCCTGATGGGCACAAATGTGGAAGACTCCATGGTCACTCTTTTTTAATTAGAATTTATGTCGAAGGCAGTCCAGATCAACAAACAGGTTGGATCATTGATTTTGCAGATATTGTGCAAGCTTTCGAACCTATAAGAAAAATGCTAGATCATTCTTATCTCAATGAAATTGAGGGTCTAGAGAATCCAACCAGTGAAAACTTAGCCATCTGGGTATGGGAGAAAATGGCTAATACTCTAATTGAACTATCAAAAGTCGAGATTAGAGAGACTTGCAATAGCGGGTGTATATACACAGGTAAAAAATAGATTTACTGCTAATAAGATTTACTTAGAGGGTGCTATTTTATTGACATATATTGCAAAAATACATACAAAGATATTACAGACACCAATAAAAATAAAAGGAGCAGATGGGCCAATTGAATCGAATATTCTACCGCCAACTCCTGTTGATATAAGAATACCTAAGGCACCAGCTAAATTAAACACACCAACCACTGCACCTCGTTTCATAGTAGGTGCTTCTTGACCCAATAAAGTAGTGGCTGCAAAAAAAGCGCATTGCTGTCCTACTCCTAACAATATAAACAAAGGTCTGTATACAGGATCCAACACATTATCAACAAAAAACATTGAGAGGTAGCCACATGCCGCTATAGCCATGCAAAAGGAAACCGCTACAATTCGATCAAACTTATCAATCAAATAGCCAATTATGGGAGAGGCAATAAGTGCTGACATTGCAGAAGTTACAAATAATAGTCTGGCTACAGAAGTTGCCTCGGAAGTACTCATGCCAGCATCCACTCCTGCTGTTACTCCCCATAAAACTAAAAATGTTCCAAGAATAACCAGATCGCTTCTGGCTACAAAAGCAGCTGCATAAGCTAACATTATTCTAGGATTTTTTCCTTCAGCTAGTCCAGCTTTGATCTGCTCCTTATAAGGTATTTTTTTCTGCTCTTCAGTAGGGGTTCCTTTCTTTAAACCAAAAGCAACTACAATGGATGTAATCAAGCAAGTGCCTGCTACAACCCACATTGCATACTTTCCTGCTGTAATCTGATCAAAACCCATGTCAGCAAAATTCTTAGGCATTCTTGCAAAGACTAGAGAAACAAAAATTACACCCGTTGCATTAAGAATGCCTGTCACAGCAATCATTTTCCCTCTGGTATGATTTTGAGGGTAATCAGCAGTCACAGTCCCTAACATACCTGTAGCACAGCCCATGCCTATTGCATAAATCACTCTATAGAGCGTCAACTCACCAATGCCTGTAGCTAATGGATAGAGAAAATAAGAGAGTCCCATTGCAAACATACCAAAGGAATATACAGGCCTTCTGCCTATCTTATCAGCCAGTAAACCGATAGGTAAAAAGACACATAACAATGCAATTTCTGCCACTACCTGAAGGTTACCAACAATAGTGCCTATTTGATCTCGTTCATAGGCTAGATTCTCTATCAGCACATAGTTAGTAGCATAAGAAATAAAAGTTAAAAGGCCTATCGTGGTTAAAGCACCATAGCAGATGGAAAAGAAATTAGTTTTTGTGACACCTTCTACAAGATCAATTTTGAATTTATTTTTTGGTAAGAAATTTAAAGTTATAAACGATTGACTCACGATTTACCCCTTGCTTGATAAACTTAATATTAATTAAGAAATCATATACTATTTAGTTATTGATAAATAATACTACCATTCTCTATGAATGTTGAAATAACTATTAAGAAAATTATTAATTCTATTTTCGATTCATTCGAAAAAGGTGATATTACAACCCTTGAGAGTCATATGCATAGTGATGTAAGCGTCTGGGATGTTTTTACACCTGAATTAATAACAGGTGAAAATAATCTACATGATTTTCATCGTAAAGATCAAAATCAAAAAATAAAAAGAGGCACATTAACAATAGAGGTTAATGAGCCCTTAATAACCATTAAACATAAAACTTGCTTAGCGCTTTATTATCTTAATTTCTCATATGAGGAACCAAATTCCATTTCTGGTCAAGTAAGGGTTACCGATGTTTTTATTCAAGAAAATAATGCCTGGAAAATCATTCATCATCATGAAGGGATTGTTCCAGACAAGATGCATAGTTTAGAGTGAGGTTAAAAAAAATTAAATGATAAAAATAGTGAAATTTACTATCTTAATTGCTGGTCTATGGTTAATAACTCTATTTACTTTCAGAGTTATCAATAGCGATAAAGTTGCTGTCATCGTTACAGATTGGGGGCAACCCGAAGGTTTTTCAGAAAGTTATTATCAAGGGATTGCTCAAAGAAGTCGTATTGGCATCGCATCAACAAGTGAAGGTGAAAAATGTACTGAAAACTTTGTAGGTGAGTTCCCCTATCGTTCATCAATGGGAAGTTACCCTCATGTTAGCTCTTTCCTAACGGATGGATTTGAAGAATATTTTGATAATTATGGGATGTATCGTTTTGATGCAACTCAAGATCTCTATACAAATGTCCTAGACGAGTCAGTGACATTATCGAAAAAAGAAGCTGATAAATACGAAATAATAAAAGTAACTGGCTCAGGTGATGGTTATGGCAGAAGAAATATACTAACCGTTGATCCCAGAAATGGAGTAGACCCTTTGCCTGATTACTACAAGATATTTGCCTCTAATGGGATTCAAGATGTTAGGGAGCAAGATGTAGTTTTTTATAGACGAAATAATAAATTATTAGGTGCTGAAAAAGAAACGACAGGAATGCATCCAATGACAGATTTTATGGAAAACTATCTCACTGAATTTATCGGTGACTACTTTGGGAATCAAGTCAAAATACGATTTGGAATGTATGAGAAGAACTCAGGTTACTCAGCAAGACATGATGACGTAGCATGGGCAATGGCAAGATGGGGAGGTTTTAAGAATATGCTTCTTACACGAGAAACAACCGATCATAATTTCTATGCCAACCATTTTATGACGAGAAATAAAGTCTCTTATAAATTATGCAAATCTGGATTAAATAGTCGTGTTAATCTAAAACAAATAAGGCAGGTTGGCAGAACTCCTGAGTACAACCTTATGCTCATTCATAACATGAAGCGATATTTAGAAAAATATTCTGAAGATGAAGAACTCTCACTTATTTATGCAACTTATGGATTACCTTGGCCAGGAAGAGATCCAAAAGGGCCTCTCGGTGCACCCCACCC
>Ga0114993_10006414_pt1 | contig 11082 bp, 11 predicted proteins | sample ArcticOcean_MG_C_FD_87042 | JGI IMG/M metagenome (GOLD analysis project Ga0114993, IMG submission 87042) | Marine microbial communities from western Arctic Ocean - ArcticOcean_MG_CB2_150 | ecosystem: Environmental > Aquatic > Marine > Oceanic | place: Arctic Ocean: Canada Basin | collected...
ACCCAGTGAGGCAATATTTTTCCTCATCCAAGGCGTGGAGTCGGCCAACCCTGTGTTGATCAGTACGTGTCCTTCCTCTGATGTAACCAGATAAGCACTTAATCCCGCACCACCAACGGCATAGAGATTGCCAATCACCCGATGCGCCTCATAAGGTTCAGTCCAATTCGCCGGCAGGGGCGCATCGGGAGGCAGGCAGTTCTGCGCTTCCTCCGCTTGTGACGCCTGAAAGAAACCGAACAGAACCATTACGCTGATAATTTTTAGTTTATTCATACTGAACTCCCAAAGCGCTTTACCTTCGCTGGGCGATAGTAGACTACAACTGTTCGAAAACCTTCATAGCAAAGGCGATCAACGCGCCAACGACAAAAATATAGATCGGTGGCATGCTGATGAGCAAACCGATGGTTCTCTTTTCAGGCGCTTTGTAGTAGCCGAGCGCATATAGCAATCGGCCCACAGGCCAAAGTAAACCGATGCCTGCCGCCCAAATATGGTCAACAGCAAACGCGAACAACCACAAACCTGGAAGGAACAATACCAGATGTTCAAGCGTGTTTTGATGCGCGCGGACGTAACATTGATAAGCCACCGGTCCCTCATGCGAAGGCGCTTGCACATCAAATTTACCTCGTGCCATACCTGACTGATAAAGTGTGAAGTAGTAAACAAGCAGTCCAAGGCAGCTGACAATGCCGGGATAAATAGTTTCGTCCATGGTTTTCTCGAGGTTGTTTTAAGGTTGATTATCTAGTGTTCCGCCAAACACCGCTACCGCCTAACATCACTCGCATATCGAATCGCGACACACACAAATCCACACTAGCTCTGATAAGATAACTTTAAGCGTGTGTCGATCTTTGGGGTGCAGTCATGAATAGAGAACAAAGGATACGAGCTCGCAATAGCATTTACGGCGCATTCGTCGCTGATGCTGCGTCCATGGGACTGCACTGGGTGTACAGTCAAAAACGAATCATCGAGCTAACCCCGGAAAATCCAGAGTTCCGGCAGCCGGATGAAGCAGACTTTGAAGGCGGTGTTGGCTACTTCGCTCACGAAAGCAAAAAAGTCGGTGACCTATCACAATATGGTGAGCAAATGTTGGTGATGCTTCGTTCGCTAAGTCAGACGAACGGCATCTACAATAAAGCAAACTATACCGAGGCATTCCGACGACACTTCGGTTACGGCGGCGAGTTCGTCGGCTACATCGACAAACCTACCCGTCAAACTCTGGACCGGATTTATCGTGATGAGGGTGACGGTATTGACCGAGTCAACGCCATTCCCTATGACGGCAATCAGCGGGACAAAGCCGCGATGCTCACCAAAGTGCTTGCCGCTGCCAAGCAATACGAAGGCAAGGCACTCAAAGATCGCGTCTCGTGGATTGCAGACTCCATGGCGGAACCGGATGTCGCGCGAAGCTATGCGTTGTCGCTTGTTGACGCCCTGGCATCAAAAGACGACTTCCCAGGCGCAGTGGATGAACAGCTTCCTGCAGTGAGCAAGCTTCCTCCACTCGTCGCTTGCCATTTTGAAGATCCCAAGCTAACTGAAATCTCAGAGTCAGCGATCAAAGTCACCAATAATGCACCCAGGGCACTGGATTTTGGTCATATATGTACATCGTTACTACAGTCTTCTATTGAAGGAATGAAAACCGCTACCGCCATTGATACGGCTATCAACGCAGGTTCAGAAAAAGCTCAGCCACAGCTGAAATCAGCGTTGGCTAGCAATGATTCAGTATCAGTGCTGAGCAAAGAATACGGCTTACATTGCGATCTCGGCGCGGGTGTTCCTAGCATCTTGCACAACCTGTCGAGCGCATCAGACTATAAAGCGGCCATACGAGCGAACATATACGCCGGCGGCGATAACTGCGGCAGAGGCATCATTTTAGGCGCGGTGTGCGGCGCCAAATTCGGCTTGGCGACCAAAGACGGCATACCCGGTGAATGGTTACAAAAGCTTAACCGAGCGCGAGAGATAGAAAATCTGGTCAACAAGTTGCTACCCGATTGATTTATCAAGCAAGCCTATCTCGACATTGGGCGCCTCAAACAACCTTTGCAGACTTGGCCAACGAGAAATACACGCCTTCGTCTCGGCAAAATATTCAAGCTGAAGCTCACCAACTTTCCACAAGGGTTCTCGGTCAACGCAAATGGTTGGATCAAGAACCATCCAGCAGATTTCGCCAGGCGCCTCAATACCGCAAGTATGGAAGTGCACAAACCTTGGGTTGGTAAAAATTTTATTGGACCAACGATTCGGATCCACCGCAGCATCCAGGAAGTACTGAGATCCAGGATGAATACCAGCGTGCCAAGAAAGCAGCGAATCGGCATCCAGCGAGAACATCTGCGCAACATGATCATAGTGCGCCCGAATCGATGATACGTCTGTGTGCTTCCCCTCATAAGCTGTGACACGCCCATGTTCAACTCTAGCACCAACCACTTCATCAAGCGCAATGCTGGCAGGCTCATAAACTCTCGAGCCCGTTGGCGTTAAATAACGGGCCAACTTTAGCTCGCCAGAGAAACCTGAAGCATCTATGGGCGCATGCACCCCAACGGGGAACCGCAGCACTGTCACGTCATCAGGTTGAGTAACATTGCCGCCAGCTGGAGACATCTGGCCACGAAGATCAGACCCCAGCGAGCATGAAATCGATACCTCCCCAGCATTCAACAGCACCGTGTTGATCGCATGCTTCAACTCGGACATTGCCTGATACTCAATTCGCCCGTAATCTGAAGCAAGTTCAGCCAACGAAGACACATAAGACATCACTCGCCTTACCTTTGTTGGCTCTCGATCAAACCTCAACTGATCACCGATCCGCGCAAAAAAAATGCAACAGTCGAATTCCCCATGCATTAGCTTGGCCTTTTTTGCCTGTGAAGCTTCGCTGTCGCTGTCATCAACAAACCCATTATCAGGGCCTTCGGTTTGGCGCAATTCGACTTCGGCACCCATTTCGGTTGCGACCTGCGCCACCAACTTCGCAACATCAGTTTCATACCAACCTAAACGGGCATCTTCACAAAGAATCAACACACGCTCACCTGCCACTACAGCTGCACAATTCACCAGCAGGTTATGTGCACCTTCTCGGGCTTTCTTTTCAACACTCTGGCTAGCATTCATTTTTCTGGCCTCAAAGTAGTTTTCACCTCGGATCGACTGCATCTAAATTAGCCATCAGCCGCTCGATAGTGAAAGGCCTGATCAAACCGCCAGTCCAGATAATCACCACAAGTGATAGGTTCTGCCGCAGCTCGCTGCTCCGGAAAAATCTCGCCAGCATCAACGATCGACTCGGGATTTGGGTCAAATGCCAACACCAGAGAAATTCGATCCGTCACATCAGGACTGAGTACACGATGCGGCGCAGAACGAAATTCACCGCTGGTCCAACGCTGCAACAAATCACCTATGTTCACCACCAACGTGCCATCAATGGGCGGCGCATCCAACCAATGCCCTTGTGTATTCTGCATTTGTAATCCACCAATATGGTCCTGACACAGGATGGTCATTACGCCAAAATCGGTATGAGGTCCCACGCCATAGCGGGCTGTTGCCGGATCTGATGCGACCGCCATTGGTCTTGGCGGGTAATAAACAAACGAGGCTCTGGTCAGTGGGTTGTCGTTCCTTCGCAAAAAGAAATTGCTGTCTAGTTCCAAAGAAAAGGCTATGTTTCTCAATAAAATTTGCGCTAGCCGCTCAGCACTGTTGAGCCAGGCTTCTGCCGCTTTCTTGAAGCCAATTGCCTGTGTGGGCCACTGGTTTTTTCCTTGCAATGAATGAGCCTGATGATGATCAATGCCCGCATCGTGCCCCCAAACAAAACTCTCTTTGAGATCAGCCTCCACATCATCGGTCATTACAGCGCCGCCGGAAGCTAACCAGCCACGATGATTCTCTGAAATACCAACGTTGGACTTATCACTCTCAGCTTGAAGGAAGAACAACTTTGCCGCGTTCCTTGCCTCATCAATGACAGATTCAGATATCCCGTGATTGCAGACATAGATAAAACCAGGGTCATGGCTGGCCTGACGTAGCTTGTTCGCAACCTGCAGATTTAACTCGCCTCGAACCAGTTGGCCAATATCAATCACAGGAATGTTCTCAGAAGTGATTTGCGACATAGTTTTAACGCCTTTAAGGCTTTTCGCTAGCGTAATAGCCAACAGTGTCATTTTCAGTGCTAACACCCAGACCATTAAGCAATCGGTTCACGTAGTTAAAATAGCCAACGATTTGATTCAGTTCAAGAATCTCACCATCGCTAAATCCCTCGCCCCTGAGATCCCATACATCCTGTTCTTCCATGTTTGCCGGCTCAAGGGTTAACTTTCTTGCATATTCAAAGAGTACCGCTTCTGCTTTTCCAAACGCCGATTCCGGCGTGCCACTTTTCAACGCCGCGTAAATCTTCTCGGCACGCGGGTCATCATCAATCAGGTGTCTGGCATTGGCCCAATGATTGGCCAGGGAATACTCGCACTGATTCAGTATTGAAACCCAGCTGGCGACGCATTCCTGAAGCCACACAGGTAGAGTATTCGCTGCATCGTGGAGCACCGCACGATACAGCACAACATGACCTCGCATTGTGGAGGGCCTTAAAGAGTGTACCCGCATCACATTGTCCACAGTCCCGTGAGGTGTACGAGAAAGGTTCAGAACATCGAGTAATTCCTCGTCTGCATCATCATCATCAATCATTTCAATCCACGCTGCCATGCCAATCCCCAACTCACACTCAATATAAGCACAGCATAACAAACCGGGCTTCCAATCAATGTGCACTGGACAAAACCTGCGAAGTAGACAAAAACCCCAACAACCAGCTAGGGTGAACATTGCACATTAACTGAACAATATCAGCCAAGCATCAGTTAACAAGAAAGCAGGTAAACGAACATGACTGTAGCCCAGCCAACCTATGTAAACGAGAAAGCGAATCGAGACCTCTCGATGATACCCGGCAGCAACGGGCTCCCTTTTATCGGTCAAACCTTCGATTTCATCGATGACAACCTTGGCATGACTCTGGCGAACTACAAAAAGTATGGGCCGGTCTTCCGGATGTCACTGGTGTTCCAAAATATTGTCAATACGGTTGGGCCAGAGTTTCTTCGCCAAGTGTCACTCGATCAGGACAAGGTTTTTTCATCGCAGGCCGGATGGGAAGGTATGGTTGGAGAGTTCTTCCAGGGCAGCTTGATTGTCCAGGATTTCGAAAACCACCGCATGCAAAGAAGGTTAATGCAGACCGCATTCAAAGCAGAATCCTTACACGGCTATATCCACAGCATCAACAACATCGTTCAAGCATCCTTAAAACAGTGGCCAAAGCAGGAACCAATGCTGTTTTATCCTGCGGTGAAACGTTTGTTGTTGGACATCGCGGCAAAAGTTTTTCTGGGTGCACAACTCGAGGAACAAAACGAACGAATCAACGGCGCTTTCGTTGATTTCGCAAATGGCGCAACGAGTATCGTCAAAAAGAACTGGCCTGGCTTCGCCTACCACAAAGGCCTAAAAGGACGACAAGTCCTCGACAATTTTATCCGTCAACGGATCGACGAGAAGCGCCAGGGTGATGGTACAGATATGTTCAGTCACTTTTGTCGCGAAAAAAGCGATACAGGAGATTACTACTCGCACCAGGAAATCACTGATCACGTTCTGTTTCTGTTGTTTGCTGCACATGACACAACCACCAGTGCGCTCACGATGGCGATGCAACTTCTAGCAGCACACCAGGATTGGCAAACAGAACTACGGGATACCATTGGGCGCATCGAAACCGACATACCTACATTCGATCAACTCGGTAGGAATATCCCACTCCTCGACTACACCTTTAAAGAGGTACTGCGACTCTATCCACCGGTGCCGGGCCTGATTCGTCGCACGATCAAACCTTGCGAAATCGGCGGCTATGAGGTTCCAGCCCACACCATGGTGGGTACATCAATTTCTGCCAACCACCACCTACCCGAATACTGGCACGAGCCGTTCAAATTTGATCCGATGCGGTTCTCTGAATCTCGAGCAGAGCATAAACAGCACAAATTTTTGTGGGCGCCGTTCGGTGGCGGCGGTCATAAATGCATTGGCTTGCATTTTGCCGACATGTTATTCAAGTGTGTGTTGCTTAATCTACTCAAGACACATCGCGTCCAATTTGCAGACTCAAGGCAAGCGTCCGGAAAAATCCTGTACGTACCGTTTACACGACCTAAGGACAATTTGCCGCTGGTTCTCATCTCGGAACGTTAAACACCATGCAGATCTCAGGTTGCTGTCCGCTGTGCGGCGCCACTCTTTCATAAAACAAGCAGGCAATCGAGCTGATTCGATACTCAGACTTTCGATCGAAAAGCCCTGTTATAATTCCTATCCTCCAACGCGATATGAGCTATCCAGACCGGACCTTTAAAGCTCTGTTTATCAAGCTGTTCAATCTCGAACATGATGTTATCGGCATCACGAACATAGCCATAACGCACCCCCGCTTCATTTAGATCAATAGGCGGATTACCGGTACTCACAGACTTTGCTTTGTGTTTAATAAACTTATCAAACAGCGCATTTTTAGCGGGTGATTGTAAGCAGAGGTGAGTGACGCCAGGTCCTTCAACTGGGACTTCGGTAGCATCCACTTCGCCTGCAAATTGCATCAGCTGAATATAGCCGTTAGGAGATTTTAGTACTGCTGACTTTCCGCTACTTGCGGCAAATAACCACTGATACTATCTCTATCTAGTCGACCAAGAGATGTCGCCGATTGATAGTAATCAAGTGAACTAGCGAGATTACTTACCGCCATACCAACATGGTGCATGCCTTTAATCGTCGATGGCACTAAAGTTTCAGATCCGCTTATATTGATTCTCGTCATAATCGCTCTAGTGTCCCTGCCCTACCGAAAAGATTCAAGCGCATGACATACTTCAGCGAGAAAATTAACGGCGAACCTTAGCCTAGGATACTGCTGCACTCTAGCGAACATCCGGTTTATAATCTTCAGTCTACAGGACAATTTGGTAATAAAGTGATCGATAGCAAACGCTTGTTCAACTTAACTATATTTCTATAGCTAGCTCGATTGATTATGCCGCAATAGAGGTGTTTAGCCTCGACGCTACTTCCCCCTTACACAACGAACTAACACCCCTGGTAACGCTATGACAACACTTGATATCGACTACATCCGTGCACAGTTTCCAGCCCTTTCGCATCAGGAAACAGGACGGTGGGCATTTTTTGAAAATGCTGGCGGCTCTTATGCTGCAACCCCAGTGATAGAGAAGCTCAATCATTTTATGACGACCACAAAGATGCAGCCATATGGCCACATAAGTCCTGCACGAGAGGCGGGCGAAGCCATGGATCGTTCACATCGGTTAATGACAGAAAGTATCAATGCAGATATCGACGAAGTCATGTTCGGTCCCTCCACGTCCATCAATAGTTATGTGTTGTCGAAAGCATTTGCAGAGGCACTGAAGAGTGGCGATGAAATCGTTGTCACCAATCAAGATCACGAGGCAAATATTGGCGTTTGGCGGCGACTTTCTGAAAACAATTCCGGTGTTGTATTGCGGGAATGGTGTGTCAATTCAGATACCGGTCTTCTCGATGAGAACGATCTAAAGGCACTGGTCAATGAACGTACAAGGTTTGTGTTTGTCACTCACTGCTCAAACATCGTTGGTACGATCAATGATATTGCAAGTATTTCAGATATTGTCCATAGCGCAGGCGCGAAAATAGTCGTCGATGGCGTATCGTTTGCTCCTCACCTTGCTGTTGATGTGAAAGCACTGAAGGTCGACATCTACCTTTACAGTCTTTATAAGGTGTTCGGTCCGCACCAGGGTTTGATGTATGTTCAACGAGACCTGCTTCACGAGTTACCTAACCAGGGCCACTATTTTAACGCAGAAGATCCTAGTAAAGGCCTAACACCTGCGGGTCCTATGCATGGAGAGATAGCCTGCGTATCTGGCATCGTTGACTATTTAACCAATTCTTATCGGCATCACTTTGGCGCCACGTCCACTGCGAGCATTCAATCTCAAGTGAGCACGATGATGAGCCTTGGACATGTGCACGAAATTGAACAGAGCAATCGAATACTCGACTTTTTACGCGATAAAGATGCTCGAATTATCGGCAACACCCATGCAATAGAAAACAAAAGAGCGCCGACAATCGCTTTTTCACCGAGAAAAATAGCACCAGAGGCAGCCGTGAAAGCTTTGAGTGAACAGAAAATCGGCATCGGCGCTGGCCATTTCTATGCCTACCGCTTAATGGAAGCGTTAGGCATCGAACCAGATGTGGGTGTTGTCAGAGTGTCGCTTGTTCATTACACTTCTGCAGAAGATGTTGATAGATTGTTAAATGCTTTAGATGAAGTTCTCTAAAGCTGCTAGTTTTTTAAGTATCTTACGCCTTGATTGACGTTACTCGAAAGCGCCAAATTTATTCATCTGGATTGCTGGTTCGATCAGATCTGTAGACGAAATGAACTTGATCAATTTCTCAATATGTTTGACTTCATAACTACTCGACAAGCATTGGGCGAACATTAGTTCAAGTTTGCCACACGGCAATCAACTACCTGCAAATCGCTTAAAAGCTCTCACAAAAGCGAAGCTAAAAGACACTTTAGGCAGGGTGAATAACTCACTGAAAAGGCCGCGCTACCTGATGCTGTGCGCCGGCAAAGGCCGGGGCAAGGACCGCAAAACGATCTCTTTGCCGCTATCTGATGGTTGAAACCACGGCAGCGCATTTATCCCCACGCCAACAGAAAATTACGTCGACTAATCGCCCATCACCAGGTCAGCCAATCTGATTCGATACTTAGACTTTCGATCGAAAAGCCCTGTTATAATTCCTATCCTCAATCACGGTAGCTTTGGTGTCTCTGGGTCCTACTGGTTTCCCACCTTAAAACCCGATACTTTCCCAATGTTTTTTGATAATGACGCGCAATATACGCTGTTAGATGCTAAACCCGCTCATCAACTTCAGAGCGAAATGGCGCTGGCCTTTTTCGACCTCAACATCAAGGGCGAGGCATCCAGCCTGGAGGTACTGCGTGAAAACCCCTGGAAGGAATATAAGGCCAAGTTAGAAATACTCGGCTACTAACGCCATTTTTGGATTCGGTTGGTGTGCTATGGTCGGTGGCATTTCGTAGAAAAACTTAGCGAGTCACTCTAAAGGAATAGGCATGATCATTGAGGATAATAGTCGTCGTTTTTTCCTTAAATCGGCAGCGGGGGTCGGCCTACTGTTTTCTCCTTTGGGTAACTGGGCGCGCAGCGCCGTGTCGATGCGCGCCATGCCCCGTGGGAAAACTGGGGGAGATTTTTTACGCCACAACGATATTCCCTGGGCACTGGAGGTGCGTCGATCAAGTTTTGGCTTTGGTCCGCTAACTCCCGAATCCCACTTCTTTGTACGCAATAACCTGCCCATGCCATCGCCTGATATTCTCGCGCAGCGAGATAGCTGGCAATTTGGAGTTGAGGGGGCCGAGCGCTCAGGAAGTCTGACACTCGCTGAACTGAAGGCAATGGACCCGATAACCATAGCAACAGTAATGCAGTGCTCTGGTAACGGACGGGCCTTTTTTCCACACCACCCATCGGGTTCGAATTGGGGGGTAGGGGCGGCCGGTTGTGCGCTATGGACTGGCGTGCGAGTGGCGGATGTTTTGGCACGCTTTGGGGGAGCCAAAGAGGGGCTCGAATTTCTCACGACAACTGGCGCTGAGAGCATTCCTGAAGGCATTGACGCCGACCAGGTTGCGGTTGAGCGCTCGGTACCAATAGAAAAAGCGCTTAAGGACTGCCTCTTGGTATGGGAAATGAACGGAGCGCCCTTGTCACTGGCACACGGTGGGCCCCTGCGTCTTATCGTTCCAGGCTATTTTGGTGTGAACAATGTTAAATGGGTGAAACGATTGGCCGCCACCGAAGGGCAGTCCTCGGCGAAGATACAACAATCGGGCTATCGTCTGCGGGATATCGGTGAAAACGGTGGGCCACAGCATCCCTCCATGTTTCGGATGCCGGTTAAATCCTGGCTCAACGGCCCCGGTGCAGACGACGCGCCGATTTTGGCCGGTAATCATGCGCTTTACGGCGTGGCTTTTTCAGGAGAACGGGGTATTAAGCAAGTCGAAGTCTCCGTTGATAACGGTCAGCACTGGCAGCAGGCTGAGTTCGTTGGACCCGATTTGGGTATTAATGCCTGGCGAGCCTTTAAATTTCCGCTCAACTTAGGCGTTGGAAAACACCGTGCTGTTTGTAGAGCACAGGATGGTCTGGGTGACTGGCAGCCCCGAGAGCGTAAGGAGAACGAGCGGGGCTATGGCCACAACGGCTGGAAGGACCATGGGCTGAGCATAAACGTGGTGTCTCAGTTGCCTGTAACTACAGTCGCTGCTGCTAGCGCAACGGCCAAGACCAATGAAACTGCTAAAGCCACGCCGGTAAGTGACAAGCCAATCTCTCTGTCTGCCACAGCACAGCGTGGGCGCGAACTATTTCTCACAAAAGCCCAGCCCGGTTGCGGTGTTTGCCATACTTTAAACGACGCTGGGGCGCAGGGTGCGGTCGGGCCCAACCTCAATCAACTTCAACCGAGCCTGGCGAGTTTAAGGCAGGCCGTGAGTCAGGGCGTGGGCACAATGCCCGCGTATGGCGACCAGCTGAACAGTCAGGAGCTGGACGCGCTGGCAACCTATGTTTTTGAAGCCACTCGCTGAGTTGACACGTCTACTGTGGGGTTGCTGAAGTCCGCGCCCCTTTGTGATCTTTTTTGGGGTTCCGCTTGATATAGATATTTCTGTCTGTCCGCTGTGCGCCGGCAAAGGCCGGGGCAAGGGTCGTAAAACAATCGGGGAACGCCACGATAACCGGGCCCATCGCACCACTGGCAATCAGCCGGTCCACTTGTTGTGGTACGTTTTCCTGAAACGCTTTCCATCCCACATGGCCAAAGCCGCTACCAGTGAACCCG
>Ga0114993_10006420_pt1 | contig 11077 bp, 9 predicted proteins | sample ArcticOcean_MG_C_FD_87042 | JGI IMG/M metagenome (GOLD analysis project Ga0114993, IMG submission 87042) | Marine microbial communities from western Arctic Ocean - ArcticOcean_MG_CB2_150 | ecosystem: Environmental > Aquatic > Marine > Oceanic | place: Arctic Ocean: Canada Basin | collected...
AGATCGAATCGATCGTGCAAGTGAATTAAATCTGTCCAGTCTGGCATCGAAGTGGGATCGCCCAGAAACATCTCTATCAGGATATGTGGTCATGAAAGCGGCTGACATGAGCTTGGGAGAGGCACGTGAAGGCTCGGTGTATTCCAGATATTTCAGTTCCATGAAATACCTTCTGGATCAATCGGTCAATCTTGCAGGTGCACTGAATAAGTTGTCCGAGTTTGGAATTTATTGCACGGATTTGCACCAAGAAAACATCATGATCTCTTCCTATGGGTATGCAAATGACCCTGAGTGGGTGCTGGTTGATTTTGGCGAGGGAATGCCACGGTACTACTCACCCCCGGAGTGGGCGAGTTCGGGGAGGGTATTACACCCACCATCTATAGGAATGGTGTATTCCTATAGCCTGTTACTTCTTGAGACGATTTTGTTGAGTATGGGTGATCACGAGAATTTAATTGCTCCATTCAGGCCAGTGCACCACGGTTCGACGGATCCTTCCTTGGGTTTGGATACTGAGGACGAAGTGTGGGGAACCGATGAAATTCATGAAACGGATTGGGATTCTCTACGCGCATTGTTAGAGGCATACTTGCAGCAAGATGTACAGGGTTCTTGGTCTCGTAGATCGATCGAAGATACCTCTCTGAAATTGATAACCTTCTTTCAAAAGGTTCTGAATGCAGACCCAGTTCGCAGAAAGTCCAAGGTGGCAAACCTGCGTCAATGGGCAGAAGGATTGAAAGAGGCACTGGAATCCCTTGGTATCTAACGGTTATCGCATAGTTCCAACCCAGAATTGCGCCAAGCAATCGATTCGGTGGGCAGCACCCCGGTGCGCTGCACCGCCAGTATCGCGGCACTGATCGGTAAACCACTCGATGAAGAGACCATCGCCGCCGCCGCTGCCCTCGCCAGGAAGGGCGCCGGCGCTAACCCCCTCGGCAACACCGACTTCGTGCCGCAATGGCGCGGCAAGATGATCGAGAAGTATGTCGAGGCAGTGCTGCGCGAAGTCGCGGGACTTCCGAGGCAGCGGATGGCGCCAAACCACGGTTGAGATCTCACCAAAATCGGTCCGATTCTGTGAATGAATCGGATTCTATGGATGCATATCGATTTACAGAACATCCACGATGGAAAAGAGGGCTCGTATGCTCGGTAGAATCGCACTTGTTTCCATCCTGGCCGGAGGATTTCTCTCGCTTGTTCTGAGCGGTTGCTCGGGAATCGGGATCAAATCCCATCATTCTGCTACCAAGAGTTTTAGCTATCAGAGTTTTGATGAGCTCGATCTGGAGATCGTCGGAGAGCCCGGTAATCAGGTCACCATAGAAAATACCGGAACGCAGAAGATCGTTGGACTATTCAAGTTCCGGGTCGGAGTTGAGGGTATCACTCACAACAGTTGGAAGGTGAATCTGGCCCCAGGAGAAAAGATGGAGTTCCTTCTCTCGTCGATCGGTAGTGAAAATCACTTATCGCTCGATGCTGTCAGAGAATCGCCGGCCTCGGTCACGGTCAGTGTCAAGAGACGGGGGATCAGCAGCTCTGCTGATCAGCCCCTGGAAATCTTCGACAGGGAAGTCGATCGATAGACCGTCTAATAGGCGGTTTTGGCTGTTACTCTTTCAGCCACTGACGGGCGCGTTCCAGAGCTTTGTCCTGTCCACCTTCGATGAAGAAGGTGGGATCGGATTGCACCTCGATGGCTACCTCGATACCACGTCCATCATAGAGCCAGCCGTTGGGGCGAAAACTCGCCATCGACGCACAGCGGACCTCGATCTGTGAGTGCGGTAGGACGAAACTCTGGGAGCGAGCGCTGCCGCCGGATGAGGGAGTTCCCACCAGCGTCACTCGCGGATGAATTTTCAGCGCGCCAAGGAAGATGTCGGTGGCGCTGAAGCAGCCGGCATCGGACAGGATCACCATTTTTTTGGTGTAGTAGTACTCTTGGCCATGGCCGGTACGGTCGAGCAGTAGCGCGTGCCACGAACTGAAACCATCCGGTACCCGCCACTCGGGCTCGAACCTGGCGAAAGCTTTGCGAATGACGGACCGTTGTTTCGAGGTCCATTCCTTGCCGTCGAGTCTCTGCATGAAGCGAGCCGCCAAATGGTCGTCTTTAAATTTTGAAGATTTGCGGTAGACCGCGAAGTTACCGACCCAGGGGCCTTCATGGGGACCCTCGCCAACCAGAAATCCCGCCAGCGCCAGCAGTGCGCTGCGACTGCCGCCACCGTTGCCGCGGACATCGACGATCAAGCCATCGGTGTCACGGAAGCGTGGCATCCACCGGTAGACTTCTTGCACGGCTCTGTCGTCCATGCGAGCCAGCCGTAGATAGCCGAGGTTATCGTCGAGCAGGCGGCTTTCGCTGCGCGGCCACTCCCCGTATGTGGGTTTTTGATCGGTCGGTTTGACTTCGAGTGTGCGGGTCTTCTGGCCATCCATCGAAACCAGTTCCACTGCGAAGGGACGAAGCATGTTCCGCTCGATATCGCTGAATCCATCGCCACCGGCGATTCGACGCCACATCGAGACCTCTCGCAGCAGACCGACCGCGCGGCGGCGGATCAACTGTCGACTTCCGGCGGCGATGAAGGGATTCCATTCTTCGATGCACTCCTCGATGGGGCGTCCCTCGAGGGAGACGACGAACGGAAACTTCGGATCGAGCAGGGAGCTTCGATCGGATCGGTAGGCGACCACTTTTCCATCGGTGTCGCCGAGCAGGAAGGGGATGAACGGCGCCCCCTCTCCGAGGCGAAAGTTGGTGCTGCGGACATCGGCATGGCCATCGCCGAATTGCATCAGCACCCGTTGCAGGATCATGACCAGATCGACAGGGGGCATCCGATCGGGCAAGCCGCGTGAATAGTGCCGATGCACCTCTTGTTCGATCGCCTCATCGAGATCGATTCCCTTGAGGTGCAGGTAGGCGAACTGATCCCGGAGTGCGGCGGTAAAGGTGACGATCTCTTGCTCGACCTGTTTTTTCGAGAGCCATGAGGGAGGAGGTCGCAGTGGAGTTGGCTGCCGGTTTCGATCAGCATTCAGTTGTTGGCGCTTGCCGAGGGTATTGGGGATGCCTTCGACCACGATCTCTGCCTCAGCCTCGACCGATTTCAAGCGCAGTGTGACGGTCTCTGCCGGCTCATGGCCCAGCAGTGCCATCGCTTCCATTAAATCCTCGGCGAATCGTTTCTGAAGCTGGCCGGGCCACTGCTGGCGGCACTTCTCGAGGATCTGCTTGACCTCAACACCATCGATGGCGATGGGGATGTACCACTTCCCACCGATCTGTACCTGCGGTTGCTGCTCGAACCAGCGCATCGCATCGAAGGGAGACGCTTTGGTCGGATGATCCTGTGCCAGGACCGGGGGCGCACCGAAGAAGTGAAAAAGCAGCAGCAACGAGAGCGTCGAACGAAACATCAATCTCCTTCGGTGGTGTCGGTGGGCAAATCAGAGAGTTCTACTCGACGGAACTCGACGGGGGCACCTTCCGCCTGGATGGCGATCTGGCCACTGCTGGCGCTGCAGTTGTAACCGAAGTTGACGAGATCTTGGTTGACGAAGACCACCACGGTGTCATCGCGGCACTGGATCACCATCTGGTTCCATTCGCCTGCGGGCTTCTCGGAATCGTTGGTGAGATTGAGAATTCTGCGCCGCTGATCCTCCTCCACTCCCCACTCATCGGGATTACCTCGGCGTTGGGTCATGTTGTCGACCTCGATATTTTCACCGATACACCAGAAATCTCCTGCGTTGCCGGCATACATCTGACACTCGATCGACTGGGGAAACATCTTGTAGAGACGCCGCGGAGTCGAGGCATGGACCAGGATCCCGCAGTTGCCAGGTTCCTCGAGCCAGCGATATTCGATCACCAACTGGTAGTTGCTGTAGGAACCGTCGGTGATCAGGTGTCCCTGAGGAGTTCCCTTGCTGATCAGCATGCCATCCTCCACGACGAAGGAAGGGGAGACCTCAGCGCCACCGTCTGCAGCGGGGACATCTGCGTACCAGCCGTCCAGGTTCTCTCCGTTGAAGAGTGGGGTCGATACCGGGCCAGCGGCGGGCTTGCGCAGTGGGAAGGCGTCACAAGAGACCAGCAGCGGACACAAGAGTAGTGCCAGCAGCACGATGATGGGAGGCGTGGATTTTTTCATATCGTCATGGTAGACGACAGCGGTGGTGGATCTACCGGCTCTCAGGCAGGAAGCGGCATCGCTTGCTCGAGAGCGAGGAAATCCTTCCAGGCGTGTCTCCAGGCGCGTCGAGCCTCGCGTAGCGAATGAAGCATCGCTTTTGTTACCTCTCCATCACGACATGCGCGCCGGTATTGACGAAGGTCCTGCGCCCACTGGCTCAGATGTTCGTCCACCTGATGGCGAGCGGAATCGATTCGGAGACACCAATCGGCACTCACTTCGGGAATGAAAAGCGATGCGGAGGTCTCATACTTTTCTGTCTGTCGTTCGAGTCGCTTTCGCCAGCGGACGGGTGCCTCGGTTCTCTTCAGATTCGAGGTCAGGCCGACCACGCTGGCGGCACAGATGAGCCATTTTGCCGGGTCAAATTGATACCACCGCAGCCCATTGCGATAATCGGCAGGAAATGCGTGGTGGAAGTTGTGGTAGCCCTCGCCAAAGGTGATCAGTGCGCAGATCCATGAATCGCGCGAAGTGTTGTTCTTTGACCATGGCTGGGTGCCCAGGATGTGGCACAGACTGTTGATGCAGAAGGTCGCCTGATGGGTGAAGACGATCCGAGCCAGTCCGGCAAAGAGCAGCATTCCCCACGGTCGATCGATGAGAAGTCCGAGTCCCAGAGGAATGCCGATATTCAGCGCCAACGCGATGATCCAGTAGTACTTCTGTTGCCACCGCACCAGCGGGTCTGCCTGTAGGTCCGGCACATTACTGAGATCATCCACCAGTTCGTTGTCATGAAAGATCCAGCGCATATGAGCCCACCAGAATCCGCGGGTGGCATCGTAGGGATCTCCGTGGTGATCGGTGTGCTGGTGATGGCGACGGTGGGAAGCAGACCAGACGATGGCTGAGTTTTGCAGTGCCGTGGCACCCGCAATAAGCGCCAGGAAGCGCCACACCTTTGAACCCTTGTAGGAACGGTGGGCGAAGAGGCGGTGGTAACCGATGGTGATCCCGAGTCCGGCGACCCACCACAACACGCCTGCTGCGAGCCATAGTGCCCAGTGACTGCCTTCGTTCCACAGGTAGATGGGAATCAGCGCTGCAGCGATGAAAGGGCTCAGGCTGAGGAACAACGTGTTGACCCACAGGATGGGGCCATCATCGGTCTTTGTCGGAGAAAGTTCAGTCTGGGTCATGGGCTCTCATTCTTTCGGGCCTAGCTGTGAGCCTATTTTGGCCTTGTCGTGGTAGGGAATACAAGACCAGTTGAACGGTTATTTCCCTAGATACCTAGAAGGGCGCAGGAGAGTCTCCTGGCGCTGCAAGGGCAGTCACCCCAGCAGCGGCTCGATCACCTGGCCATGGACATCGGTGAGGCGGAATCGCCTCCCCAGGTGCTTGTAGGTCAGCTTCTCGTGGTCGAGCCCCAGCAGGTGGAGGATGGTCGCTTGCAGGTCGTGAACATCCATCGGATTCTCGGTGATGTTGTAGCCGATGTCGTCTGTCGAGCCGTAGGTGAGGCCCGCCTTCACGCCACCACCGGCCATCCACATCGAAAAGCAGCGAGGATGGTGATCGCGGCCAAATCCCTGTGGAGTCAGTTTGCCCTGGCAATAACTGGTGCGTCCGAACTCGCCACCCCAGATGACCAGGGTGTCATCGAGCAGCCCCCGTCGTTCCAGGTCGAGTACCAGCGCAGCGGATGCTTGATCCGTCTCCCGGCACTGGGTTCGAATCGCCCCTGGAAGATTGCCATGCTGATCCCAGCCCTGATGGAACAACTGGGTGAATCGAACACCACGCTCGGCGAGGCGTCTGGCGAGGATGCAGTTGGCCGCGTAGGTTCCTGGAGTCCTGGAGTCCTCACCGTACATCTCGAAAACCTCGTCGGGCTCATCGGAGAGGTCAGCGACCTCCGGAACCGAGGTCTGCATCCGCCAGGCGAGTTCGTTGCGGTCATTGGCTGTAGTGCTGTGCGGGCGCGATTGCGGATCCTGGAGATCGTGCAGTCGTAGTAGTGCATCGAGCATCTTTCGCCGCATCGATTTCGACAGTCCGTCGGGGTCCTTGAGGAAGAGCACCGGATCCTTGCCGGAACGGAACTGGATCCCTTGATGTTCCGATGGCAGGAAGCCCGCTCCCCACAGTCGTGAATAGAGCGGCTGTCCACTCTTGTTCTGGGTCACCATGGCGATGCTCGCCGGAAGGTCCGGATTCCCGGCGCCCAGACCATAGGAGAGCCAGGCTCCGATCGAAGGTCTTCCAGCGATCTCGGATCCGGTTTGGACGAAGGTGATGGCCGGGTCGTGATTGATCGCCTGGGTGTGCAGCGAGCGGACGATGCACAACTTGTCAGCGATCGCTGCGGTGTGCGGCAGTAACTCGCTGAACTGCGATCCGCATTCACCATGAGCAGCGAACTGGAAGGGGCTCGCTACCAGCGGTAAGGAGGATTGATTTCCAGACATGGCGGTGAGCCGTTGTCCCATGCGAATCGATGGGGGAAGTTGCTCACCGTGACGTTGCTGGAGAAGTGGCTTCGGATCGAACAGGTCGATCTGGGATGGTCCGCCACTCTGGAATAACCAGATGATGCGGCGGGCTCTCGGTGCAGTTCGCTGAAGCGGGACATCCATCGAATGGCCACTGGAGGGGAGCCAACCCCACATGGTTCCCGCTGCGGCGAGACCCGCAGCAGCGGAGAGGAAATCCCTACGATTCGGTAATGGTTCTCGCTGGCCGTTCATCTCAACCTCGTGGTTTCATCCAGGTTCATCAGAGAAGAGCAGACTGCTGTCAGAGCGGCCCATTGGATCGGGTCGATGGAGGGATCGAGCGGACTGTCACCCACCTGCAACCATGCTGTTGCGACTTGCGGATCCTCCTGGAACTCGAGCAATAGTTGCTGGTGGAGTTGCTGCAGGATCTCCAACTCGGGTGCGGAGGGGCGCCGCCCCGTGAGGCACCGGAAAGCGAGTCCGATGGTCCCGGTCGGTTCTTTTCGGTCATCCAGCATCACCCTTCGTGCGAGCATCCTTGCGGCCTCGACGAACTGGGGATCGTTCATCAACACCAGCGACTGCATCGGAGTACTGGTGCGATGTCGAAAGGTCACGCACACATCACGCTTGGAAGCATCGAAGATCATCATCGTTGGTGGAGGAGAGGTACGTTTCCAGAAGGTGTACAAGCTCCTGCGGTACAAGCCATCCCCCTTCGATGGGGTATAGGTTTGACCACTCTTCTCCTGCCACAGTCCGGATGGCTGATAGGGAAGCACCGGTGGTCCGCCGATGGTGGCCACCAGCAATCCGCTCGACTGCAACGTTTGATCGCGAACCATCTCGGCGGACATGCGAAGCGATGGTCCCCGTGCCAGCAGGCGGTTGTCGGGATCGATGGAATTCGATCGGGGATCGACGGCAGAAGATTGTTGCCAGGTGGCAGAGAGCAGCATCTTCTTCAGAGTGGCCTTCAGGTTCCAGCCCTCGCGGATGAAATCGGTGGCGAGGTGATCGAGAAGTTGCGGGTGCGAGGGTCGTGTACCCTGGCTACCGAAATCACCAGAGGTGGGAACGATTCCCTGTCCGAAGGCGATCTGCCACAGTCGATTGACCGCGACCCTTGCTGTCAACGGGTGACCCTCTGAGACGAGCCAGCGAGCCAGTGTCAGTCGATTCCTGACGGCTCCTTCGGGGAGCGGAGGTAGGATCGCCGGGACCGCCGGTTGCACCTCGGCAGTCGGGGCATCGTAACGTCCACGCTCGAGCAGGAAGGTGGGGCGGGCGGTGGCCATCTCCTCCATCACCATGATTCTCGTGTGGCGATCGGTGAAGTGGTGGAGAGCTTTCCGTGCCGTCGTCAGGTCATTCCTGGCGCCCCGGGAGACCTCGTCCATCGCCAGCAACCACCAGCGATACAACTCCTCTTCATCGAAGTGGACCGTCGTGTCGGGGTCTTTCCCGGCGAGATACAATTTGCGCACTTCGGCGGCGCAGATGGAGCGTCCCACCAGCTGCATCTGGTCCACGCCACCATCCTTGAAACCTCGGTCGCGAAAACGTTCTCCGATGGCGAAGTACGGTCCGCCTCCGGTGATGGGGGAAATGAGGTGATCCCGCACGATCTCCAACTGGGCGGGCTCCCCATCGATGTAGAGATCGATACCACTGGCTCGACTCGAACCATCGTAAGAGAAGACGACATGGGTCCAGCGACCCGGTTCGATGAGATCGTGGCTGCTGACGGAGATGGCATCTCCGGGCCAGAAGTGAATCAATGCTGCAGACAGGCGCCCTTCCTCGATCAGCAGCTGGTACCCCTGGCTGGCGGCATCGGTCCACGCTCGCGAGCGATGGAGGATCACGGCGCGCTCCATCCGAGTCTCGGGATGGATCCACAGCGAGATGCTGAAGGGGTCGCTTCGACCGTAGGCACCGATTCCACCGAAATTCAGTGCGTCATCTCCGGTGAGTCGAATCCCCTTGCCCTGAATACCATCCATCAGTGACAGGGTCGCGGGTGCAGAGGCGGGTTGTTCTGGCTGGATCTGGTTCTCGCACTTGCCCCCGACGATCTCATCAAAGGAATAGGAGGCGACCGCATCGGTGATGTTGGGAGGCGGGTAGGATTCTTGCTGCTCCTGTTGCCACCGTGTGAACTCTTCTCGTCTTGACCGTTCGAGCTTTTTCAAATGAGTTTCTGCAGCCTCGACTTCTCCGGTGAGTTCTTCGATCCGGGTGCGTGCACTGTCATCGATCAGGGCCAGAGATGGGGTAGGGACTGCCGAGGTGAAGTGGGAGTACAGACCACTCTCATCGATATTGTCGAAGAACGCCGAGAGGGAGTAGAACTCCTGCTGCTTCAACGGATCGAACTTGTGATCGTGACACCGGGCACACTCGAGGGTCAGACCGAGAAATGCGGTGGCAAAGGTCTGGGTGCGATCCGCAACATACTCGGAGCGATATTCCTCCTCGATGCTGCCGCCCTCGTTGGTCTGGCGGTGAAGCCTCTGAAAGGTGGTGGCAAGGATCTGATCCTGGGTCGCATCTTCCAGCAGATCCCCCGCGACCTGCCAGGTGATGAACTGATCATGGGGCAGGTTGTCGTTGAAGGCGTCGATGACCCAGTCTCGCCACGGCCAGGTCGAGCGGTGAACATCGGATTGATAACCGTGACTGTCCGCATACCGCGCCACATCGAGCCAATGACTCGCCATCTGTTCGCCGAAGGCGGGGGACGCCAGCAGAAAATCGATCCAGTTCGACCAGGCGTCGGTCGATCGGTCGGCGAGGTGGCGGTCGAGAGCATCCAGATCCGCTGCCAGACCTGTGAGAATGAAGGCCGCACGTCGAGCCAGAGTTTCTCGCTGCGCCGGGGCCGCCGGCTGGAGTCCCTTCGATTCGAGCTTCGCCAGGATGAAACGGTCGATGGTTCCCGCTGGCCACTGCGGGTCCTGCACCTCGGGGATCGCCGCTGCGACCGGGGGGAGGAAGGACCAGTGTTGCTGGTAGTGAGCCCCTTCGGCGATCCATCGTTCGATCAACGCGATCTCCTCGCTGTTGATTTCCAGTTTCGAGGAGGGGGGAGGCATGCGGTCCTCCGGGTCATCGAGGTGCATCCTCTCGAGGATCAGGCTAGCGGCTGGATCACCGGGCACGATGGCGGCACCGTCGGGCCGTGGTGCTAGCGCATCTTCTCTTCGATCGAGTCGCAATCGGGCCTTTCTTGCCGCGGCATCGGGACCGTGACAAGGGAAGCAGCGGTCGGAGAGGATCGGCCGGATCGTGTCGTTGAAATCGATGTCTGCTGCGGCAACAGGGTGTGCCACCGAGCCGCCGAGGAGCAGAAGGACCAGTGCCAGCGGGAACCGCAGAGGACACTGCATGGAACTGGCTGGAGAGGCGGAAGAATTCATGGGGGTACGATAACATGGGATCTCCGGATCATGATCACGGTCATCTGTTGAGCTTCGACGGTGCAAGGGCGTGTGGCCCTTGCTGACTGCGACGGTCGAAGGAGTTCCTTGGAATCGAACGAGTCGGATCGGAGATGTGACCGGGTGGCTCGGCTCCCGCTGGATCAATCGGCCTCGGTAGCCGTCCTCCTCGGTAGTGCTGGTGCGGGTCATTTCTCTGGTGTCCAGATGCAGCGATTGCCCGGATCCTCGGTGCACCTGGGAAATTTCCGACTCAACTGTCTTAATATCGGAAGGTGGAGACGCGGCGTCAGTCCTGGAGGAATCATAATATAGTGTAATACATGGAGTTATAGCGGTCGGCTGAGGTTGGTGAGTCGGTCATGGCGGGCACTATCGATCTGTTCTAAAATGCCACCGTCGACAAGTTTGATCGGTTTCATTTTGCGTGTGGTTTGCGCCCGCGTGGATTTTTACGAAGTGCCCGCCATATCATTTCGAAGAAATCGGAAGGATCGTTCTCGACGAGGTTGACGGTTCAAGGGTGAGCCGCCGGAAATCACTCACCTGTAGAACAAGTGACCCACTTTTAGGGTCATGATTCATAACATCGATTTCCATGAGAGAAGTAAACATGAGCAACTGGGAACCCGAAGAAGTCGCTGACGCGGACCTGGAAGGTATCGCCGGAGGAACCGGAAAAGGAACGCCGAAGAAAGATCCAATGAAAAAGGGCGATAGTATGTCCGGTGGTGATGCCAAGGGCCCGACTGACACAGAGATTAAGGGCATGGACGCAAACAAGGGGCAAAAGAGCAAATTTAGCTCTAAATAGTAGTTACTGTGACTTGCCCGGATCGAGCATGATGGGTTCTTCAGTTCTGCTGTGTGGACCTTGGTGCTGGTCGACTGACCGTTTTCGCTCCCTCGGAGCGGAAACGGTCGGTTTTATTATATCGGGAGCATTCTACGCTGGATTTCCGAT
>Ga0114993_10006429_pt1 | contig 11071 bp, 10 predicted proteins | sample ArcticOcean_MG_C_FD_87042 | JGI IMG/M metagenome (GOLD analysis project Ga0114993, IMG submission 87042) | Marine microbial communities from western Arctic Ocean - ArcticOcean_MG_CB2_150 | ecosystem: Environmental > Aquatic > Marine > Oceanic | place: Arctic Ocean: Canada Basin | collected...
AGGACTCTGACGGCCATTAATTTTCCTTCACTAGTAGATCCGTGCTCGTAGGACAGCGCCCTTCGAGGGCCTCAGGGCACTTGCTGGTAAGTTTCGTAGTAAAACTCTGAGGCGAACGTTAGCGCCCTGAGGTTCTCGAAGGGCCGGGGCTGGTTGGCAACGTCAATCGATTGGCCTGAGCAGCGCGCTTGGATCTTCCTTCCCGCTGGGAAGGAAGATCCAAGCGCGCTGCACCCTCTCCCGTCTGGGAGAGGGGATTCTACGTCCTGCTCGCCGTTGTCTACCCGAGGGCGGGCAGCGGCCCGTGCGTACGGTGTTAGTGACCTACAAGTGTTTTGGTGGAAATGTCATTCTGAGGAGCTTGCCACAAAGTATCTCCCCGCTGAAAATCCGGGAGATACTTCTCCTTCCCCGGAAGGATCAGCATGACAAATTGCTGGACGTTCGATGTGTTCTCGAAGGAACCGGCGGGCCAAGCGCCGCCCCTACGGTGGTTCTGATGCGGGGGATTTTGCGAGCCGCGCATTCCTGAACCCCTACGGCCGCACTACTATTTGCAGTTGGTTGCTTGGTTTTGTCAGGCCTTCGAAGGCTTCTTGCATTCCTTCAAGCGGGATGGATTCCACGTCGCCGATCAGTGGCTTTACGGTCAGCTTCCCGGACGCCATTAGGCCGATGGCTCGGTGCCAGTCGCCCGGTAGCGATCCCCAACTTGCCTTGAAGCTGATTTCGCGCGCCATCCAGTCGACCGGCCGCAGCGGTAGTTCTTCCCACGGCACGGCGACCAGCACGACCTGTCCAGCTCGCCGGACGATGTTGAATGCCTGGTCGAGCGTGGACGGGAAGCCGGCGCAGTCGAACACGATGTTTGGGCCGCGGCCGTCCGTCAGCGCGTCGATCTCTGTCTGAAGGTCCTGTTTCAGAGGGTTGATCACGGCGTCTGCCCCCAGTTCAAGAGCGACGCGCGCCCGTTCGGGGGCAGGTTCGGAGACGTACACGGCGCTTGCTCCGGCGGCCTTTGCGGCCTGCAGAGTCAGTAGCCCGATAGGCCCGGCGCCCAGGATTCCTACGCTGTCGCCGAGCTTGAGATCGGAGTTACGGATGGCGTGTATCGCGACTGCGGTCGGCTCGCACATGGCGGCCTCTTCGTCGGTGATGCCGTCCGGGATCAGGATGGGCTGCCACTCTTCCATCAGGACGAACTCGGCGTAGCCACGGATTAAGCCTTCCGGGAATCCCATCGTCCGGTAGTTATAGCGCGGGTGGGTGCGTGTCGGGAATTCAAACCCGGACGGTGGATCACCGCCGCCACCGATCACTCGATCGCCAATTTTCCACTTCGTGACAGCGGACCCGACCTCAACCACATCGCCGGCGAACTCGTGACCGAGCACAGTCCCAGGCGGTGCGACGTCGTAGAGGAAAGCGTGAACGTCGGTGCCACATACGGCGCAGAAGTGGACCTTTACGACCACCTGATCTGGCCCCGCCGTGGGTGTCGGGATTTCTTCGATTTCGAAGCGCTGGTTGCCTTTGTAAACGGCCGCTTTCATTCGGTTGCCTCCCTGTTCAGAGGGTTCGTCCGCGCGGACATGGGATGTTCTAAAGCCCGGACACGCGGGTCGGCAGGATACACCGCCCGGGCGTGGGCGGATGCAGTTGAGGGAAAGAGTGAGGGCGCGCCTAACGAGCCTCGCAGTTGGAAAGCCGGGAGATCCTTCGCTTCCGCCTCAGGATTACAGAAGTAACGCGAGTCGGAAGCGGGCCTGCACGGGGCGACACTTACCAGTCGAAGATCTCGTCCTCGGGGTAGGCGTAGCCGCCGCCGTAGAACACGGCCACGCTCAGATGGTAGGTGCCGCCGTCCAGCAGTGGGATGTCCGGGAGAGTGGCGGACTCTGCGTCCCACTCGAACACCTGCGACACGAAAGCGTCGGGCGTACCGCTCTCGTTGCCGATGATTACCTTGTACCACATGCCCTGTTCGACTCCGGGCGGCGGTTTCCATCATCGACTCCGCCTCGGCGAGCGACACGCTGTCGGGGATCATGGCATTTACGGTGAGCGGGAACTCTTCGTCCACAGCGACGTTGTTGAAGATGGGCGAGAAGAGCCACCAAACGAGGGCGACCGCAGGGATGGCGACCGCAATCGCTATCGCCAACGCGATAGTGCTGATGGTTTTACGCTTACGGGTCGATGTGGCTCGACGGATGATCTGCATTGCTCACCCCCAAGCAATTAAGACAAGAAATCTGCACTTCTCCTTCGTGATCAGGCGTTACGTTTCCTGTAGTACGCAGAGCGGATAGATACCGATTTCGAAAACTCTAATCTAAGTCCTCTAAGTACGGGGCCATGAATTCCGTATGTCGGCGCCTGATGACTTCCGGCGTTAGATCTTCCCGACCAATATCCACGAGACCGTGCGACCATCCTTCCACGACGGGGAATGATTGAACCAGCACGTGCGTGGTCCAGAGGGGTAGTAGTTCAAGACTTCGTCCTGACACTTGAGCGTACTCACGGACAAGCTCATCTGCACCCAGATCCCAGCCCTGGAGTCTGAGGTCCATGGAGGTATAGGCAAGGTCCATAATCGGATCGCCAAGGGTCGCGCTCTCCCAGTCGATTACCGCCTTCAGGTTCTGTCCTTCCCACAGGACATTTGCGATCCAGAGATCGTTATGAACAATGGCCGTATCCCCGATCGGGGCATCTGCGAATGCGGCAACTCCAACGCGCCAGACCCGATCAGCACCCGCCAAGTTTGAAAAACTCTGTGCGGCGCTTGGGGATGAATACTTACGATTGATCTCTGCTCGATTGTCCTCCAGCAAAGCCGACGCATCGGGGTCAACTGGAATAGCGTGAAGGCGTGCAAGGAACCTGGCCATCTGACGCGCCCAATCCGCCTCGTCTTCAGGTCTCGTGAGCGTCTCGCCGTCGATGTATTCAAGTACTAGAGCGGGCTCTTGGAATATCTGATTTTTATCGACCCAGACTGGCTCAGACACCGGCAAACCGGCTGTACTGAGGAGCCGAAGTATCGCTACCTCTTTATAGGCGTGTACCTGTCCTTTGGACGCTATCCATTCGCCGTAACGTCTCAGGATCACCTTTCTCTGTCGCCCGGAGTCGTCTGTAAGCCTCAGCAACTCCATCGTCGCATCGATGCCGCCGCCCAAGCGACCTAACAACTCCACGCTCCCAGTAGGGTCTAACTCAGTGGCAAGTGCCTCCAATTGATCCGGGGTCGGTCTCGGGCTGCTAACTGACAAACTGATGATCCTTGCGGAACCCTGCGTTATTGGGCGGAACCCCGCAGTTGCTGCCTGGACTACGTGCCGCTCTACGCTCTAACTAACTGGAGCCATGCTTGCGCATTAGCGCGGCCACATCTGAATCAGTCTGATCGCCGGACGCATCCAGAGTGTCCGCTACCGCCTGTCTGTCGGCATCGCTGCGGTTCTGGTTGAGCTTGAACTTGGCCTCGATGGTGGTGACCGTCATACGGAAGCCCACGATGCCGCCTATTAGACTCGCCTTGAGTTCCGGGTTCGGAGGAGCAGGCGGGTGGTCGAGCGCCCTCGACTCGTGGAACTTCACCATGTCATCCACATGGGACGAGAGCCACTCCCGGTCATCGATCAGCTCCAGCGGTCCACGCATGTGCAAGACGGCGAAGTTCCAGGGTGGGACGGCCGGAGCTGTTTCGTACCACTCAGGCGATATGTAGGCGTCGGGGCCCTGGAATATCGCGAGGGACTCGGACTGACCTTCGATAGACCTCCAGTGGTCGTTCGCCCGGGCCATATGCCCGTTGATGATCCCTGCATCTTCGGACGAGCCCCGAGGCACATACAGAAGCGGCAGGTGAGTCGCTTTGATGCCCTCGGACGACGGCGTGATCAAGGTCGCGAACCCGTTCTCGGAGACGATTCTTTCTATCGCCTCCGGGTCTTCGATTTTGAAGTATGGGGGTATGTACATTTTGACCTTTGTCCGACGCGATGATCTGCGACCGATATCGACGTTGTCCAAGTGCATCCTACTTCAGCACATCGCCAAGAGATTCCAGCAAACCGTCGGTGTCGGACACGCCCCAGCTTTCCACGAACTTTCCGTCCTTGACGCGCCTGAACTGCATGGCGGTCCATAAGACCTTTTTGCCGGTCGGGGCGATGTCCCTGAACTTGCCTTTGTGGGTGCCGTTGTAGGTCAGGTGGAAGGCCAGCGTGTCGCCCTCGGCGATGATCTGATTGATATCTACGTGGAAGTCCGGGAATGAGGCGAGGATCTTGTTGTGGTTGGCTCTGTAGCCTGCCGGTCCCCTCGCGTCTGAGGTGTGGTCGATGTAGTCGGGGGCGACGAACTCTTCCATGCGCTCAGGCGCGCCGGGGTTGACTACCTCTTTTAGGAAACTGCGGAAGAGTTCTTTGTTGGCTTCTTGTTGGTCGGTTTTTGGCATCGAGAGCCTATGTGCACGAGAGTTGAATTGGATTACGAGGTTGTTCCATCCCCGCACTTCGAGAGCCTCAGTGTAGGTTCGGTAGAGTCTTAACGTGGGTTCAGTCCTTTGCGCTGCGGACGGGTAGCGATCCTACCTGCGAGATTACCCGGAAGAGTATTTGCGGTAGCTTGCCGAGACTATGACTCTCGGTGACTTTGCCGATACGGTCGCTTCACCGGAGCCGCTAGGCTCCCGGTCCGGCTTGACGAACCCCGACCCGCCCAGCAGACTTCGCGGGCAGCCAAAACCGGCGGCGATCAAGTCCATATCGAAAGGAGTCGTGATGCAAGTCTTAGTTTTCCTGAAATGTTCGCGACTAATTTCTATGGATGATCACATGCCGCTGCACGACGCGCTGGTTTAGTTCAGCGTCGCCGATTACGGAAGGTCCTCATCCCATGAGGAGACCACACCGTTGCCGCCCTTAGCTCACACGGAATCTAAATTCCCGTTCCTGACCTCTATCGGTTGGAACGATGACATTGCTACCAAATTCTCTGACGATCTTGAACCCGGTTTAATTCCAGGTCGCGTCTCACGGGTAGACCGAATATCGTCGATCATCCTGACGGAGGACGGCCCGGTCAGGGCTGAGCCTTCCGCCGACATGCTGGAAACGACACCAAGCGAGGAGCTTCCAGCGATCGGCGACTGGGTTGGGATGCTCAGACGTCCGAGACACGACACAGACTCTATCGAGGTCGTGCTGCCGCGCGTATCGACCCTGGCACGTGTTCGCGGCAGCGCCGATAGCCGGAGGACGGCCTCCCGAATACAGGTGATCGCAGTCAACGTTGACTTCGTTTTCGCGACCCACGCCGCCGTCAGGCCAAGCACAGCGCGGATGGCCCGGGAGGTCTCCCAGATCGAGCAGAGCGGTGCGGTCCCGATCCTACTGCTGACAAAGGCCGATCTCGTGGACGATCCGGCGGCAGTGGTTGAGCAGGTGGGAAAAGCGATGCCCGGGTTGCGCATCCACCTGACGAGCGGCTTGAACGGCGACGGCATCAACGAGTTACGCCAGTACCTGACGGGCAACCGTACGGTGGTGTTCATCGGCGCTTCCGGGGTAGGCAAGTCCACCATATCGAACCAGCTTCTTGGCGAGGAAGCGCTTACCACGGAAAAGGTCCGTGCCCATGACGGCAGGGGTAGGCACACCACTACCGCCCGCCACCTGATGCCGATCCCCGGCGGAGGGGTCCTCATAGATACGCCCGGGATGCGGACTTTCACTCTCCAGGCTGCGGACGACGGCCTGGAACGTACTTTCACCGATATCGACGCTCTGTCTCAAATGTGCAGCTTCCGAGACTGTCGCCACGAGAGAGAACCCGGATGTGCTGTGCAGGCAGCTATCGCCTCAGGCGATCTGAACACCGAGCGATTTGACTCGTATCGCAAGTTGGGTAACGAGTTGCGCCACATGAAGGCGAAGGCCGATAAAGCGGCGTACGCGGATGAACGACGACGGGGTCGGGATCAATCGATCAGGTACAAGCGGAATGTAAAGCCGAAGAAGCGATGATGGTCCACGCGTCACCCATGCGACTGCGGACTGCTCAGCGGTCCGTCGCTAAGTCCTGAGGCCGTCCCACAGCGCAGAGTTTGTGGAAATCACCGTTCTTGAGATCATTCGATCGGCTCCCGTGGTTTAACCTTTCCGCACTATCTCCCGCACACCACAATCCAATATTTGGAGAACGCATGGTCAAGCTCGCCGCCAACCTTTCGATGATGTTCAACGAGGTCGACATGCTTGACCGGTTCGATGCCGCCGCTAACGCGGGGTTTAAGGGCGTCGAGTATCTGTTTCCGTACGACTATCCAGCGGAGCAGATCAAGGAACGGCTCGATAGGAACGGTCTGAAGCAGGTGCTATTTGACCTTCCGGCAGGCGATTGGGACGGCGGAGAGCGTGGGCTCGGCGCGCTGCCGGACCGCGTGGGCGAGTTTCAAGACGGGGTTGGCAAGGCGATCGAGTATTCCCGGGCGCTTGATTGCGGGTTGCTGACATGCCTTGCCGGAATTCCGGCCGAGGGCGCGGACCCGGAGGTGGCGACGCAGACGTTGATCGACAACATGGCGTTCGCAGCGCCGCTTGCGGCTGAGGCCGGGGCGAAACTGCTGCTTGAGCCGATCAATACGCGGGACATTCCGGGTTACTTCGTTTCGACGAGTGAACAGGGGATTTCGATCCTCGACGCGGTGGGCCACGAGAACGCCTGGCTGCAGTACGACATTTATCACATGCAGATCATGGAGGGCGATCTTGCACCCACCATTGAGCGGATGCAGGACCGCATTCCGCATTTCCAGCTCGCCGATAACCCAGGCCGAAACGAGCCGGGAACCGGGGAGATCAACTATCCCTACCTGTTCTCTTTTATTGACGGTCTCGGGTATGACGGATGGATCGGCTGCGAGTACAAGCCCGCCGGGGTGACGGAAGACGGTCTCGGCTGGGCCGCGACGTATCTGGGGTAGGTGACGGGGTGTGGGGACGGGCTTGCTCCACCCACCGACAGAGCCCTGAGGCCATCGAAGGGCCGGGTCACGCAATCACGCGTCGTATCCTCGCTAGCGCGCTCGTCCTCATGGACGGATTGCGATCCGTCCATGTTCCCCTCACCCTGCGCCCTCTCCCAACGGGAGAGGGGGTCGCGGGCCGCTGCCCGCCCGAGCGCCATTTTGTCATCCCGAGCGTAGCCGAACGACCTTCACCAACAGATCTCCCAGGGAACTAAACATCTTGTCGTGGAGATCATCGTTCTCCCCAGCGCTCTCCCGTTGGGAGAGGGCGTCGCGTTGTTGCGGCTTCATCAGCATGAGTTGTTGTAGAAGGAGCGAAGGCGTTTTGCTATACGCCCCTACGATGATCGCGCTCCACCTACGTAAATTCGGATGGCCGTATGCCGGGGGGAGACATAAACTCCGTACTTCACGGGTGTTCTCGAGAGCCGCTTCCAATGTTTTTGACCGGGTATGACGCCGCTGTGTTGCAACATTAGAACATCCGTGCTAGCGTCATCTCCGCCGCCGGGAACGGACACAAAAGAGAAGCGTCCGCCCGGGGGCCAATAAGAAATTAAACGCCGACAGGTCTGCCAGAAGAAGAGTCAAGAGATATGTCCCCACTCCGTAACGCCAAAGCCGCTCGCGCTGAAAAGCCCGTTAATACCAACAACGGGAATCGATCCGAACGCGAGAAGGCGCTAGAGCTGGCGCTATCGCAGATCGACAAGGCGTTCGGTCGCGGCGCAATCATGAAGTTGAGTGACCGGGGTGACCAGGACGTTGACGCCATTCCCACCGGCTCGATCGCTCTGGACATGGCGCTCGGCATAGGCGGTCTGCCCCGTGGCCGTGTGGTGGAGATCTTCGGCGCAGAATCTGCCGGCAAGACGACCCTCGCTTCACATGTGATCGCAGAGGCGCAGAAACTGGGCGGCACGGCCGCTTTCATCGATGCCGAGCACGCCATGGACCCTGCTTACTCGAAGTTGATCGGCGTGGACATCGACACGCTGCTTGTATCGCAGCCCGACTCTGCGGAACAGGCGCTCGAGATCACGGACTACCTGGTGCGCTCCGGCGCCCTGGACGTGATCGTGATCGACTCGGTCGCGGCGCTGGTGCCGATGGCTGAGCAGGAAGGCGAGATGGGCGATACCCACATCGGCCTCCAGGCCCGCCTCATGTCACAGGCCCTCCGCAAGCTAACCGGCTCCGTGGCACGCACAAGCACGACCCTTATCTTCATTAACCAGTTGCGTGAGAAGGTAGGCGTCGTATTCGGAAACCCGGAAGTCACCCCGGGGGGACGTGCGCTCAAGTTCTACGCCTCGGTACGAATCGACCTCCGCCGCATGGAGGCGATCAAGAGCGGGACCGAGATCATCGGCAACCGAGTTCGCGCCCGCATCGTAAAGAACAAGGTCGCTGCGCCGTTCCGTGTCGCCGAGCTTGAGTTCCTCTTCAAAGAGGGCATCAGCAAAGAAGGCGCTCTGCTTGACTTGGGTGTTGAGCACGGGATCCTGAAGAAGAGCGGATCGTTCTTCTCTTACGGCGATACACGCCTGGGCCAGGGACGTGAGGCTTCCCGAACGTTCCTGAAGCGGGAAGTGGTTATCAGGGACGAGATCGACACCGCTATTCGCGCTGCGGTGGCGGCTAAGAACTCGCCGCCAGACCCGGCGCTGGCATCGGTGAAGTCTGACGCTTCGGAAACGTCCAACTCCCCAGAATCTGAGGAGTAGATCTAACCTCTCACGCACGTTTCCAGGCCGGATGAGGCTCGGATTTACAGTTAAAGGTCCGTTCCCACAAACGGGCCTTTATTCGTGCTGAGATAAACTCTTCGTAATAAGGTCATCACCGGACGACCCGGAACGATGGCCGACGAGGAGAACACGCGGGATGACTCTGTCCATAGTGATCATCGTGATTGCCGTTATCGGCAGCGCTCTGATCAGCGCGTCCGAAGCGGCAATCGTCTCGGTCAACAGGTTCAGGGTCCGGCATCGTGCCGGACAGGGCGACCTGTCGTCAGAGGCTATCGTCCAGATCACCGACGAGTACAACAAGTTCTTCGGAACGATTTTGCTCATCGGGAACGCCCTTAACATCATCATCACTGCCGTGGGCACGGCGCTCGTGATCAGTCTCTGGGGGAACTCGGCGGCCGTGGTCGCCATCGCCACGCTTGGGGCGACCATCATCGTGGTTGTCGCGGCGGAACTCACCCCGAAATCCGTCGCCGTAGTCGGAGCGGAACGCTGGTCGCACATGGTCTCGCGTCCTGTCCTGCAATTGATGCGCATCATGGGCCCTGTGGTGTGGATATTCACGCTTGTCCCGCGGGTACTGACACACATGCTCGGCGGCAAAGACGCCTTGACTACGCCGACCATCACCGAGGGCGAACTCCGAATGCTGATTGATGTCGGTGAGGAAGAGGGCACGGTGGACGAAAGCCAGGGTGAGATGTTGGAGAACATCTTCCGTTTCGGCGAGTCAGAGGTCAGGGACGTGATGACGCCCCGCAACGAGATCGAGTGGATAGAGCTCGGCACAAGTGTCGACGGGTTCATGGAGGTCTACGCCAAAAATCCGCATACACGTTTCCCGGTTTTCGACGACGATCACGACGACGTAGTCGGCATCCTTTCGGTGAAAGATGTTCTGCAATCCATCGCAGTCGGCGATCTCAAGGACGGAGCACCGGTGACAGGTCTGATGCGCACGACACTGTTTGTGCCCGAGACCAAGATGCAGGACGAGTTGTTCCAGGACATGCAGGCAGCGGGACACAAGATATCTCTCGTGGTTGACGAGTTCGGCGGAATAGCAGGGCTTGTCACGCTTACGAAGATCCTGGAACAGGCCATCGGCACGACCGGCGAGGAAGGCCTTAAGCCTGACGACCGGTTCATCACGCTCGACGCCAACACGTTTGAACTCGATGCGTCTCTCTCTATTGAGGACGCCAACGACCGGCTGGAACTCGGCATCCCCGACGGCGACTACCAGACGATCGCCGGGTTCTTGCTTGACCAGTTGCAGCGACTGCCAAAGGTCGACGATCGAGTCAGGCTGGGCCCGGTGAGGTTCCAGATTACCGAGATGGCGGGCAACAAAATTGTGCGCGTCCGGGCCAGACGCTGGGTCACTTCGCAAGAGGCGTCGCCAGCCCTGTGAACACCGGTACGCCCGAAACACCGGCGCACGTTCTCTCGGTCAGGAACGCTATAAATGAGGCGTTGGGTCAAGCCGCGGTAGATCCGGATCGTCCTGTTCTGGTCGCCGTGTCCGGCGGCGCCGACTCGATGACGGCGCTCGATGCGATGCAGGCGATCGGCGCAGCGGGTGGTCCCAGGGTCATCGCATGCCATTTCAACCACCAGATGCGCGACGCAGAGTCGGACGCGGACGAAGAGTATGTCCGTGACGCCGCCGAAGACCGCGGTCTCACATACATCGGCGACGGCGCTGACGTGGCCGCCCACGCGAAGGACAACCGGCTGTCGGTAGAAGACGCCGCACGTCGCCTTCGCTACGGATTCCTAGGGCGGGTGGCGCAGAGTGAAGACGCCCAGGCCGCGATCACCGGCCACACGCTCGACGACCAGGCGGAGACGGTGCTCCTGCATATCGTGCGCGGATCGGGGCTCGCCGGCGTTCGTGGAATGCGGCTCGTCTCCCAGACGCCGAAACGCTGGGGCGGCGGCTCGTTAACGATCATCCGGCCTCTTTTGAGGCTCCGTCGTGAGGACACGGAGCAGTACTGTCGTGACCGACGGATCGTTCCCCGTATGGATGTGAGCAACGAATCGACGACCTTCGCACGAAACCGATTGCGCCTGAATGTGATGCCGGAGCTGGAAGCGATCAATCCGCGCGTCGCGGAGGCGATCACCCGGCTTTCGGACACGGCCGCAGAGGAACTCGCAGCGCTGAAAGAGGTTGTTGACGAGTTGTGGGAGCACGTGCTTGACGTCTCGGACCCGGAAACCAGTTCGGTGACGCTCGACAGGAAGCTGCTGCAGATCACCCGTC
>Ga0114993_10006430_pt1 | contig 11071 bp, 12 predicted proteins | sample ArcticOcean_MG_C_FD_87042 | JGI IMG/M metagenome (GOLD analysis project Ga0114993, IMG submission 87042) | Marine microbial communities from western Arctic Ocean - ArcticOcean_MG_CB2_150 | ecosystem: Environmental > Aquatic > Marine > Oceanic | place: Arctic Ocean: Canada Basin | collected...
CTAGAACCCCAGAAATTTATATGCCTATTTTTTTTGCTCTCATTGCCAATTCTATTTGCTATAACTACCGGTATGTTATTCATGAGACTATTTGCCTGAATGACCATTTTCCATTTAAGTTTTTCATTAGGAAGACTTATAAGCTTTTTATTAATATATGTTTTCCCAATAGCTGTAGGACATAAAATTAAGTCTGCATCAAGCTTATTTAATTGTGAATAAAGTTCACTATGCCATTGATCCCAACAAATCATGATACCAATTTTACATATTCCTATATCTACCACAAAACTTGGTCTAGAGGATTCTGAGAAATAATATTTTTCATGATAACATGGTTCGTTAGGAAGATATTTTTTATGATACTTTCCTATAATTTTGCCAGCAGGAGAAATAACTATAGCAGTATTATAATAATTTTTAGTTGTTCGTTCATAAAAAGGAAAAACAAGAAATATATTCTTTTCTATACATAATTTTTTCATTTCATTAATTATTCGTGAATTAATTTTAATTGATAATTTTTTATTAATTAAACTTTTTTCGATACAAAAATAATTTAAAAAAGATAATTCATGGAGAACTACTATAGTCTGCCTAACTATTTTTATTTTTTTTATTAATATTAAAAATTCCTGAATATTTATGACTGAGTCACTGCTTATTTTTTTTTGTATAATAGCAATATCAATTTTATTTAATGATGGTATTTTTGAATTTTTCATTACCAAATACTATTAAGTGTGCAACAGTGTAAATTTCCATATTCATTTAGTAGAGCAGAAGAATTTACAAATGCTACATTTTTGTTTATAAAAATATTTTTAATAATATTTTTCTTTTTAAAATTAATTTTCATCGGTATAGGTATTATTACCTTCTTATTTGTAATAACATAATTTAAATATGAGAAGGGGAGTATCAAACCATCCTCGCTTTTACATATATCTTCAGTATCATGATTTATTGCTATTAGATTGTTAATGTATGATGATCTTTTATTAATATTGATAATTTGTTCCTTTAATTCTTTCAGTAGGTAATAATCGGGATGACAGTTATCATCTGTTGCCATGTATAATAATGTATCATGTCCGTGGAATCTAATTAAATTATCAATATGACCGTTAGTATCATCGCCAGACAAAGAATCAATGTCAATATACTCAAAAGTTCCCATATTATTTTTTAAATAATTTAACTTTAATTCTTTTTGAATTTCGATCCAGCTTTTATTATTATTTAATTCCAGACATCTTTTATTAAACAGTGATAAACCCAACCCATTATTTATGATATTTCCGCCTTCAAGAATAATGTTTTTAAGAGGCTCTTTCATAATAATTTTTTTATTTTTGTGAATCTTATAGAAATTTTTTACATAATGGTTTGAAAAATCATTATCCTTGTCAAACGGATATTTTTTCCCATACGCATTATAATAATAATTATAAAAAAAATATTGGTTATTTTCTTTATTAAGCGCTATCTGTGGCCCGTAATCCCTTATCCATATATCATTTGTTTCATAATCTATTAGCTTTATAAGATTCTTATATTTTTTTGAATTAATTTCTGATATACCTGGGGTGTTATTTAACTTAGAGATGTCTTTAAAAATATCATCATTCTTGCTTTTAATAATAAAAATATAATTATTGCACTCTAGTAATAAATCTATTATCTTGCAGTAAACCTCTAAAATCTCTATCCAGTATTTTTTTTTCTTATATATTGACGGCCAGACAACTATGATAGTATTACATTCTTGATCTGGTATAGTTTGATTCATTATCATACTTATTTGTTATTTTCTCTTTAAACCTCTATGTTACAATAATCTATGCAATTATTAATGGCATATAGATTTCTAAAATCAAAAGATAACACTGGTTTTATAAATATAATATCAAAAATATCAATACTAGGCATCATACTTGGTGTTGGTATTCTTATAACAGTTCTATCTGTGATGAATGGTTTTGAAAAAGAATTGAGACAGAAAATTCTGGGTTTTACTTCTCATGTAACAATTTATCCACGAAACAACTCCTTTGTAGATTATTCCAGCCTCCTTGAACAACTCAAAGTTAACAAAGATGTTATCGGGCATTCTCCATATGTTCAAAAAGAGATATTAATTTCTTCTGATACATCTACAACTAATGCTTATTTTCGTGCAATAGATTCAAAATTAGAACAAAATGTTGGGATTGTTAATGAGAGTATAATATTTGGAAGTTTTGATAACCTTGGTATTTCTAAAAATAATATAGTATTGGGTAACGGTGTAGCAAACAAACTTTTAGTGAGAATTGGAGACGAAGTTGAAATTTTAACTCAATTTACTTTATCTGAGTCAAAAAAACCATTTCAATTCAAAAATAAATATATCGTATCCGGGGTTTTTGATGTTGGGCTCTATGAATATAACAATGCATATGTTTTTATTGATCTAAATAATTTTTTTAAGATACTAAAGAAGAATAATAAAAGGAATGTATTTATAGATGCTGTAAGTGTCAAGCTCCATGATGCGTTAATTGCCAATGAATTTTCATTAAATTTTAATAATACAAATAATAAATTTTTCTCTCAAGATTGGACTAAAACCCATACCTCACTTTTTTCTGCAATAAATAATGAAAAACGAGTAATGTTCATTATATTGATGCTGATTGTAGCTGTTGCAGCTTTTAATATCATTTCCTCATTATTAATGCTTGTTATTAGTAAACAGAAAGATATTGCAATTTTAATGACTTTAGGTGCAACTAAAATAAATATAATAAAGATATTTGTTTTGCAAGGTTTGTTTTTAGGTCTCTTAGGAACAATTTTTGGAATAATTTTTGGCTTATTACTCTCTGTAAATATTGACTCCATTATTACAGCAATTGAATCAGTATTTAATTTAAATTTAATGCCTGCAGAAATTTATCATCTTGAGAAAATTCCTTCGATTATAAATTATAATGATGTTATTTGGATTGGTCTTTTTACTTTTATACTTACATTATTATCAACTATATACCCCGCAATAAAAGCTGCAGGAATAAAGCCTGCTGAAGTATTTAGAGGTGAAAATTAATGTTTTTAAGTTGCGAAAATTTAGATAAAACTTATCAAAATAATAATACATCCATAGCGGAACATGTTTTAAAAAATATTAATCTTAAGATTGAGGAGGGAGTGCTTGCAGCATTAAGAGGGCCATCAGGAAGTGGCAAGAGTACATTGTTAAACTTGATTGCTGGATTAGATTGCCCATCATCAGGAAAAGTCATCTTTAATAATATAGTAGTTAATAATTTAAACAATTCTGAATTAGCCATCTATAGGAATAAAAATATTAGCATAATATTTCAGTTTTTTAATTTACTTAATGATTTGACTGTGTATGAGAATATTGCTCTTCCTTTAATTATTAGAGGGGAAAAAAGAAAACAAATATCAAAAAAAGTTCTTCCTCTGATTGAAGAAATTGGCCTTATGAATAGGAAAGATTTTAAAACCAATATACTTTCTGGGGGAGAGTCTCAACGAGTTGCTATTGCAAGATCACTCGTAACCGAACCTAAACTTATTTTAGCTGATGAACCAACAGGGAATCTTGATAAATCTAATACTGATATGATTTTAGATTTATTAATAAACTCATGCAAATCTACAAACTCTACCTTATTAATGGTTACGCATGACATAGATTTATTAAAAAAATTTGATAAAGTATATACTTTAGAGTCTGGAATAATTTCTTAGTTTTATAATTACTGAGCTTTTCTTTTTTTAAGTCTATTATATAAATAAATTTTCCATAATACATGCATTAGTATATATCCTATAATACTTGAAACTATTCCAATGATTACAGTCCCAAGAAGCAGTGGCTCCCATATGTTACTCATTGCATTCATAATCCAATCTGTATTCAGCTGGAATTCATTATAAACAGGATTTCTATCTAAAACATTATTTCCAAAAAGATATCCAAAATACATCATGGGCGCCATCGTTATAGGGTTGCTAATCCATACTCCAGCTAATGATAACGGTAAGTTAGCTCTTAATAAAACTGCAAAATAAGCCGCTGGGATCATCTGAAACATCATTGGCATCCAACCCAAAAATAATCCTATCGCAGTTGCCCTACAGAAAGATTCACGATTAAATTTCCATAAATCTTTATGAAATAATGAATCTCCTAAGAATGAGAAATATTTATTATTTTTAATTACATCTCTATCAGGCGTATGTTTTTTAAAAAATTTTTTCATATCATGTAAGTATAATAATATTAATATAGATATTTTTCTTATAAAATGTATTAATATCATATATTACTACATATCCTTTACATTTTTATTAAATAAAACATGCAAAAAGTTGATAAAACTAAAAAAGATTCTGGCGTATATGCAAGGTTGCTTAGCTATACTTTTAGATATAAATTAATATTCTTTGTATCCGTACTTGCTATGGCTATGTTTGCTGTGACAGATACTGCTTTTGCCGCACTAATCAAGCCTCTTTTAGATGGCAGTTTTGTGGCCAAAGATCCTGAAACAATAAGATTATTTCCATTTGTTCTAATCGGACTCTTTCTTTTGAGAAGTATTGCAGGTTTTGTTTCAACCTATGGTATTGCCTGGGTTGGGAGAAATGTGATTAAACAAATAAGAAAAGAAATGTTTGAAAAATTAGTTCATACCCCAAGTAAGATATATGATTTTTCTTCATCAGGTGAACTAATTTCAAAACTTACATACGATACAGAACAAGTTGCTGAAGCTGCTACGAAAGCAATAACCGTAATAGTGAGAGATGGTTTGACTGTTATTGGATTAATAGGACTGATGTTCTATCAGAGTTTTATTTTGTCGATAGGTCTTATAGTAATCGGCCCAATAATTGCTTTATTCGTTAAAATAATGAGCACTAGGTTCAGAGATACAAGTAAACATATTCAGAAATCTATGGGTTTTATCACAAATGTTGTTGAAGAATTAATAGCAGGACATAGGGTCGTGAAAATTTTTGGTGGAGAAGAAAGTGAAAAAAAATCTTTTGAAAATGTAAATGAAAATAATAAAAATAGACATATGAAATTAGCTTTGATTCAAGGCATTAGCATACCTCTTGTCCAGCTTATAGTTGCACTTTTTCTAGCAAGCGTGATATTTGTTGTAACTTCACCCGAGTATTTAAGTGTTATCAGCGTAGGTACTTTTATGTCATTTATGACAGCAATGATATTAGTTTTCGCTCCTATAAAAAGATTAGCTGAGATTAATGTTGTTTTACAGAGAGGTATAGCTGCAAGCGAATCAATTTTCTCTTTAATTGATTCAACATCTGAAATTGAGATAATACAAAAAAATTCTTACAAAAAAATTAAATCAGTACCAAGTAATTTCTCATATATCAAATTTCAAGATATTAATTTTTCATACTATAATGATAATAATTACGTTCTCAAAGATATAAATCTATCAATTGAACGAGGCACAACATGTGCGGTCGTTGGTAAATCAGGTAGTGGCAAATCAACACTGATGGACCTTCTTCCGAGGTTTTATGATATTGCTAATGGCAAAATCACTATTGATGATACAAATATAAATAGTTTTCTATTAAAAGATTTGAGAAATCTTATTGCTTATGTAGGTCAAGATTTAACATTATTTAATGACTCAATAAGAAACAATATAGCTTATGGATCATTGGAGAATAAATCTTTTGATGATATCAAAGCTGCAGCAATGAATGCAAATGCATCTGAATTTATTAATATGTATCCTGATACTTATGAAACTTTAGTAGGTGATAACGGTGTTCTGCTATCAGGAGGCCAAAGACAACGTATAGCGATTGCTAGAGCTATCTTAAAAAACTCTCCAATACTCTTACTTGATGAAGCAACAAGCTCATTAGACTCTGAGTCTGAAAAATTAATACAATCAGCATTGTCTAAATTACAGGAGAACAGAACAACAATTGTTATAGCTCATAGATTATCAACAATTGAAAATGCTGATAAAATAATTGTTCTTGATCAAGGCAGAATAATTGAAAGCGGCAAGCATAATGATTTGATAAAACAAGATGGGTTATATGCAACTCTTCATAGAATTCAATTCCCAATTTCTAATTAATTAATTAAATGAATAAGTTTTTTAATAAAATTTGGTATTCAAAAATTAATTTATTTAGCTTGATACTATTACCTTTGGCCGTTTTTTATTATCTAATCACCATCATTCGTAAAGTATTTTATAAAATTGGAGTATTCAAAACTAATTATTTTAATACACCAATAATTATAATAGGAAATTTAACTGTAGGTGGTACTGGTAAAACTCCTCTATGCATCTGGCTTTGCAAGTATCTGCAAAACTCAGGAATAAAAGTAGGTATTGTATCTGGAGGATATAAGGCATCTTCAAAAAAACCCATGATTGTAAATTCTGAATCTGATTCTTTTGTTATTGGTGACGAAGCTTGTTTAATATATAACGAAACAAATGCGAATGTAGTGAGTGGAGGCAATAGAGTGAGCGCAACAGAATTACTTGAAAAAAAATTTAAAAATGACATTATAATTCATGACGACGGCCTTCAACATTTGGCTTTAGATAGATTTTTAGAAATATTGCTTGTAGATAATAAAAAAATGTTTGGAAATGGATTATTGCTTCCTTCTGGACCATTGAGAGAGTCTAAATCAAAAGTTAATAATGTAGATATTTTGGTTATTAATAATTCTGAGAATGAGAATGTTCCATCAATAAAGAGCTCTAATAATTCAGTTATTAATAGCGTTACATCCGAAGAAATGACTTTTAAAAGTTTTAAAAATAAAACTATACACTTAGTTACTGGCATATCATCCATAAATGCAATAATAAAAAACCTTAAAGAAAATAATATTCTATTTAATGTGCATGATTACCCTGATCATCATAGGTTTACAGGTAAAGAATTAAATTTTAATGATAATGAGCCAATCTTTATAACATCAAAAGATTATGTTAAATTAAAAAAATTAAGCAATAAAAATGTTTGGATTATAAACCATAAGATTTACCCTAATGATAAATTCAAGTCAGAATTAAATAATAAACTCAAAGGAATTGATATTAGATGAAAATAAGAATAATTATACCAGCAAGATTAAAATCTAAACGATTTCCTAATAAACTTATTAAAAATCTTAAAGACAAATCAATAATAGAACATGTTTGTTCGCGTGCTAAAAAATTAAATTATGATTCATTAATTGTAGCTACTGATAGTAATGAAATAAAAAAATTAATAGACTCTATCAATATAGAGACTTATCTTTCTAAAAAAAAGTATTTAAATGGAACTGAAAGGATTGCAGATTTATGCAAAAAAAGAAGTTTTGGTAAAAATGATATAATTATTAATATCCAAGGCGATGAACTAAGCTTTCCAGTGAATGCTGTAAATAAAATGATTGATTATTTAAAAAAATCTAAAGAAAAAGAAATGACAACTGTTGTTGTGCAGTCTAATAACAGAAATAATTATATTAACAAAGATTGTGTTAAAGTTATAACAAATAAAAATGATAATGCGTTGTATTTTTCTAGATCACCATTGCCACATGATAGCTCATCAAACTACTTGCTTCATATAGGCCTTTATGGGTATAAAGTTTCTTTGTTGAATGAGTATTTATCGTTTAAGAAATCAACGGATGAAGCTAAAGAAAGTTTAGAACAATTAAGGTTTTTATATAATGATATACAGATTAAATGTATTAAGTTAAAAAAACATAATTCAATTAGTATAAATTCCCCGAATGATTTAAAATTAGCACAGAAACTAATACGATGAACAAAGTTATTGTCACAATTACAGGTGCTGCTGGTAATATTGCATATTCTTTAATATTTAGAATATTATCTGGTACTATCTTTCCGAATGATACTAAAATCCAGCTTAACTTACTTGATATTACAGAAGCTTTGTCAATTTTAAAGGGCATAAAGTATGAAATTGAAGACTGTGCATTTAATAATCTTGACTCTATTTTAATAACAGATAATCCAGAGAAAGCATTTGCAGACGCAGATTTTGTTCTTTTAGTGGGCGCAAAACCAAGATCAAAAGGAATGCAGAGAGCTGATTTATTATTAGATAATGCCAATATTTTTCAATACCAAGCTAAAATAATTGATAATTTTGCTAAATCATCAGCAAAAATAATTATTGTTGGCAATCCAGCAAATACAAATGCACTAATCATTCAACATCATACAAAGAAGATATCAAGTGAGAACATAACATCTTTAATGAGACTAGATCAAAATAGAGCTAAGAGCATATTAGGTAGTAAAGTTAATAAACCAGTTGAATCCATCAAGCAATTAGTTGTTTGGGGTAATCATTCTGCAACTCAATTTCCAGATATTTCTAATACCTTAATTTCAAATGAAAATTCATTTATTAAAAGTCTTGATCCAAACTGGATAGATGATGTATTTATTCCCCGTGTTCAAAATAGGGGAGCAGAAATAATTGAGCATAGGGGAAAATCAAGCGCAGCATCTGCTGCCTCTGCAATTTATGATCATCTACACGCTCTGGTTAATGGATCTAATGACTGGGAATCAATGGGCGTTATTAGTGATAATTCTTATGGGATTAATAATGAAATCTTTTTTTCTTTTCCTCTAAACATAACGGATTCTTCGTTTTCTATTATCAATAATCTTGTTACAAGTGAAGCAGCAAATAATTATATAAAAAAGAGTGAAGCTGAATTAATTTCAGAAAGAGATATAATAAAAGATATTTTAAAAAGTTAATTTAGAATAAATAAACTTTCTTTTTTCGAAAAAATACTAGATTTAGTAGAGTCAATTTTAATAACACCTAAGCAATAATATTCATTGTTTAAAATTATATTACTACTAATAACTTCTCCAATTGACTCATCATTTTCATCATAAATTTTATCATTAATATCAATTTTTGATGAAGTATGTTTAATAATAAATATTTTCTTTTTTACTTTCCCTAAATAATGTGTACGAGCGATAATTTCTTGTCCCGTATAGCAGCCTTTTTTAAAATTAATCCCATTGTTCTCATCTAAATTTAGTACTTGAGGAATGTATCGTTCTTTATTGAGTTTATTTATTCTAAGAAAACAACTAATAATATCTATAAATTTAGATACATTGAAATCTAATTCATTAACATTTAATTCTCTAAAAAAATCTTCAGAATCTTTTTCGCAAATAATTATGTTTGAGTAAATATTTTTGCTCATTGTATTCATAATCCACAGATTATCCTTTTTCAGATATTTCTTATCACCAGTAATATTATTCTTATGAGATAGTTTTTTTGCATTTTCCCCAATTATTCCAAAAACCTTATAATCTTTTTCAATTTTTAGGTCTACTTTAGACATTAAAATATACATCGATATTTTTTCTACAAAATATTCAGCAATATCTTTATTTAGTAATATGATATAAGAATGATTGTCTTTAAAAATCCTATTTATTGATATTACCTTGCCCTGGTTGGTAGAATAAGATGAAATTTGATAATTATTGTCGTCTACTGAATTAATATCATTACTTAATTGGCCCTGAAGAAATTTACTGGAATCATCGCCCGAAACTCTTAAGCATAACGTCTCTAAATCTAATGAGTAGCCTGATAATCTTCTTATCTCATTATATAAAACTTTATTTTTAATATTCATATAAGTATTTGATAAATATCTATATATTATAAGTAAAAATAATATATATTATGCTAGAAATTCTACTTTTAATAAAATCTACAAAATAAGTATATACTAATAAAGTACTATTTATTTGATTTATATTTGCATATAATACTGCATGGAGAGATTAAATGAATCAGAACAAAAAAACTGACAAATCTAAAAGCAAAGAAAGTAAAACAAAAAAAATAAAGGAAATAAATGGGCGTAAAGGACTTAATCCAACCCGCTATGGTGATTGGGAAAAGAATGGCCGTTGTATAGATTTTTAATCAAATTAACTAAGTTATGACAAATTTAAAAAGACCATTATCTCCACATTTACAAATCTATAAACCTCAACTTACATCTGTCCTATCTATAACACATAGAATTACAGGAGTAGTGCTTTCTATCTTATCCTTGTTTATTCCTTTAACTTTAGTATCGGTGGCACTTGGTGTAGGCTATTTTAATATTTTGAAAGTTTTTCTTGCAAATATTTTTATTCAATTACTTATAACAGCTTCAATTTTTGTCTTAGCTTATCATCTATTAAATGGTATAAGACATTTGTTTTGGGATTATGGGATGGGTTTGAGCATGAAGGATACTTATGTATCTGGATATTTAGTTTTGATAGTTTCTGTTTTACTAACATTGCTATCAATTATTTTTTTTGAAATTAACATAGGTTTTTAACATGGCTATTTTTCATTGGAAAATTCAAAGAATCAGTGCAATTTTATTAGTACCTATAATTATTTATTTGGCTGTTTATTTATTAAATCTAGAAAATATATCATATTCAGAAGTCAGAGAAGATGTATCCTCTTTTTGGGGAATTATTATTATTTCTTTTTCAGCTATAGTTTTGTATACACATAGCTCTCTTGGAATTGAAATTATTTTAGAAGACTATATACATGATTTAAATAACCAAAGATTTTTTGTGAATCTTTCTAAATTAATTCATGCTATATTATTAGGCCTTACCTTAATAACACTTATTATAATTAAAGGGAATTACTTATGAAAAGTTATGATATCGTAAAACATCAGCATGATGTGATTGTCATTGGTGCTGGAGGATCAGGTCTTAGAGCTACCATGGGTCTTGCTCAATCTAAACATAGTGTCGCATGTATTTCTAAAGTTTTCCCAACACGCAGTCATACTGTTGCTGCCCAAGGTGGTATAAGTGGAGCTTTAGGCAATATGGGAGAAGATGATTGGCGTTGGCACATGTATGATACCGTAAAAGGATCAGATTGGCTGGGTGACCAAGACTCCATTGAATATATGTGCAAAAATGCCGTA
>Ga0114993_10006434_pt1 | contig 11068 bp, 15 predicted proteins | sample ArcticOcean_MG_C_FD_87042 | JGI IMG/M metagenome (GOLD analysis project Ga0114993, IMG submission 87042) | Marine microbial communities from western Arctic Ocean - ArcticOcean_MG_CB2_150 | ecosystem: Environmental > Aquatic > Marine > Oceanic | place: Arctic Ocean: Canada Basin | collected...
CTCTGCCGCGCGCTTCGCCCCAATCTCGGCGTCCCCGAACGCGTCCGCGACCGACAGCACACCATCGCCATCGTTCTCGGGCGGCGGGTAGATGTAGGTGTACGAACGCAACTTCTCGTGCACCTGACCACCTAGCAGGTTGTAGACCGGCTGGTCGAGCGCCTTACCGAGGATGTCCCAGCACGCCATCTCGATCGCGCTGAGGACGCCACAGGTGGAGAGGTCGGGGTGCTGCGTGAAGCCGCTGGAGTAGATGATCCGCCACAGCGACTCGATGCGAAACGGGTCCCAGCCGATGACGTACCGCTCGACCACATCCTCGATGAGCCCCGCCACCTTGTCCGGGTGGAACGGCACGCTGTACACCTCGCCGATGCCCTCAATGCCGTTGTCAGTAGTCAACTTGAGGAACACAAAATACGCCCCGCCATGATGCGGCGGAGGGTTGGCCACGACGTAGGTCTTCAGATCGGTGATTTTCATAGGGCTTATCCTGTGGAGAGTTATAATTTTTGGACATAATTGGCTTGGAGCCATCGTATCATTCAGGTAGCTGCAGAAAAACACCGTAGGGGTCGTGCCCCCGTGCCGACCCCGGATCCTGCCTTACGCAACAGCCTGAAGAACCCGCTGGGCAAGCCACATACACTGGCTCAGTCAGCCAGACGCGTGGCTCAACGCCTCCAGCACTTGGTCGTGAATACGAGGCGTGGCTATGAGAACGGACTCCACGTGCTTCGCCGTCCAGTCGATCCTGCGCCCTTGCGCGTCGCTGACAATCAGGCCTGCACCCTCGGCAACGGCAGCCACTCCGGCAACGTGGACAGGGTCTGTCTCAGGGAACAACGCTGCACCGATGCGACCCATACACACCTGAGCGCCCATAAAGACCGACGCCACGTACGCGTGCACATGCGCCGCGCCACGGAGTACCTCGCCGTACATGTTGGCGAGGCCGGGGAAAGTCGCGCCGTGAGACTTCTCTAGGCCAATGATACTCGTACCGAGTTCGGTGGACCACGACCGTGTCGGGGCGGTCTCCTCTCCAAATCCATCCACCGGTACCTGCGCCACCCGACCAGGGTGTTTTCGCCGCCGAGATCGCAAAGGCCCCACCGACCAAGTGGCCGTCTTCTTGGAGAGCGACGCTCACACCCCAGTTACCGAGACCCAAAGAGAAGGGAACAGTTCCGCACAGAGGATCCACAAGCCAGTTCATGCGTTGACCCGCAACGGAATTGGCTTATTCCTCCGAGAAAATTCTTACGCTCGGCGACAACTCGGTAAGGGCGTCGGTGATCGCTTGATCTGCCGCAAGATCAGCGGATGTCACCAACTAGCCACCCGCCTTCCTCCACTGCTGAAGGTCATCCGATTCGGACGAGTACTGCTCTAATAGCAGTCTGGCTCGTGAGACGGCCTCGGCTGCGACTATGCGGGCGGTTTCGGCATTGAGCGCACTTGATTCTGCATGCCCGACACTCCTGCGACGCTCACGTTGGCTGGCATGGGGCCATCGTATCATTCAAGTAGCTGCGCAAAAACACCGTACCCTACATGATCGGGCTAGAGGCAAAATAGTCGCCCCGATTTCCCACACAAGCTGTCACGGCGACTGTGCCGATCCCTTGCCCCACCTTTTCAGGTGCTACAATGCGGCATCCGACGGACTCGTGACTGGCCTGAGAGGGCAATCATGGCTGATTTGCTGAACGCGACTGTGACCGAACAGATCGAACGGGCAATCGACGAGATCTACCTGAGCGACCGTCCTGTTGGCGTGTCCGTGGGTATCGTGCACGGCGACGAACTCGTCTGGAGCAAGGGTTTTGGATATGCCGATCTCGACACCCATCGGCCAGCCGACGACAGGACGATGTTCAAAGTGGGGAGCATCACCAAGACCTTCACCGCTGCCGCCATTTTTCGGCTCCGAGACGCTGGAAAGCTCAGCATCGACGACCGGGTCATCGACCACATCGAGGAGTTCGGGGCCGTCCGCCCGCTGAAGGGCAAACCTGAGTCGATCACGCTGCGGCATTTGCTCTGTCACCATTCTGGGCTCTCCGGCGAGGCGGCGGGAAAGCATTGGGAGACTCTCGATTTCCCGACGACCGAAACGATCTTGTCGACGATGTCGCAGGTAGGAATTCTTATAGAGCCGGAGACCACGCGAAAATACTCGAGCCTGGGATTTGCACTTCTGGGCGAGATCGTGACGAGAAGGTCGGGGCGACCGTACGAAGAGTATGTGACAGAGGAGATACTGAAGCCTCTGGGGATGGAATCGTCCACATTCGGACCGAGTAATACCCAGCGCGGCCAGGTCGCGATAGGCTACGGCAGTCGGCAGGACGAAGACCGTCCCGAACTTGCGCCGAACTACAAAGACAACGGTGGCGCACCAGCCGGAGGGCTCTACTCGACGGTGCCTGACCTGGCCAAGTGGCTGTCATTCCAGCTCAACTCCGGCGAGGCTAGCGCGGTGCTCGGCCCGGGAACTCTGCGAGAGATGCAGAGGCCGCAGTACTTAACCACGGACTGGAGCAGCGCGGACTGCCTACCGTGGACGGCAACGAGGCAAGAGAATCGTGTGTACCTTTCCCACGGCGGGAGCACGCACGGTTTCATGAGCAATGTGTCGTTCAGCGTCGAGCGCCGACTGGGACTAATCGTCCTGGCGAACTCACACGGTCACGGGGCGGTTTTTCAGATCGCACGTCAGGTGATGGACATCGTGGCCGACATTAAGCCGCAGACTGTAGCCGCGAGAAAGCCATCAGTTCCCAGCGCGACGCCGGTGGAATGGGAGTCGTTCCTCGGTACATATGAGGGCATTATGTCCACCATCGTCGGTATCCGATATCGGGATGGTTCACTTCAGTTGGAATCTGGGGGATATCTTGGGGCCCAGGTCAACCTCGATCCGACCGACGACCGGGACGTCTTCGTACTCTCTGCGGGTCGGATGGAAGGCGAGGAACTTTGCTTCAAGCGCAGCGCAGACGGACAAGTCACCGGACTCAACATGGGCGGGCTGCCTGCGGACAAGCTGGTGCATGCTGGCGAGTAGGCGTGGGCGCTTCGGGTCGAGCTAGGGCTTGCGTGCTATCGCCACGCCCCAGGGAACTGCCACAAACGCGCCGGGATGGGCGTTCAATTCATCGACGTATGCCAATTCCCTGTCGACATCCTCTTGAGTACCCAGCCCAAACTTGACGTAGGCTGCGGCGACGCGAGCCCCGCCGTCACTTCGGAAGGTGTTGTGTAGCGCCGCGATCTCGTCGGTAGAACTGAGGGCCACACAGGTTACAGAAGCGAAGATGTCTGCAAAACCAGCGCGGATGAACTCATGCTTGAGTTCCTTGCCCATATCAGGGTGGCCTCCGTTCGCCTGGATGACGGAAGCCAATGCGTTCGCGAGGGGAGACTGTGGCGGAGGGAACATTATGACGTCGCTCGAAATCCCTTCTCGTGCGGATATGATTCCGCCTGGCTTCAGGACGCGGATGACCTCGGCAAGAACGGCACTGGTGTCGGGGACGTGCATCAGCACGGCGTGGCAATGGGCGACATCGAAAGAGCCGTCCTCGAAAGGGAGCTCGGTCACATCACCCACGCGAAACGTAGCATTTTTGTGCCCACCGGCAGCGGCGGCGGCACGGGCCATTTCGATCTGCGACTCCGTCATGTCGATGCCGTGCAACTCGCCGGGCGCGATAGCAGCGGCCAGGTCAACTGAGATGGCCCCAGGGCCGCAGCCGAAGTCGAGCACGCTCATGCCGGGCTTGAGATAGGGAAGTAGATGAGAGGCGTTGGAGTCTGCACTTCGTCGCTTGAGCGAGCGCAGATACTCCTCGCTATAGCCCATCGTATAGCTGGGTGTCGATTTCGCGCTGCTGCCGTCAGCCAATGCTTCGTCCTTTCAGGGGCGTATCCGCTAGGAAGGGCTCAGGTGCCGCCAGATCATGCTCTTTCTATCCGCCGGTACTCATATCCCCAACCGACTCCAGTTCGTCATACGAGACCATCGACACGTCTGTATTTAGACTGAGTAGTAGGGTGAGTATGGGCATCAGGTGATCGGTCACCTCGTCGCTCACCTGCGGTTTCTTGCAGTCGCTGCACACGTCGGCTGGAACGTCTTGAACCACGATGACCGTGTTCTCGAACATGAACGGAATACTCGCTGTTTGCTCGACCAGGTTCCCGCCGCATTCAGGGCATTTTTTATCTTCTAGAGGTTGTTCAGTCATCGCGCTGCTCCTGCGAATTGGGCCAATAATAGGACACCATGAAAGTGCGATTGATCGCCGCATACGGTGGGTCTGATCAGCCATCGTCCGCCTACGGTACGGTGACGGGTACCAGCAGGTCAACTTCGATGTCATTGTCGGAGAGCTTTGCCAGCACCGCCGGAAGCGATCGCCGTGATCCATATACGATTCCGCGATTTTGCGTGCGAGACCCCTTAGTTCACTTCGAGACCAGCCAGAACGAAGCACCTCTTCGCTTGATTCCACTTAAATGTTCGTGGCTAAATATAGGATCCAATATCCCGTTTAACTCAGAGTCTTGACTTACAAAGTAGTTCGGCAGCACGATATCAAAGTCCTTCTCTCCGCTAAGGATTGCGACTGCCAAAAGGTACTGTTCGGAGTAGTATCGCCTTTCATTTGCGTACTTTGGAGGGTAATCATACGGCAAGAATATATCATGAATATGAATGAACACTCCATTATTAAGACGTGGGATAACTTCGAGAAACAAGATCGTTGCATCGGAGTTCATGAAAACACGATGTGACCCATCAACGAAGAGGATGTCCCCGGCATTGAGTTGATCAAATATCGACAAGTCAATGTCTTCCAATGGCAGACGAATTACGTTATCGCATGCCGCGTCGATCTCCCGCCTGGGATGTGGGTCAATCGAGGTGATGACCGTATGAAGGTTATTGTCCGACACGCTTCGCCTGGCGATGAGAGTCGATAGACCCGACCCTATCTCCAAGTACTGCGCAGGGTGGTTAAGGGCCAGCATTGAGTAAAGTGAGATCGCGTCGATTCCAGGAAACCAAGCCGACGATGAGCCAGTTTCCCAGTATGGGATCGTCGGGTCAGCGGCGATAGCTTCTCGACTCCACAGAGGTATGGCGCTGAATTTGTCCAAGAAACCTACGAAATGTGTCAAGGTTTCCCGATATTGCTCTCTATTCCTTTCGATAGCTTGGAGAAGCAAACTGTGAGGTGGTTTACCGTAGCCATACCTAGGAAGTTCTTTGGGAAGGTAGTCGACTAATATCGGTTCGTAACCGCGCTTTAGCATACCGACGAAAGCCTTGAGTTCATCGGGTTCGACGGCAGGAGTGGTGACAGTCTATGAAAGGTTTCTATCACATCATAGTTCGACCCGAAAGCCAGGCGCAAGCGTTTCAAAATAAGACTAGAGATTCGTCTCACCTTTAAATAAACTAATGCCAATGGAGATTTGGAAGACTCTCCATGTCGACGATTCATTTGTGCCCCCCTCACGAATTCAGTTTCTCGCAGGTCCGAGTACCAACTTCATCACAACCTATTTGTGGCTAATCTACCTACTCGCCTCGAAGGTAAAAGTGGACGAAGTTGGGCCGCGTTTTCAGTGATCGGCCCAAGTCGTTTGCAATTGACGGTCGCACAGGCCCTCCTTCGGTCATCCTTTCGACCCAAACGGATTTGAACCCGTTTCCATCGTTATGCAATTCCAAGGCGCTCTGGGGATTCATCTTAGAGTGTTTGGCGATATGGCCACAAGAGGTGGAGACCTGAGGGTTCTGTCGCAAATTTTGGTGCGTAGACGATTTTGGAGTGAGGTGGCCCTGCCTGGGAGAGGATGATGTGGCTTTTTGCCCTTCACGCCAACCGACCACCTGGTTCATTGGCTGCACGTTCAACGAGCCAATGATGGGCCTGCGATCCAAATGATCGGAGAGCGTTTGATTTAGCCCGTCTCAATGGTGTCCCTGCCAGTCCAGTGTGATAAATTACCCGCGAATTGATAAGCCTACACGAAAAAGGAGCGAATTCATGAAACTAATCCTGACGGGCAGCGAGTATTCGGGGAAGCGGACGCTGGGGCGGCAGATATGGGAATGGTGGGCCGAGCAGACTGGCGGCGAGGTTGATCCGCTCCCGGAAAATGGCTTCCACGATCACTTCACCGTGCCCCATGTGGTGCACACCACGGGCCACGAGGACCACAAGGAAGAGTCCGAAAAGGCGATTCTCAACATGAACCCCGGCCTGCTCGAGCACTTTCAGCGCTTCCAGGTCGAGTACCACCTGGGGCACGGGTTCGTGAACAACCCCGATCACTGGTTGATCGATTTCTACTACGCCGACGCGGTCTTCGCGCCGCTGTACTACGGCTACGGGCGACCCGGCGAGTACGCCGACCGCCGACAGACGCGAAAAAACTGGGACGACGTTGTCATGAAGTTCATGCCCGACGCGATCCTGGTGCTCCTAAAGGCCACCCCGGACGTTATTCGCAAGCGCTTTAATGAGGTCGAGCACCTCCCGAACACTTTGTTCAAGGACGAGGACATCGAGTTTGTCCTCGACCGCTTCCAGGAGGAGTTCGACAACTCCCGCATACACCAGCGCTTCTCCATCAACACCTCGGAGTCGACCGTCGAGGAGTCACTTGCCGAGTTCATCGACAAGGTTGATCCATACATCATCGCCGCCGACCGCGAGCGCATGGAGAAGAAAGAGGGGTAGGCTTTCATATCCCCTCTCCCCCTCGACGGGGGAGAGTTAGAGTGGGGGTGAAGGCGCTAACCCATAAATACCGTCATATGAGCGGTTACTTGATAGCTTGTCGAAGCATGAGTGAGCCGGACGTTGTCGTGGTAGGTTACCGCCTCATATGCACTCACCCTTCGACAGGCTCAGGGCGAACGGTTGGCTATATCGTTAACACCCGGCCCGATTATTCATGGATATCCCTATGCCATCCACCGTCCCACGCACACGCGAGCAGCTCGTACACTTCGTGACCTCCACGTCCGCCGAGCTGCAAGCCGAGCTTGAGCTCGAGCTCGGCGGACCGCAGCTTGCCGACATCGTCTGCGTAGACGACTGGACAGTGAAGGAGCTACTGGCCGTGCGCGGCTGGTGGAGCGAGGCCGTCGTCTCCTGGTTTCGCACCGCTCGTGAGGGCGGTAAGCTAGACCTCCCCGCTCCGGGCTTCAAGTGGAACGAGACACCAAAGCTCAACAACGGCATCGCGAAGCGAGCGCAATCCGAGTCGTATAGCAGCGTCAGACAGCGCCTCGGCAACGCCTACGAAGACGTGCTGCGCCTGATCGGCGAGATGGACGACCACGAGCTTTGCGACCCCGACGCCTTCAACTGGACAGGCAAGAATGGCGCGTGTGGCCTCATCAATCTGAACACCGCTCGGCAGTACCGAACGGCCCAGACCTACGTCAAGCATGCGCTCAAAGCGATGGAAGTGGGTCAGCAGCAGTAGGAGAGGGCTCTCGAATTTCGAGATCCGTTCGTCTCCTTCCCAGGAAGGATCGAAGGACAAGTGGGGCGACCCATTCGGCTGAGAAAACAACCTTGTCTTGCGCTCTCACCCCCTTCGGCGTGGCTCAGGACAGGCTTCGACAGGCTCAGGGCGAACGGATTGCGATATGACGCTATAAAACCAATAGATATTAGTCACGCCATGCGAATATTTTGCACCACGATCCCGATACCGAACGCTCGTCTAAACCTGCCATCTGCTGTAAGCAAAGGAACGTCGTGCGCGCGGGCAGCCGCAACGTAGAGTGCGTCGTATGCGCTGAGGTTATGGCGATGTTCCCAGGCCAGCCGGACCAGATCGCCATGCGAGATGCGCTTCACCGGCCAGTCGACGAGGTCTTCGATGGCCATCAGGGCACGCACGTCATCAAGTTGACCGCTCTGCACGGCACGACGCAATACAGATAACACTTCGGCGTCCATTAATTCTGGTGCGGTCAGCGCGGAGTCCTCAATCACGTCGGCAACCCTCAAACCGAGCGGTGTCTTGAGCAGGTACTCGACCGCGACGGACGCATCGACGACGTATTCCGTCACGCTAGCTCTTGGTCGCGGGCTAGCCGCTCCTCCAGGATCAACGACGCCGCCGACACACCCAAGTCAGTCTCAGGGCGTTTGGCCCAGCGTTCGCGCCACTCGTGCATTTCTAGCTCGCGCTCGACTGCGGACAGGACGATATCGCTCATGGTGCGATTATGCTCGCGGGCATGGCGACGCAAGCGCTCGTGGAGGGCATCCGGCACGTTTTTGACTTGCAGGTTACTCATGTCATGATATTAGCATGAAGGGAGCATGACGACAACGCGATGGCTATCATTCTGAGGCAGTAGCGTTTTGAAGGTTCGTTCGTGCTGAGCCTATCGAAGCATAAGTCCCTAAGTCAACGTACCGCGTCGATAATACCGGCGATGCCGCCCCGTGTCACCTGGAGAACGGCTGCGATACCAACTCACGCGCTCGATCGATCTGCGGGGCGCGATTCTCTTCTATCTGCTGTTGTTCGGGTTTTGCCAAAAGCCACCCGAGAAGCTCGACGTTTCGCAGTCGGAGGAACCACGGCAGCTCCTCAATCCAGCGGTCGTCGAATGACCTGTTGGCGCGGTACCCCTCCAGCATTTGCTGAAGATACTGCTTCACGTCGTTCATTCCCCCATGCCCGAACGACCACAATGCCGCAGCGAAGTCCCATATGTACCATCCGTACTGCGCATCGTCGAAATCAAAAGGGTAGACCCGATGGCCGTCCCAGGTCATGTTTCGCCAATGCAAGTCTCCGTGGATGAGGCCATAGTCACCCTGGTCAGTCGGCAAGGTGTCGAGGTGATCGGCTATCTGATTCAACTCGCGGTGACCCTCGACTTCGCTATACGGCATCCAGCTTGCGAAGTGGGACAGCACATCGCGCCAGCTTCGTCGAAGCCGATTCGGGTCGGGATCATGGCGGTCAACCGTTCGGTGCAGGAGTGCTAGCGTCTCACCCCACGACGTGAAAAGCTCCTGCGTAAGCTCCGTTTGTGGCGTCGGTCGCTCACCTGGCAGTTGCCGGAACACTACACAATAATATTCGCCGACCGGAGCGGGCACCACTTCGATGAGCTTGCCCGACAAGCTAGGCAACGGCTGGCAGACCGGTACGCCCTCCTCAGTCGCCAGCCGGATGAATTCAAGCTCCACTGCGATCTGCTCGCGGCTGTGGTAGCTGGTGTGACTCAGCCGGAGGTACCGACCCTCACCTTCTGACTCGAAGCGATACGTGACGTTCAGGCTGTTTCGGACGTGCGTCAGATCGTTGCCGTCGAATCCCCAAAGGGACGCGGCAGCCCGTGGAACGGTGTCGTGGTCGAGCAGCGCGTGGATATTCTTCATGGCGTTACCAGTCTACCATGCGGCTCGTGTCCTTCCCGGACCCCGATTAGCCGCTCTTGTTATCGAATTTGCGAACATATCTGATCGGTTCGCGATCCATACGACGACATCACTCCTTCGACAACGATGTCACGTGAAGTTTGTCGCCAACCAGACTCGTTATGCGCTCCCGGAACTCGGCCAACACGGCGCTCCGTCCGACGAGGGTTATGCGATGGTTACCCGCACTGACGATCACATACTGTTTTCCGTCGAAAGCCTGAACGAGGGCATCGGCCTCCAAGTTCTTCAGGATTGAAGAATCCGGGGCTACCGATCCGCTCCGTGAGAGATAGCGATTCCGCACTCTCAGATATTCGGAGATAGCGAGAAATGGCAGGATCAGCGTGGCCTTCCCGAACGGGCGCGGGACGGGATACGCCTCCGACGGCTCCATCTCCTGGGAATCGTCGACCATGATAAGGCCCTAATCGGACAATCGCCCCAGCACCATTTCGAACTCCTGCAGGCAGACTTCCGGGTGAGCGCCACCATCCAGCAGTGCGAAATCGATTGAAGGTAACTGCTCGATAGCGCGTGGAAGCATCTCAAGACTGTGGCCCTGCATGAACTCAATATGGTCGTTGAGTGTCGGATCGACCTCGTCGATCATCCGGGTTGCCGCTTCCACGTGCGTCTTGTCCTTCTCAATCGAAACGAAAGAAGCGTCGCGTCCGGTAGATCGCAGATAGCTGGGTATCAGGTAGGTCGATATCCCTTGCTGGGGTTTGAACATGCACCCGACCTCGACTGCGTTAAAGGGTGTTGGTGGGGCGGTGTGCTCGATGCTTTCGAGGGCGCACCTGATCACGACGGCCCGCACGTTTGGCGTCGGATCATGTAAGGCTTCCCCAATTGTAGCGGGCTGCCTTCGCTGACGACTTCGTCTTGCGCCGATTCGTCTGGCGAGCTTTGAGAACATGCTCTGTCCGCCTAGCGGTTATCGAAGGATATCATGGGTGAACAGTCTACCATGCGGCTCGTGGACTTCCAGAAATCCAGTGGAACAATCCCTTTACGGATTTCGTCATTATCTGTGAGAGGCCCGAAATATAAAACATGAAACGGGCTACAGGCGTTCAAGCGGCCACTAGACGCAGACCATCACAGAGGACAAGGGATAACAAGATGAAAAGGCACATTGGAATCGCAGCATCACTGATTTTGAGTATTCTACTTCTAGCGGCAATGGCGTGCGAGAGTTCAGAAGACAGTCCAGCACCAACATCGCCACAGGAGAGCATAACGGACACCGCAGCACCGACTGCAACACCGGAAACTGACAACGAAACCATCGATATCGACAACGATGCCGACGAGAGCATGACCGCGGTCATCACCGGCACGGTCACCTACCGCGAGCGCATCGCTCTCTCGGACGGCGCAGTTCTGATAGTCAAACTTGTGGACGTTTCCCGCGCCGACGCGCCGTCCATTACCCTCGGCGAATACGAGATCGCGAATCCCGGCCAAGTGCCGCTCAGCTTTGAGATCGAGTACGACCCGTCGGAGATCGACGACCGCTTCACCTACGCGGTGCAAGCACGGATCAACGAGGGCGACGACCTGGCGTTCATCAGCGACAC
>Ga0114993_10006436_pt1 | contig 11067 bp, 5 predicted proteins | sample ArcticOcean_MG_C_FD_87042 | JGI IMG/M metagenome (GOLD analysis project Ga0114993, IMG submission 87042) | Marine microbial communities from western Arctic Ocean - ArcticOcean_MG_CB2_150 | ecosystem: Environmental > Aquatic > Marine > Oceanic | place: Arctic Ocean: Canada Basin | collected...
CTCCAGATATCATTTGTGGAGGCAGGAGGAAGAGTGCGATCTCGACGATATGCCGTCCTGTCCGCGACGCTCGTCGCAACAGCTCACACTGACGGAAGTCAGCACGATCAAGGAGATGGTGACTTCCGAGGAATACCGTCACGTTCCCACGGGAACGCTGGCAATACTTGCTCAACGGCTTCGCAAGGTCTTTGCCTCTTCATCGACGTGGTATCGGCTCGTGCGGATTTACAAATGGCGACGGCCTCGTGGACGCATTCATCCAGCTAAACCGAAAGTCGGGATTCGCGCTGCCTGTGCCAATGAGATCTGGCATGTCGACATCACCGTGATTCGACTCCTCAATGGAAGCCGCGTCTATCTGCAGGCGATCATCGACAATTTCTCACGCCGTATCCTGGCGTGGAAAGTGTCGGAATCGTTCGACCCGACTGCCACCGCCGGACTCCTGATCGAGGCCTCGAAAGGCCTCCTGGGCGAGAAGCCCACACTGCTCACCGACGGTGGATTCGAGAACTTCAACAGCGCTGTCGACGAACTGATTGATTCCGGACTCCTCACACGGCTTCTCGCCATGACAGATATCACGTATTCCAACTCGATGATCGAATCGTGGTGGCGTGCGTTGAAACATCAATGGCTGTACTTGAACACGCTCGACACCGTCACCACGCTTGAGACGTTGGTCACCTTCTACGTGGACGAGCACAATACCCAACTTCCACATTCGGCATTTCGTGGTCAGACGCCGGACGAGATGTACTTCGGGACGGGGAACGACATTCCCGCTGAACTTGAAGCCGCTCGGATCTCGGCACGGAAGTCACGGATAGAGGCCAACCGGAACATGTCCTGCAAGACATGCGAGCCCCTGACGTCGATCGCCGGCTGAGTTGAAACAGCAGATTGGGTCTCAGCGGCGGCGAGACCGAGATAGCGATTGGCGATTGATAATCCGTTGGAACCGGGTTGAAATCGTAGAGAAGCTCGGCACCTCGACACCGGAGTCACGCCTGGATTCTCGATGAAGACCGGCGACATCGACTGACACGCGCGGCCGGGGCACCAAGAAGTGCCGGATTCCGCCGCCGTAGACCTCAAGTGGCGAGAACTCGCGCAGAAAACTCCAGAATGTTGTGACAGACAGCACGCCAGATCTCGTTGGGATCCCCGGTGCACCAAGCGAAGTTACAGTTGTGTCACTTTGACTGCACGCTGGCGATGAACGCGTGAGGGGGATTGTTAAACGAGACACAATCTCGTTCGGACAGGGCTTTCCAACGTTGAAATTCGAAGCGACCTACTTTCCGCTTACAGAAAACTTCCGCACGATGCGTTCTGTGTTCCCATGCCGGTCTTTTATTGTGATGGTCAGCGTTGCGTCTTTCGTCGCCGTGAGCGGGTTCTGCAACTTCAATTCCCAGCGGCTGTCGGACAGAGGCTGAAACTTGCCAGTCAGGTTTTCACCGGCTGCGACGCCGTTGACTTTGAAGTCGGCAGTGACAGTGAAGCTGGCCGGATCGATGCCAGAGAAAGCATCCGTCATGCCCACAAGGATGCGCGAAACCGACTTGTTCGGTCCCGGCTCGGGATATGCGAGTGACAACGTCGGCCGCTGATCGTCTCCCAACCAACCGTAGCTGTGACTGGCGGCATTCTGTGGATCGTAATCGGGATCGATGTCGATCGGGCAGCCAAGGTCGATCCAGCGGACTATCATCCTCCGATCTTCGTCCGACAGCGGCTTCACCTTGCCGGCTTTTACTGCAGCTGGTGGCGGCATGATGCTGCCGGTGTAGTCTTGGTCGATGTTGTAACGGCGAATGAAATCCTTCAGCGCTTTCTCGTCGTTGTAGTCGACCTTCTCGACCGGTTTGCCGCCTGGGCCAATCAGCGACTTGACGTTGCCCAGTTCGGCCACAGTGGGGAAGTCATCGTTGGTCCAGCCATCGGTTCGCCGACCGTAGATCTTCCAGACCAGCAGACTACGCCGTGACTGGAACTTGGTGATGTAATGGCTGGCCGCCTGCGGCATCACCATTTCACCGGCACGGCGCTGTGTGTACCGCTTCCACGAGGCCAGTCGGAAGTAGGCATTCGGCACGCGCACGCTGGCTACGGCGTCTTGTCCGAAGGCATCCTGCGTGCCTGAGTCGTCGTCGTCCAGCACCAACCCACCAGCCGGCTTGTCGGATTTGTGCGTGTGGCAGGCCACACAACTGCGCTGGAGAATCGGCCGGATGTCTCGTTGGTACTCCACGTTCACCACGCTCGCGTCGACATACCGCAGGCCGGTTTCGTCTGCCGTGTCCCACTTGCGTTTCGACTGGTCGGCAGCCTTGCTGGTGATAAGCGGGGTCTTGGCGGTGATGTCGAACAACTTGTACGAGGTCTTGGCCGCTGCAGTTTCTTCAAACAACGTCGGCTTCTGGCTGTGGGCGTGGCAACCGCCGCAGTTCCATCGCTTCTCACCGGGACGCAGCTGGTGCCACGTTTGGGCGGTGGTGAGCGCCATACCGTCCTTGTCGAGCATCTGGAAGGTGAATGCTTGATCGGCCGGAATCTTGGCCAGGAAGCTTGTATCTGGGTTACCGTCGGGATCGGCCGTTTGCTCTCCCTTAGAGTTGAATTTGCGCAGCGGGATCTCTCCCAGGATGCGCAACCGTTCTCCAGCGTGGCTGCCGTACTTCGGACGGGCATTTTGGCCGCGGCCATGCACGTCGGTTTGCGGTTCCTGCGCCACGATGCGTACCGCGTGAATCTCGTCGTTCGAGTAAATGCCGGCGTCACTTCCTTGCAGAGACCAGTTGGTTCGCCAAGCACTCCAGAACCACGAATTCGGATTCTTGGGAATCGAAACGGCCGTGACGCTGCCGGGTGGAACGGCGCCGCCGGGAGCACTTTCTCGCTTATAAAAGCTGGACGTGCCGACCAACCCAAACGGAGTGCCTTCCGGCAGGGCTTCGTGCGCGTTGCCATCGTTCTTGTGGACCAGCGTTCGCGGTTCCTTGACTCCGTAGACTCGCTCGTAGGAAACCAGCGGGCGGGGCCATTGCTCGTTGTATTTGGGATCGTTCTTGATCAGCAGCATGGCGCCGGGTGCGCGGGTCTCGGCCCCTTTGCGAATCATGCATATTCCGGAGTCCATCTGCTTGGGGTACATGTAGTCTCGCACCGCGCCCGACGAACCGCCAATGGGTCCCATAGTCCAGGCCACCAGCAAATGGTTGTCCGGTGCGCCACATGGATGGGTCACTTTACCGATCCGCGCCGACTTCTCATCGGCCAACACGGTTGGAAGCGAAGGACGATCCTGCCAGCCGATCCAAGGTGTAATCATCTGCATGCCATACGGCGAAAAGGGTACGGTGTGGCTTCGCTCTCTCCCAGTCACATCGGTGAAACGGACCTGATTGCGTTCGTCTTTCAGGTCTGCGGGGCCGAAAGGAACTACGCCTTTGGGCAGCTTCTCTGGCAGGGTGAGCAGCGTGCCGAAGCCTTTCTGATTCTGGTTGTAGTATTTCTCGATAACGATCGTGCCGTCGGACAATTGCGTTTGAAAGTGATAGGCAGAAGGAGCCCCTTGGCGTTCGAACGCGCTGATCACCGGTGCCCAATTCGTGCCGTCGGGATGGATGCTCCAGACGCCCCACATGATGGCGTTATGCATGCCTTGCGACTCCAACGTGCTGAACAGCACGCGCCCATCGCGCAGAATGACCGGATGCAGAGCGCAGGCGATATTGACATATCCGGTCTGTTCGATGTTCGCGCCGTCTTCGTCCATCAGAAACAACTGCAGCGTATAGCGAGGATAGGCCCGCGGTGGCACGTACGCGTTGCGATTGCTGGTGAACATGAGCTTGCCCCCGGGAATGGGGCAAGGGCCGAGATTGTAGACGCCGTAGTTGAGTACGGTCTTGTGCTCTTCGCCTTTCGCTCGCTTGCGAATGTCTTTGGCCCAAGGTGCAGCGCCGGTGTTTGGAGTAAACGTCTGATCGGTGAGGCGGACAGTTTTTCGCGAAGCCACGTGAATCTTGTAGATGTCAGAACCGGTGTGCCGCTCGTCAATGAATTTCGCGTAATAGACCCACTTGCCGTCGAATGAGACGTACGGATCCATCACCGAACCTTTGGCCCCGTCGACCAGCACTTCCTCTTTGCCGTCCGGGTGCAGCAGCATCAGGTTGGCACCTGGTTCCATCATTGTTGGTCGGGAAAACTCGGCCCAACGGGCTTCCTTACCATCGGTCCTTCGCAAACCACGGACGTAGACGATGTCGTAGTCGTAGACGACTGTCTTGTCGGTCTTGATGTGAGGCGGGTTGATGCTGAGCACAATCGGCTCCTGCTTCTTGGCTTGCGCAAAGCCGTCCGTACCGCAACACGCCACCAGGAGCAACAACGCGACTCTCAATATGAGCCTGTTAGCTAGGATGAACTGCCAATTCATGTGTCGTCTCCGATTTCCAAGTACTTTGCATTAGCAATCAGGTCTTTTCAACAACACATCTCATTCGACTCGGCCCGGTCGCGCAATACGAAAACTTCTCTTAATTCTGGTTACGTTCCCCTGCCGGTCCTTTACGGAAACCGTTAGCCCGCCGCGTTCAAGCAAAGAAATGGGCGTCGCAAGCTTCAGTTTCCAGACTCCTTGCGTCGTGGGCTTGAAGCGCGACGCCAGATTCGTCCCAGGGGGCACTCCGTCCACCGCGAAATCGGCGGTTACTTTGAAGGTCTTCATGTCCAAGCCGGTGTAGTAGTCGTGCATACCGATCAGGATTTGCGAGAGCGGTTTGGTGTTGTCTCCCGGTTGCGGATCGGCCAATGTCAGCGTCGGGCGACCCTCGTCGAGGAACCATCCGGGACGTTCCCTTGCGTTCTTCGGATCGGGGAGATCGATGGGGGAACCCAAGTCGATCCAGCGAACGAAGGTGAGCTTGTCTTCATCACTGAGCGGCTGGACCTTGACCGGCTTGCCGTCGGGGCCTTGGTACGTTCCGGCGACGGCCTTCGGTGGCGGCATGATGCTGCCGGTGTAGTCGACGTCCATCCGCACGCGATGGCTGTGGTGACCCCAGTTTCTGATGTGCTGGTCGTTGTCGTAATCCAGGGGCGGACTTTCGATGTCTTCGTTGCGAAAACCATCGAGACGGCTGCCGTAGATCTTCCAAATGAGCGGGCTGCGGCGCGACTGGAACGGCGGGGAGTACTGGGCGAGGCGGGCGTACGTGCGCGGCACATCTTGTGGCAGCGTCTGGAAACCAGACCAAGTGACCCATCCTTGTTTTTCGAGGGGCCGATCATCGTCCAGCACCAGCGCGCCCGCCGGCTTCTCGTGCTTCGTGCTGTGACAGGCCACACAACTGCGGGTCAGGATTGGCTTGATGTCCCGGTAATACTCGACGTCTTTGATCTCTTTGGCGAAGTGCAGTCCGGTGTGATTTTCCTTGTCCCACTTCTGACCTGACCGATCGTTCGCCTTGGTGGTGAACAGGGGCGTCTTGGCCGTCAAGTCCCAGATCTTGTAATCAGGCTTGGCGGCGGCGGTCAGCTCGAAGGAAGTTGGTTTCTGGCTGTGCGCATGGCAACCGCCACAGTCGTTGCGAATTTCGCCGGGCCGGACTTGGTGCCAAGTCTGAGCCATGTTCAGCACCATGCCGCGCTTGTCGAGCGTCTGAAACGTCCAGGCGACGTCGGCCGGAATCTTGGCCAGGAAGCTCGTGTCAGGATTGCCATCGGGATCGAGCGGCTGACCGTCTTGCGTCGCTTTGCTCTGTGCAAACTTCCGCACCGGGAATTCGCCCAGGATGCGGAGGCGTTCTTCGCCGTTGCTGCCGAGCGCGTAATGGCGCCGCTGCTTCGAGACCACTTCGCTCACCGGCTCCAGGATCACAATGCGAATGCCCCAGATATCGCTGTTTTCGTACAGGCCGGCGTCGGCGCCTTGTTGGCTCCAATTCCCCAGCCGCGGAGCCAATTCGCGCCACATGAACTTGCGATCGTCCGGTCTCGACGAACCCGCCGTGACCGAGCCGTCAGCTACGACTCCGCGCGGATAGCTTTCGCGTTTGTAGAGGCTCGATGTGCCAACCAGCCCGAACGGCGTACCGGCGGGCAAGTGCTTCGATTTCTGACCATCGTTGCGGTGGACCAAGCGCGGTGGCTCGTCAATCCCGTGGGTCCGTTTGTAGGGAACGAGGGCGCGTGGCCACAGTTCCTGATACTTGGGATCGTTCTTGATCAATCGCATTTTGGACGGGTGATTAATCGCCAAGCCCGACTTGAGCAAATAAATTCCGGCATCGTACGTTGGCAAGGACTGATCCTGTGCGTCCCACGGCAACGACCACGTGGTCAGCAGGTGATTGTCTGGTGCCCCGGACGGATGCGTGACGAGGCCCCACACCATTCGGTTGCTGTTGTCGCGCACTCCGAAGTTTGGACGTACGTCGCTGAACGACGCGAACAGCGTCAAGTCCACCATGCCGTACGGTGCGAATCGCTGCGCACCGGACAAGAACGGCGGCTGATCTTTCGGGCGATGCAGGGGGAATCTCCAGTATGTGCCGAACCCGTCCGTCGAACCAGTTTGGTAATATGATTCGACAACGATGCTCTCATCAGCAAGCTGAGCCTGAAAATGAACGGCTTGGCCTGGGGGCGAACCCAAGGCGCTGGTCAGCGGACTCCAATTCGTTCCATCCGGATGAATCGCCCAGATGCCCCACTTTTCGTTGCCGCGGATACCCTGCGTTTCGAGCGAGCTGAACATCACGCGCCCGTCTTTCAGCGGGACCGGATGAAGTGCAGTACCCAGGTTGAGCGAACCGATCAATTCGACATTCGTGCCGTCGTCATCCATGACAAACAGTTGTAGCGCCGGTTGTGTTTGTTCGCGGACGCCACGATAGCCGTTGCGATCGCTGCAGAAGACAACCTTGCCACCCGCAACCGGGCATGGAGCCAGATTGTGTACGCCGAGCGGATGCGAGTCGGTTCCAGGGGGAACGGCCCCGGTGTTGGGCGTGCGTTCCTGGTGGGTGAGCTGAACCAACTTGCGGGTGCGCACGTGAATCTTGTAGATGTCCGCACCTTTGCGGCTCCGCAGTTTTGTCATGTGGGCGTTTCCCACACCCATCTGATGGAACTTAGCGAAGTAAACCCACTCGCCGTCGAAGGACACCATGGGGTCAGTAATCGATTCGTCCTTCGCCACCGGGACCAGCGATTCGTCGCGGCCATTGGGATGCAGCAGACGCAATTCGGCACCGGGAGCATTTGTTTGATGCAGCCCCGCCTGGTTCAGATGGTTGATACCGTAATACTCTTTCGGGTACGGCCGAGGCACACGGACATAGACGATTGGGTAATCGAATACGACCGACTTATCTTTCGAAATGTGAAGTGGAAAGTCACGCCCCGGATCCCATTGCCGCTTGGGTGCTGGCTTGGTATCGCCAATGCTCTCGGCCGGAGAATCCGGTTCAGCCGCAGTGGCCTGAGATTTGAAACACTGTGAATCGATGACGTACTGAGTCAGGACACCGACAACAGCGACGCTGATCAACAGAGCAAGCCCGCAGCAGAGCATCTTCAAGCGTCGCATGGTTTTCTCCAGCAAGACAAGACACTGCCACACATCAACCATTGCCGGTACAATTTTAGCGCGGTACAGATTCGCATGCAACATGACGTCAGGTGTGCGTGGCTTGCTTTCCCGGTACGCTTGGGCTGTGCGAAGTGACGACCGCATCAACGGGTCGCCATTTTTCCTGTACTAGTGCTGTCGACTGGATTGCGATTGGAGCGCGACGGCAAGGCAAGAACTTCAACTCTCAATGTACAATCACCAGAATGTGTCTTGCGACGACCGAGGTACTTCAAGACCGGAGACGAAACATGAAACGGCAATTCGACATGTTCAGCTTCGTGATCGGTGTTGCGGTCGCAATTGTCTTTCCGACACACGCGGTGTTCGCAGCCGATTGGCCTCAATTCATGCGCTCGGCCGATCATGCAGGTGACGCGGAGAAGGAAGTGTTGCAACGACCGCTTGAGTTGGCCGTTGCCGTTCAATTGGATGACGCCGTCATGACCTCTCCTGCGGTCGTTGGCGGAAAAGTATTCGTTGCCGATCAGATGGGCACAGCGTATTGCATCGACCCGACGGCCAATCGAATCGTGTGGAAGTCGTCGCCTGATGGCGAACACGCAATGGGTGGGAACACTTCGTCGGTATCCGTAGCCAACGGTAGAGTCTACTACGGCACGACCGGAGGACGGTTGCATGTGCTCGACGCGAGAAGTGGTGAGGCGATCAAGAGTATTGATGTGGGCTCGCCGATCATGGGATCCGCCACGTGGGCCAACGAATCGCTCTACTTCCAATCGCTCGACGCTGTCGTTCATTGCCTGGACGCCGACGGAAACGAGCGGTGGCGATGGGATCATTATCGTTCCTACGTTGATCCGAAGACCAACAAGCGGGCAACCGGTTTTCCGGGCAGCTATCACGATCCGCACTATGCCGGCGGCGAAGTGGCTGTGTCGGGCAAGCGGTTGGTCGTCAACATGGGTTGAGACTTGTATTGCCTGGAGGATACCGGCGATCAACCGCGTCTCGCGTGGTGCAATCGCGCGCCGTTGGGCAAGGATCCCGGCATCCCCATGGGACCTGCCATCAGCGGCGATTGGGTTTACCTTGGTCATCCGGGGACCGACCAGTTCGGCGGCTTCCTGCGCGTTCGCTTGGACACCGGCAAGTTCGATCCGAAGAAGGACTTTCGCTACAGCGGTTATCCGGGTTCGGTCTGGGCTGTGTTTGCCACTCCGGCCGTGCGGGGCAATACGGCATATGTCCCAACGCATTATATGGGGGTGCATGCCTGGGATGCCGAGACACGCCGAGTCAAGTGGGCGGCCCGCACGGACAATACGCTTGATCAACGGCGTTTCACGGGTTGTATCGGCTCGCCCGTCCTTTCGCGCGACCACTGCATCTTTGGGACGGTCCTTGGAGAATTGCACGTGGTAGCCCTCGCATCGAAAGGTGGTTGGCCGAAATTCGAGCCAAAGCCATTTACGTTCAAGACGCCCTTCGGTCGACCCATCGCATCAACCCCGGCAATCGCCAACGGTGTCATTTACTTCGGCTGCGACGACGGCTATCTCTACGGCCTGGCCTCGTCGTCATTAGCCCAAGCTGCCCACAAGATCGAGTTGCCCAAACAGATGGCCAATCTGTCAGCGGTGCGCTCGCACGCGAAACCGGCCACGGGCAAACGCTACGGTGCCCCCGTCGCCAGCATGAACCAGGGCAACACAGGCAGCGTGGACGACCCCTTGCTGAAACCGCCGTTGCGTGTCCGCTGGGCGATGCGGCCGTTCGACTTGCGAGTGCAAATGAGCGCCGACGAGGACAGCCTGTATTTCATCTCCGAAGCCGGCACGTTGGGCGCAATCGAACAGGCGACCGGTCGCATACGCTGGCGGCAGCGGTTGACGGGACCGATGGATGGTTGGAAGCAAATCCTGCTTCATAACGGTCGCCTGTTCGTGACACGAAACGGGCGCACGTCGCGTCGCCGCAAGCCGAACGAAGGTGGTGCGAGCCTCACTGCCTTCGAAGCGTCCACGGGAAAGCTGCTCTGGCAACAACCGTGGGGATCACTGCAAGGCACGTGTCGAACTGCCCCCGTCGTCGTCGGCAACGTGGTGGCCGGAGTCACAACGGATGCCGAACCGGTTCGACCTGTTGCAAAGGCATTCGATGCTGCCACCGGCAAGCCGTTATGGCAAGTCGCGTTGCCCGGCAACGACAAATCGCTGGCTGGCGGAGCCTGCGTGTTGGACGGAGTGATGTTCTTTTCCTGTGGCAAGACTTGGGGCGATGGAGCAGGCGGTACTGCGGCGGTCGACCCCAAGACCGGTAGAACCCTGTGGGTCAAAAGCGACTATCACATCCACGGCTACGGTCGACCGGCCGCACGTGACGGATTGCTCTACCTGGGTGGCCAGTCCGGGGCGCCGATGTACTGCATCACGGCGAAGGACGGCGGCCTGAAGTGGAAAGCCGACCGGGTGAGTTACTCGCACAGCCCGGCGCTAGGCGACAACTTCTTCATCACACGAGGCTACGGCGGCCACGGAATTCTCCGCGACCTATCAAGCGGCAAGCCGATCCTGCGCAACAATCGCCAGGTGCTCGGAGGCTGTCCCGATCATTCCTGCGCTCCGGTGTTGCTGACGTCTGCCAGGATCTCGTATGCCGTCAGTACCAGTGGGTTGTATGCCCGCGGTTTGAACACCGGCAAGATCCTCTGACAAAGCCGCGGCTTCGCTCCCCGCGCCTGCACGACACCGATCGCCGCCAATGGTCGGCTGTTCTTCAGTCCGAATGTCAACAACACGTTGTACTGCTTCGAACCGGTCAGCAAGCAGCCAAAATCGGACCGCTGAGGTCTGCTACGGACGATCGAATGACCAGATTGCTCAAGAGTCACGATCGACTTCACCGAGCGACGCACCGTCGACCGAGAAGTTTGGCGACAAACCGTCAAGTTCGACCACTTGCAGCCGCTTCTGCGCAGCTGCGAGGGTCCTTGCTGCAATAGCCTTGTGATGCCGTAGGGTCAAATTATTCGGCCTATCGCTAAATGCAGGCCTTTCCTGCACTTCTGGAATCTGAAAGACGCTCAATTCGGCCGGTTCGTTACAGGGAAGAGCCGGCACCGATTCTTCGGCGCCGAAACAAAACGGCTTGTATCCCGGTTTTACTGCGGACGAACCTGGGCAACGAAAGTCGTTGAAAACACCTCATCTCATAGGCCAGAAACGTCGGCTGAGTATTTTGACCGTACGGCATCCGACTTACGCCCAGGTCCGTGACGTTGGACACAGGCTCAATGCCGACAGAAATGGTCTTCCAATAAAGACGCGTCACCAAGGGCTACCGCCGCATCATCCTGAAGCACGACGTGCTCTTATGTGACCGGCGCGTGTCCCACCCACTTCTCAGCACGGAAGGCGACCGAGTCCGGCAAACAGGAGTGTCGCACGAATCAG
>Ga0114993_10006437_pt1 | contig 11066 bp, 11 predicted proteins | sample ArcticOcean_MG_C_FD_87042 | JGI IMG/M metagenome (GOLD analysis project Ga0114993, IMG submission 87042) | Marine microbial communities from western Arctic Ocean - ArcticOcean_MG_CB2_150 | ecosystem: Environmental > Aquatic > Marine > Oceanic | place: Arctic Ocean: Canada Basin | collected...
CGTGCTCTTACGTGCCGCGCTAACTTTTACTGGAGGGCGAAAGGAAGATGCAGCACGTCGAATTGGCTGGGGGCGTAACACAGTAACCCGAAAGTTAAAAGAGTTGGATATTAATTAGGTGGATGATATTTACTAACCAAAAGTCGTGACCGAAAACGCAACTATTTTTCTACTACTTCTAAAGAAGAAAACTTTAATTGGCTAAAGGCAACATAAAAACGATAAATTGGTGACTAGGTAATTTCCTGATGCCCGTTTGATCGTTCAGCTATTTTCTGGTCTAGGTTCACGATCCAGCAAACTTTGGACTGCAATTTTAGGCGCCACTCCATTGAATAGAACACGACACACTTGTTCCGTAATGGGCGCGTCTACGCTTAGTTTGTTGCTTATTTCAAATATCGCCCTAGCGCTGTCGACTCCCTCAGTTTCTTGGCTAATCTGGTTCAGCGCCTTGGTTAGCGTCTTTCCTTCACCAATGGCAATACCAACTCGCCGGTTGCGCGACTGATTGTCTGTACAAGTTAGCACCAAGTCTCCAATTCCAGCTAGACCCATAAAGGTTTCGGTTTGACCGCCCAGCGCGATGCCAAGACGAACCATCTCTGCTAAACCTCTAGTAATAATAGCTGATCTGGCGTTTACGCCAAACCCCAGCCCGTCACTAATTCCTGTGGCGATAGCTATTACGTTCTTTATAGCTCCTCCTAATTGAACTCCCGTCAGATCATTTGTTGTATAGATCCGAGTCCGATTGTTTCGAAACCAGGAGGCGAGGTGGTGTGCTTCGCTTTTATCATGAGCAGCAATGGTCATAGCGGTTGGTAGCTCCTTAGCAACCTCTTTCGCAAAACTTGGACCAGAAACGGCGCCTCGAGTTGCGGATTGGCCAATTACTTCCTCAAATACCTCACTTAATAGTTTTCCAGTCTCGACCTCTAATCCTTTTGTTCCCCAGCAGAACCTCCATGATTGGTCAATTTTAGGTAGGTTGTTCCGTAGGGAAATTAATGTTGCGCGAAAGGCGTGACTTGGAACAGCGATAATAAAATTCTTAGTTTCAGTTAAGCATGAAAAGTCAGAAACTGGTATGATTTTTCTTGAAAGTTGAAAGTCGGGTAAATACCGAATATTAGAGTGTTCTTTCCTCAGTGAATCGATATGTTTACTATTTCTGTCCCAAAGAAAAACGGTATGTCCTTGTCGAGCTGCAAGCATAGCAAGCGCGGTTCCCCAAGAGCCCGCGCCAAGTACGGCTAAAACATTCATGCCAGATTTCACTATGAAGACCTGGCGACTAGGCAGTCAGTGAGCGATGCCGTCACTCGAGCGATCTTCTGAGGATCTCTTTTGTTGGTACATGGCATCGAAGTTGACCGGCTGTAATAACATAGCCGGAAAACCTCCCTCGGTGACGAGACGATTGACCTGCTCTCGCAGAAACGGAAATAAAGCGTTTGGGCACGTCGCTTCAAGAACTTGTTCCAAGTGATGTTCGTTGACGCCACTAATTGTAAAGACACCTGCCTGTTGAACTTCTACCAGGAAGGCTGTTTCTAGGTTGATTGTCGTTTTTACTGTGGCTTTGAGGACTACCTCGAAAATCCCCTGCGCTTGATCTAGTTTCTCATGAGAGGTGTTGAGTTGGACATCAATTTTAGGGCTGTAATCAGGCTCAGAAAAAATTTTTGGGGATCGAGGAGATTCAAACGAAATGTCTTTTAAATAGATGCGATCAAAATGAAATACGATATTTTCTTTGTTTACTGCCACTCTTTTTTCTCCTCAGTGGTAGCCTAGGAGCGCTCAAGGGGAAGATTCTCTTTTTCCCAAGATAATAGGCCGCCACTCAAGGTGTAAAGGTTAGAGAAGTTATTTTTTTGAAGAATGGATGCAGCGCGGCTAGCCTGTTGATTTACACGACTAGAAATCACAATTGGCCTATTTTTGTTGCGATATTTTTCGAGTCGGCCTAGGTCGTTTTTAAGGTGACTAACAGGCACATTGATCGCTTTAGGTATATGACCCTTCTTAAATTCTGCTGGTTCCCCGACATCCAGCACGATCGCTCCCTCGTGATTCATTAGTTGGGGAAGTTGTATAGCACTAACCATTTTTATTCCACTACTTTTTCGACGGAGTGGATCAAGGGCAAGCATGCCTAATATCGAAAAAAGGGCCGCTACGAGATACCAATTTTGTTTAATAAATTCAATTTCCATTCTGTGAAGACAATTGGAGTATATCGACCTGAGGTAGTTTACAGGATTAACCGATCAGCACATTTAGGTTGACAGCTGGGCGCGATCAGGATGTTTTTAAGAAGAACGACTTGTACAGAAAACATCACCCATGACCCCCACAAGAAGAAGAATATTTGGGTCGCTAATCCGGCAATACACCTTATCGGCATCTTTATGCGATGTGAGAATTCTCTTATCTCTGAGAACTGACAGATGCTGAGAAATATTATTTTGGGAGGTGCCAACCTGATCTACAAGACTTTGTACATTGATTTCCTTGGCGTTAGCAAGGATACAAAGAATCCTGAGACGAAGGGAGTGGCCCATCGCCTTGAGATCTCGAGAGGCCGTGTCAAGGTCAGATTGAATTCGTCATCATTACTTTTGTCGGCAGGGAAATCTATGGTCGTTAGAGCCATTGGTAGTCGCCAATTCGTAAAAAACGCCTTTATAACATAAGCATTATACAATAATATTAATATTCGAATTTTCTCCAAGCTGGAAAAGGCCTTAGAAATGCGAATATTCTTTCGTTCAAGATCTGTTCTAGGGTTCAGTCTGTATAAACACTATGTTAGATGCACTGTTTTCTGGGGAGACGCATAAAAGAACCTAGCCTCAGCTCCAGCCGACAAAGTTGTCGAGGCGCCTCCAGCTATACTTGATGTTATTGAAGGTTTTTCGTATTACTCTTACCGGAGGTTTTGATGGGTTATTGGTTACACCTGCAGCTTCACCTGCTATTTTTTATCTGCCAATGAGGGCGCTTCTTTTTGTTGCGAAGCGATTGCGCACCTCTGCTTGGATTTTATTTGGCCTGATCGTCGGAAGCCACAGTTTCGGCACTTATGGCGCTGACTTCACTGAATTCCCAATAGAAGACTTGCGGTTGTTTTCAGAGATTTTTTCCAGAATTAAAGCCGACTACGTTGAAGAGATTGATGACACCCAACTCTTGCAGGCAGCCATTGAGGGAATGTTGAGAGGACTAGATCCGCATTCCGCTTATTTGGACCCAAAAACTTATGCTGAAATTCAAATTGACACCCAGGGAGAGTTTGGCGGCCTTGGTATCGAAGTGATTATGGAAGATGATGCGATCCGGGTGGTAGCGCCTATGGATGGTACACCGGCAGATCGGGCTGGACTTTTGTCTGGGGATCGAATTATCCGTTTAGGAGATGCTTTTATTCAGGGAATGTCTATTGATGAGGCAGTAAACATGATGCGTGGCGAACCTGGTACAGAAATTCGTCTCTTGATCGTTCGGGAAGAAGAGGCAGAACCGTTTGAGATCACTCTAAAAAGAGCCGTTATCCGATTAGATAGCGTTTGGAGCGAATTACTAGATGAGCAGTTTGGTTACGCTAGAGTCTCTCAATTTCAGCCGGGAACAGCGAAAGAGCTTGAATTACAGATAGCCTCATTAGTTTCTAAATCTATCGGTGGAGTGTCAGGACTAGTATTAGATCTGCGCAACAATCCGGGTGGGTTTTTGAACAGCGCAGTCGCGGTAAGTGACCTATTTCTTAACCAGGGCGTCATTGTCACAACTCGGGGTCGAAACAAAGATTCTGAAGTTACCTACAAAGCCACACCAACGGACATTCTGTACGGAGCTCCCATCGTTGTAATTGTAAACGGTGGATCAGCTTCTGCCGCTGAAATTGTGGCCGGCGCCTTGCAGGATCACAAGAGAGGAGTAATCATGGGTGAGAAAACATTTGGCAAGGGTTCGGTACAGACTATATTGCCAATGGAGAATGGAGCGGCACTAAAACTTACGACCGCCCGTTATTTCACGCCCAGCAACCGCTCAATACAAGCTATTGGAATTTCCCCAGATGTTGAGGGTGCCAATATTAGTTTTACAGCAGAGAATCAGAACGAAAGTTTTTCTCTAAGAGAAAAAGATTTGCCAGGCGCTTTGGCGTCCGAAAGCGCGGATGAGGACGACAAAACGCCTGGCCAACCATTGTTACCGCCCGATAACCAGATTCGGCAAGCAGTAAATCTACTGAAGAGCATGGTCATCGCTTCTGACTATCGAGATTTTATTTACGATCACTAAAGCAGTCTATTAAACGGATATTTAGAGCTGATTTTTTTAAGGATTGCTCTTAGTCGAGCCGACAAGACCATGATCTAACCTTGACTTCACTCGATGTGGTAAATAGCCACTTAGCTCCAGGAGTAAGTTTTGCAGTAGATCCAATTTTATCTGTATCGTTTGTTGAATTTGGCCATCGGAAATTGTATTCACTGCCGGTCGGGCAGTTGTTCTCTGCGAAAACCTTGCAGAACGAGAAACCTATCTGAGCTACCCGATATACGGTTCGAGTAAGCGGTAAGTTATGACAGCCAACCTCACCAGCACCGGGCACTAGAAGTAACTCTCGCTGTTGTTGTTGTTCGTTGATACTGTAAAAACGAATCTCGGCTTTTTTGAGAGGGATAGAGAGGGCGCCTTTCTGGCCGCAGCCAGCCATTAAAAGAAAAGAGGTAACAATGGTTACTCCAAAAAAAGATATAAGGGGGTGCTGTAGAACCATTTTTTTATATACTAGTGCCGATTTTTAAGACGATCTCGCGCTTCTTGTACTTGGTGGAGAACCTGCGTTGGAGCGGTACCGCCGATGTGGTTTCGGACTTTGATGGAGCCATCGATTGTTAATACTTCAAAAACATCCTCATCAAATTTTTCACAAAAGCTGCGTAGAGTAGACAATGATAAATCAGATAATTGCGACTCACTTTCTTCAGCAGCCAAAACTGCTTGACCTGCAGCAGCATGGGCATCTCGGAAGGGCACTCCCTTTAGTACCAAATAATCGGCAAGATCTGTAGCTGTTGTGTGTCCTTCGATAGCAGCCGCCCTCATCTTTGTATGATGAAAGACCACACCCGGTATCATTAGATTAAGAATTCTTAAGCAAGAAAGCACAGTATCTGCAGTGTCGAAAAGAGGCTCTTTGTCTTCCTGATTATCTCGGTTATAGGTCAACGCCTGTCCTTTCATTAAAACTAGGATCGCCGTAAGATTCCCGATTACGCGCGCAGTTTTTCCTCGAATAAGCTCAACAATATCAGGATTTTTCTTCTGCGGCATGATGCTCGATCCGGTACAAAAGGCGTCACCTAGATCGATAAAGCCAAAACGTTGGGACGCCCAAAGCGATAAATCTTCACAGATTCGGGATAAATGGACTGCAAGGATTGACGAGGTTGATTGAAACTCTATAACGAAATCTCGATCCGATACTGAGTCTAGAGAATTTCTGGAAACATTTTTGAAGCCGAGCTCCGTTGCGGTCATCTGTCGGTCTATAGCAAAACCGGTGCCAGCCAATGCTCCAGAGCCAAGAGGAGAAACGTCGACTCTTTTGACGCAGTCTTTGAACCGGAGCCAATCCCGGTCAAGCATCTCCACCCAGGCCATTAAGTGGTGTCCACAAGTTATGGGTTGTGCATTCTGTAAGTGTGTTAGACCGGGCATTGCGGTATCGGCTTCTCGTTCAGACACATCAATCAATGCGGTCTGCAGAGAAGTGATTTCAAAATTGATCGCCCTTATGGTCTCACGCACATAAAGACGCAGGTCGGTTGCGACCTGATCATTTCTCGAGCGTGCCGTGTGGAGTTTTTTCCCAGCGTCACCGATTAGATCTATTAGCTTAGCTTCAATGTTCATGTGAACATCTTCGTGTTCATTAGACCATGGGAACTGTTCAGCGTGAACTTGTTCGCGTATAGTCTCAAGCCCTGCAATAATAGCGTTATATTCCTCTTTTGTTAACAGTTTACAATGATGTAGCATGCGGGCGTGAGCGCAAGAACCTATGATGTCTTGTTCTGCGAGGCGACGATCGAAAAGATGGGATGCAGTAAAGGCTTCTACCTCGATATTGGTGGTAGAGCTAAAGCGCCCGCCCCACAGTTTGTTACTTTTCATTGCAAGTTAGTGCTGATAGTGTGACGAATTGTTAAGATGCTATGCGGGGCTAGAGTTTAGTGGAGGACCGACACATACAAAGCAAGTGCTCGGATTTGTTCTCGAGACAGGCTAAAGGCAACCGAGCTCATGATAGCGTTTTGTCTTTGTCCTGACTTGAATGCTAGAAGCTGAGTTTCTGTGTATTGTGGATACTGACCCGCAAGACGAGGAAATTGGGGGGGAATTCCTGAGCCAGAGGGGCCATGGCAACCCATGCAGCTGGGAACTCCCATAGACGGATAGCCTGCCCGGTAAAGTTTTTCGCCTAACTTTACGGTCGCTAGTTGATCCTTTTTTACCGTGTAAATAGTGGGTTCTTGCAAAGAATACCAAGCATCTAGGTCTGCCATATCTTCATCGGACAATGTTTGGGCCAGTCCCTCCATAATCGGGTTGCTGCGAATTCCAGACTTAAAATTTGTCAGTTGTTGGGTAATATAGCCGGGCACTTGACCGGCCAATGATGGGTAGTCAGCGTTACTGCTGTTGCCGTTGTTACCATGGCAGGCTCCGCAGACTGCGGACTTTTCTTGACCAACGCCAGGATCTCCCGCTGAAAACCCGGTGTTTGAGTACCCATACAGCGAGGAGGCTATGATAATCATTATTAGACGTTTCATTAGATTTTATCCGTGATATGTAACAATGTCAGGGTTTTTGGGGTTGGCATCAGAACTGTTATGAGACTATTGGTCTCCCATTTGGGGCATCAGACGGATGCCTAGTGTTTTTGCGAATGGTACGGTGCGTGAAAGAAGTGATAATTATAACTTGGGATTCAGCTCGCTACTGCTATGAAAGACTTGCGTCGCGCACATTTTCTTCTCAGTGCCCATCTTGCGCATCAATGGCCTAACGACAACGGCGCTGAAGTGGCCTTTGCGGGTCGTTCTAATGTTGGGAAATCCAGCGCTATTAACGTGATAACCGGCCAATCACGCCTGGCTCGGACCAGCAAAACACCTGGTCGAACGCAGCAAATTGTTTTTTTCGAGATCGATCCGTATAGGCGACTAGTAGATTTGCCAGGTTATGGCTATGCTAAAGTGCCTCGCCATCTCCAAAGACACTGGAGAAAGATTGTCCAACATTATCTCAGTGATCGCACTGCTCTTCGCGGTCTGATAATGCCGGCTGACATACGGCGTGGGCTGACCGACCTTGATGAACAGTTGCTAGATTGGTGTGTAGACAAAGAATTACCCGTTCACATATTGTTGACCAAAAGCGATAAGTTGAGTCGGAATGCTGCGAATAAAGTCTTGAGTGAGTTGCAGCGTAGAATTCGATGGAGTCAAACAACTCTTCAGTTGTTTTCCGCCTTACGAAAAGTGGGGATACAGGAGGCTGGAAGCAAGATATTAGATTTTCTTGAGGAAGCTTGCTAGCTGTGTGCGTCCGCCCAATTTTTACCCGTTCCGATCTCGACTCTTAGTGGCACGCTTAGGTCAACGACCCCACACATTAGCTCTGACACTGTTCGAGTTACTTGCGCGTGTTCTACAGCAGGCACTTCAAACACCAGTTCGTCGTGTACTTGAAGGATGATCTGAGTGGCGAGCTTTTCTTCGGAAATCCACTTGTCGATTGCCAGCATAGCTAGTTTGATTATGTCGGCTGCTGTTCCTTGCATCGGAGCATTGATGGCAGCGCGCTCTGCCGCTTGTCGACGGGCATGATTACTCGCTTTTATTTCATTAAGATACAGTCGTCTCCCAAAAATAGTTTCGACATACTGTTGTGTTCTCGCTAGTTCTCTTGTTTGTTCCATAAAAATTTTTACGCCCGGATAGCGATCAAAATACAGGTTGATGTACTGCTCTGCCTCATTGCGATCGATTCTGAGTTGACGTGCGAGCCCAAAGGCCGACATCCCATATATCAGTCCGAAGTTGATAGCTTTTGCACTACGTCGTTGGTCTGACGTTACTTGCTCTAGGGGAAGATCAAAAACTTCGGCAGCCGTCGCTAGGTGGACATCTTCTTCGGCGGAAAAAGCAGCCATTAAACCGTCATCTCTTGATAGGTGTGCCATGATACGTAACTCAATCTGAGAATAATCAGCCGACAGTAAAATCATATCTTGTTCCGGTTCGAAAGCTTCACGTATCCGCCGTCCTTCGGCTGTTCGGACTGGTATGTTTTGAAGATTGGGATCGCTAGAGGATAGCCTACCGGTGCCCACTGCTGCTTGGTGATACGAGGTATGAACACGCCCAGTTTTAGTATCGACCAATTTTGGCAGCTTATCGGTATAGGTAGATCGTAGTTTGCTGAACCTTCTATGTTCGAGGATTAAACGGGGTAACTCATGCTCTAACGCTAATTCTTGAAGAACGTTTTCCGCGGTGGAAGGCTGCCCTTTTGGTGTTTTTCTTCGTACTGGTAATTTGAGTTTCTCAAACAAAATTTCTTGGGTTTGACGCGGGGATGCCATATTGAACCTGGCCCCAGCAAGGGCATAGGTTTGGTCTTCTATATCCTGAATATGTTCCGTAAGTTCAGCACTTTGTGTGCTGAGCATGCGAGTGTTTACGCGCACACCATTCCGTTCGATCTTAGATAGCAGTGGGACCAATGGCATTTCGATGTCTGTAAACAGTTTTATAAGGTCAGGCTGGGCCTGTAGTTTTGGCAGCAGACATTGATGCAGACGAAAAGTTATATCGGCATCTTCGGCAGCATATGCCCCAGCCTTTTCTAACTCAATTTCGTTGAAAGCAAGTCTCGACTTGCCCTTACCTGCAACCTCTTCAAACGTTACCGTTTTACGACCGAGATACTTTATAGCTAAAGAAGTCATGTCGTGACGAGAGGCCGTGCTATTTAGAACATATGATTCCAGCATCGTATCAAAGCGAATACCTCGAAGTGTGATGCCATGGTTTAATAATACACTGCGATCATATTTGAGGTTTTGCCCTATTTTGAGAATGTTATTGTCTTCTAAAAGTGCTCGTAATCGTTCAAGTGTTGCGTCTCTTTGAAGCTGTGGGGGCGCATCCATATAATCATGAGCTAAGGGAACATAGGCGGCGTGTCCGGGTTTATCGCTGAATGAAATTCCAACAATTTCAGCTTGCATAACGTTGAGTGACGTTGTTTCCGTATCAAAAGAAAAATATTCTGCTCGCTCAAGTCGGTTGATCCACTGTTCAAGCGCATCCTTATCGAGAATGATGTCATATGCAGCGAAGATGTCATCCCGACCGGAGTCGGTATCTGTTCCTCTAGCGAGTTCAGATAACCAGGTTTTGAACTCAAGATGGGTATAGAGGTTTCGAAGTTGATCTAAATTTGGCGGTTTTGGCCTCAGGTCATCAGATGTTAAATTTAAAGATACATCACACTTGATAGTAGTTAGTTTATGAGAAAGGGATATTTGATGCAGGGAGGATCGTAAGCTTTCCCCGACTTTTCCAGAAATCTCATCAGTGTTTTGAAGCAGCTTCTCGAGAGAGCCATATTGTTGTAATAGCTTACAGGCAGTTTTTGGACCCACTTTTGGAACGCCGGGTATATTGTCCGAGGCATCTCCCACCAGAGACAGATAGTCAATAATTTGTCCAGGAGACACTCCAAATTTTTTTTGTACTCCTTGATTGTCGTAAGTGAAATCCTTCATAGTGTCGATCATTGTTATTTTTTTGTTTACTAGTTGTGCTAAATCTTTGTCACTACTGATAATTAGCACATCCATCCCAGAATTAGCAGATTGAATCGCTAGTGTACCGATGACGTCATCGGCCTCCACTCCTCTTATACATATAAGAGGCAAACCTAACGCTTTTATTACGGCGTGGACTGCTTTAATTTGGCTGCGTAGCTCTTCGGGCATGGGCTGTCGATTAGCTTTGTATTCGGGATACAGCGCGTTTCGAAAAGTTGGCCCAGGCGCGTCAAAAATAACCGAAAAATATGTGGCTTCCAGTGTATTAAGGAGACGACGCAGCATGTTGATGACCCCATAGATTGCGCCTGTGGCTTCTCCTCTCGAATTCATCAGATTAGGCATGGCATGGAATGCTCGGTATAAGTAAGACGAGCCGTCTACTAGCACTATTTTCTCGATCATCGGTTTTTAATTATTCTCCAGATGTCAGGCGACCATGATTACATGGGCAATGGTCAATCAATTTTGGGTCACGACGAGTATACGGTCGGCAAAGCCTCTGATAACAGAAGATCTATCTGAAGATCGCGGGAAATTAAAGAAACCTTTACAATCACAGCTGGAAGCAGGCCACTGTAATTATAAGATAGCGGCCTAGATGGCTCGGAATTGGCCGGGCAGCTGTATCATTGGGTCGCCTAAGTACATGGAGCGTTAACGCCAAACTAGTCGTGGCGACTATAAACTCGGCTCGCTCGTTGGAATTTCCGAGGATTGAGCTATGGTGACCGCGCGTGGACTATTTCTATTATTCCGACGACTCCTACTTAGCCGAAGATGTTTCGTTAGAGATAATTGCTGAAACTGTTGGCACTCCTTGTTATGTCTACTCACGGGCTACGATCGACCAACAATGGTGTATTTTTGATAAGGCCTTTGGCAAGTATCCACATCGGGTGTGTTACTCAGTGAAGGCAAACTCAAACTTGGCAGTGCTTGATCTGTTGGTTCGATTAGGGTCTAGCTTTGATATTGTTTCAGTTGGGGAGCTGGAACGCGTTTTGCGGGCTGGTGGGAAGCCATCTGATATAGTTTTTTCTGGCGTTGGAAAGAGTGAAGTGGAAATTAGACGGGCATTAAGCGTTGGTGTTGGCTGCATTAATGTGGAATCCGAATCTGAACTATATCGAGTCGCAAGAGTTGCTAACGAATTATC
>Ga0114993_10006449_pt1 | contig 11058 bp, 8 predicted proteins | sample ArcticOcean_MG_C_FD_87042 | JGI IMG/M metagenome (GOLD analysis project Ga0114993, IMG submission 87042) | Marine microbial communities from western Arctic Ocean - ArcticOcean_MG_CB2_150 | ecosystem: Environmental > Aquatic > Marine > Oceanic | place: Arctic Ocean: Canada Basin | collected...
GCAGATAAAGGCGATTTGCTTTTAGAGCGATTCCAAAGTGCCTGTAACTCAGTCTTGAATCAACATGGTCTTGCACCAGGAGATATGAAGGTAATTGAAGCCCTTAGATCTGAGTTACATGATTGGAATAGTTCAAATGACGAAATAGACACCCTTGCTGCAGAACTTCAACTAACCCTATGGATTGGCGATAATGAACTTGCTGACGAGTTATTTCACCTTTTGATCGCTACGCAAACTGATAATCCAGCGATCGGTTTGAGTTGGTCCCGCTTTGCTTTGGAACAGCCAGATGCTGATGAGGAAGCGATCTTTAGGGAACTCATGTCGTTATATCCAACATCTCCCGAGGTAGTTTTAGATTGGGCAACCCAACTTGATAAACGAAATCGTTACTCTGAAGCAAGGAATGCAATTGACGGCTTAGATGTAGAAGAGCGATTAAATCCGGATGTAATAGGCGTCTATGCAGATCTCCTTTTTGCGGACAACCGTTTTGATGATGCGATTGCAGAACTCGATCAAGCCGATGCAACAACCCTAACTACAAACCCTGCACAAAAGGCTTTACTAGAAACTAAGAGAACTAAATACAACAGTATCTCCAAAAAATGGGAAGAAGAACTTGCGATACGTGAATCTGAAGCTGAGATGGATGACCTTCCCCGCATTCACATGATTACCTCTAAAGGTCCAATCATCCTTGAGTTGTACGAAGATCATGCTCCAAATACGGTCGCAAACTTCATCTCACTCTCTGAAAGTGGATATTACGATGGAACGCGTTTTCATCGAGTACTACCAAAATTTATGGTGCAAGGTGGTGATCCCATCAGTCGTGATAAAACAAGTACTCAGGCTGGAACAGGCGGTCCTGGTTATACCATTGTTGATGAACATACAACCGAAGATATTAGAAACCACTTTGCTGGGTCACTCTCCATGGCAAAAACTTCCGCGCCAAACTCTGGAGGCAGCCAGTTCTTCCTTACACACTTACCCACCTCACACCTTGATGGTAGACACACGGTTTTTGGCAGAATCTTAGATGGACTAGAAATTGCTCGTGCAATTGAAAAGGGTGATGAGATTTTCACTGTTACAGTGATACGCAAACGTGGACACGAATATCTACCTGAAAAACTAGGCCCAAATGGTCAACCACTCATTGAAAGTACTCTAGAAGATCTAACAGATACATCGGAAACAGTAAAACCAATACTTGACAAGTCGAGAAAACCTTCATTAAACAGTTCTTCAAACCAATAACACATGTCACAACTTCCTCCTGAAACCATGCAAGGCTACCTTGTGCCTTGCGTCCGACAATTCAGCGTGTTCCTTGAGAACCGCGTAGGACGTCTTCTCGATCTACTTCGTCACTTCGATGATGCGTCACATGTCCATGTTGTAGGGCTTAATGTCATGGACTCCTCTGATCATGCAGTCATCAGGATGATTCCTGACAATGCTGATGCTGCAAGATTGATGTTGCAGGATTTATCAATCTCATTTTCAGAAACCGATGTCATTGTTGCAATGATAGACGACTCGCATTCCCTTGCAGATCTTTGTCTATACCTGCTTGGTGCTGAGCTCAATATCCACTTCATCTATTCACTTATTAAACAGCCAATTGTTGGAGATTCTCTCGTTGCAATTGCAATCGATGACCTCACCCTTGGCGGTCAACTCCTTGTTAAAAAGGGTTTCACATTGCTTGGTGAAGCTGATTTAAATTAATCCTTTTATACAAAAGCAATATCGCTAACTTGCTCAATCGCGCCAACTGAATACGCCTCATGCAAGAATCGCTTGACTGCTTCTCTTCCCTGATCACCAAAATCGAGAGTCCAATTGTTGACATACATTTCTACAAATTTATCTGTTGAGGCCATGTCAATTCCACGCCCCCACTTTGAAGCCCAAGCAAGAGACTTTTCGCGATTTGCCATGGCGAATACGATCGAATTCTTCAAGAGTTTTGTCACTTCACTTGTTGAGCCTTCTCCATAAATCGCATCAAAATCACACCGAATTGCATTTCCACCCAGTGGCAGCAGTAATCCAGTTCGTTCTTTCCACCAATGACCGAAATCACATATCTCATATAAACCATGCTCTTCGTAAGTCAATTGCCCCTCGTGGATGACAACACCTGCATCGTATTGCCCAGCAACAACACAATCCATTATCTTCGTGAAATCTACAGGTTCCCATTCCAAAGGACGATTTCCTGCCAAAATCCGAAGTGTCGCCAATGCAGTTGTTCGCTCGCCTGGAACTGCAATTTTTGGGCAAGTTGTAAAAAGTGTATCAACAGTACATTTTTCTCTTGCAACTAACTTTGGGCCATACCCATCACCAAGAGATGCGCCACATGAAGTCAAATCATATTGCCGAGCAACGCGAGAGTATTGTGCGATGCTTATTGCAGTAATGTCATACAAACAATTTTCCGCTTCACAATTTAACGTCTCAATATCCTTCATCACCAATTCAAATTCCCAATTTCCAGTTTCCATCGAAGGACCACTTCCGTCGATATCTGAAAGTGGCCACCACATGAAAGCATCATCTGGATCTGGGCTATGGGCTAAAGTAATTTTTCTCACGAAGACATTTCCTTTTCAAGCAATACGCTTAACTCACGACGTAAAATTTTACCAGTTGGATTTCTTGGCAACTCATCTAAAAGAATAACTGACTTTGGAACTTTAAAAGATGCTAAAGTTTCACGGCACCAACTACGAAGTGACTGTTCATCGAACGTGGCGTCATCCACCAGCTCGACAAAAGCAACTGCAACTTCGCCACGTGACAAATCGGGTCTTCCAACAACTCCCGCAGCTGAAACTGTTTCGTGCTTCGTTAAAACTTCTTCAATCTCACGTGGAAAAACATTTTCGCCACCAATAATCAACATTTCTTTTATTCGACCGGTGATATAGAGAAAGCCATCCTCATCGAGTTGCCCCATGTCACCAGTACAGAAGAATCCTTGATCATCGAAAACTGCAGCAGTTTCCTCAGGCAACTTGTAATACCCCTGCATGATGTTCGGTCCCGAAATTCGCACTTCTCCATCCACGCCCCATCGCACATCGTTGCCTTCTTCATCAACAATCTTTTCAGTTACCCCAGTGACTGGCATGCCAACGGATCCACGGCGATGTTCATCTGGTCGACACCAATTTGTTACAGGGGACGTTTCAGTAAGACCGTACCCCTCATTGATAATCAAACCAAACTTTTTCTTCATCCCTTCAAAGACAGCATCTGGTAGTGCTTCGCCACCAGAAACAGCGAACCGTACAGAAGCAAAGTCGTCACTCTGTCCACTTTTTGAGTTGAGTAACGCATTGAACATTGAAGGAATCGCAAGCATCGCCGTTGGTCGATGTGTACGTAACAAGTCAAAAGCTTTTCTTGGGTTAAACCTCGCACAATAGATGGCTTTTGCACCGATTGACATTGGGAGCATCGTAGTCACCGTAAAACCAAAACTATGAAATTGCGGAAGTAATCCCAAAAATGAATCTGATTTATTAAAACCAGACCATTGGCTACACTGTTCTACGTTTGATCGAATGTTGCCTTCGCTTAACATCACCCCTTTTGGACGACCCGAAGTACCAGATGTGTAGAGCAATGCCGCCAATGCTTTTTCATCTTGACGAACAGTGCGTCGAATTGGCGGAATACCTCCAAATGACATTTCGTCCATGCGTAGTTGTTGGACAGTTTCAGGTAGCGGACCAACCATCTCAAGCATAGGGCCAACCGTGATCACTGTCTCTAGCTCTGCATCCTTGATGATATAGGCGATTTCATCTGGTGATAGGAGGTAATTGATTGGGACAATCGTTTTACCAAGTGACCATATTGCAGTCGCGGCCACTGGAAAGAGTCCAGAAGTTGGCAGCATGACTCCAACATGCTTAGAATTGTCCATCGATGCAAGTTTTTTCTGCACATGCCACGATGCAACCTGCAAATCAATCCCTCGCCACGAACGAAAATCGTCCACGATCAATGATGTGAATAGATTCCAACGCCAAGTTTTCAAAATTGATTGCAAAAGTTGCATATGGTTCCTTCTAACATTGATACGATAACAAATGACTAGAAAGGATTCTACTCATGCTAGCACGCCCTTTACATCTGATTTTTGCAATCGCCTTCACATTAACCCCCATTGGGTGTTCAACCAATGGACCAATAGCAATGGAGAGGTCCCTAGAAGAATATAACCAAGGGCGATGGTCGATCTCGGCAATGTGGGCTAAGAAGGCACTCAGCGAAAATGGGAAACACGACCAAGCAGCATATCTACTGGGGTTATGTGAATTTAGAATGCAACACATCCCTAAAGCCAAGGAGTGGTTTGAGCAAGTGGCAACATCGCAGGACGAGGAAGTGCGAGGCAAAGCGACCGCTATGCTGGGCATCATTGCATCAAATAGTGGCGACTACGCGACGGCAGCACTCGCCTTCAAACAGGCAACGATTGATTTAAAAGGTAGCGATAAAACAAAAGCAAGTTCTCGTGCCGCAACTTCAGGTAGTGGATCTGCATTTTCAGAAATAGTAATATCTGGAGCATACACGTTGCAATTTGGCGCGTATAAAAATTTGGAAAACGCTCAGAACGCAGCAAATAAAATTGGGTCAAATCTTCGCCTTGCAGGCCTTGGAAACGCCTCGATTGTGGAAGAAAAGTCAAAGATTGGAAAAGCACTTTTTATGGTTCGAGCAGGTTCTTTTGAAACTCGTGCTTCCGCAGCACGGTGTAGAAATAGAAATGCCCTTCCTCAGTGTATCGTAACGGCAGTTCAATAGTGAATTTGACGTTCAACAGACTGCCGCTTCATAGACGATAATGCCAACTATCAATGGGTAAGGCACCAAACAGCAAATCCTCAACTACGAGACGTGCGAAAGTACTCCGAAAAGTACCCAAGCAGCAATTCCAGTTGAGTGAATTACTAAGAAAACCAGAGTTCCTTCGGACTTGCGTGATTATCTTTTTGTTCCTCTTACTTGTCTCATTTGTAGCGACTTGGTCGCGCGAACAAATCAAAGTGAGAGATGGACAAATTGTTACAGACACTCGTGTTACAAGACTCGATTTTGAAATTGAAGATACGTCTGCAACTGAAATCAAACGAGAAGAAGAAAAAAACTCTTCACCTCGAATTTACATCATTAATGATTCATTTATCGAGCGGTTAAGCGCTTCTCTCCTAGGACTTCCGACAGCAGTTTTTGGGAAAACGACTGTTGAAGAAATCGCTCCAGAACTTGTTACTCAGTTTAAACTTACGCCAGAAAAACTTGGTGCTCTCCAGAACATGTCAAGAGATGGAGAACCAACAAGTACTTGGCGAGGGGCAGTCTCACGATTGACCCGTAACTTGCGGGGCAGTACACCACTGCTTACAAATGACGAGTTTCAAATTTTTACAACAACACCGCCTGCAAACCGAGCGTTAGTAAGTCCGAACTCTCGAATTCAACGTCCATATCAAGCCGAGGCGATCGCCCTGCCCACCGAGGGGGTGGAATTCGATCATAAAGTTTCTGAATTAGTCAGTCGTGCGGGTTTCAAAGAAACAACTGTACCGATTATTGAAGCAAGACTTCTATTTGAGAATCAGCCTTCAGTGCAATTCGACGCTGAAGCGACTCAAATTGAAATTAACAAAGCAGTCAACGCTGTTCAACCCGTTATTTCTGTGCACCAAAAGGGAGAAATAATTTGGACAAGAGGCGACCGACTTTCTGCAAAACAATATGAAGAGGCTGTTCTTGAACAATCCCAATTCGAAGCCTCTGCTCCAATACTCGTGCAATGGCTCCCACGCCTTGGAACTATGGGATTGCTCGCAATGCTCTCAATTTTTATTGGTGCGTATACAACGATTTCCAATCCTAGAATTTCAAAAAATCCACTTCGCTTATTTATGTTGTGTTTTTTGATGGTATTAATGTTGGGCTTGTCTGTGGTCGTCACACTTGAAGCACCTGTATTTATATTTGCTGCAGCAATTGTTCCAACTCTTCTTGTTGTAACAATTGCATGCCTTGCATATGGCCAAAGGCTCGCAATGTTTTTAGCATTTATGCAGTGTGCACTTGTGACAATGTCTCTTTCACAACCAATCATTTGGTTCATCGTCATGGTTGCAGGATGCGGAACAATCATAGGTCAACTAAAAGACGTTAGTCATCGACAAACGCTGATTCGAGCTTCAAGTCTTACTGCAATTGTTTTTGCACTTGGAACATGTTGTTTTTCCCTTGTTGCGTTACCAGATATCACGATCGCATGGCAACAAGTCATATTTGATTCCGTTATCGCAGGAGGGTCTTCCCTTGTAGTCGGGTTCTTCGTCCTTGGCATACTTGAACCCATCGAACGTATTTTTGACGTTACTACGGGCATGTCACTCGCTGAACTGAAAGACACTCGAAATAACTTATTGCAAAAACTTCAAGAACTTGCACCAGGCACTTTTAACCATTCAAGACAAGTAGCAGATATTGCTGAAACTGCTGCTGAAGCGATTGGTTGCAATTCTCTACTTGCATACGTTGGAGGCCTATACCATGACATTGGAAAAATGAATAAGCCTGAGTATTTCATCGAAAATCAAACAGGGTTTAACAGGCATTCGACACTTAAGCCGTCAATGAGTTTGCTCATTATCATTGGACATGTTAAAGACGGGATTGAACTTGCAAAGGAATATGACCTGCCCAGAGAAATTATTCACTTTATCGATGCCCATCATGGCACAACTCTTGTTGAATATTTTTACCATGCAGCGAAGAAAGCTGCAGAAGAATCTGGTGGTGAGCCTATTAACGATGTGAATTTTCGATATCCGGGACCAAAACCAAAAACTAAGGAAGTTGCAATCTTGATGATTGCTGATGCTGTTGAATCTGCTTCAAGAGTTATGCCTGATCCCAACCCCGGAAGAATAGAAGCACTAGTACGCGACATTTCTCGCAAACGTCTTCTCGATCATCAATTTAATGATTGCGATTTAACATTTGGTGAACTTGCAAAGATCGAAGATGCAATCATTGCACGGTTGAATTCGATTTATCACACACGTTTAAAGTATCCAGAGAATGACGCAGAAGAAAACGAAGAAAATCTCAAAAAAATTGAAGAAGAAGGTGAACTTTCCGCCTAATCAATATCTGCCATTAATTTCGCAAAGCCAGCAATATCCGAGTGAAAATCCAATATCCAAGTGGTTGCATTCATTCCAAGTACAACTTCTGTTTTTACTGAAGGTTCAGCTGGAACATTTCGTGCCGTGTCCAAGCCTGCATCCTTTTCAATTGAGATTAATCCGCGTACAAGTTTTCTCGCATCCATTGCCATTGCAAAGTCTACTGAGATATTCTCATGTGTTGAGATCAAACGGGAGAGATCCGTTGCAACGGGATTTTCGTTAAACGGATTGGACTTAACCGCTCCAAAGGAAAAACCCATCCAATCTCCAACTTTGCGAAGGGCTAGGACTGTGTCAGCTGGAACTACTGCATGCATCATTTTCAAATCTTCTTTGGTTTCTCCAAGCATGCCGACAGTCCACTCTGTATTTGACCCACTACTAGGTGTCAATTTCATTTGAAAGTCTTTTGCAAATTGAGTTGCCATATTGTTGATTACGTCTTTTGCTCGAGATAAGTATGCTTCCTGATCTGTTGTTTCTACAAGTGATGAAATTGTCAACCCAACTTTATCTTCTAATCCAAACATCACAACATTGTCACCATGAAGATCCCCAAGATCACGCATGGCTTCAGTAATTGCAATCATTGGATATTCGTCAAATTCCTTCCCAAGTGATTCAAGGTTGAAACTTAGAAGTAACTTTGTAAATTCTTCTGACATTGCATATTGCAATGCGCTCTTTCTCATTGATGAAGCCATTTCCTGCATCGGAGAATTGTCAATTGAATTGCTTTTGGGATTCTTTTGAGCAATCTTGATTTGAGTGTCTACTATGCCTTTCACGAATGAAAGGCTTGCAGAAATTGTCTCCACTTGACTGCAAAACCGCATCACTTTTCGAAATGCTTGATTGATTGCAGCAGTTTGCTTCCTTGTTGCTGGGTCGATAACTCCAGTAATTCCCGGCTTATTCAACTGACCAATCATCACGCCACCGGCCATCTGTGTGATTGGTCCAATTTGTGACCATAGTTTTCCAAAACTTACATGTAGTCCCACTTGGCCTTGAGGTAACTCGGAAAATATAGGAGATAACTTTTCTGATTCTGGAGGTGACCAACTTGTACCACCAGCAGCAACAAACCAACCTTCGTGCATCGTGCTGATGTTGACACCACTAACCGTATTGATCTCTAGAGCACTTCCTGCTTTTGGTTTACAGATCACAACAAGGCGTGGCATCGCACCAAACATCCCTAATGGGCTCCTACCTGCAGCAACACTTGGTTCAATCGAAAGTATCACACCCTGCGAATAATCTATTGCTGAGGGATTCTTGATGAACTGTGAGAGCAAGTCATTGATTGGCGTACCAGTGAACTGCGTACCTATTGCTTTTATAGAAGTTTGGATTTCACTTCCATCTTGAATAGATAAAATCGCTAAGGAGTCCGCAGAGACTAAATCTTCTGGATGTTGAGAAAAAGTGGATGAAGTAACGACGAAAACGATGCATAGTAGGAGTTTCATGCAGAACAGTGTACAGCAAGAACTTTTCGCTGGGCTGTAGCAAGTGGTATTCTTTCTAACGCCTGGGATTCATGCCACGTGTACCGATCAACTTCCCCAACTTCGCATCTAAAGACTGAGAATGCAATGATTCGATGCGTCAGCATGTGTTCAAACGTTCCTGAATACGAAAGTTCACCTTTAATTTGCAATTCTTTTGCAACTTGAATTTTCTTTACCTTCTTTGTTGATTCAAAAGTCGGCACTTGCCACATTCCTGCCCAAAGGCCTTGGCCGTTGCGTTTTTCAAATGCGATCTTACCTTTGCACGTTAGTACGACTGCATAATGATGTAATCGTTTTCGTTTAGGTGTACTTCGCGGTGGAGGAACTGTACTCTGCGTCTTTGCAGAGAATGCTTTGCAATCTCCTGAAAGAGGACATGAATCGCAGGATGGATTTCGGGGTGTACAAATTGTTGCTCCAAGTTCCATAAGTCCTTCGTTGATCACACTTGGATTAGTACATCCCTGCACTAGTAGGGTTGCAAAATCCCAAGACCAACTACAAGGAGCAGGCGTATCACTTTTGTTTTCAAGCCTACATAACACTCGATGTACGTTTCCATCAACAATTGGAACACGTTTGTCAAATGCAATCGAAGCAACGGCCCCTGCTGTGTACCTCCCGACTCCCGGAAGTTTCAACAATAATTCAACATCAGATGGAACTTGCCCACCAAAATCTTTTTCGATCACTTCTGACGTTCGTTTTAAATACCTCGCTCTTCGGTAATAACCAAGACCCTGCCACAATGATAAAACTTCCTGTTCATCGCTCTGAGCCATTTTATCGGGAGTTGGAAAACGTCTCATCATCAGTGGCCAGCGTTGAGCAACACGTTCAATCTGCGTCTGTTGTGCCATAAATTCACTGACGAGTCTACCCCAGGGCGTGCTCTCTTCTCTCCATGGAAAGACTCTTGCTGATTTTTTAAACCAAGACTCTATAAAGGAAGCGATCCTAAAAATTCTGTTCGGTTGAGAGTCCACAATGGAAGGATAATCAACTCGGACGTAAAAAAGTTGGAAATATGCAACAGTTTCCTGTCCATTTCGTCGTATAATTATTAGGCAAATGTTTCGCTTCTTACCCATCCTATTACTCGTCTTGCAGTCAGTTCCATTTGCTGGAACCGTTGATGCTGCCCCTGCAATAATAGATTCAACCCAACAGATGACATGTTGTGGTGGTTATTGCCAATGTGCTGCCAACGGGTGTCAGTGCGAGCAAGACCAACAAGAAACCCCATCACCAACAAAAAACCCGTTCTCACTTAGAACAATTGACCTTGCTCCCTCAGCAAGTCCCTCTTCATATCAACTCCCACTTCTCGCCCTTACAAGCGAGATCGTAAGAGTCCCACAAACCAAGATGGTTGTTGCCTCAAATAACCGTAGGCAAGCACTCCTTGGCCGCTGGCGGAACTAATGCATCAATCTCATAGGACTTCTGCGCGCATGCAGTATTTCGGCATTCGCATTATTAAATTATATAATTCAATTTAAATTTGTTTGGAGACAAAAAATGTATAACAGAATCAGTTTATTCGTATTAACCACACTCGTTTTAGTAGTTGCAGGTTGCTCAGAAACTCAAAAAGTTTATGACAACACGCCACTTCAAGGATCTAGCGTTGTATTCGGTGTAGCAGGCATGGGTTGTCCAAAATGCGCTAATAATATCACTCTAGTTCTAGATAAAGTAGATGGAGTTGATGGACCAAAAATAGATATGTCAACAGGGCTAGTTACAATCGATTTTGTCGGCGATAGCAGACCATCAGAATCTGATTTGGCTACAGCTGTGAAAGAATCTGGTTTTACATATAAAGGTATCAAAGAATGAAAACCAAGTTTTTTTTAGTATTGTTTATCACGATGGCACCATGCTTAAGCGCATTAGCCCAACAAGCGACTAACACTTTGGCCCCCACCATGCCAGGGAAGGGGAATTTAGTCGTAAGACCACTTTTCAACTATTACAAATTAAAGCCTTCAGAGCAAAATTTGTTTTCTGGCACCGTTTTAGAGTCAGCCGTTCATTTTGACTATGGACTTACTGGTGAGACATCCTTAATGTTGCACATCTCAGAAAAACGGGAAAATGAAGATCAGCAAACGCGAGTGGATGGCTTTACTGATTTAAAGGTGACTTTCAAATGGCGGTTTTATCAAGATGATTTCGGTCCGGTTGATACTTTCAGATTAGGACTCTTAGCTGGTCTAGAACTACCAACAGGAAGCGCTGAATTTACTTCCAACACATCAATACCTTTTTTCGGCCTTTCA
>Ga0114993_10006458_pt1 | contig 11044 bp, 4 predicted proteins | sample ArcticOcean_MG_C_FD_87042 | JGI IMG/M metagenome (GOLD analysis project Ga0114993, IMG submission 87042) | Marine microbial communities from western Arctic Ocean - ArcticOcean_MG_CB2_150 | ecosystem: Environmental > Aquatic > Marine > Oceanic | place: Arctic Ocean: Canada Basin | collected...
CACACCACCGCTCTCGCCCAACTCGCTTCCCTCCGCGCCCGCCTCACAGCCGACAACGCCCGCGTCACCGGCAACTTTGACACACTCGCCCAGACCGCCCACCGCGCCGAGCAACTCGCCGCTCTCCACGCCGCCCACGAAAAAGTCGCCCAAGCCCATCAAGCCATCGCCAACGCCAAGAAGGACGCCGACAAAAAGAAGGCGCAGACCCAGCTTGCCGCCGCCAAAAAATCCATCGCCACCGCCGAGGCCAAGTTAAAAAAGGAATCCACCAATTACACCCTTCTCAGCCCCACATACCCCAATAAAACCAGCGGCCGCCGCACCGCCCTGGCCAAGTGGATTACCAATCCCAAAAATCCCCTCACCGCCCGCGTCGCCGCCAACCACATCTGGGCCCGCCATTTCCATCGCCCCCTCGCCGAGCCCGTCTACGATTTCGGCCGCAAAGGAACCGCCCCCACGTACCCCAAGCTCCTCGACTACCTAGCCACCGAGCTAATCAAAAACAACTGGCGCATGAAACCCCTCCACCGCCTCATCGTCACCAGCGAGGCTTACAAGCGCGCCAGCGCCATTCCACATTCCGCACTCCAAATTCCCCATTCAAAAGACCCCGACAACAAACTCCTTTGGCGCATGAACCCCGGCCGCGCCGAGGCCGAAGTCATCCGCGACAGCATCCTGCACGCCGCCGGCTCGCTGGACAAAAAAATCGGCGGGCCCGTCATTGACTCCAAGTCCGCCCCCACCTCCCGCCGCCGCGCGCTCTACTTCACCACCTTCCCCGAGGCCGGCGGCCGCACGCAATTCATCGCCCTCTTCGACGCCCCCGACCCCTGCGACTGCTACCTCCGCACCATCAGCATCATCCCCCAGCAGGCCCTCGCCATGGCCAACAGCAAACTCGCCCAAGACCAAAGCCGCATCCTCGCCAAAAAATTATGGGCCGCCACCGGCCAGGAAACCGAATTCATCACTGCCGCCTTCGAGCAACTTTTAACCCGCCCGCCCAAGCCCAAGGAATTGCAGCTCTGCCAAGTTTTCCTGAAAAAACAAGCCACTCTTTTTAAAGAAAACAAAAAACCAAAACCCGACCAACGCGCGCGCGAAAGCCTCGCCCACTCACTCTTCAGCCACAATGATTTCATCACCGTCCGTTGATTCAAATTGAAAAAACCACTCGCCAACACGTCCAACTGAAAATGAACCAGCCGAATCCATTTCAACCCAACCGCCGCGACTTCCTCGGCGGCATGGGCCTTGGCTTTGGTTCGCTCGCCCTCGGAGCATTGCTCCACCAAGACGGCCTCGCCGCCCGCCCCCACCACACCCCGCGCGCCAAGTCCGTCATCTGGATTTTCCTTTCCGGCGGCTACAGCCATCTCGAGACTTTCGATCCCAAGCCCGCCCTCAACCGGCACGCCGGCAAGACCTTCGACAAGGCGCCGTTTAAAAACCCCCTCGACTCCCCCGTGCTCGAGAAACGCTCGCGCTCCGTCATCGAGAAAGTCCGCGAGCGCTACCCCGTCATTTACCCGTTGCAAGTCGGCTTCAAGCAACACGGCCAATGCGGCGTGGGCATCACCGACTGGTGGCCGCACCTCGCCGGCTGCGCGGACGACATCGCCTTCGTCCGCAACATGTACACCACCGACAACGACCACGCCGCCGAGAACCAAATCCACACCGGCCGCCACAAGCTCGACCCCCAGCAACCCAGCATCGGCGCGTGGGTCCATTACGGCCTCGGCAGTCTCAACGACAACCTCCCGCAATTCGTCGTCCTCGGCGGCCCCACCCGCACCGACACCCGCCTCTCCATTGATTCCAACTACCTCGGCCCCCAGCACGCCGGCGTGCCCCTGAAGATTGACCCCAAGAACCCGCTCCCCTTCGGCCGCCGCGCCGCCGGCAAGCTCCCCGCCGAGCAACGCAACGAGTTCGACCTCATCGCCGGCCTCAACCAACTCACCGCCGCCGAGCGCCCCCACGACGCCGACCTCCGCGCCCGCATCCGCGCCTACGAGCTTGCCTTCAAGATGCAGGCCGCCGTCCCCGACGCCATGGACTTCAAGCCCGAGACCGCCGACATTCGGAAAATGTACGGCCTCGAAAACAAAACCACCAAGGCCGCCGGCCAACGCTGCCTCGCCGCCCGCCGCCTCGTCGAGCGCGGCGTCCGCTTCGTCCAGGTCTTCCCCACCCCCTACGGCAAATGGGATTCCCATCGCACCCTGAAAAAACTCCACGCTGCCCAAAGCGCCGCCGTCGACCAACCCGTCGCCGCCCTGCTCAAGGATTTAAAACAACGCGGCCTGTGGGATGACGTCACCGTTGTTTTCTGCACCGAGTTCGGCCGCACCCCCGGCATGGAACAACGCAGCGGCAACAAGGACGGCCGCGACCACCACCCGCACGGCTTCACTATCTGGTTCGCCGGCGCCGGCATCGCGGGTGGCACCATCCACGGCCAGACCGACGAGCTCGGCTTCCACGCCATCGAGCCCGCCCACTACGTCACCGACATGCACGCCACCGTCCTCCACCTCCTCGGCCTCGACCCGGAAAAGCTGGACATCCCCGGCCGCAAACGCCTCGACATCGACCGCGGCGAGCCCATTAAGGAAATTTTCAATTTTTCATGAACAAGGCATGGCTCATCGCGCTTGCGTTGCTGACAACATTGTCTGTTCACGCCGCCGATTATCTCCGCGACATCAAGCCGGTGCTCAAGGCGCGGTGTTATGAATGTCACGGGGGATTAAAGCAGAAGGCGGGGTTGCGGCTGGACACGGCGGCGAATGTTCGCAAGGGGGCGAAGGGGGAACTGGTCATCACTCCGGGCAAGCCAGGCGAGAGTTTGCTGATCGAAAAAATCACCACCGCTGACCTCGACGAGCGGATGCCGCCGGAGGGCGAGCCGTTGAAGGCGAATGAAATCGCGGCGTTGAAGGAATGGATTGCCGCCGGCGCGCCGGTACCCGCCCAGGAAGAAGCCCAGGCCAACCCGCGCGACCATTGGTCTTTTCAACCCATCAAGCGTCCGCCCGTTCCCGCCCTCAACCAACCCAACCCCATCGACAATTTTCTCGAGGCCAAGCGCCGCGAGCACAATTTAAAAGCCAACCCGCCCGCGCCCGCCGCCACCCAATTGCGCCGTGTGTACCTCGACCTCATCGGGCTGCCGCCCACGCGAGACCAGTTAAAGGCGTTCCAAAAATCCGCCGGCCGCAATCCGGATTCCGCATTCGAAAAGGTCGTGGCCGAACTGCTCGCCAGCCCGCAACACGGCGAGCGCTGGGGCCGGCACTGGATGGACATCTGGCGCTACAGCGACTGGTATGGCCGCCGGCCGAGCAATGAGATTCGCTACAGCCAGCGTCACATCTGGCGTTGGCGCGACTGGATTATTGAGTCGGTGAATGCCGACAAGGGCTACGACCGCATGCTCACCGAGATGCTCGCGGCTGATGAGGTGGCGCCCGCCGACACGGACGCCCTGCGCGCCACCGGCTTTCTCGGCCGCAACTGGTACAAGTTCGACCGCAACACGTGGCTGTTCGAGACCGTCGAGCGCACGGGCGAGGGTTTGCTCGGCCTCACCTTCCGCTGCGCCCGCTGCCACGATCACAAGTTCGATCCCGTCACGCAGAAGGAGTATTATCAATTCCGTGCCTTTTTTGAACCGCACGGTTTCCGCACGGACGTGCTTGCTGTTGGCACCGGCACCGAGACGGACAACGGCAAGTCGCAGGTGCTCAAGGACGGCCTCGCCCGCGCCTACGATGCCGAGCCCGGCCGACCCACGTTTCTTTTCCGGCGCGGCGATGACCGCCAGCCGCTCAAGGACGATCCGTTGAGCCCCGCAACACCCGCCGCTTTTGGCCGCATCCCGCTCGCGATTCAGCCAGTTTCCCTGCCGCCGGAAAGCTGGTATCCCGCGCTCAATCCCGCCGTCCTCAAGAGCAGTTACGCCCAGGCTGAAAAAGCCATTCGCAATGCCGAGGCGAGCGTGAAGAAAGCCGAGTCCAATGAAGCGGCCGCCCGCAAGGCACTCGCTGATTTCGATGCGAAAAAATCGCAGCCGCCGAAGCCGGAAAACCTGTGGCTCACCGATAACTTTAAAAAGCGCCGCGACGACACTTGGAAAATCGTCAACGGCGAGTGGGTTTATGAAAAGGGCCGGCTGGCGCAGAAGAAAGTTGGCACCTTTCACACGATGGTTTCGCTGGCGAATCATCCGCGCGACTTCCGCGCGCGCGTGCGGTACATCGCGCGCGAGCCGGGCAATTACCATTCCGTGGGCGTCTTTTTTGATGCGGTGGATTTGCGCGCGGCCCAGGCGGTTTATACCTCCACCACCGGCAAATCCTCGGCCGTGCAGGCCTTCCATCGCACCGGTGGCCGGGAGATCTATCCACCGGCCGGCGTCGTCAAGCGCCCCATCAAGCTCAACGAGGAAATCACCCTCGACCTCGCCGTGCGCGGGCCGTGGCTGAACGTGTGGGTAAACGGCCGGCTCGACATTGTTTACCAAATGCCGCTGGCGCGACGCGACGGCAAATTCGCGCTGTGGGTTCACAGCGGCGTGGCGGAGTTTTTGGAAGTGCGCGTTGGCAAACTGCCCGCCCAATTCGCGCTCGCCAAGGCCAAGCCCGGTTCGCTCGCATCGCCTTTTGGCAAGTTGACCAAGGAAAGTTTTGCAAGCGCCGTGGAGTCCGCGGAAAAGGCCAAGGCCGTTGCTGGACAGCAGTTGAAAGTCGCCCAATTGGAACTCGCAGCGCTCAAGGCCCGCGTGGCGGCAGAGCGGGCGAAGCTGAAGAAGGCGGACGAGAATCTCGCGAAGACCGCCGCGAGGGCCGAGCGCGAAGCGGCCGTGGCCAAGGCGGAGTTGGCGGGGTTGGAGGCAGCCGATGACAAGCAACGCGCCGCCGCCGGCAAGGCGCTCAAGACCGCCCAAGCCAATTTAAAAAAGGACGACGCCAAGTACACGGCGCTGGGCAAGGCGTATCCGAAACAAAGCACCGGCCGCCGCTCGGCGCTGGCGCGTTGGCTGATTGACCGGCGCAATCCTCGCACCGCGCGCGTGGCGGTGAACCACATTTGGGCGCGGCATTTCGGCAAACCGCTGGTGCCCAACACCGCCAACTTCGGCCTCGTCGGCAAGCCGCCCACGCATCCCAAGCTGCTCGACTGGCTGGCAGCTGAGTTGATGGACAACAGCTGGCGCATGAAACACCTGCATCGGCTCATCGTCACCTCGGCGGCTTATCGGCAATCAACTGTGGTTGGCTCGGAGGCACCCCGAAAGGCGGACCGGGACAACAATTTCCTTTCGCGCATGAACTCGCGCCGGATGGAGGCGGAGCTGGTGCGCGACAGCATGCTGGCGGCGGCTCGTGAGCTGGACTTGAAAACGGGCGGGCCGGAATTGGCCGACAACCTCGGGCAGACCTCGCGGCGGCGCAGTCTTTATTTCCGCACCACGCCGGACAACAAGATGCAGATGCTCGAGCTCTTCGACCTCGCCAACCCGAACGAGTGCTACGAGCGCCGCGAGAGCGTCATGCCGCAGCAGGCGCTGGCGCTTCTTAACAGCGCGCTGGCGCTCGACCTCTCGCGCATCCTCGCGCGCAAACTGGCGGCCGAGGCGAAGGGCCCGGAGGTTTTTGTGGCCGCGGCATTTGAATGGGTACTCTCGCGTTCACCGTCAAAGGAGGAGATGGCCGCGTCACTGAAATTTCTGGAGCAACAGGAGGCGCGGCTGGCGAAGGGCGGCACGCCGTTCACCGGCGCGAATGCCGCCAAGGTGCCGGCCGCGAAGGAGCCGGCCCAGCGCGCGCGGGAAAACCTGGTGCAGGTGCTTTTTAATCACAACGATTTTGTCACGATACGATGAGCGCGAATTGGTTCAATAGTTGCGGGCGCGTCAGTCGCAGAAATTTCCTGTCCGACTGCGGCATGGGCTTCACGGGACTCGCGCTGGGCTCGATGCTCGCGCGCGATGGCATTGCGAAGGAGGGCGCGTGGGCGCCACCGAATGGGCAGCCGCATTTCGCGCCCAAGGCGAAGCGTGTCATTTGGTTTTTCATGGTTGGTGGCACGAGTCATCTGGAGAGCTTTGACCCCAAGCCGGCGCTCAACAAATACGCGGGCCTGACCATTGGCGAATCGCCGCACGGCGACGCGGTGCTCAAGTCGAAGTTTTACCGGAAGAACGTGCGCGACTTCGCCGGCGTGCCGCGCAACCTCATGCCCAAGTTGTACCCGCTGCAGATTGGTTTTAAACAGCACGGGCAAAGCGGAATCGCGGTGAGTGACTGGTGGCCTCACCTCTCGCGGCACATCGACGACCTCGCGGTGGTGCGCTCGATGTGGACAACCGACAACGACCACGCGGCCCAGTTGCAGTTCCACACCGGCCGCCACATTTTCGACGGCTTTCATCCGTCCATCGGCGCGTGGGCGCACTACGCGCTGGGGTCGTTGAACGACAACCTGCCGCAATTCATCACCATGGGCGCGCCACCGCGGGATTGCTGCGGCGGAGTGGGCGCGCATGGCGGGAGTTATCTCGGGCCGGAACACGCGGGCATCCCGATGAGCACCAACCCGGCCAACCCGCTGCCCTTCGGCACGCCGGGCGCGAGCGTCACGCGCGAGGAACGCGCCGGTCAACTGGACCTGTTGCGCGAGCTGAACGGACTGGCCGGCGTGGAGTATCCGAACGACGCGGCCATGCGCGCGCGCATCAAGGCCTACGAGCTGGCCGCACGCATGCAGCTGGCTGTGCCGGAGGTGATGAAGCTCGACGGCGAAAGCGAGGCGACCAAGAAACTCTACGGCATGGAACAAGCGGCGACCAAGCGGGTCGGCCAACAGGCGCTCATCGCGCGGCGGTTGGTCGAGCGCGGCGTGCGGTTCGTGCAGATTTACGACGGCGGCTGGGACGCGCACTCGAAGCTGAAGGCCAACCACAGCTCGCACATCAAGGGCGTCGACCAACCCATCGCCGGCCTGCTGGAGGACTTGAAACAACGCGGCCTGCTTGACGAGACGTTGGTGGTGTGGGGCACGGAGTTTGGCCGCACGCCCGGCGCCGAACGCAGCGACGGCCGCGACCATCACCCGTATGGCTTTAGCGCGTGGCTGGCCGGCGGCGGCATTAAGGGCGGCATCGCCCACGGTGCGACGGACGAACTGGGCTTCCACGCCGCGGAAAACCGCCACTACGTGACCGACCTCCACGCCACCGTACTGCATCAGCTCGGCCTCGATTCGCACCAGTTGGAGGTCCCCGGCCACAAGCGGCTGGAAATCGACTTCGGCCAACCCATCCGGGAAATCATGGCTTGAGCGCAGTGCCAAAAACGCGCAACAATGTCCCCATGAAAGCGACATGGTTATACATCGGTACGCTGTTGATTCCGTTGGCGACCGATGCCGCCGATTATTTGCGCGACATCAAGCCGGTGCTAAAGGCGCGGTGCTACGCCTGCCACGGGGCGCTCAAGCAGAAGGCGGGGCTACGGCTCGACACGGCGGCAAACATTCGCAAGGGGGCGAAGGGGGGGGCGATTGTCACTCCCGGCAAACCGGCGGACAGTGAGCTGTTGTATCGCCTGACCACCAAGGACTTGGAGGAGCGCATGCCGCCGGAGGGGGCGCCGCTGAAGGCGAGTGAGGTGGCTGCGATTAAGGAATGGATTGCCGCCGGCGCGCCGCTGCCCGAGGGCGAGACCGCCGAGGCCGACCCGCGCGCGCATTGGGCGTTTCAGGTGCCTAAAAAAATGCCGCTGCCGGGGGATGCGGGGAATCCCATCGACGTGCTGCTGGCGGACAAGCGGGCGGCGCGGGGATTGAAAACGCAACCGGAAGCGGAGCGGACGATTTTAATTCGGCGGCTGTACCTCGACCTCATCGGGCTGCCGCCGACGCGGGCGCAGTTGGCGGACAAGCGGCCGTGGAATGAAATCGTCGATGCGCTTTTGAAAAACCCACAGCACGGCGAGCGGTGGGGGCGGCATTGGATGGATGTTTGGCGGTACACGGATTGGTACGGGCTCGGCGCGCAGCTTCGCAACAGCCAAAAGCACATCTGGCATTGGCGCGACTGGATTGTGGAATCGCTGAACGAAGACAAGGGCTACGACCAGATGATTCTGGAAATGCTTGCCGCCGACGAGCTCGCGCCGGAAGACCCCAAGGCGCTGCGGGCCACGGGTTTTCTCGCGCGCAATTATTATCTCTTCAACCGCACTACTTGGCTGGACGCCACCATCGAGCACACCGGCAAAGCCTTTATCGGCCTCACCCTCAACTGCGCCAAGTGCCACGACCACAAATACGACCCCATCACGCACGTGGACTACTATCGATTCCGCGCCATTTTCGAACCGCACCAAGCCCGCCTCGATCCCGTGCCCGGCGTGATCGATTTTGAAAAGGACGGCCTCCCGCGCGTGTTCGACAATCACCTCGACATCAAAACCTATTTGCACCTACGCGGTGACCCAAAAAATCCCGACACCAACCGCGTGATACAAGCCGGCGTGCCCGCCGTCCTGTCCAGCTTCGCGCCAAAGATTGCGCCGGTGCGATTACCCATCAGCGCCTACGCGCCAGCCACGCGTGACTACGTGCAGCGCGACCGCCTCGCCGTGGTCGAGGCCGCCGTGGTGGCTGCGAAAAAGGAACTCGATGCGGCGAAGAAAAAAGCAGCGACCGCGCCGAAGGAAAATCCAAAACCGAATCCAAAACCAATACCCAAACCCAAGCCGGAAAAACCCGCGACGGCGTTTGAGGTAAAAGATGATTTCAGCAAGGCGAACCCCAAGTTGTGGGAGGTCATCGGCAAGGGCTGGAAATTCCAAGACGGCGCGCTGCATCAAACGACCGCCACGCGCGATGCGGAGCGGTTGGTGCTGCGCCGTCCGATGCCGCGTGATTTTGAACTGACTTGCCGCTACACGCACACCGGCGGTAGCACGTACAAGTCCGTGACGATTCGCTTCGACGTGACGCCGGATCGCAAGTACGCCAATTACGTTTACACCAGCGCCCACGCGCCCGGCCCGAAGCTGCACGTGGCGTACGAGCGCGGTGGCGTGAACACGTATCCTGCCGAAGGTCGCGTCAGTCAGCCCATCAAAATTGGCACGCCGTACACGCTGCGCTTCGCCGTGCGTAACCGCTTGGTGAATGTGTGGCTCAACGGGAAATCCCAACTCGCCTACACGCTGCCCGACCGCAAGCCCGGCGGGCGTTTGGAATTGTCCGGCTTCGATGCGACGGTGGCGTTTGACGACATCACCATCCGCTCACTGCCGACGGACGTAAAGCTGGCGCAGTCCAAGAATGCCACGACCAGGCCGAAGCCCGCCAACTCGGTGGAGACTTTGACCGCCAAGCTCGCCGCCGCCGAAGCGAAGGTTGTTTCCTTGAAGGCAATCTTTGCGGCGGAAAATTTAAGGCACAAAAAGAGCCACTTAAAAGCAGCCTCACTCGTGGCCGCTAAACGCGAAGCGGAGGCGGTGAAGGCGGCGGGCGAATACGAATTACTGGCCGCTGGCAAGGACGCCAAAAAAGTCAAGGCCGCTAAAACAAAAATCGCTAACGCGGAAAAGAAACTGGCGGCGGTGGCGAAGGGCGCGGGCGGTTACACGCCCATTCGCGCGGCGAAGAAGGCGCTGGAAACGCCCGCGCACAAAGAGGCGCAGTATCCGACGACGTATCCGGAAACCAGCACCGGTCGGCGACTGGCGTTGGCGCGGTGGATTGCTTCGAAAAAAAACCCGCTCACCGCGCGCGTGGCGGTGAACCACGTTTGGCTGCGGCACTTTGGCGAGCCGTTGGTGGAATCGGTGTTCGACTTCGGCCTGCGCGCCAAGCGGCCCTTGCAAGCGGAGTTGCTCGATGTCCTCGCGGCGGAGTTTATGGAATCCGGCTGGAGCTTTCGGCATCTGCACCGGCTCATCGTCACCTCGCGCGCGTATCGCCTTAGCTCCACCACTGCCGGCGCGGATGCCAAGACGCTGGCCGCCGACCCCAACAACCATTTTTACTGGCGCATGAACACGCGCCGGATGGAATCGCAAGTGGTGCGCGACAGTCTGCTGCATCTTGCCGGCGTGCTGGACACAAAAATGGGCGGGCCATCCGTCAACCCCGGCGATGCCGTGCGCCGCCGCAGCCTTTACTTCAAACACTCGCGCGATCAGCAGGACAAGTTGCTGAAAATGTTCAACGACGCCGACCACCTCCAATGCTATCGCCGCAGCGAAAGCATCGTGCCGCAACAGGCGCTTGCGCTCTCGAACAGCAAACTGGCGATTGAGATGTCGGGTTTGATTGCGAAGAAAATCGAGGGCGAAGAATTTGTGGAGTCGGCGTTTGAAATTTTGCTGGGCCGTAAACCAGACTCGACCGAGCGGCAGGAATGCCTGAAGACGCTGGGCGAACTTGAAGCAGAAGCCAAAAAAGAAAAGAAGACAAATCCAGCGCAGCGCGCGCGGCGCGGGCTGGTTCACGCCTTGCTGAATCACAACGACTTTGTTTCAGTCAGATAAATGATGGACATGAACCGCAGATTATTTCTAGGCCGTTCGGGGTTGGGCTTTGGCAGCTTGGCGTTGTCCTCAATGCTGCGTGGCGAGAATGCTTTGCCGCATTTTGCGCCGAAGGCGAAGAGTGTGATTTGGCTGTTCATGCGCGGCGGCGTGAGCCACATGGAAAGTTTTGACCCGAAGCCGATGCTCAACACGCTCGCGGGGAAGTCGATTGGCGAGACGCGTTTCAAATATGTGATGGATCGCGAGCGGTTGAAAAAAGTGCGTGTGGTGGTGGTGAATGACGCCAACGGCCAACAGCGCACGAAGCTGTATCCGCTGCAGGTGGGTTTCAAAAAATACGGCCAGAGCGGCATCGAGGTGAGCGATTGGTTTCCGCATCTCGGCGGGTGCATCGACGACCTCGCGGTCATCCGCTCGATGTGGACCACTGACGACAACCACGGCGCGCAGGTGCAGTTTCATTCCGGCCG